>Ga0208968_1000005_pt1 | contig 340354 bp, 305 predicted proteins | sample RifOxyA3_FD_184031 | JGI IMG/M metagenome (GOLD analysis project Ga0208968, IMG submission 184031) | Groundwater microbial communities from Rifle, Colorado - Rifle Oxygen_injection A3 (SPAdes) | ecosystem: Environmental > Aquatic > Deep subsurface > Groundwater | place: Rifle, Colorado, United...
CCGTAGGGAGCGTTGGATGATATCGAGCTTGTGTAACTCGCTCATGGTCAGGGTGATTCTTTCTTTGCTCATACCCTGACTTTATCACAAATCAGTTAACCCCTGACATAATCATTAGTCTACCACAATGTAATTTTCTTTGCTTGATTTTAAATTCATTTTATGCTATAATATCAAGTTATTTTAGTATAACCAATTGATAACTCTGTAGTTGGAGCAATAAGATGATACCCCAGCCCAGGGATAATATCGGTTCCATCAGCCCTTATATTCCCGGCAAGCCCATCGAAGAAGTACGCCGTGAGCTGGGGCTCAAGGGCAGGATAATAAAACTGGCCTCCAACGAGAATCCATTGGGCCCGTCAAAGCTGGCGGTCAAGGCCATCCGCCAGGCGTTAAAGGAGATCAATCTGTATCCCGATGACGGCTGTTATGCCCTGGGCCAGAGGCTGTCCGATCACCTGGGAGTAAGCGAAAACCAGCTGATATTCGGCAACGGCTCGGTGGATATCATCGAATTTATATTCAAATCCTTCGTGGCGCCTAAAGATCATGTGGTAATGGCCGAGCAATCTTTTGTGATGGGCAAGATAGCGGCCAAAATGACCGATGCCGACCTTACCGAGGTCCCTTTGAAGAATTATACCCCTGATCTGGAGGCCATGGCCCGGGCGGTCACTCCGCAGACCAAGGTGGTCTATATCGCCAATCCCAACAATCCCACCGGAACCATGATCAGCCACGACCAGCTCAAGGCTTTTATCAAAGCCGTTCCCGGGGGCTGTGTCATAATATTGGACGAGGCTTATTCCGAATATATAACCCGAAGCGATTTCCCCAGAAGCCTGGAACTGTTAAAGGATCACTCGAATATAATCATCCTGCACACCTTCTCCAAGATATACGGTCTGGCTGGCCTTCGGGTGGGCTATGGCATCGGCCATCCGGAATTGATCGCCTCGATAAGAAAGGTTCGGCTGCCGTTCAATATAAGCTTGTTGTCCCAGGCAGGCTGCCTGGCCGCCTTGGACGACGTCAAGCACCTGGAGCACAGCCGCCGGGTGAACGATGCCGGCAAGGAATTTTTATACCGCCAGTTCGAGAAGATGAAGCTGTTCTATGTCCCGTCGGAGGGTAATTTCATACTTGTCGACCCCCGGCTGGACTCGATGGAGATCTTCACCCGCCTGCAGAAGCTAAGCATCATCATCCGGCCGGTCAAGAACTACGGGCTGCCCACCGCCCTGAGGGTCACCATCGGCTCCGAGAAACAGAATAAAAAACTGGTGGTGGCTTTGAAAAAGGTCCTTAAAGAGGTCCGCCGATCCCAGTAGCGGGCAGGAGAATGGTCATAGCCATTGACGGTCCGGCGGCCTCTGGCAAAAGCACCACCGCCAAGCTGGTGGCTCGGGAGTTGGGATATCTCTATATTGATACCGGCGCCATGTACCGGGCCATGGCTTTGAAAGCTTTTCGGGAAAATGTGTCTCTGAACGACAGAGCTTCGGTGGCCAAAATAGTCGAATCCACCACCATAGAGCAAAAGCCCGGCCCGGACGGGATCCAGACAATATTGGACGGACGGGATGTCAGCCAGGATATCAGGACCCCGGAGATTTCACTGGCTGCCTCGGATATCTCGGCCATCTCGATGGTCCGCCAAAGGCTGGTCAAACTGCAGCAGGAGATGGGCCGTCAGGGGGGTGTGGTGATGGAGGGCCGGGACATCACCACCGTGGTGTTTCCCGATGCCGATGTCAAGGTGTTCATGAAGGCCGGCATCTCCCAGCGGGCCCGGCGCCGGATGGAGGAACTGACAGCCAGGGGCGCCCATTGCCGACTGGAGGATATAGAGAGGCAGATAGCCGAGCGCGACGCCCAGGACAGCCAGAGGGCCGACAGCCCGCTGCTCTGCACCCCCGATTCGCTGGTGATAGACACCTCGGCCCTGAGCATCGGACAGCAGGTGGAGCAGGTGCTGGCGGCCGTCAGGCAGAAAGCGGGGACAGCATGATATGGGACAGCCGGGCTTTTAATTCCCGCTTCTACCGGATGGTCTGGCACAGTCTGAATTTCGGGCTGAAGCATTTTTTGGGACGCCGGGTCACCGGCTGGGAGCAGGTTCCGCCTCAAGGGGGCTGCATAATCGCCTCCAATCACATAGCTTTGGTCGATCCCCCGTTCCTGGGCACCGCCGCCCCCCGGGAGGTGACCTTTGTGGCCAAGCAGGAGTTGTTCCGATTCTTCCTGCTCCGCTGGCTGATAACATCCCTGAACGCCATGCCGCTCCGGCGCCAGGGCGGCGATGCCGCGGCCATCAAGCTGATCCTGAAGAAACTGGGGCAGGGCTGGGCGGTGGTGATGTTTCCCGAGGGCACCCGCAGCCGCACCGAAAATTTCCTGCCGGCCAAATCCGGGGTGGGTCTGATAGCCAGGCGCAGCCTGGTTCCGGTGGTGCCGGCCTACATAGAAGGCACCAACCGCAAACTGTCCGAACTGCTGAAGGGGAGATATAAACTGCTGACCAGGTTCGGTCCGCCCATCACCGCCGCCGAGATAGCAAAGTATCCCGACAGCAGGGAGGGGCACCAGCAGATCAGCCAGCTGGTGATGGACCGGATAATCCGGCTGAAAGAGGGCCGATGAAGATAGAGGTTGCCAAAAGGGCCGGTTTCTGTTTCGGGGTAAAGCGGGCGGTCAAGCTGGCCTACGAGACCGCGGCCAAGAGCAGGCAGGCGGTCTGCACCCTGGGGCCCATCATCCATAATCCCCAGGTGGTGAAGGATCTGGAGGGCTGGGGGGTCAAGGCCATAGAAAAGCCGTCCCGGGTAAAAAATGGCGTCCTGATCATCCGCTCCCACGGGGTGCATCCCCGGGTGCTGCAGCAGCTGAAGGCCAAAAAGGGCCTGACCATCATCGATGCCACCTGCCCCTTCGTCACCAAGGCTCAGAATGCGGCGGCCTGCCTGCGGGACGAGAATCGACAGGTGATCATCATCGGCGAGAAGGAGCATCCCGAGGTGATAGCCCTCAAGGGCTACGCCGGGCGGGATTCGGTGGTCTTCAACCACAACTCGGTCAAGGTGGGGCCGCGGATAGGGGTGCTGGCCCAGACCACCCTGTCCACCGATGATTTCGTGAAGGCCCTGATGTACCTGGGATCCAAGACCAACGACATCCACCTGATCAACACCATCTGCCGGGCCACCCAAGTGCGCCAGCAGGATACCATGCAGCTGGCCAAGCGCTCGGATCTGATGATTGTGGTGGGCGGCCGGAACTCGGCCAACACCTCCCGGCTGGCCGAAATGTGCCGCAAGGTGGGAAAGCCCACCTACCATGTGGAGACCGAGGACGAGCTGAAAGCCCGGTGGTTCTCCAAAGCCAGGCTGGCGGGCGTCACCGCCGGGGCCTCCACCCCCGACGCCCTGGTTCGGAAAGTGGTCAAGAGGATAAGGGACATCACAAAAAAACAAAAATAAAAAACACAAAATCAAATAAGTAATATCTTCTTCGCATCACTTCGGCTAGCTCAGTGCAGGCTCTGCGGTCAAGTCGTTTTATCTTTAAGTGTATTTTCGTGTGTTTAGTGGGCGATATGAAATGAGATTTCAAGGCTGGCATTGGTCGGCCTATTCTATACCAAAAGGAGTAACACAAAACATGGCCAAAACCAAAAAACTTCGTCCGGAGGACGAGAAAGACGAGTTCCTGACGGAGGAGGAATCCCAGGATTCGGGTGAATTCAGGGCCCTGCTGGATGAGTACTTCCATCAGAAAACATTCGAGGAGGGCGAGATCATCACCGGCAAGGTCCTCCGCATCAGCGGGGACTCGGTGATGGTGGACGTGGGTCTTAAATCAGAGGGGATCGTTCCCCTGATGGAGCTGTCGGATCCGGAGTCCATCAAGCCGGGCGACGTGCTGGATCTTTACCTGGAGACAATGGAGAACGAGGAGGGCCAGATGGTGCTCTCCAAATCCAAGGCCGATTTCATCCGGGTGTGGGACAAAGCCAAGGAGTATCTGGACAACGAATCGCAGATCGAGGGCAAGGTGGTCAAGCGGATCAAGGGCGGCCTGATAGTGGACCTGATGGGGGTGGATGCCTTCCTGCCCGGCTCCCAGATAGGCCTGCGGCCGCTGGAGACCATGGACAGCCTGCTGGGCCAGTTCGTCCCCCTGAAGATCGTCAAGATCAACAAGAAACGCCGCAACATAGTGGTCTCCCGCCGGGCGGTGCTGGACGCCGAGCGCGACAAGCTGCGCACCGCCATCCTGGCCGAGATCGACAAGGGACAGCTGCGCGAGGGCATCGTCAAGAACATCACCGACTTCGGGGTGTTCATCGACCTGGGCGGGCTGGACGGGCTGCTGCACATCACCGACATGTCCTGGGGCCGCATCAACCACCCCTCGGAGCTGGTCAAGCTGGGCGAACGGCTCAAGGTCAAGATCCTGGAATACGACCGCGAAAAATCCCGGGTCTCGCTGGGCCTCAAGCAGCTAACCCCGCATCCCTGGGAGGATATCGAGACCAAGTTCCCGGTGGGGGCCACCATCAAGGGCAAGATCGTATCCATCGTGGATTACGGGGCCTTCATCGAGCTGGAGAAGGGGGTGGAGGGTTTGATCCACATCTCCGAGATGTCCTGGACCAAGCAGGTCAAGCATCCCTCCAAACTGGTCTCCATCGGGGCCGAGGTGGACGCGGTGGTGCTGAAGATAGACAAGAACGACCAGAAGATATCTTTGGGCCTGCGCCAGCTGGAGCCGGATCCCTGGGACACCATCGAGCAGAGATATCCCATCGGCTGCAAGGTCAGCGGCAAGGTCCGCAACATCACCAATTTCGGGGTGTTCGTGGAGCTGGACGAGGGCATCGACGGTCTGATCCACATCTCCGACATCTCCTGGACCAAGCGCATCAAGCATCCCAGCGAGGTGGTCAAGAAGGGCGACAGCATCGACATCATGGTAACCAACATAGACAAGGACAACCGCCGGATCTCCCTGGGCATCAAACAGCTGGAGGACGATCCCTGGGCCGACATCGGCAGCAAGTTCTCCATCGGGCAGGACCTCAAGTGCAAGGTCAACCGCCCGCTGGAGCGGGGCCTGCTGGTTGACATGGATCACGGCTTCGAGGGATTCGTGCCGGTCTCCGAGCTGGAGGGGATCACCGAGGACAAGCTGGCCGAGACCTTCAAGGGCGGCGAGGAGCTGGATCTCAAGATCATCGAGATCGATTCCTCCAACCGCCGGATAGCCCTGTCCCAGAAGATCCTCAAGGCCGAGCAGGAGTCCGGAGAGATAAAGCCTTACCTTAAGGCCGAACAGCCGTCGACGGGCACGGCCTTCGGCGATGCCTTGAACCAGGCCATCAAAGGCAAGAAGGAAACGGAGAAATTAGTGACTTCCGCACCGGAAGAAGCTGTCAGCGAAAAGAGCGGGGAGGAAAAACCCGAGGCCACCGCGTAAACAGACCTAATCCCAACCCCCTTCCCCATGAGGGAAGGGGGTTTTATTTTTGCCCTGTGTCATTGCCCGCATACCGTAGGGACACGATGCATCGTGTCCCTACCTGTATGCCCGGCAGGTTTGACCGTCCCCAACCCCCTCCGATGCGGAGGGGGAATTTTATTCCCCTCTTGCATTTTCCCTAACTATTTGCGATAATGCATTAAAAAGTAAATAAGGGCATCAATATGAATAAAAGGCTAATTGTAATTCTATTCCCAATGCTGCTTATGTACGGATGCGCTACCGTCATGCCGGAACGGGGAATGGGTAACTTTTCAAATGAACCTACAATGATTGATTCAATTGCTTTTGAAAATGTTCATTTGTCGGAATACCAATTTAAGGCCCTTGAGGTGCGCCACAAAAGTTCCTATAATTATTCCGTTTATAATGACCTGAGAGAAATCTATCTTAAAGCAGATAGCTTATATAATGCTGCGGGATCAGAAGCTAGACCGATAAAGAAAGGGGCTAAATACGGTTTTATCACTGGTGCTGTCATAGGATCTGCCTTTATGGTTTGGGCTTTCTCTTCCTCCTCTGGACCTGAAAGCATGGCGGGTTTATCGATTCTTGCAGCCGGGGAGGTAATTGCCATAACTACAGTTGCCGGTCTGGCAATAGGAAGCAGCATATTTGCGATAAATAAATTTAATGGCGGCAGAAGAATGTCAAAGAAAGAAATCACCTTATTAAATGATCTGATTAAGAAATATAATGAAATTGTTGTCAGCAGTAGATAAAACCCAGTTATTCTCAGTCCCTGCAAGTATGAATGCAGGGACATTTTAATGGTTGATTATCTCCTTTAAAAGAGTTATAATCCATCGTAATGAAATCTACAGGCCTTATAAATACCTATCCCCGCCGGAGATCCCAGCCGGTCAAGGTGGGGAATCTGGTCATCGGCGGCAGCGCCCCGGTGTCCATCCAGTCCATGACCAACACCGACCCCTGCGACATCAGGGCCACCCTGATCCAGATCAAAAAACTGGAGAAGGCCGGGTGCCAGATCGTCCGCCTGGCGGTGCCGGACAAAAAGTCTGCCACCGCCCTGGCCCGTACCCGGCAGGGGACAAAGATGCCATTGGTGGCCGATATTCATTTCGACCACCGCTTGGCCCTGATGGCCCTGGATGCCGGGGTGGACAAACTGCGGATCAACCCAGGAAATATCGGCTCCAAAGATAAGATCAGACAGGTGGTCAAGGCTGCGGCCGGCAAAAAGGTTCCCATCCGCATCGGGGTCAACGCCGGCTCGCTGGAGAAGGATATTCTGGCTCGGGACGGCCATCCCACCGCCCGGGGCATGGTGGACAGCGCCCTGCGCCATATTCAGATACTGGAGGACCTGGGATTCGACGATATCGTGATCTCCCTCAAAGGCTCGGATGTGCCCATGACCATCGAGGCTTATAGGAAAATATCCCCCATGGTTCCCTATCCTCTGCATCTTGGTATCACCGAGGCCGGGACCCCGGCCGCCGGGGCCATTCGTTCGGCGGTGGGCATCGGAACCCTTTTGGCCGAGGGCATCGGGGATACAGTGCGGGTGTCCCTTTCCGGCGATCCGGTCAAGGAGATCCCGGTGGCCCGGGAGATCGTTCAGTCATTGGGGCTGGGGACCTTCGGCCCGGTGGTCCACGCCTGTCCCACCTGCGGTCGCTGCAAAATAGACGTGGCCGGGATCGCCGCTCAGGTGGAGCAGAGAATAGCCGGGATAAAGAAACCGCTGAAGATAGCGGTGATGGGCTGTGCAGTCAACGGGCCGGGCGAGGCCCGGGAGGCCGACCTAGGGATCGCCGGCGGAGACGGTCTGGGCCTGCTGTTCCAAAAGGGAAGGATCATCTCCAAGGTCAAAGAGAAGGACATGGTGAGCCAGTTGGTGACGTTAGCCAAAAAAATGAAATGAATTATTTTGGACGCTGATAAACGCTGATTTCCGGGATCTTATTACAATAAATAAAACAGCGGTAATCTGCGAAAATCTGCGTCCTATGAACTCCGGTATATTCGGATTGTTAATCAGGAGTGTTCGATGAAGAAAAAAGGGCTGTTCATAACCCTGATCGCGGTTGCGGTGCTGATGTTCGCCGTCATCTTCGTAGGCGCCATCGTGATGGCGGTCTCCAATGAGGGATCAATGGAACTCTCCTACGGAAAATCGGTGGGACTGGTGGAGATCGTCGGGCCGATAGTCTCATCGGATAACACCGTCCGGCAGATAAAGAAATACCGCGACAACAGCTCCGTCAAGGCCATAGTGGTCAGGCTGGAGACGCCGGGCGGCGGGGTGGCCGCTTCCCAGGAGATATATGAGGCCCTCCGAAACGCCCGGACCAAAAAACCGGTGATCTGCTCCATGGGCGAGGTGGCGGCCTCCGGCGGGTATTATATCGCCTGCGGCTGCGACTCTATCGTGGCCAACCCCGGCACCCTCACCGGCTCCATCGGGGTAATTTTAAGCTACGCCGTGTTGGAGGAGCTGTTCCGCAAGATCGGCATCGGCTACGAGGTGATCAAAGCCGGGGCGGTCAAGGATCTGGCCTCGCCATTCCGCCAGATGACGCCCCAGGAGCGGGCCCTGTTGCAGTCGATGATCGACGATGTGCACCTGCAGTTCATGGAGGCGGTATCGGAAGGGCGCGGCATTCCGCTGGACTCGGTAAAGCTATTTGCCGACGGCCGGGTCTTCTCCGGCCGGCAGGCCTATAATCTTAAACTGGTTGACCGGCTGGGAACCCAGGACGATGCGGTGATAATGGCCGGCACCATGGCCGGGCTCAAGGATACCCCCAAGGTGATCAGGGAGAGGAAACGCCGGCCGTCGATATTGGACCTGCTGACCGAAAGCGCCGAGACCCTGTCCGATCTGAGCAGATCCTCCCGGACCAAGCTGGAGTACCGGCTGGGGAACTAGGCTGAAAAGGGATTTTCTTGACAGGCGGGGCCGAAAACTGGTAAAATTGGCTTATTGATATTTGAGGCGGCTTAGCCAAGTGGTAAGGCGACGGTCTGCAAAACCGTTATTCAGCGGTTCGAACCCGCTAGCCGCCTCCAGTTAAATGGATATAAATAAAGTGGGTCATTCCCGCGAAGGCGGGAATCCATGTTCCGACTGGATGCCTGCTTTCGCAGGTATGACAAAAAGCAAGTAGACGAGTACGAAACAAAATGCCGGGGTGGCGGAACTGGTAGACGCAAGGGACTTAAAATCCCTCGTTCCTCAAGAACGTGTCGGTTCGATTCCGACCCTCGGTACCAGTATAAGGCAGGACTGCTGAAAAGCATCCTGCCTTTTTGATTTAATTTTACTGCTAAAATTACTTTCCCGCTTTCTCTTATAACACCTCTCCCTTTATCCCTCCCCGGTTCGGGGAGGGTAGGGTGGGGTCTGAAGTTTTAGGGGCGGCAAACTAACGTGATCAATAATAATATGTCTTCACCCGCTGTTTTATTATCACCAAGACTATTATGCCAGTAACGCCGACCGTAGCCGTCCCACTTCATAAGTAAAGCAAGTTGCTCTTCTCAGTGCAGGCCCTAAGACCCGGCTTAACCTGTAAATACTTACAGGTTAAGTTAAGCGGACCAAGCGTCCCAATGGGGTCCGGGGGCACAGTGCGAATAACTGCGGAAAACAATACAAAAACGATCACTGCCTCGCAACGTGTGCTCTTTTCACCAAATAATGGTTGTTTATATAAGTGTCTCATGAATCGTTAAGCCCTGTGCCCCCGGCGGGTCTTTCGCCCTTTCTGCCCGGACAGAAAGGGCAGAGGGACAAAATAGTCCATCAAAATTGCCCCATTAGATAATTCGGGAAAACTGTCGATAGGCAATAAAAAGGACAGGCTTTTAAAGCCTGTCCTGATATTTACTGGAGCGGGCGATGGGATTCGAACCCACGACGTCTACCTTGGCAAGGTAGCACTCTAGCCACTGAGTTACGCCCGCAATCAATGGTAATTATATATAAATATCCGGCGGGTGTCAAGGGTTTTGTTATATGCCGCAAATGAGCAGAAAATAAATTTTAACTTGCCTTTTGGCGATATTAAGGTTAAACTTACGGCAATTATAGCGACTGATATCATATATGAATAAAACCAGCCAAAATAGCAAAGACCGCCTGTTGTGGCAGTTTCAGGAACGGGTCAAGGAGTTGACCGCTTTGCATAAAGCTTCGGCCATCCTGCAAAACGACCGGAAGGGTGTTGAGAAGATCCTCGGGGAATTCATCAAAATACTGCCGGCGGCCTGGCAATACCCCCGGGATGCCGCCGCCCGGATAGTGGCCGGTGATCTAAGCCTCGCCACTCCGAATTATGCGGCCACCAGATGGAAACAATCCAGCTTCTTCGGCATTGGTGGCGGGAAAAGGGGCCGGATAGAGGTTTCCTATCTGATCAAGCAAAAGGCCGCATTTGAGGGCCCATTCCTCAAAGAGGAACGGCAGTTGATTGATTCTCTGGCCAAAATGCTGCATGCTTTTTACCAGAAGAGATCGGCCCAGAAGGCTATCCACGATGCCCTGGATCATCTGGAAGAGAAGGTCGCCAAACGGACCTCTTTGCTGAACGATGCCAACCTCAAACTTAAAGCTGAAATTGCCGAGCGAAAGCGGTCGGAGCAGACGATCATAAGATACCAGCAAAAGTTGAAAAAACTTGCTTCGGAGTTGACGCTGACCGAAGAGAGGGAAAGGCGGGCCATTGCCTCCGACCTGCACGACCATATCGGCCAGGCCTTGGCTATGATCCGGGTCAAGCTTAAAAATCTGGAAGGCAATGCGGTCTTCAGCGGGGCGGAAAGGGATCTGGAAGAGATCCGGATGCTGCTGGAGCAGACCATTAGCTACACCAGGAACCTGACCTTTGAACTAAGTCCACCGGTGCTGTACGATCTGGGGTTTGAGGCCGGGCTGGAGTGGCTGGCCGAGCAGACCCGCCGAAAATACGGGAAGGCGGTCAAGCTGTTATGCCGTGGCCCAAAGCTGCAGCTATCCGAAGATCTGCGGGTCACCTTATTCCGGTCGGTGCGGGAGCTGATGGTCAACATCATCAAACATGCCGGAGCAGACAACATGTTCATCGTCTTGACAAACTCCGGCGGGAGGCTGACCATCGAAGTCTCCGACGACGGGATAGGGCTGGTTGAAAAAGGCGCCGGTGGAGCGGTGGAACCCGGAGGCTTCGGTCTGTTCAGCATCCGGGAACAATTGGGTTGTTTCGGAGGCCGGCTGAGCTTGGCGCCGCTTCCGGGTGGCGGCACCCAGGCGGTCATCATCTGCCGGACGGACGGAAAGGAGGCGGGATGACGCTGAAGATCATCATTGCCGACGACCACAAGATCGTGCGGGAGGGCTTGAAAACCCTGCTGGAAAAACAATCCGGGATAAAGGTGGTGGCGGAGACCAGCGACGGGCTGGCGGTGGTCAAACTGGCCCAGGAGCACCTGCCCGACCTGGTGATCATGGACATAACCATGCCGGGGCTGAACGGGATAGGGGCGACCCGGAGGGTTAAGGAAATCTGCCCGGCAGCAAAGATAATGATCTTATCCATGCATGCTGACCGCCGCTATGTGATGGAAGCCCTCAAGGCCGGGGCCATGGGCTATCTGCTAAAGGACTCGGCCTTTGAGGAACTCATTCAGGCGATAAAATCCATCGTTAAAGGAAAGATATATTTAAGTTCCGACATCACTGATGTCCTGGTCCGGGACTATCTCATCAATGAGCGCGATGCCGACCCCAGCGTTTATTCGCTATTATCGGCCAGGGAAAGAGAGGTGCTGCAGTTGCTGGCCGAGGGAAAGAGCACCAGGCAGACGGCCGATAAGCTGTCAATCAGCGTCAAGACGGTGGAGACCCACCGCCAGCAACTGATGCAGAAGCTCAATCTTCGCGGCATCGCCGAACTTACCAAATATGCCGTAAGGGAAGGCTTGACGACATTGTGATTGCGGATGACCGCAGGATCTCCCGGCCCTGCTGACAGGGGCCGGGATTTTTTATGCCGGTCATTATCAGGTTACGCGAAGGCCTTTTTCAGGGATATCCCTATGGCAGAAAGCCCCGGCATATTTTAAACTGTAGCCAGTGATCAACAAATCATCAAAACAATAAGGAGCAAAATATGTTCGATACTGGCAATACCGGGTTCATGCTGGTGGCCACCAGTCTGGTCATGTTGATGACCCCCGGACTGGCGTTCTTTTACGGCGGTCTGGTGGGCCGCAAGAACGTGCTGGCGATCATGCTTCAGAGTTTTGTGTCCATGGGGTGGACCTCGGTCCTGTGGTTCGCCTTCGGCTATTCCATGTGTTTTTCCGGCACCATGGCCGGAGGAACCGATATCGCGGGGATAATCGGCAATTTCGACATGGTCTTTTTCAAGGGGATCGACGTCATGACCCCTCTGGCCGGAAACAATATCCCATTGTTCGTGTTCATTGCCTACCAGATGATGTTTGCCATCATCACCCCGGCGCTGATAACCGGGGCTTTTACCAATCGCATCCGTTTCGTTCCGTACCTGATGTTTCTGACGGTCTGGCTGATTTTCGTTTATTTCCCGATGGTCCATATGATCTGGGGCGGCGGCCTTCTGCAAAGCTGGGGAGTACTGGATTTCGCCGGCGGAATAGTGGTGCATGCCATAGCCGGGATGGCGGCCCTGGCCTCGGTGTTCTACGTGGGACGCCGCAGGGTGGCCGAGCGGGGACCGCACAGCATTCCGCTGGTGGCCCTGGGAACCGGCCTGCTGTGGTTCGGATGGTACGGCTTCAACGCCGGAAGCGAATTGCGGGTGGATCAGATCACTTCCCTGGCTTTTTTGAACACCGATACCGCCGCGTCATTCGCCGCCATCACCTGGCTGATAATGGCCTGGATCTTTGAAAAGAAACCGAAGCTCTTGGGTCTGCTGACCGGATCGATCGCCGGGCTGGCCACCATAACCCCGGCCGCCGGCTATGTCACAGTCCAGACCGCAGCCATGATAGGCATTATTGCCGGGATGGTATGCTACGGCGCCATAAGCCTTAAAAACAAGCTGGGCTGGGACGATTCCCTGGATGTGTGGGGGGTTCACGGGGTCGGCGGGACCATCGGTGTCCTCCTGCTGGGCTTGTTCGCCACCACTACGGTCAATGCCAACGGGGCCAATGGATGGTTTTACGGCAATCCCGGGTTTTTTGTCAAGCAGACCGTGGCCGTGGCGGGCGCTTCGATATACGCCTTTCTGTTCTCCTATCTGGCATTGATCGTCATCAACAAGATCTCTCCGGTAAGAACCACCGAGGCCGAAGAGATGAACGGCCTTGATGCCAGTTTGCATGGAGAGGAAGCGTATATTCACGATTAACAAGGAATAGGCTGATTCTGTTAAAGAGGTTGTTAAGGCAACCTCTTTTTTATTTCTCTTGAAAATAATTCCCGATTCTGATACAATAAAAGGGCTTTATTTGCCGTCAATCAAAATCATTAATATATAATTTCAGGAGGTCCACTATGCCAGAAATCAGGGTCGATGAGACCCGCTGCAAAGGATGTGAACTATGCACCAAGGCCTGTCCTAAAAGCTGCATAGAGATGTCCGACACCTTCAGCGTTACCGGCTATTACCCGGCCAAGCTGGCCAAAGAGGATTGCTGCATAGGCTGCGGCCTGTGCGCCCAGATATGCCCCGATCTGGCCATCGCGGTGTGGAAGTAAAGTGTATCGACCCTTGTCCACGCCTTTTCTGTTTAAGCTAAACTTTTAGGAGAAAATAAATGGGTGAAAAGATCTTAATGAAGGGCAATGAAGCTCTGGCCGAGGGCGCGGTCCTGGCCGGATGCCGCTTCTTTTCCGGGTATCCCATCACTCCGCAGAACGAGGTGCCGGAGTACATGTCCTGGCGCCTTCCCGAAGCGGGCGGGACCTTTGTCCAGGCCGAATCAGAGGTGTCGGCCATCAATATGATCTACGGAGCTGCGGCTACCGGGATCCGCACCATGACCTCCTCCTCCAGTCCGGGCATCAGTCTCAAACAGGAGGGGATCTCCTATTGCGCCGGGGCCGACCTGCCGATATTCTTTGCCAATGTGGTCCGGGGCGGCCCGGGGCTGGGCAACATCGCCGCCTCCCAGGGCGACTACTATCAGTCGGTCAAGGGCGGTGGACACGGGGATTACCACACCATCGTGCTGGCCCCCAACTCGGTGGACGAGATGGGCAATTTCCCCAAGAAATGCTACGAACTGGCCGAAAAATACCGGATGCCGGCCATGATCCTGGCCGACGGCATCCTGGGGCAGATGATGGAGCCGGTGGAATTCAAATTTACGCCGGTGGATCCGGCCACCTTAAAGAAACCCGATTGGTCTCTGGGCAACGCCGCCGGAAGAAAGAAGAGGATCGTCCGTTCCTACGATCTCCGGGAGGGGGAATTGGAGAAGATGAACTGGGCCCGGGCCAAAAAATTCCAGGAGATCGAGGACCGCGAGGTCCAGTTCGAGGAAAAGAACATCCAGGATGCCCAGCTGGTGCTGGTGGCCTACGGCACCTCCTCCCGCATCGCCGCAGCCGCCATGAAGATGGCCCGCGACAAGGGGCTCAAGGTCGGGCTGTTCCGGCCCATCACCCTGTGGCCGTTCCCCAAGAAACAGCTGGCCAAATTGGCCCAACGGGTGGAGAATTTCCTGGTGGTGGAGATGAGCCAGGGACAGTTCGTGGACGACGTTCGTCTGGCCGTCAATGGCACTGCCCAGGTCGATCTCTACGCCCGGCCGGCCGGGATCCCCTCGGGCGAGGAAGTGTTCGCCGTGGTGGAAAAGCTTTACCAGAGCATCAAGCCGGCGCTGGCGGCTAAAAAAGTTGAAAAGATCAAACCGGCTAAAAAGGCCAAAACCCCCAAGAAAGCCCAGCCGACCAAGAAGTCCCAGCCGGTTAAAAAATCCCCGCCGATCAAAAAGAAAACGGTAAAAATAAAGACTGCCAAAAAATCGACCAAGAAAGGAGGGCGTAGATAATGGAGCTTGTCAATAAAAAGCCATCCAGCCTGGTCGACATTAAAATGCATTACTGTCCGGGCTGCGGCCACGGGATAGTGCATAGGCTGATCGCCGAAGTGATGGATGAACTGGATATCAGGCAAAGGACCGTGGGGGTGGCCCCGGTGGGGTGCGCGGTGTTCTCCGACGATTATTTCAACTGCGACATGATCCAGGGGCCGCATGGCCGCGGCCCGGCCATCGCCACCGGCATCAAACGCTCCCAGCCCGACTGCATCGTGTTCTCCTACCAGGGGGACGGCGATCTGGCCTCTATCGGAATGGCCGAGACGGTCCATTCGGCGGCCCGTTCCGAAAACATCACCATCATCTTCATCAACAATGCCATCTATGGCATGACCGGAGGACAGATGGCCCCCACCACTCTGGTGGGCCAGACGGCCACCACCTGTCCCAAGGGGCGCGATCCCAAGGTCAACGGCTATCCTATCAAGGTCTGCGAACTGCTGTCCCAGCTGGAGGGGGCCAGATATCTGGAGCGGACCGCGGTCAGCAGCGCCCAGGGAGTGATCAAGACCAAGCGGGCCATCAAAAAGGCCTTTCAGAATCAGGTCGAGGGAAAAGGCTTCTCGCTGGTGGAGATACTTTCCATGTGCCCCACCAACTGGGGGATGACCTCCCTGCAGGGCGCAAAATTTGTGGACGAGAAGATGATGCCGTTGTATCCGCTGGGCGTGTTCCGCTCCACGGAACAGGAAGGAGGGCAGAAATAATGTATCAAGGAATTAGAATCTCCGGTTTCGGCGGACAGGGGGTGATCTCGGCCGGCATCCTGCTGGCCCAGGCCGGACTGCTGGAGAACAAGAACGTCTCCTGGTTTCCGGCCTACGGCGCCGAGATGCGCGGCGGCACCGCCAATTGCTCGGTGGTCATCGCCTCCGAAGAGGTTTCCAGCCCGGTGGTCTCCCGCCCCGACACCGTGATAGTGATGAACGAACCGTCCCTGGCCAAGTTCGAGCCGTTGATAAAACCCGGCGGATTGCTGATCATCAACAGTTCGCTGGTCAATTCCAGGCCCAAGCGATCCGACATCAAGGTGGCCTACGTGCCCTGCAACAAGATCGCCGAGGAGATCGGCACCACCAAGATCGCCAACATGGTGGCCCTGGGGGCCTATGCCGGGCTGACCGGGGCATTATCGGTCGAATCCATCGCCAAGGCCCTGGGCAAGGTCTTCAAGCGGGCCAAACCGGAGATGCTGGAGCTTAATGTCAAGGCCCTTAAAAAGGGCGCGGAAACAAAGATATAAGGAAATTTCAAGAACAAGCGGGTTTTATTAACCCGCTTGTTCTGCATTACCCCTCAAAATGAAATTATCAAGATTCAAAGACAATATCATTCTTACCATTGCCGATGCTACAGCCGTCCGGCAGGGCTTCAGTTTTTATCCTTTTTCCATTCATAACCGGCGGACCGAGGTGCTGGCCAAGATCGGAGATTGGAATGAGGCAGAGTCCCAGTATTCAAAGATACTTGAGGTGGTGCGGAGAGCCGGCACCGGAGATATGATAGCCGAGATAACAAACCACCTGGGATTCCTGCTGATGCAGAGGGGCCGATTCCAGGAGGCTTTGCCTTTATATCAGGAGTCCCTGGATATAAGCGAGAAAGGAGGATACCGGCACCAGGTCTGTACTACCATGGGAAACCTGGGAAACCTCTACCGCAACACCGGAGATTACGAAAAGGCCGGCCGGTTTTTCGACCAAGCCCTGCAGCAAGCCAGGCAGCTTGGTGACCGGCAGTCGATGAGCATCATCCAGGGAAACATGGGCCTTATGTACTGGTATATGGGAGAGCATGACAGGGCCATGGAGTGCAACGAGCAGAAGATGAAGATCGATCTGGAGGATAACAATCTGCAGTTGATCGGCACCGATTATGCTAACCTGGGCGGCATCCATTTCTCCAGGGGCGATTATGATCTGGCGGAGGAATGCTACCAAAAACAGATAACCATTGCCAAACAGATCGGCGATAAATACTCGCTTAGGGTGGGCCTCAACAACCTGGCCGCCATATACGACCACAGGGAGGATTACGAAAAAGCCCTAGCCTGCTATTACCAAAGCCTGGATATCGCCAAGGAGATGGGGAACTTGGGCGGCGAGAGGGTGGTGAACAACAACATCGGAAAGGTCCTTTCGTACCGGGCGGATTTTGGCCAGGCCCTGTCCCTGGTCGGCAAGAGCCTGGATATAGCCCGCCAGATGGGCGACCGCAGGGGAGAGGCGATAGTCTGTTTTACCAGGGGAAATATTCTGGCAGATAAAGGGGAGTACCGGCTTGCAATGGATGATTACACCGCAGCCAGGAAGCTGTTCGAGGAACTTTTGGTCAAGGAATATCTGTGCGAATGTCTGGGGGATATGGCCAAGTCTACCCTGGCCCTGGCCGAGACAGCACTAGCCCTGGAATATGTCAGCCAGGCCCGCCAGCTGGCCGAATCTATGAACCGTCAGGAATACCTGGCCGGACTGTCCAAAACCGAAGCCGAGATACGCTTGGCTACGGGAGAAATGTCCCGGGAAGGTTATGAGTCGGCAATAGAGCCGCTGGTCAAGGCAGCTTCCATCAAGGTACAGGCCGAGATGCTTTACCGGCTGTACCGGGTGACAGGAAAAAACAGGTATGGAAAGGAAGCCAAGGACACCATTCTTTCCCGACCCGGCTGGCAATTTCGGAAGGATTACCGGGAGTGGGTGAAGGAACTGGAAAGCATTTCATTGGAATAATGTCGGAAAGGATCAAATGATGGCCGAAAACAAGTTGCAGAGGGAACAGATCATCAAGGCCGTGGTAAACGCCTTGGAACCATTCAGTTATGTCCACGCCCTGTGGCAGGGCGGGGCGGCGGCCTTTGGCCGGGTGGACCAGTGGAGCGACATAGACTTCATGGTCATCGCCGACTGGGAGTCCATCCCCCGGGTCTTCGAAACCGTTGAAACGGCCATTGAAAAGCTGGTCGGGTTCGACCTGATCTTCGATGTTCCCCAGCCTACCTCCCATGGTTTCTTCCAGAAATTCTACCGGTTGAGGCAGGCCAGCCCGTTCCTGCTGATAGATCTGGCGGTGGGCGATCTGGAAAAGCCGGATAAGTTCCTGGAGCCGGAGATCCACGGCAATCCGATAGTTCATTTCGACCGCAAGAATATCATCGCCTCCCAGCCGCTGGACAGGGAGAAATTCAAACAAAACATGTTAATGGCGTTGGAGCGGGCCAAGGTTCGGTTGGACATCTTTCAGCTGTTCTTCGACAAGGAATACAATCGGGGCAATTATCTGGATGCCTTCGATTTCTATTTCAACTTCGCCCTGAGCGGACTGCTGGCGGTCCTGCGGATGAAGCACTCTCCGTATCATTACACCTTCCGGTCAAAATATGCCAATTACGACCTGCCGCCGGAGGTGGTGAAAAGGCTGGAGGAGCTTTATTTTGTGAAAGGCCCGGAGGACCTGAAGGCCAAATACCGGCAGGTGAAGGAATGGTTCGCTAAGGCAGTGCTCGAAGTAGAATAAAATAAATTTATTTATTGACATTCAGATAGGGTGGGATTATACTTCAGACGTCCGGTATCGGACACCTGAAGGGTCCCATCCTTTAATTATTTGCGGAGGCGGATATGAAAAGATCATGGTTGGTTTCTTTTGCTTTGCTTATCGGCTGGACATGCCTTTTAGCCGCTCCGGTCAAAAAGGGTATACCCCGCGAAGGGCCTGCCGATCAAAACTTGCCCGTGAAATCACCGGCCGCCAAGAGGCCGGCGGGAATGATGGTTATCGGCCCCATGGGCTATGTAGATGCCTGGCGGACCATAACACCGGGCTGTGCTAAAAGCATTGTTTCCAGCAAAAGCGGAGATTCTCTGATGGTGTTGTATTCTCAGTATAGTGGCTCTGGCGGAGCACCATCTAACCTCACCCTTGCATATTCGGAGGACGTAGGCCAACACTGGTATAATCAAACGATTGTTGCCAACAGGAATTCGCGCACTTATTCCGCCTTGGCAGCGGATCATTTTTTCACGCCTTATTATATATGGCAGGATAGAACAAACATTGGAACTTGGCCAATAAATATAGCTTATGATTTAGGTGGCTTTGGGTCAGGGCTTTGGCTTATTCCTCCAGTCGCTCTCACAGATTCTGGCAATATGTATCTTCCAAACATGTCTATTGCAGATGATGGAGTAGATTTTCGATTGATTTGCAGTGCATTCCCACACGGTGCCTTTGGTGGTGATGCCTCACTTTTCGTGGCCCTTACTACCGACAAAACTTTAAGCGATTGGGAATATCCCTGGGATATTGATAATCCCTGGGGCTGGAGCATCTGGTACGATACACCAAATAACGACCAGGATAACGCAGATTGGATTTTCTCTCCCAGTGGGGATACTGTTTTCGCCTTCTGGGAGGAAACGGAGGATACTATTACCTGGAATTGCCGCCCCATGTACAGGATATCAACTGATGGTGGCATAAATTGGGGGACGGTAAATATTTTAACAGCTTCCGGCACCGATGCCAACGGGCACCCTTATCAATATACCTCTGGCGGCTGGTGGTACCGCTTCGATGGCTGCTGGGTGGGTGACAGGCCACACCTGCTTTATGCTCATTCCGACAGCGTATGGAACGGCGTGGCATTGTTTGAATATCATCCCACTACGGCAGGTGATCTTTCCCAATGGACCTGCTCCCGCATATCCGAGATACCGGGCAACCTGGCCGGGGTGACGCCGGGCGACCTGGTGGGTTCCTATGCCGATTACCCATCCATCAGTTATGATCAGTATGGCAATATCTTTGCCACTTATGTGGGCTATTCGGAGGACTCCAATACCACCACCGATATTATCGGGGTGGCTTCAACCGATGGCGGCAACACCTGGCTGCAGCCCGTTTACCTGACAAACGACGGAGCCAACTTTGACTATAGCTTTGTCGAAGCGGCCGAATACGCCGGAGGGGAAAAGTTACATATATTAGCCCCACCGGCCACAATGGACAGCTTGTATTACCTGAGTGTTCCTACTAGCGCATTGCTGTCTGTACCTACCAGACCCAGTGAAATATACATAGCACCTCTATTATGCGGTTCATATGAAAGTGGAGTGGGCGGCCCTATCGATGGGGTGATGGACACCGTCAACAACGACACACTGAACTTCATCTGGTCACCGGCCATCGGCGTCAACGGCCAGTATGAGGTGACTATATCCAAGGCAAATGACTGGTGGTTCGGCAATTGGTACTACCGTGATTTATTGGACATCAACTACTTGGGCGTGGCCGGCATGCCCGAGACCGGGGTGTGGTACTACAAGGTTCGCTCCCACTTCGGCGGGGAAGCATCTCCTTGGAGTGAAATCTATGATTTCTTTTATAACGGTACCATCATAAATCACAACGATTGGTCCGGCATCAGCGGCAAGCCGGTCAATGTGGTCCAGCCCTTCGTGCTGAACCAGAACCGGCCCAACCCGGTGAACGGCAATACCGTCATCTCCTTCAGCCTACCCAAGGCCGGGGACTACAGCCTCAAGGTCTACAACGTGGCCGGACAGGTTGTCAGCACCATCAACGGCCGCGGCAACGCGGGCAACAACACCATCAACTGGAACAGCCGGGCTGTCTCCAACGGCGTCTATTTCTATCAGCTGAACGCCGCCGGCAGCACCGCCGTCAAAAAGATGGTGGTCATAAAATAAATGATAATAAAAAGGGCGCTGAACTCAGCGCCCTTTTTGTGTTCTCTCCGGAAGTTACTTCCGGCCCTTGCCGGATTTCTTGTTATCTTTGTCTTTCTTGTCCTTGTCGTCCTGCTGGTTCTGCTTTTCCTCCTTGTTATCCTTCTTCATCTCTTTTTTGTCCTGCTTCTTCTCCCAGCGTTTCCCCTTTTCCCATTGTTTCCAGTTCTTCTTCACCTCCTGGTATTTGAAGCCGGAATGGTCTATGGTCATCTTGCGCCACTGGGGGGAGAGTTTAAAGAACGGGGCCGGGACATACTTGTCCTTTCGGTATTTCCACGGACCGTTGTAATGGTGGGCCCGGTACCAGCGGTTGTGGTGAAACCGCCACCAGTATCCGCCGTAGTAGAAGAAGTCATGCTCGTAGCCGTAGATGAAATAGATGTAGGTCCCGGGTATCACCGCCATCACCGGTTCGTCCTTGATCTGAACCAAAGGCAGGTTAATGTTGATCTTGACGTCGGTATCGGCCAGCAAGCCCGGTGTCCCAAGAGAGCCAAGCAACAATAAGGCAATAAGGGCCAATTTTGTTTTCATTTCCGTTCTCCTTTCATTTTACAATGATAACCAGCGAATATGCGTTTGTCAAGCTTTTGTTTAATAAATATTAGAGTGCCTGGCCGGGAATCAGGTTCCTGGGCTATCCTTAATAATTGGGCTAACTTTATTGTTTGACATAGCTTGCAAAATCTGTTAAATTTACGACATGACGATGAATCTGCCCAATATCCTCACTCTGAGCCGGCTGATTATCAGCCCGGTCTTCATGGCCCTGCTGCTGGTGGACAATGTCTATTCCCGGCTGGGGGCCCTGGCCCTTTTCATCCTGGCCTCGATCACCGATCTGCTGGACGGATATCTGGCCCGCAAGAACGGGCAGCAGACCGACTTCGGGAAGTTCATGGATCCGGTGGCCGACAAGTTCCTGATCGCCCTGGCCCTGATCTCGTTCGTGGCGCTGAAGTCGGCCAGCACCTGGATGGTGATGGTCATAATAGGGCGGGAGTTCCTGATAATGGGCCTGAGAACCCTGGTGGCCTACCGCCGGGAGGTGATGGAGTCCAGTTTTCTGGCCAAGATCAAGACCTTCAGCCAGATGACCGCGGTATTCGCGATCCTGCTGCACATCTGCCTCAACGATTGCGTGGATGCGGGACTTATCAGCATCTCCTGGCAGTTTCTGGCCGACTTGAAATTCTCTTTCGATGCCCTGCTGTTCCTGGCCATGCTTTTAACCCTGCTGTCCGGGGTGGATTATGTGATCAAGAACCGCTGGCTGATCCTGGGACTGTTCAAGGATAATATGTAAAAAATGAAAATTATAAAAAATAAAATAGCTTTGATATTGGCCTCAGGTTTCGGCTCGGGATATTCCCCAATCGCTCCGGGCACTGCCGGGAGCCTGCTGGCTCTTGTCATCTGGTGGCTGGCGCCGCCTTTTTTATGGGTAAGTGCATTATTGCTGGCTCTGTCATTATTCCTTGGGGTCTGGTCGGCGACCCAGGCCGAGAAAAAATGGGGGCACGACAACGGGAAGATCGTGATAGACGAAGTGGCCGGGATGTGGATATCTCTGTTGTTCCTGCCCAAAACGTGGGTTGTCTTTTTGATTGCGTTCTTTATGTTCCGGGCCATGGATATCATAAAACCGCTGGGCGCAAGGCAGATCCAAAAACTCCCCGGCGGGTGGGGGGTGGTGGCCGACGATGTGTTGGCCGGAATATATACCAATGTTCTAGGACAAATTGTGATAATGATATTTTGGCCGGCCAATAATGTTCCGTTGAAAGTATTGGTTGCGGCTATAATCAATGCCTTTAAATAAAGATCAGACCACCCCTTTGGTCCCCTCCTTGATCAAGGAGGGGATAAGGGGAGATGAAAATTATGATATTATGAAAGCCGCCATAATCACCATAGGAAACGAGATCCTTTCCGGGATGACGTTAGATACCAATGCCGCATACCTGTCACAGGAATTGGGAACGATAGGCATCCCGGTGGTTCTCAAGATCTCCGTTGGGGACAGGGCCATTGATATTCAAATGGCCTTCAAACAGGCCTTGTCGGATTCTGATATCGTCCTATGCACCGGCGGGCTGGGGCCGACCAGCGACGATATCACCAAGAAAGTTGCGGCTAGGTTTTTCAAATCAAAATTAAAACTGGATAAAGGGACTCTGGAACATATTCGGTCCCGTTTTGCCAAGCGGGGAATAGAGATGCCGGCCTGCAACCGGTGGCAGGCCATGGTGCCGGACAGGGCCGCAGTTCTGTTCAATCCCGAAGGCACCGCCCCGGGTCTGTTGTTCAAAAAAGGTAAAAAGATATTGATCCTTATGCCCGGCGTGCCCCGCGAGATGAGGGCCATCTTTGCCGGTTCGCTTAAGGAAAGGCTGGCGGGATTGAGTTGTGGGATGAAGATCAATATGCTGACCCTGAGGACCACCGGGATACCCGAATCCGTCATTGCCGAGAAGCTTGCCCCCTTTGAAAAATGCCTGGCCAAAGGCACCCTGGCCTATCTGCCGACCCGTCTGGGGGTCGACCTAAGACTGACCATGTCGGGTAAAGATGCCAGCCAGATCAGTGCAAAACTGCAGGAATTATCAGCGAAAATAAAACAATTGTTGGGGAATGTGATCTACGGGCAGGATGATGAGACCATGGAGCAGGCGGTCGGACGTCTGCTGAAGGAAAAGAAGCTGACCCTGACCACTGCCGAGTCCTGCACCGGCGGGTTGATCGCCGACCGGATCACCGATGTTCCCGGGTCATCCGTCAATTTCCTGGGTTCGGTCATCGCCTACAGCAATGTTCTCAAAGAAAAAATGCTGGGGGTCAAATCGCAGACACTGCGCCTGCACGGCGCGGTCAGCAAGGAGACGGCGATAGAGATGGCCAACGGAGTGCGGGGAAGGCTGGGCAGCGATTTAGGGCTGACCATAACCGGCATCGCCGGGCCGGCCGGAGGGACCGACAAAAAACCAGTGGGCTTGGTGTTTATGGCAGTGGCCGGGCCCAAAGGGACGATGGTTGAGGAACGAAGGTTCCTGGGCCAGCGCCGGCATATAAAGGAATCGGCTACCCAGGCGGCGCTGAATATGCTGAGGCTATATTTATTGAAATAAATATCCTTGCCAGCGTCATTCTGAGTCTGACTTCATGCCGTGCAACCGAAGAATCTACTGCCACACATTCGATTTGTGTAATAAAGGCAATCCTCAGTGTGACAAATCTGTCACTTAATATAAAATGAACACCCAGAAAATTATCCGCTGTTTTATTGCCCTGGAACTGCCGCTTGAGATTAAGATAAAACTGGGGGACATCATCGGGCAATTAAAAAAGACCGGGGCTGATGTCAAATGGGTGGACCCGGCCAATATCCATTTGACCCTTAAATTCCTGGGCGAGACCCCGGAGGCCGATGCCCTGCGGGCCGGGCTGGCGCTCAGTACGCTGAAGGGGAAATTTAAGGCGATTGATTCGGGCCTGGGCGGGCTGGGGGCCTTCCCCTCGGTGGACAGGCCGAAGGTGATCTGGGCCGGGCTGTCGCAGGGCGCGGAAGAGATAAAAGAAATTTATCGCCAAGTGGAAAAACTGACGGCCGATATCTCCCAGGAGGATAAGGCCCGGGAGTTCAGCCCGCATCTGACCCTGGGGCGGGTGCGGTCGAACAAGAACCTCATGCAATTGAGGGATGCGATAAACCAGGCCGTTATTCTCCAAAAGGGTTTTGAATTCAATCGCCTGGTATTACTGAAAAGCACCCTGACCAGCGAAGGGGCGATATATTCTGAGTTGAACGGGGTGGAGTTGGTTTGAACCACAAAGACACTAAGACACAAAGAAAAAATCTAAGAGAGAACAAGATGGATAATAATCAAGATTTCATAAATGCCCTTATTTTGGATATGCTTGAGATTGATGATGAAACTGTGGATACGATTATAAAGGAAACCCCGATTGAAGAATCATATAAGGACCGGTTGGTGAAAGAATATAGAGAATGTAAATTGACAAATGTTGACATTATAAATTCTTTAATTTATTTATTGCATAATGAATATATTATGGCAGTAAATGCGAATTCAGGGAAACCGGAAAAAGGCATTGATATAAATAATATATTTGCCGATAAGGCAAATATATGGCTACGTGTCACGGATAGTGGGCGTATGTATTACAATAATATATATGATAAGTTTTGGATTGATTGAAGTCCTCAATTTTACCTCTCTTGCTAAACCCCAAGTTTAATGTTAAAATTACAAGTCATCATTGCGCAATATCAAGCTAAACATAGAGTACGACGGGACTGATTTTGCCGGGTGGCAGGTCCAGCCCGGCCAGAGGACGGTCCAGGGCCTGTTGGAGGAAAAGCTTTCCTCCATGCTGGAGGAGAAGATCTCCGTCCTGGGCTCCGGACGGACCGATGCCGGGGTCCATGCCGCCGGGCAGGTGGCCAATTTCAAGACCTCCCGTGACATTCCCTTAAAGGCCTTTGACGAAGGTCTGAACTCCCGGCTTCCCCGCGATGTGGCCATCCTCCAGGCCGAGGAGGCGGCGGAGGATTTTCACTCCCGGTTCGACGCCCAGAGCCGGCGCTACCGGTACCAGATGATCTTCCGGCGCTCACCGCTGCGGGAGCGCTGCGCCTGGCGGATGACATATAGGGCCGATCCGGCTGTTCTGCAAGATCTGGCGGGGCAGATACTGGGGCAGCACGATTTCACCGCCTTTGCCTCGGCCCAGGCCGAGGTCAACAACTTCATCTGCCGGGTGGAGAAGGCCGAGTGGAGCTTTGCCGACGACAGGTGGACCTTCGAGATCAGGGCCAATCGTTTTCTGCACAACATGGTCCGCATCCTGGTCGGAACGATGATAGACATGGCCCGCGGGCAGATGGATCACAAAGATCTCCCCAATATCCTGGCTGCCAAGGACCGGACCCTGGCCGGCAAGACCGCCCCGGCTTGCGGCCTGTGCCTGATGGAGGTATATTACTGATGCAGGTGTTCATCAATGAAGCGGCATTTTGGGGCCTGCTGGTCTCGGCCATCGAGGTCTACAAGAAGGAATCCTACGGGCTGCTGCTGGGCCATCGGGACGGCGACATGTTCATGGTGGTCAACGCCATCGCCTGCCAGAAGGCCGAGCGGCACGCCACCTGGGTCAAGGCCAGGGACAAATCGTACGCCCGGATAGTGAATTTTTTCGAGAATCTGCCAAATCTGTACATCGTGGGCGATTTCCATTCCCATCCCCGGCACAACACCGCGCTGAGCGAGGACGACCTTTACGGCATGAGCCCGGGACACGTCTACATCGTGATGGAGATCAAGGACAAGGCCAAGGATAAATACTGGAGCTACAACGAGGACGGCACCCTGTCCGGCACCACCGACAATTGGTTCATCAAGATAGCCGCCTATTACATCGACCCCGATTCCTACAAACACCGGATGGCCGACGTATTGTGCCCCTTCGCCATCGGGTTCAACATCAAACCCAGGACATTATCGAGATGATAGAAAAGAAACTTATAAAGATCGAAGAACGCTACCGGGAACTGGAGAAGCTGATCAGCGATCCGGCGATCATATCCGATCAGCAGAAATACCGTGATCTGTCCCGGGAGTACCGCCAGACCTCCCCCATAATTGCCAAATATGCCGAGTATTGGGATACCGCCAAACAACTGGAGGACAATAAGGCATTGGCGGCCGAGAGGGGTGACAAGGAACTGACGGAGATGGCCCAGGCCGAGATCCCGGAACTGGAGGCCAGATATCAGACCCTTACCGAGGAGCTTAAAAAACTGCTGGTGCCCAAGGATCCCAGCGATTTTAAGAACGCCATTGTGGAGATCCGGGCCGGGACCGGCGGCGAGGAGGCGGCCATATTCGCCGGTGACCTTTACCGGATGTACGTCCGGTATGCCGAGCGCAAGGGATTCAAGATAGAAATCATGAATTCCAATCCCACCCAGCTGGGCGGCTTCAAGGAAGTGATCTTCACCGTGCAGGGCGAGGGAACCTACGGGCATTATAAATACGAAAGCGGGGTGCACCGGGTCCAAAGGGTGCCGCGCACCGAAGCCTCGGGCCGGCTGCACACCTCGGCGGCCACCGTGGCGGTCCTGCCCGAGGCCGAGGAGGTTGATCTGCAGATAAATGCCAGCGACCTGAGGGTGGACACCTTCTGCTCCTCCGGGGCCGGCGGGCAGTGCGTCAACACCACCTACTCGGCGGTGCGGATCACCCACCTCCCCAGCGGACTGGTGGTCTCCTGCCAGGATGAGCGTTCCCAAATCAAGAACCGGGCCAAGGCCATGACCGTGCTGCGTTCCCGCCTGCTGGAAAAAATGGAAGAAGAGCGGAATGCCAAGCTGGCCAAAGAGAGAAAATCGCAGGTGAAGTCCGGCGATCGCAGCGAAAAGATCCGGACCTACAACTTTCCCCAGAACCGGGTGACCGACCACCGCATCGGGCTGACCCTCTACAACCTGGACGGGGTGATGGACGGCCAGATAGACGAGATCATCAACGGCCTGACCAATGCCGAACAGGCCGAGGGCCTGGAAGTGGCGGAGGAGGAATAAAGGTTAATATGAAATACAAACCGATTTTTATTCTTCTTATAATGATTATTTTTGCCAACAGGGGTGCAGCCGATGAAGGAAGATACATTTCACCGGGCATAAAGTTCGGATATACATTCGGTGAAGGCGGGGGCGTAACGGTTGGTGCAGAAGTTAGTTATATCGTATGGTACAATAATCTAGCTCATGCTGCAGTGCTTAATTTGGACATATGCGGCAACGAAGATAAATTGAAATTTAATAAAATACATTTGGGATATCAAATAAGCCGTGGTGTGGGTATTGAGGCTGGTCCGACAATGTTCTGGACTGATAAAGGTATGCATTTTGGTGCATCTGTAACACCATTCGCCGGTATTATAATACCCTATGCTTATTATTCCATTACTGTAGCATTTAATAAAAAAAATATGCTGAACGAAGCTGGCATACTATTAAAGCTACCAATACCCGTTCCTGGTCATGAATTTAGCATAGGGTTGAATTAAAAAAAGATCATGACCATCGGCGAGCTTTTAAACTACGGCTTCGACCACCTTACCCGGGCCGGCATTCCCGATGCGGTGCTGGAGGCCGAGTTGCTGTTGGAATACGTCATGGGCAGGGAGCGGGTTTATCTTCATTTGAACCGCAATCTGACTGTATCCGAGGCCGTTCGGGAAAAATATCAATCATACCTTGCCGATCGCTCCCGGCACCGGCCGTTGCAGCATATCGTCGGGCAGACGGAATTCTACGGCCTGAAATTCCAGTCCGATAAACGGGCCCTTATCCCCCGGCCCGAGACCGAGATCCTGGTGGAGGAGGTTTTGGAGAATTGGCAGCCGGGGTTTCTTTCCATTCTGGATATCGGAACAGGCAGTGGCATCATCGCCATTGCTTTGGCAAAGCATCTGGCTTCGGCCATGGTAACAGCCACCGATTATAGCCCGGAGGCTCTGGACCTGGCCCAAGAGAATATCAAGCTTCACGGTCTGGAAAGCAGGGTGTCTTTGGTGCAGGCCGATCTTTTCCCCGAGGGAAACGAAAAGTTTGACTGCATAGTGTCCAACCCGCCATATATCCCATCCGGCCAGGTAGCCGGACTCCAGCCCGAGGTCAGTCTTTGTGAACCGGTCATGGCGCTGGACGGCGGGGCCGACGGGCTGGAATTCTACCGCAGGATAGCCGGAGATGTGGCCGACCGTCTCAATCACCCGGGGTTTGTCGCTCTGGAGGTCGGGATGGGGCAGGCGGAGATGGTGTCCAAGATGATGAGACGGGCGCTTCCAGCCTCCGAAATATTCATCAAAAAGGATCTGGCCGGGATAGATAGGGTGGTGCTGTTGAAAATGCATTAACCCCAAGGGATAAAATGTCTTGACAACAGTAATATTTTACAGTATCATTACTTTTTATCGTCAATAATCCATAAATAACAACCAATTTCGGTCAGATGAGAATAGACAAGCATCCCATCCTGGAATTCAAAAAAGGGGCCAAGATAAAATTTTATTTCGAAGGGCAGCCGGTGGAAGGGTACCAGGGAGAACCCATTGCCGCTGCTCTGCATGCCGCCGGGATCAAGGTGCTGCGCCACAGCGTAAAACTGGACAGACCCCGGGGCTTTTTTTGTGCGGTGGGCAAGTGCTCATCCTGCCTGATGGAGGTGGACGGGGTGCCCAATGTCTTCTCCTGCGTCACCCCCATCCGCGAGGGAATGCAGGTAAGGCGGCAAAAGGGGCGGGGCCGGATCGCAATAAACTGAATCAATACTACTCTACGGCTTTTAAGGACCCATGACAAATACAGACTTCCTTATCATCGGGGGCGGCCCGGCCGGGCTGATGGCGGCGCTGTCGGCCTCGGAGTTCGGCCTGGAGCCGCTGATAGTTGACGAGAACCAGGCCATTGGGGGCCAGCTGATCAAGCAGACCCACATGTTCTTCGGTTCCAAGGCCGAGCGGGCCGGAACCCGGGGTTTTGAGATAGGCCTGGAGCTGGAGCAGGAGATGGGGAAGCGTGGCATCCAAATAGAGCGCCAGGCCTCGGCGGTGGGATATTATTCCGACGGGACGGTGGCGGTGCTGCAGAACGAGAAGGTCACACCGCTCAAGCCCAGGGCCGTTCTGGTGGCCACCGGAGCTTCGGAGAATTTCGTATCCTTTCCCGGCAGCGACCTGCCCGGTGTCTACGGAGCCGGGGCGGTGCAGACCCTGATGAACGTCTACGGCATCAAGCCGGGTAACAGCGTGCTGATGGTGGGCTCCGGCAACATCGGGCTTATCGTTTCCTACCAGTTGATGCAGGCCGGGGTGCAGGTCAAGGCCATCATCGAGGGCCTGCCCAAGATCGGAGGCTATCTGGTGCACGCCTCCAAGATCGCCCGGGCGGGGGTGCCCATTTTAACCCGCCACACCATCCTAAATGCTTTGGGAGGGGATATGGTCAGCGGGGCGGTCATATCCAGAATTGACGATAAATGGCAGACCCTAGGGGACACCCAGCAGACCCTGGAGGTGGACACCATCTGCCTGGCGGTGGGGCTTTCCCCCTTGACCGAACTTTTATGGCAGGCCGGCTGTCAGCTGAACTACATTCCGGAACTGGGGGGCCAGGTGGCCTGGCACGACGATCTGATGATGACCACCGTCCCGGGGATATTCACCGCCGGCGATGTCAGCGGGATCGAAGAGGCATCCACCGCCATGCTGGAGGGCGAACTGGCGGGGCTGGGGGCGGTAAAATACCTGAAGGGCGACTCAAAGGAACTGCAATGCCGGATTGACGACACCGCCTGCCGGCTGGCCGGATTGAGGGCCGGGCCGTTCGGACAGAAGGCCCGGGAAGGGAAGTGCAAACTGAAAGAGTGCAGGATCAAAACTGTTTGAAATGTTTGCCACCACCGCTGGCGGGGTGCCGCCAACAGCGACAAAAGGTTTGAAACGTTTATGATATCCGATGAACAAAAACCAACCGGATAGGCCTTTCGGGGGATGATTTAGCCGGCAATATGTTTAACTACGGAATAACGATGGGTTCATAATGGGAAGAGAAACAATAAAAACCAGGGGCAGGAAGCCAGTGGTTATGACCAAACTAGAGCGTTTGGGTCCGTCAAACCGGGAATTTGATCGTTCTTTTTGGCAAAGGGTTGGTTCAACCGGACGCCTGAAAGCTATGTGGGATATGTTGAAAATATATTATTTATTGAAAGGGCGGAATGGAGATATACCAAGATTACGAAGATCTATTACGCATTTTCAACACCGGTAAGGTCAAATATCTTTTGATTGGAGCCTTTGCTGTTTCCTATTATGCTCAACCCCGGTATACCAAAGACATGGATATATGGATAGAACCGACGGCTGAAAATGCAGGTAAGGTATATAAATGTTTGTCCGATTTCGGCGCCCCGCTAAATAAAATCAGTATAAACGATCTGGCGATAAAAGGCACAATTTTCCAGATAGGGGTTGAACCGGTCCGGATTGATATTCTTACCGACATTGCAGGATTGACTTTTAAAAAGGCATGGCCCAACAGAAAGAAAAGTAAATTCGGCAAAACCAATACCTATTTTATTGGTCTTAAGGACTTGATCAGTGCCAAACGCGCTGCCAACCGGTTACAAGATAAAGTTGATCTTGAAAATCTGATGCCGCTTATAAAAGATAAATGAAAACAGTAAACTTAAGTGGGCCCAGAACCAAAACGGCTTAAACTGTTTGAATGCTGGAAACTTTAATGATATCCGATAAACTGAAAACGACCGGCCTGGCCGACGCCTCGGACATCCAGACCGCTTGGCCTTCCGAGGAACGGCTGAAGAAAGGCCCGGTGGCGGTGCTGGAATGCTTCCAGGAGATCCCCTGCAACCCCTGCGAGACCAGCTGCCCCCGCAACGCCATATCGGTGGGCGATAATATCAACGCCCTGCCACAGGCAGATCATAACAAATGCAACGGCTGTACCGTCTGCGTCTCCCGCTGCCCGGGCCTGGCCATCTTCGTGATCGACGCGGCATATTCGGATGCCGAAAGCGCCGTCACCATGCCCTACGAGTTCCTGCCCCTGCCGGAGAAGGGGGATCTGGTCGCTGCCCTGGACCGGGCAGGAAAGGAATGCTGCCAGGCCAAAGTTATCAAAGTGTTGAATACCAAGGCCCAGGGGAAGACCCCGCTGGTGACCCTGACCATCCCCAAGGGCAAGGAAAAGGATGTAAGGTTCTTTAAACTGCTATCTTGATTTCTTTAACCACAAAGACACCAAGGCACAAAGAGAATCATGGGGTTTAAACCTCTTTCAGTATCTGAAGAGAAAATAGCGAAGGGTATCGTGGATGCTGCATATCAGGTCCACAGGAAATTAGGATCAGGATTGCTGGAAAAGGTTTATGAAGTATGCTTTTGCCATGAATTGTCTAAAATGGGTTTTCAATCAAAACGGCAAATAGATATCCCGGTAAAATATGACGGAATAATATTTGAAGAAGGATTGCGGCTTGATGTACTAGTGGATGATCTAGTTGTCTGCGAGCTGAAGGCTGTTGATCAAGTAAATCCCGTCTGGGAAGCACAGTTGCTCAGTCATCTAAAGATGACCGGAAAACGCCTTGAATTCCTTATTAATGTCAACGTACCCATTATCAAAAATGGGATTAAACGGCTAATTTTGTAATATACTTAGTGTCTTAGTGCCTTTGTGGCAGATTTAGTAAAAAATATTAATATAAACCCACAAATATAAAAGGGACATTATGGGCAAACTGAAAATGGTACTGATGGCCTGCCTGCTGCTGCCCGTTCTGGCTTTGGGGCTGGAGCCGCCGATCGATGTCAAGCTGACTGACGCTCCCAATGATGACGGTTCCATCGTCATCATGGAATGGCAATCATCCCCCTCGGAAAATGAGCCGGGGTTCATGGGCTACAATATCGAGCGGTCCATGCTGCCAAACGATTCCTTCCGGATGATCGCCTGGGTCCCCAAGGGGGCCGTTGAGCACGAGGACAATTCCGTCGAGCTCATCGGTCGGGATTATTATTATAAGGTGGTGGCCATCAACGAAAACGGGGACAGTGCGGTAAGCGCTACAGCCGGGCCGATAGCCACCACCCAGAGCTGGTTCAACACCGGCAAGCTGAACACCCTGTTCGGCACCTTTCTTTTCATCGCCATCACCCTTTTGTATATCTACTGGGCCCGCAAGGGCAAGCTGTTCATCCGGCGTATTGCCGGCCTGGATGCGGTGGAGGAGGCCATAGGCCGGGCCACCGAGATGGGGCGGCCGATACTTTACTGCAACGGCATCGGATGGATAGATTCCATATCCACCGTGGCTTCCCTGAACATCCTGGGGCAGGTGGCCAAGAAGACCGCCGAGTATGATACCCCGCTGACCGTTCCCACCGCCGACCCGGTGGTTCATGCGGTGGCCCGGGAGATGGTCAAGGAGGGCTACAAGAGCGCGGGCCGCCCGGATCTGTTCAAGGAGGACTCGGTATACTTCATCACCCAGGACCAGATGGGATACGCCGCGGCCCTGGCCGGGATAATGGTCCGCGAGAAGCCGGCCACCAACTTCTTCATGGGTTACTATGCGGCCGAATCCCTGGTGCTGGCCGAATCGGGCGCCGCCACCGGGGCCATCCAGATAGCCGGGACCGACCAGATCTCCCAGCTGCCGTTCTTCATCACCGCCTGCGATTACACCCTGATCGGCGAGGAGCTGTACGCCGCCTCGGCCTACCTATCCAAGGAACCGCTGCTGGTGGGAAGCCTGAAGGGGCAGGATGCCTGCAAACTGGTGATCATCCTGTTCGTCCTGCTGGGCACCCTGACGGCCCTGATCTTTCGTTCCGATCTTATCTACAACCTATTCAGAATTCACTAAAGGTAAATGAATATGAAAAAAAATATTCCCCTGGGCATAGTCTTCGTGTTGGGAGTGGCCTTCATCATCCAGTTCTTCATCCCCAGCCGGCCGTCGCAGATAGCCTTCAATACCATGATCGAATGGGATCTGATCCTTTTTGTCTTCGCCTCGGTGATCGCGGTGGACAGCTTGGTGCGCCACCATATCCTGAAGATCTCCCGCAAGACCAAGGGCTGGGGCTACAGCCTGGTCTATCTGGGAGCGGCGTTGTTCATGATCCTGGCGGCGGTGTTCAGCGGCACCCGGGAGGGCAGTTTTTACATGAAGGTGTTCAATTACGCCCTGGCCCCCATGCAGGCCACCATGTTCGCCATCCTGGCCTTTTACATGGCCTCGGCCAGCTACCGGGCCTTCCGGGCCAAATCCACCGAGGCCACCATGCTGCTGATCTCGGCTTTCATCGTGATGCTGGGCCTGATCCCGCAGGGGGCCGCCATCTGGAGCGGCCTGCCCAAGTTTTCGGAATGGCTGATGCTGATCCCCAATATGGCCGCCAAACGGGGCATCACCTTCGGCATCGGGCTGGGCATCACCGCCACCTCCCTGAAGATCATTCTGGGAATTGAACGCAACTGGATGGGGGGGCACTGATATGCTTAAGTTTTTAGCCAAGTTCGGAAAGCTTGATCGCCGGATCGTATTCGCCCTGCTGCTGTTGTCTATTTTGGTGCCGCTGCTGTTCAACATAAAACCCCGGTTCTATGTTGATTCCGCCACCAAGGGTATTTATGATTATGTAGATCAAATCGAACCCAATGGGCGTTCCTTGCTGGTATCCTTCGATTACGATCCCCAGGTGGCCGCCGAGCTGGATCCCATGGCCCGGGCGGTGCTGCGGCATTGTTTTGCCCGGGGGGTAAAGGTTGTGGGGATGTCCCTGGCTCCTCAGGGCGACGCCATAGGCGAAGGGATCATTACCCAGGTGGCCAGGGAGTACGATAAAAAATTGGGCCAGGATTACTGCTATTTTGGTTTCAGGCCCGGGGGCACCATCATCATGCTGCAGATGGGGGTCAATGTCAAAAAGGCCCTGCCGCTGGATTATTACCAGACACCCTACGACAGCCTTCCCATGATGAAAAACATTCACAACTACGATGACATCGCCATGGTGCTGTCCCTGGCCGGCTCCACCTATCCGGTAAGCTGGATGATTTTTGCCGGTACTAAATTCGGCGTTAAGATCGGGGCCGGGCAGACCGCGGTGATGGCTCCGGATAATTATCCCTTCCTGCAGACCAAGCAGTTTATCGGACAGCTGGGCGGCATGAAGGGCGGGGCGGAATACGAACAAATGATCGTTGATGCGGGGTATTACCACAAACCGGATGTAGCCAGCAAGGCCATGGGGGCCATTGCCTATTCGCACCTGCTGATCATCCTGCTGATCATCCTGGGGAATATCGGATATTTCATCTCCAAAAAGATCGAGCAGAAAAAATAACCCCGTCATTTTCAGAACTTTCAAAACTAAGGATATAAAGATGAGCACAAATATCTGGATATGGATAGCGGCCCTTTTAAGCCTGGCCATTTTCTCCTATCTTTACAAGGATAACCCGGCCTTCAGATTCGCCGAACACCTTTTCACCGGCCTTTCGGTGGGCTATTTCATCGTTCTGTACTGGAACAATTACACCCTGCCCTACATCGTCACCCCCTTGGCCAACCATCGTTGGATAACCCTGATCCCCATGGCCATCGGGATGATGTACTTTTTCAGGTTCATTCCCAAACTTAACCACCTGATCCTGATACCCATCGCGGTCAGCCTGGGCTTCTGGAACGGGATGTCCATCCCGGTCACCTTTGAGGCCGACGTTTTAAAACAGATCCAGGGCACCATGATCAACACCTCCATGCTAAGCAACATCTGGGACCCCCAGAAGGGCCTGATGGTGGGCCTGCTGGTGATGGCGGGGGTGATCAGCACCATCACCTATTTCTACTTCTCCCGGGAGCATAAGGGACCGATCAAGGTGACCGCCAACGTCGGCATCTGGTTCGTGATGATCGGCTTCGGGGCCACCTTCGGCTATACCGTGATGGCCCGGGTATCCCTGCTGATCGCCCGGATGCAGTTCCTGTTCACCGATTGGATACATCTGATAAAATAAGCCGGGCCAAGAGCAGTTTTAAATGTTCGAAGGATATAAAGGATATAATTGTTTAAAATCAGCTAAAACTATTAAACGGAGAAGATTGATGAGGCTTAAAATCACCGGCCTGCTGTTGGTGATGTTCTGGGCAGCTGTGGTTTGCGCAGCTCCAGCGGCACCGGCCGAACCGACAGTTACCGTGCCGGCCATTGCCCCGCCGTCCGACATCAAGGCTGCCGATACCCCCAATGATGCCGGACATGCCATCACTGTTAGCTGGCAGGCGTCGCCGGACGAGGTCAAAAAAATGATCGAGGGCTATGAGGTCCTGCGGTCGGAAACACCGGAGGGGGAATTTATCAAAGTGGGTTATGTGCCCTACGGTTTCACCAGTTTTGACGACCAGGATGTCCCGGACAACGGGAAGGATTATTTCTACCAGGTCAAGGCGGTGGGCCGGGAGAGCCAGGCCTACAGCCTGGTGTCTGTCTCGGCCAGGTCTGCGGAGCAGTGGTTCAACACCATGCGCATCAACGCTCTGATCGGCTGCATCCTATTCACCCTTATCGTGGTGATATTCATCGGCCGGGCCAAGAGCGGCCAGAGCCTGTTCATCCGCCGCATCGCCGGGCTGGCGGCGGTGGAGGAGGCGGTGGGACGGGCCACCGAGATGGGCCGCCCCATTCTTTACGTTCCGGGTCTTTCTAGCATCTCGGATGTGGCCACCATCGCCGCCCTGAACATCCTGGGACAGGTGGCCAAGAAGACCGCCGAATACGACACCCCGCTGCTGGTGCCCAACCGCGATCCGGTGGTGTTCACCGTGGCCCAGGAGATCGTCAAGGAGGCCTACAACGAGATCGGCCGCCCCGACGCCTATAACCACGATTCGGTGTTCTACCTGACCGACAGCCAGATGGGCTTCGCCTCGGGGGTGGACGGCATCATGGCCCGGGAAAAACCGGCCACCAATTTTTTCATGGGCATGTTCTGGGCGGAATCCCTGATCCTGGCCGAGACCGGGGCCGAGACCGGGGCCATCCAGATAGCCGGCACAGACGCCATTCACCAGCTGCCGTTCTTCATCACCGCCTGCGATTACACCCTGATCGGAGAGGAGTTGTATGCCGCCTCGGCCTACCTGTCCAAGGAGCCGATGCTGCTGGGCACCCTCAAGGGCCAGGATTGGAGCAAGGCCGTCATTGTGCTGCTGCTGATAATCGGCCTGGCCGTATCGCTGGTCGCCCCCGGGATCAGGGAAATCATCCTGCAAATGCTTAAGGTAGGTTAAGGAGAAAAAATGAAAAGACAGATACCTTTGATAATCGTACTGACCCTGGGGATATTCTTCTTCTTCCAATTCTTCATCCCCAGCCAGATATCAACCAACATCTACCAGACCACCCTGCAGTGGACCCTGGTCATCAGCGCCTTTGCCATTGTGCTGGCCGTCGGCAGCCTGTTCAACCATCACCTGCTTAAGGTCAGAAGGCGCAAGCCGCATTGGTGGAACAGCATCGTGACCCTGATGGCCCTGGTGGTGATGGCCCTGCTGGGCATCTTCGGGAGGGTAAAGGGACTGGAGTCGCTGGGCGAGCTGTACCACACCCTGTTCCTCTATGTCCAGGCCCCCATGGATTCGGCCATGTTCGCCATTCTGGCTTTCTATATGGCCTCGGCCGCCTACCGGGCCTTCCGGGCCCGTTCCCAGGAGGCGGCCCTGCTGCTGATCTCAGGCTTTATAGTGATGCTGGGAGTGATCCCCTTCGGCTCCATGATCTGGTCCAAGATACCGGACATCGCCGAATGGATCATGATGGTCCCCAACATGGCAGCCAAGCGGGGGATCCTTTTCGGGATCGGCCTGGGGATGACGGCTACCTCGCTGAAGATAATCCTGGGCATTGAGCGCAGCTGGCTGGGAGGAGGCGGCAAATGAAGATATTAGAGAACCTGACCAAGATAAACCGCCGGTACATCTTCCTGCTGGTGGCCCTGGCGGTGATCTTTCCCCTGGTGATACCCATGAAACTGCCCACTCTGCCGGGGAAATATACCATCAAACTGTACGACTTCATAGATAAGATACCTCCCCAGAACCAGCCGATATTGATAGCGGCCGATTACAGCCCCTCCATGATGCCCGAGCTGCAGCCCATGCTGGAGGCGGTCATCCGTCACTGTTTTGCCAAGAAGATCCGGATAGCCATCCTGACCCTGGACCCCAACGGCGCTGCTCTTTCGGAAACGGCCCTGCAGAAGATCGCCCCGGAGTACGGGGCCCAGAACGGCCGGGATTACGTTTTCCTGGGCTTCAAGCCGGGCTATTCCATCGTGATGATGTCCATCGGAGAAAACTTCCGCCAGGCCTTTCCCACCGATTTCTACGGCACCCCGCTGGACAGCCTGCCGATGATGGCCGGCGTCCGCAACTATGCCGATGTGCCCCTGGTGGTCTCCATTGCCGGCAGTGCCGTCACCCAGAGCTGGATTCTCTATGCCCATACCCGCTATCATGCCAACGTGGGCGCCGGCTGCACCGCGGTCAGCACCGCCGACTACTATCCCTTCCTGCAGGCCGGCCAGCTGGTGGGACTGCTTAACGGCATGAAGGGGGCCAGCGAGTATGAATACCTGAACCAGAAGAACGGCTATTCCAGCGCCGCTCCGGTGGCCACCAAGGGGATGAACGCCGTTTCCATCGTCCACCTGCTGTTGATGCTGTTCATCATCCTGGGCAATATCGGCTACCTGGTGACCCGGCACAACCAGAGCAAGAAGTAAGGAGAGCCAAATGACATTTTCAAACAATCTCTGGGTATGGATCGCGGCCATACTGACCCTGTGTATCTTCTCCTTTTTATACAAGGAGAATCCCTTCTACCGTTTTGCCGAGCACCTTTTCGTGGGGATCTCGGCCGGATACGGCGTGGCCATTTACTGGAACAACGCCATCGTTCCCAACCTCTACGTGCCGATTTTCCATCAGCACAATTTCTGGTTCATCATCCCCGGCCTTCTGGGAATGATGTTCTTCTTCCGGTTCAGCGCCAAAACCGGCTGGCTGATCCTGATCCCCCTGGCGGTGCTGCTGGGGACCGGGAGTGGAATGGCATTGGCCCCCACCATCCAGGCCGATGTCCTCAAGCAGATGCAGAGCGCTATCGCCGATGCCACCAACCTTAAACTGGGGGGCTGGAGTCTGGTTTGGGGACTGATCACTTTTATTGGGGTATTGACCACCTTGAGTTATTTTTTCTTCTCCCGGGAGCAGAAGGGGGCCCTCAAAGTATCGGCCAACATCGGCATCTGGTTCATCATGATCGGCTTCGGGGCCAGTTTTGGCAACACCGTCATGGCCCGGGTATCATTGCTGATCGGTAGGGTGCAGTTCCTGCTGACCGATTGGATAAATTTGATAAAATAAAACTTGCCTGAGCGGGTTTAAGATTCCTAAGTTAAAGAGGTTGAGATCGCTGTTATGGTGGACAACAACGACAAAATAATCTGCCGCTGCGAGGATATCACCGAGTCCCAGGTCATGGAAGCGATTGAAAAAGGCGCGACCACAGCCGACGAGGTCAAACGGCTGACCAGGGCCGGCATGGGCCATTGCCAGGGGCGGACCTGCCGCCGGCTGGTAAATCAGATCCTGGCCCGCCAGCTGGGGCAGACCCCGGAGGATCAAAAGGCCGTTACCCAGCGCTCGCCGCTGCAGCCCATCTCGCTGAAAATTCTGGCGGATTCATAAAAATGCCCAAGAGCGCCGACATCATAATCATCGGTGGCGGTATCGTCGGAGCGGCCACCGGGTACTACCTGGCCCGGGCAGGATATGGGGTCCGGCTGATCGAGAAGGGCTTCCTGTGCGCCGGATCCACCGGACGCTGCATAGGCGGCATCCGCCAGCAGTTCACCTCCCAGGGGTCCATCAAGCTGATGCAGGAGAGCGTAAGACATTTCAGCAGCATGAAAGAGGAACTGGGGATGGATGTCCATTGGCATCCCGGCGGGTATCTGTTCCTGGCCCACAGCCCGGAGAAGAAAGAAGCTTTTCTGGCTAATATCGCCGTTCAACAGAGTTTCGGCCTGAAGGATGTCCGCTGGGTGGATGCCTACCAGGCCGGGCAGGTTGCCCCGGGACTGAACATCGACGGCCTGCTGGGCGGCTCCTACTGCCCGTCCGACGGACAGGCCTACCCCTTTGCGGTGGTCAATGGCTACGCTGAAAAGATCAGATCATGCGGCGGGCTGGTAAACACTTTCACCGAGGTGACCGCCATAATGCAGGGCGGAGGCCGGGTCAAGGGGGTCAAAACCGCCCAGGGGACCGAATACCATGCCGATATCGTCATCAACGCCGCCGGGCCCTGGTCCAGGGAGATCGGTCAAATGGCCGGAATAGATGTGCCGGTGGAGCCGGAGCGGCATGAGGCCCTGATAACCGAAGGGGTGGAATATCTGAACATCCCCATGCTGGTGGATTACCGGGCCGATGGCGGCTATTTCCAGCAGTTCCGGCACAACGGGCAGTTCATCGGCTGCTACTCGCCGGTTCCCAACGTTCCGGGACATTCCACCGATTCCAGCTATGAATTTTTGTCGGAGATGCCCAAAAGGATGCTCAAGCTGATTCCCGCCCTGGGCCCGGTCAAGGTCATCCGCCAATGGTCGGGAAGCTATGAGAACACCCCTGACGGCAACCCCATCCTGGACCGCTCGCCCCTGGATGGCTTCTATGTCATCGCCGGAATGTGCGGGCATGGCTTCATGCTGGGTCCGGCCATCGGGCGAAAGGCGGCCGACTTCATAAAGAGCGGGGCAAAAGAGCCGCCCATCGCCGAATTCGCCCTGGAACGCGAGTTTTCCCGCCAGGAGGCAATGAAGTAATTTTAACCGGTTTGAATTTTAAAGGAGAAAAAAATGGACGCTCTCATTAAATTGATAGGGGCCAATGCCCGCCGGATCCGCAAGGCCAAGGGCATCTCCCAGCAGAAGCTGGGGGAGAAGGCTGGGTTCGATTACCGCTATATCGGCTTTATCGAACAGGCCCGGGTGAATCCCACCATCAAGACCCTGGAGAAGGTGGCCTCCGCCCTGAATGTCACGGTTCGCGACCTCTTTCCGGCAAATTCGGAAGTTGAAGCCAATAAAAAAGGGGTGCCGGCCAAGATCAGCGACCGCGAAAGGATCATCTCCATAATAATGCGGGATCTGAACAAGGCGGACAATATAAAATTGAAGCAGCTGCGCCGCATCATCAAGATCACGGTCGGCCCCAAAGTTTAGGCGGCCCCCGGGCGGCAGACGGTAAATTTTTAAGTGGTGAAAAATGATACTGGCCGAGGCCCTGGAAAAATTTAAAACCTTGGAACTGAAGATGTCCGAGGTATACCTGTGGTGTTCCATAAGCTTTGAGGACCTGGAACTCCGGCAATTCTTTGCCGACATGTCCGATGAGGAGCTGTCGCATGCCAGGGCCCTGGAAAACATCAGCCGGATCCCGGCGATCAAGGATGTCAATTTCGACATCCCGGATCTCCTTCCGGAAAGGATCGGACAAAAGATGGCCCAGACCTTCGCCCGGCTGAAACGCGAAAAAGGGCTGGATGGGATATTTCTGCTGTTGGCGGAGCTGGAGAGCAGCGAGATCAACCAGGCCTTCGACAGCATACTGCAGGGCGTCAACGATGCCAGGATCCAGCAGATGGACCATCTGAACACCAATACCAGGCGCCACATCCTGATGCTGGCCCGGCAGGCGGAAAAGCTGGGCCTGGCGGAGGATGTCCGCAACAAGATAGGCCAGATCTCCGCAACCGACCGGGATTATTTCAAGCTTTTCATTCCCTAAGGAATCGAGGAAGGAGAGAATTATGCCAAATCAACCGGTAAAAGTAATGCGGGTGTACCGCCGGGACCTGAGCGGGCTGCTGAACGACATGACCGACCAGACCCAGCCCTTTTATCTGGTGGAGGAGGAGACCCTGTGGCATCCCAACTGCGATGTATACGAGACCGACCAGGAACTGGTCATCAAGCTGGATCTGGCCGGCATCTCCAAGGATGACATCAATATCACCTTCGTCCCCGGGGCGATAGCCATCAGGGGCTCCCGGATGGACAATGCCGGGCAGGACCAGAAACGCTTCTACCACAAGATAGAGATAACCCAAGGCTGGTTCGAGAAGATAATTCACCTGCCGGAGACGGTCAGCGACAAGGTCAAGAGCTCGGTCTACAAGGACGGGATGCTGGATATCAGGATCTCCAAGGAAAAAGCCAGGACCGTGGAGATAACGATTGAATGAGCCCCGGGGGACGATCGTCCGCCATTCGTCAGGGGAAGGATCCCAAACCACAACCCAACCATTGAATAGGTATTGAATGCCCGAAGAATCCAAAGAAATAAAAATACCGGGAGAGCTTCCCATCCTGCCGCTCAAGGGGCAGGTGATCTTTCCCTATCTGATAGTCCCACTGGTCATCTCCAACGAGAAGATGATCAAGCTCACCGACGAGGCCCTGCTGGGAAACAAGATCATCGGCCTGTGCACCCAGCTGAGGCAGGATACCGACGAGCCCAAGGAGGACGAGATCTACCCGGTCGGCACCGCGGCCCTGATAATCAAGATGCTCCGGTTCCCGGATGGCAGCATCCGGATACTGGTGCAGGGGCTTAACCGGATCAAGATAACCAAATTCGTCCAGAGTGAGCCCTACCTCATGGCCAAGGTGGAGGTGCTCAAGGAGAAGGGCCGCAAGAGCATCGAGGCCGAGGCCCTGATGCGGAACGTGGTGTCCCTGTTCCAGAAGATCATCTCCCTGGCGCCCTACCTGCCGGACGAACTGCAGGCGGTCTCCCTGAACATCGAGGACAGCGGCAAGATGGCCGACCTGATCGCCTCCAACCTCAACCTGACCATCGCCGAGCGCCAGCAGATACTGGAGACCATCGATCCCAAGGATCGGCTGCAGAAGCTGATCCCGCTGCTGTCCAAGGAGCTCTCCATCCTGGAACTGGGGGACAAGATCCGGAACCAGGTCAAGACCGAGATGGACAAGGACCAGCGCGATTATTTTTTGCGGGAGCAGATGAAGGCCATTCAGCGGGAACTGGGCGAGGGCGACGAGCATTCGCTGGAGGTGGGAAATCTGCGCAAGAAAGTGGAGAAGGCGAACTTAAGCCCCGAGGCCCTGAAGGCGGCCCAGGAGGAGCTGGACCGGCTGGCCCGGATGCCACCACACGCCGCCGAGTACACCGTGTCCCGCACCTATATCGACTGGCTGGTGAAGCTTCCCTGGAGCGTCTCCACCACCGACAGCCTGGACGTGGCGGCCGCCCGTAAGATACTGGACGAGGATCATTACGACCTGGAGAAGGTCAAGGACCGGATCATCGAATATCTGGCGGTCCGCAAGCTAAAGGGGGACGCCAAGGGCCCCATCCTGTGCTTCGTGGGCCCTCCGGGGGTGGGCAAGACCTCCTTGGGCCGATCCATCGCCCGGGCCCTGGGCCGCAAATTCTACCGCATCTCGCTGGGGGGGATCCGGGACGAGGCCGAGATCCGGGGCTTCCGCCGCACCTATATCGGCTCGATGCCGGGCCGCATAATCCAGGGGCTGAAGCACACCGAGACCAACAATCCGGTGTTCATGCTGGACGAGGTGGACAAGATAGGGTTGGATTTCCGGGGCGACCCGTCAGCCGCCCTGTTGGAGGTGCTGGACCCCGAACAGAATTTCTCCTTTGCCGACCATTACCTGGATGTGCCGTTCGATCTTTCCAAGGTGATGTTCATCACCACCGCCAATGTGATGGATCCCATACCCTCGGCTCTCAAGGACCGGATGGAGGTGCTGGAATTGCCGGGCTACATCGAGGAGGAGAAACTGCACATCGCCCTGAAATATCTGGTTCCCAGGCAGATCAAGGAGAACGGCCTGACCGAGGGTCACATCAAATTCAGCGATCAATCCATCAGCCAGATAATCTCCCAGTACACCCGCGAGGCCGGGGTCAGAAACCTGGAGCGGGAGATCGCCACCATCTGCCGCAAAGTGGCCAAAGACGTGGCCTCCGGAGATAAAACCAAAAAGACCGTCACCCCCCAGAGCCTGCACAAATATCTGGGACCCCAGAAGGTGTTCCCCGAGGTGGCCGAGCGGACCGGGGAGGTGGGCATGGCCACCGGGCTGGCCTGGACCCCGGTGGGAGGGGAGATACTTTTTATCGAAGCCACCAAGATGCTTGGCAAGAAGGGCCTCAGCCTGACCGGCTCCCTGGGTGAGGTGATGAAGGAATCCGCCCAAGCCGCCCTGTCCTACATTCGGTCCAAATCCAAGATCTATAAGATAGATCCCCGTTTTTTTGAAAAATTCGATATCCACATCCACGTGCCGTCCGGAGCCATCCCCAAGGACGGGCCCTCGGCCGGGGTGACCATGGCCACCGCCCTGATCTCCCTGCTGACCGACCGGCCGGTGAAGGCCAACCTGGCCATGACCGGCGAGATCACCCTGAGAGGAAAGGTGATGCCGGTGGGCGGCATCAAGGAGAAGGTGATCGCCGCCAAAAGAGCCGGCATCAGGGAGATCATCATGCCGGAGCAGAACCGGAAGGACCTGGAGGAGGTGCCGGATCATGTGCGGAAGAATCTGAAATTCCATTTTGTCAGTAACATCGAAAGCGTGGCCCAAATAGCCTTCGGGCCGAAGATCCGGAAAGGCAGATGAATTGACTCTGTTCACCGCCCTGGCCATAAGCCTGTCCCGGCGCTACGGCCGCCAAAAGCCGGTGGATTTCACCGGGGTTCTTAAAAAGCCCGGCAGGATCCTGTGCTTTCCGGCCCAGGACGACGGCGAACTGCTGTGCGCCGTTCCGGCCATCCGGGCCCTGCGCAAGCATTACCGGGACAGTCTGATCGCTCTGCTGATCGACGAGGACAAGCGCGGGCTGTGGCATTTTGACAACGAGGTGGACGAGGTGATAGATTTCCGCCCCCGGCTGATCGACGGCCTGGCCTCCAGGGAATTCCGCCGGCTGAAGAAGATATTCCGCCAGCGCCGGTTCGACCTGCTGCTGGACCTGAACTACCGCCCCAGTGAGCAGTTGTCATACCTTTTCTTCCGCTCCGGGATAACGGTGCGGTGCGGCCAGGAGACCGGACGGGATTATCCCCTTAAAAATTTCATCATCAAAGCCGGGACCCTTTCGGCTGACGAGGTGGTCCGCAGTCTGGACATAATAAAACCCTTGGGGGCCCAGGTGTCGGGGCATCATCCAGCCTGGCCCAAGCTGGTGGGGCTGGAGGGTAAAAGGGAGTTCCGGGAAAGGCTCAAGGAGGAGGGCCTGAAAAAAGGCCAGGCGGTGCTGGCCCTGGACGGAAGCCATTGGAGGAGGAGCAACTTTGAAAAGATTTTAAGGACCCTGGCTAAAGATCCCCTGCTCAAACTGATCGTGATAAACCCCGATGGTAAAATGCCCCAGCAGGTCCTGAAAGGGCAGACGGTGATGAACTCGCCATCATCGGCCGAAACGGCCGAGGCCCTGTCGCAGGCCCGGGGCTTTATCGGCTCCAAGAACGACGTCTTTTCCATAGCCTATATGCTCAAGGTGCCCAGCCTGATCACCGCCCGGCCCCGCAGCCGCGGACTTCCCCTGGCGGGGGAATTGCTGCAGATCCGGCACGATAAGATGCCCTTCGAGATCAGCGACCAGGAGCTGGCTATTTTCCTGCAAAAAATATTTTAAAATTCCTATTGACAAACACCGCTCCGAAATTGTATCATAATGCTATGCCAATCTTTGAGTTTGAATGCAGCAGGTGTAATCATAAATTTGAACAGCTGATGCGCCTCTCGGAAAGCAGACCCGCCTGCCCGGATTGCGGCAGCGCCCAGACAGAAAAGATGTTTTCCACCTTCGGCTGCAAAACCGAGAGGGGTTTCGTTTCGGCCGGAAAATCCGGAGGATGCGGCGGATGTTCATCTCATAATTGTTCCAGTTGTAACTAAGGAGGGTTCACAAATGACTAAGGCTGATCTGGTGAAGTTGGTTTGCGATAAAACCGGGGTTACCCAGCGGGATGCCAAGATCGTGGTCGATTCCTTTCTGGACGTCATCACCCTGACATTGAGCGAGGGCAAGAACATCGAGATCAGGGGATTCGGACGTTTCAAGGTCAAGGAGCGCAAACCCCGGCTGGCCCGCAATCCCAGGCGCCCCACCGAGACGGTCCAGATACCTGCCAGGTTGGTCCCCATATTCCAGCCTTCCAACGAGCTGAAGGCCCAGGTTTCCAAGAAGTAAAAAATAATTAAATATGATAAATCAGAAGGAGGTTTGCAATTTAAATGCCTTGCGGTAAGAAAAAGAAGAAACACAAGATAGCGACCCATAAGCGCAAAAAACGACTGAGAGCCAACCGGCACAAGAAGAAATTGCGTTAGAGCTTTATGGCTATTCCCTTTGGGAATAGCCATTTTTATTTTTACCGTTGCCGTCATGAAAATTAAACGAACAGATCAATACCGCTGGCGGATACCCCGGGCCGGCTGGTGCAGCAGACCTGGGGCTTAACCGGCATTTCGCAATGAGGTGGCGGGTGCGTCATAGATAGGAAGACAAAACATATGGCCGGCGAGGCGAAGCGACCCAATAAACGAAATCGCATAGTGTCTTGGTGACCTGGTGAGAGGAAAAATTGATTGATTTCAATCTATATATAATACTTGACTTTTTAGTCCGGTTGCGATAATATATTGCCATTGAAATCAACAACCGAACAATAACAACCAAACAACATTAAGGAGTTCCGTCATGAAGAAAATGGCTCTGGTTCTGGTGGCCCTGGTTGCCTTGGGTTCCCTGTCATTCGCCCAGAAGGGCGCAATGTCCATCGGGGGCGATGTGGGTCTGTTCATGCCCACCGGCGATATGGGTGATCTTCTATCCATGGGCTTCGGCATCTGCCCGACCTTCCAATATGGGATGAACGAAAAACTGGCCATCACCGGAACAGTCGGTTATGTGATGTGGGGCGCCAAGGAGGAGATATTGGGCCTGGAGACCAGCTTTACCGACATGCCGATCAAGGCCGGGGCCAAATATTATTTCGGCGAGGGTAAGATGAAGCCCTACGGGTTGGGTGAGTTTGGTTTCCACATGTTGAAAGCCAACGTTAAAGGCACAATTGATATGGGATGGCTGGGGACTTACGAAGTTGACGAGTCCGTCAGTTCCACAGAGATAGGCATCTCCTTCGGCGCCGGTTTCGAAATGCCGATGAACGAGAAGATGGCCCTGAACGTCCTGGCCCAGTACGAGTCGATAATGGATGAAGAGTCATTCGGCAACATCGTCATCAAGGCCGGGATCAAATACGATCTCAAGTAGAACAAAAGGTTTAAGCCCCGCCAAGGCGGGGCTTTTTTGTTTTAAACCATACCGTATAAGCACAAGTCTAATCTATTGAATATCAACCATGCCTGAATCCTTAATGAATGCCATACAAGAAGTTAAAGCCGGAAATACCAGCTCTTTCAATGAGATCATTCGGGCTCATCAGCAGGGCATCTATCGGCTATGCTACCGTCTTACCGGCAACATCGAGGATGCCAAGGACCTCACCCAGGAGGTGTTCATCAAGGCCTTAAAGGGCATTGGATCGTTCAGGGGGGAGAGCGACATCAGAACCTGGCTCTACCGGATAGCCATCAACACCGGCTCCACCTGGCGCAAGAAGAACCTCAATCAGCCCCTTTCTTTTGAAGTGACCGGAGAGATAGCCGACAGCAGGTCCCGTGACGTTCTTTTACAAAGAAAGATTTCCGAGGCGGTGGATGCACTGCCTTACAAGCAAAGATCGGTTTTCGTGATGCATCACTACCAGGGATACAAGCACGATGAGATCGCCAGGATCACCGACCGGTCCCTGGGAAGCGTCAAGGCCAATTATTTTCAGGCGGTCCAGAAGCTGAAGGGTAAGCTGAAAGATTTTGTGGAGTACGGAAATGAATGACCAATTGAGATCATCTCACAAAGGCACAGAGACACCAAGGGACTTTTCTGAAAATGAGATTGGGCAAATCATTGTTGATACGGCAGTAAAGTTGCATAAAAAGCTGGGGCCGGGATTGTTGGAAACGGTATATGAAGTCATATTGGCCTACGAACTTGAGCAACAAAACTTAACGGTCAAACGACAGGTTATAGTACCGATAGAATACAACGGCCTTAAGTTTGATGAAGGGTTTTGTGCCGACATGGTAATAAACGACAAAGTCATCATAGAATTAAAATATGTTGAAATGTTAAACAACGCCCATAAGAAGCAAGTGTTGACCTATTTGCGGTTAACCGGGAAAAAGTTGGGATACCTTTTAAATTTCGGCGAGGCATTGATGAAAAACGGAATAGTCCGGGTGATAAACGGAAACCTGAAATAACCTTTGCGCCTTGGTGGCTTAGTGAGAGGAAATTATGGAACAAATAAATAAAATACCAACCGATCTGGAATTGTCCGCAGTTCTGGACAAGTGGCAGGTGGAGATGCCCGATCCGCAGTTCTTTATCAACCTGCCGGCCGTGATCCAGCAGACCGCCCTGAAACCGGCCAAGCCTTGGTGGAGTGCCGTCCTTGCCCCCATGCCGGTAACATCCTTTGTTATGGCTGCCGCCCTGGCGTTCGGAATAGCAATGATCAGTTCCCGGATATCGTCCGACAACAGGATCTCTTTGACGGCGGCCCACTGGGCTTCGGAGAATTACGGCTGGTCAAATATAGATGAAGCCTTGGAAGCGGTGGCCGAGGATATCCCGGTCTCTCAGAACAACTCCCACGAGAAATATCTTTCCACCCTGCAGAAGGGGACCTATCTCTACGGGACGGATAATGCCGCCCAGCTGCTGGATGAACTGTCCGAAACCGAAATGGAGTATATCCTTTCGGAACTGCAGAATACAAGGAGCTGAAAATGATAAAAACAATGTTGATGCTGTTCCTGCTGTTTACATCCCTGCCGGCCATGGGCCAGACCAGGATGACGGTCATGCTCCAGGAGTACGACAGCCTGTGCCCCCCGGAATGCCCGCCGCCGCCCGAGCATCGGGAACGCAGGATGCTGGAGGCGGTGAGGGTGACCCGGATGACCGAAATGCTGAAGCTTTCCAACCAGCAGATATCCAAGTTCTTCCCCAAACTCAAACAGATGGAGGAGGATCAGCGGGAGGTGCGCCGGAAACACCGGGCGCTGGTGGCCCAGCTTGAAGACCTGATGATCAGGAAAGCCAAGGATCAAGAGCTGAAAGTCAAGCTGGATTCCCTTGACAAGCTCCAGAAGGAGACCATAAAGAACATGGAGAAGGTCCACCAGGAGCTGGATGCCATGCTTACCGTTCAGCAGCGGGCCATGTGGAGGATCTTCGACCAGAACTTTGACGAGGAGATCCGCCAGATGGTGATCCAGGTCAAGGAGAAAAGATACCGCCGGGTGAGGCAGCAATAAACCCCACCCAAGCGCCAACTCCCGGAGAAAGATTAAACCTTTGGACCGCCGGTGCGGTCCAATCAGCAAACAACAGCAGAAAACAATAACCATAAAACCAAAGGAGAACCAATGAAAAAAGTAATCCTGTTGATGGTGCCGGCCCTGATGCTGGCGGCCAGCGCCATGGCCCAGTGCCCCGGCGGCGGGGAGAAGAACATCCGGATCGAGAAGCGCATCGAAAGGGATGGGCATGGTATGATGAATGAAGGCCGGGGGATGGGCCGGGGGCAATGGTGGGAGAATCCCGTGATCGCCAAGGAGATCGGTTTGACCGAAGCCCAGGCAAAAAAGATCGACGACATGGCCACCGCTCAACGCAAAGAGACCATCAAAATGAACGCCGACCTGAAGATCGCCAAAATAGAGCTGCAGGATCTGTTTGACGAAGTGGGAAACGAGGGGGCCATCAGAAAAAAGGCGGCCGAGGTCTCCAAACTGCAGGAGAAGATCTATAACGCCCGCATCGAGCATCGCCTGGCCATGAACAAAGTGCTGACCGCCGAACAGCAGAAGAAGATGAAATCCATCAAACCGGGGATGATGAAGAGGGCCATGGTCAAAGATGATTGCGACGGCTGCGACAAGAAATAAAAATAACCGGTTTATAAATGGGATGCCTTCAGGGCATCCCATTTTTTTATTGACAGCCGCTATGGGTTGTGATATTCTGTTATGCTATGAAGCGCAAATGGTTAAAATACGAGAGGGAGACCCGCCTGGCCGGTTTTCTGCTGGTAATGATCTTGGCGGTGGTGAACCTGGCTTCGATTTTAATGCTCAACCACTCGGTCAGACAATACCGCCGGCAGATGGAGGGGCATTTGGCGGCCACCGCCCGGCTGGCAGCGGAAAGCTATCGGGGAAACCCGGATATTTCAGGGGACAGCATCGAGGCCAAGTGGTCGGCCCTGGCCAGCATCTCCGGCGTCAGCGCCATCGGCCTGGCCGACAGCAACGGCCGGTGGGTGGCGGCCAGCAACCGGTATTTATTGGAAGCCTACCTTTTCCCGGCCGTGACCGACACCGAACCGGCGGCCAGTTGGGGGAAATTGACCCCCGGCAGAATGGCCTACCACCCCAGCCAGGACTACGGATTTGTCAACTATTCCCTCAGGGAGGGCCTGGCGGGAAACATCCTGATCATGCTGGCCCCGGCCGGTTTGCTGCCTTCGCTGGAATCCGGCGCCCGGATGCAAAATATCTGGTCGGCCGTGATCTTTCCGGCCGTATTGATAGGACTGTTTCTGTATCTGCGGCTGATATTCAATCCCTTCCGGAGCATGGCCCGGCTGGCCCGGGATAACTCCGGGGGGCAGATCCCTTCCGGCTCCGATGTGGAGCTGGTGATGGATAGCTATCAGGGGATGATCTCTGAACTGAGGCGGAAGGGGCGGGACCTGAACGAGCTGTATGTCCAGGAGCGGGAACGGGCCGACGACCTGGAACAGTTCAGCCGGCAGATATTGGCCAGCGTGGACAAGGGCATCATCAGCATTGACAATGCCGGGAAAATGCTGGCCTGCAATCCTGCGGCCCGGGACATCTTCGGTATCGCGGCTATTGAATCCTGCTCCGAAATATTCAGCTGCCAGGAACTGGAATCCATCGGCCGGGGCGCCCGGCTGATGATCAAGGAACTGGAAAGCCCCGCCGGCCGGGCCAGAACCATTCAGGTGGAGATCAGCGAGCTGAAAAATTCCAGCGGACAAAAGATGGGGAAGAACCTGGTGGTGACGGACATTACCGATGTCCAGAGGATGGAGGAATTGGAGGATATTTCCGAGAAGTCGGCCCTGTTGGAAAGCGCCTCCCAGAACCTTCTGGCCAAGATACAACCGGGCCTGCAGGAGATAAAACAATCGTTGGAGAATTCCTCCAACAAAACCGTCGGTCTGCAATTGGAAAAACTGGAGAGGTTGATCTCCGATTACGGCCAGTATTTCAGTTATCGGGACCAAATAAGCGATCGGCCGAAATCGCCGGATATCGTCTTTGCCTCGGCGGCCATGCAGGAAGCATTGAACCTGGCGGCCAAAGTGGCGCCGGCCGACAGCACGGTGATGATAACCGGGGACAGCGGCACCGGAAAGGAGCTGATCGCCAGGGAGGTTCACCGCCTGAGCCCCCGATCGGGGAAACCTTTTATCACCATCAACTGCGCGGCCCTGCCGGAAAATCTTTTAGAATCTGAGCTGTTCGGCTATGTCAAGGGCGCCTTTACCGGGGCCGGACGCGATAAGCCCGGCCTGCTGAGAGTGGCCGAGGGCGGCAGTTTCTTTCTGGACGAGATCGGGGAACTCCCCCTGGGCCTGCAGCCCAAGATCCTGCGGGCCATCCAGGAGAAGGAGATCACGCCGGTGGGCGGCGCCAAAAGCATGAAGATCGACCTCCGGCTGATAGCCGCCAGCAACCAGGACCTGGCCAGGATGGTGGCCGATGGGAAATTCAGGCAGGACCTGTTCTACCGGCTGAATGTTTTTCCCATCAACCTGGCGCCGCTGGCCCGGCGTCCTGATGATATCGAGCCATTGGCCTACCATTTTCTGAAAAAATACAACCTTAAAAACAAAAAGAAGATCGAAGACATCGATAGCGGGGCTCTGGCCGCCTTAAAGAAATACCGCTGGCCGGGCAACGTCAGGGAACTGGAGAACGCCATCGAGAGGGCCCTGCTGGTGGCCCGGGGCCGGAGAATAAGCCTGGAGGACCTGAACATCGTGCTGCCGGCCGATGACGAAATCGAAACAAACGATGGAAGCGCCGGTTTAATGTCGGTTTCGGCCAGGGCGGCGGCCAGGGCCGAGGCCGAACTGATCGAAAAGGTGCTGGCCCAGACCGGCGGCAATAAAAGCCAGGCCGCCCGCCGGCTGCAGATAAGCTACCGGGTGATGCTGAAAAAGATTAAGGATTACGGCCTGGACAAGGCCTAGGATTGTTACCGGCCGGGCAAGACTGTTACCTCAGGGTAACAATATTTCCGGGGGATGGCAGGTTGTCTAAAAAACTACCTGATCTGCATTATCTTGTCATGCAACAGGTTAAATGGCTGACAGCGGGAATGGCATTAATATTGCTTATAAATATATGGTGGAGGTAGAAAAATGAAAAGGAATGGTTTTACCCTGATCGAGCTGATGGTGGTTATCGTGGTCATCGGCATTCTGGCCGGCCTGACTGTGCCGGGCCTGGTGCGCAACCTGCCCTTCAGAAGGATCAAGGACGCCAGGGCCCAGCTGGTGGGGGATCTCAACCTTATCCGGCAGATGGCCATGAGCCGTGACATCCATTACGGGTTGGGGGTGATCAACAGCCGGCAGTACCGGATCTTCATCGATACCAGCACCCCCAGGAACGGCGCCTACGATTCCGGGGAGGCCATCATCAAGACCAACACCCTGCCAACTTCCGTCAGCTTCAACAGCACCTCTTTCACCATCGGCTTCAACCCCTCGGGGATGGTGAACAACAGCTCCATCAACCCGCTGATAGTGAGCATCGCCAACGGGACGGTGGACACCATCCTGATCATGCAATCGGGCAGCATCTTTTAATTTTCTATATATAAAGGAACGACGATCATGAACCAAAAAGGACTGAGCATCACCGAGCTGATGGTGTCCATCACCATATTGGCCATAATCCTGCTGGGGATAGCCCAGCTGTTTCCCCGGGGGCTGGGATATACCACCCAGGCCAGACTGATGTCCAAGGCCACCAGTTTGGCCCAGGCCAAGGCCGAGGAGATGGAGCGGCTGCCCAAAACCGATCCCGACCTGACAGCCGGCACCCACAGCGAGAACATAGAGGTCTTCACCCGCACCTGGGTAATAACCGACAGTCTTCCCATGCGGAGGGTAAAAAGGGCCCGGATAGGGGTCACCTGGAACACCGCTCCCGGGGTCCTGGACAGCGTAGGGGTCACGGTCTACTTATACAAACCCTGAAAATACATTTATAATAGAGGTGCAATAATGAATAAAAAAGGGTTCTCCCTGGCCGAGCTGATGGTGGCCATCACCATCCTGGGCATCATCATGGCCGGAGTGGTGATGGTGATGATCAACAGCGACCGGGCCAAGCGCAAGAACGACATGATCATCGAGGCCCAGCAGCAGGGCGGGGCGGCCCTGGAGATGCTGGTGCGGGACATCAGGACCTCCGGCTACGGCATCCCCATGGAGAGCGACCAGCCGGTGATAGCCTATGCCACGCCCTTCGAGATCATATTCAACAGCAACCTCAACCCCTGGCCCGACAGCCTGGGCCAGAAACAGCCCCGGGCCTACGACCCCAATGTCAATCCCACCTGCCCCAATTACAGCGTGGGCATTCAGTACGGCGCCGGGGTGGAGACCTACCGCTATACCTTCGATTCCGACAACAGCGGAACCTTTGCCGCGGCCGACCGGGCGGACGACGTCTTTGAACGCAAGACGATAAACCCCAACGATGTGGTCCTTCTGCGACAAGCTTACGGCAAGATGGATGACAACACCAATAATGTCTATCCCACCCGCAACTTCAACATCGCCCTGGTGCGGGGCCCGGCCAGCGCCACCGACACCTCTGTGATCCCCATGTTCCAGTACTGGTACCGCAATACCTCCGGCGTCCTGCAGCTGGTAGGGGACAGCAACGGGGATACGGTGCTGACCGGTAACGAGCGGCTGTTCGCCAATCCCAGCACCGCCATCATTTCCAGCATTGAACTGATCACCATCACCGTCACCACCGAGACCCGGTCGCCGGTGGATGGCAACCGGTACCGCCGGGTGACGGTCTCCACCACCACCAACCTGGCCAACGTGCCCAACACCACGGCTAAATATAGCATAACCGGCAAACTAGTGGTGGACGGCAGCGGCACCTTCATACAAGGAGGCAAGGTATATTTGAACACCGGCGCACTGCAGACCTCCGTTTCTGACGGGACTTATAATTTTGCGGTGGAGGCCGGCTCCTATACGGTGATGCCGGAAAAACTTTTTCAGTATTCCGGAACCTACTATGTGCTGAAGAATCCCCAGGATTCAGGGGTGACCGTCACCACCAGCGACATCACCGATGTCGATTTCCGCTATGTGTCCATAGCCAGCGGGGCCATGGGGGCCATTGGCGGCAAGGTCTATAACGATACCCTGGACACCATTGGCGGACTCACCGTCGGGGAGCGCGGCATAACCGGGGTGATCGTTTCGGCCAGCGGCAAGGCGGCGGTGGCTGATTCCACCACCATTGCTTTGAGCACCACCACCGACGCCCTGGGTGATTATAGCTTCGCCCTGCCCCGCGGCATATTTACCATTACCGAGACCGATTCGGTGGGCTATTTTTCCACCACCCCCAACACGGTGGTGGATACCATCTCGGCGGACGGCGAGAACGACCTGAGCGTCAATTTCGGGGACTCCAAGGCGGCCGCCGGGGCCATCAATATCATCGTATGGAAGGATGCCGACAAGGATACCCTCCGGGATTCCACCGAAGCGTTATTGCCCAACGTGTTCTGTGCGGTTTTCAATTCCAACAGCGGCAATATTGTGGCCAGCGGCCGGACCGACGGCACCGGAAAGTTCTTCGCCTATGTGCCGGGAGACTCGATCTATACTGTCATGGAGATCGACCCCGATTCCATGGTCTCCACCTGCGCCCTGTCCAGGACCATGGGCGATTCCACCAGCTGGGTGCGCTCCGCTGATTTCAACAAAATATCCAACCTGTCCGTCCCCAAGGACAGCACCAGGTATGTCATGTTCGGAGACGTGCCGGGCTTCGTGGCCATAGCCCTGGGGCAGACCGAAAAAGTGCTGTCGCTGGCCACCCCCAACTGCGAGGAATACAAGAACCCGCCGGGGGCCAAGGCCAATCCCCAATCGGCCTACGCCGACAATGACATCGTGCTGGGCACGGTCAACAGCGCCGGACTGATCTCCAACCTGCTGGTGTGGTATAACCGTTTCGGCAGCCCGGATACTACGCCCAACGCGTTGTTCCCGGCCAATTATGACAGATCATATAACCTCAGCTATGACATCACCGCCCTGGCCACCGGCGATCTGGACAATCCCAGCATAACGGATGATGTCATCTGCGGGCTGGTCAAGAATACCAGCGGTTATAATATCTCGGTGGGATTGACCCACGATGGCGGCGGATCCGGAGTTAACAAGGATACTTTGAAGGGCCTTCTCAGGTATTCGGTAAGAAACTATTCTACTTTTGGAGGGAGCGCTAACGAAACCGTATTGGCGCTGGCCACCGGCGGTCTGACCAACTCCAACGAGGTGGATTTCGTGGTGGGCACCAAGGATGATGAGAACCTGGGGCATATTGAGATCTGGAGGAACCGGACCGGGGACACCACCGGGATATTCGACCGGGATACGGTGATGTACCACGCCGGCACCGGGGTCAATATCGGTGAGGTCCATTCGATCTATCTGGCCGACGTGGTGGACAGCACCGGGAGCGTAGGAAACGACGTGCCGAAATTTTACCAGGACCTGATAATAGGCACCAAGACCGGGAGCTATCCCAGCTACAGCGGGCAGTTGATCATATTTCGGCGCAAGGGATTCAACCGAAGGTTCGAACTACAACGGTGCTACAACATCACCGACGGCTACATAAATTCCGTGGCGGCCTACCTGTCGGGCCATTCAGGACTGCTGGATATCGTCTGCGGGTTGAGGGTCCTGGGAAGCGCCGAGGACGATTATCGCGGCCGGATAGACCTGTGGTTCAACAACGGCAACGGCACGTTCGGGGCATCAAACGCTCCGAACCAGACCCTGGACGTTTACGGCGAGGTGCTGGCCCTGGCCACCGGCCAGTTCAACGGCGACAACATCAACGATATCGCCTTCGGGGTCAAGATCGAGGAATTTATGGGCGGCACCCGCCTGGCGCAATGCTCGGCCGGCCAGCTGCCCAGTAGCTACAGCGACCTGTTCGGGGGGCAGTACACCGGAGAGGTGGTCACGGTCAATGCCGCTCCCTTGCGGCCGACTCACACCAAACCCGATATCATAGTGGGCGAGAGGTTCGAAGATGGCGGTGTGGGCTATGGACGGGTGATCATATATTTCAACACTAATTAACAGGGGTGAATATCATGAAAAATCTTAATAATCAAAAAGGCATCGCCTTGGTGCTGGCCCTGATGGTGATATTGGTGCTCTCGGTTATGGCCAGCGGGTTGATGTACAACATCGTCAACGAGAAGACCATCACCGCCAACCGGATGCGCAGCTCCCAGGCCCTGGCCCTGGCCAAGGCCGGGGAGGCCGAGGCCATCGCCCGGCTGTCCCTGCCATATGCTTCGGGCAACGATACGGTGATCGTCGAGGACATCAACGGTGGCAGTTTGAACCCCAACCGTCGGGTATATATCACCCTTAACCAACCCGGTACCGCTGTATCGGGCAATAATTATTATAGGAAGACCGTCCAGACCAGCACTAACACCCTGAACTATTCCGAGAACTACGGTGACTTCGGCGACAGCTCGTCCGTGCTGCAGATAAGGTACAAGAGCCATGATACCAACGGGGATGGCATTCTGGCGTCCGGTGAGATCTATTTTTATGATTACAAACGGGACATGATAACCCTGGGCCGGGTCTCGCCCACGCCTCAGGACGCATACCCGGTTTGGGAGATCATCTCCACCGGCCAGGTGGGGTCGGCCCGGCGGACCCTGGTCACCGAGGTGGTGGTGCCGCGCTTTACCGCCCGGACCAGGGCGGGTTTAAGCTCCAAGGCCCCGGTGACCGGCAACGGCAACGCCGATGTCTGCGGCCATGACCATCCCGCCAATACTCCGTATAATTTGAGCCCGCCCAACTGCTTTATTCCGGTATCCGGACAGCCATTCGGCTGGCATGTGGAGGCCGACGAACCGCATGGTTTAGCGGCCAATGGGTATCTTAATCCTGTGGTAGCCAGAAACAGCTGCACCATGGCGGGATGCGTGCCGGGGATCGAGACCGACAGCTTGTTTTTCAACACCGGCGCCAACCAAAAGGCCTGGGGCAATCCCGATGTGGTTGAGAAATCCACCCGGCCGATCTACAAGATATGGGATATCATGGGCATGGATTCGGCTACCTGCACCAATCTGGACTGGGGCAATGACATGTACCCAGTAAGAGGCCTGGTGCGGCTGGATGGCAATACCATGTACGCCGGGCATGGCTCCGGCCTGGAACACGATGGGATACTGTGGATCAGGGGCGGAGACCTGCACTCCTCCTCCAACCTGGCTATCAAGGGATTGATATACGTCGATGGCAATTACCAGTCCACCGGCACCACCTGGGTGTTGGGGGGCATAGTGGTGCTGGGCGAGACGGAAACCTCTATCACTGGCAGCATCGACGTGCTCTATTCCAGCCAGACGCTGGCCCGGGTGGTACAGAACGCCACCGGCGTAGGGATGAAGGTGATATCCCAGCGGGAGGTGGACCAGAAGTACTAAACCGCTTTCCTAAAAAAGGTGATTTCCATTCATATGGAAGTCGCCTTTTTTATTTGACTTTTTATGGATACTGTCTTATACTTAACGAGTTAGTTTTATTGCAACTTACAAAAATAAATTTCAACAAATTAAATGGCCAGATCCATCAGCGGCGGCTGGCATTGGCCGGCCAAGATGTTCTGTTATAAAAAGCCCATAGAAAATCCCGACCGGCCGGATTTTCTGACCATCCCCCTGTGGCACGGGGGCAAGGCCTCGGTCTTTCCCGGGGACTGGGTCCATGCCTACGACGCCATCGGCTATGATTCGAAGGGCCTTCCGGTATATGCGCCGCTGGCCGGGCAGGTGGAGAGGATCGAGGACTTTCCCGACCTGGTGGCCCGGCCCAGGAATTTTGATTTCCCCCGGCTGACCGTCTATCTTCAGGTGTCCCAGGCCCAGCACCAGCCGAAAGTTGTGCTGGAGGCCTTTCCCCGATTCTGGGAGAGGACCAGGGGCGACCTGGGCCATCGGATATGGGAAGCCGGGATCAGGGACCTGCAGGAGCCGCCGGATATAGGCCTGCTGATATTCAACGGCCTGAGTCTGGAGCCGCCGGTATCCGGCAACATCCGCCTGCTGAAAGAGGCCCCGGAGAAGCTGATAGAGGGGATGCGGATCATGATGCAGGTCCACCGCTCGGTGCGGGGGCGGGTGGTCATTTCATCCGACATGCCGGACCTGATAGAACGGATGAAGGTGCTGTTGACCAGCGCGGTGAACCTTTCGGTGGAAATAGTGGAGCCCAAATATCCCCAGGGCCATGCCGGCCTGCTGCAGGATAATTTCCCGGGATCCCAGAGCTCCATGGTCTACGGTCTGGAGGAGGTGTGGAACATCCGGCAGGCGGTGATCGAGGGATGGCCGATGATCACCAAGCTGTGCACCGTCTGGGACCAGACCTCCGGGCAGTCGGCCAATGTCCGGCTGCCGCTGGGAATGACCCTGGAGCAGGTATTCAAGCGCGACCTGTCGCGCTACCGCAAGATCAAGCTGATCCTGGGCGGGCTGATGACCGGCCAGAGCTACTACAGCCCGAAGATGCCGGTGACCCCGGACACCGACGGGGTGATCATGATGAAGGACGACATTTCCTGGGAGGACAGCCTGTGCATCAACTGCGGGGAATGCTCCAACATCTGCCCCCGGGGCCTGAGCCCCCACTGCCTGTACGCCGCGGTGGGCGAGGGCCGGGCGGACAAATATTCCGCCCTGGGCCTGGAAAAATGCCTGGAGTGCGGACTGTGCAGCTTCGTCTGCCCGTCGCGCCTTCATCTGCTGCATCAGATCAAGGTTGGCAAGACGATGGGGAAGGGCAAACTTTGAGCCTTTTTCTTGACAGAGAGGCAAAGCCCGTGCTTGCGCGCCAAAGTTAGCTTCAGCACGCAGGCGTGAACGGTCTAAGCTCTGGGTTAAGAAGCTCATCGAAAGTGGTTAATATTTTAACTTTAAGGTTCGCTGCGTAAATGTTCAACGTATCGTTGTGGCCCCATATCCGCACCCGCTTTGACTGGAAGCAGCTGGGCTTTCGCAGTTTCATTGCCCTGCTGCCGCTGGCCGGGTTCGGCCTCTATCTTTGGGGCTGGGGCCTGGCATCAAAGCTGTTGTTGTCCCTGTTCCTGGGGGTGGTCTGGCACATCTATGCTTTGAAAAAAGGCCGCCGGAAAAGATCGGACCTTTGGTTCGTCAACGACGCCATCCTGATCAGCCTGCTGATGCCGGCCGGCATCAATGTAATGATTCCGGCCGGGCTGACGGTGGTCTGCGGCATGCTGCGAACCTACGTCAGGGACCGGGAGTACGCCTATCCCCTGAACTTCCCCCTGGTGCTGGCGCTGCTGGTCCTGGCGGGGGGCGATTATTTCGGCGGGGGGGCAAGCCTGGCCAATCTCTCCGGGCGGGGGGCGGTTTTCAGCGGCCGGCTGTATTTCATCTCCGGCTGGCTGCCGGTGGGACTGACCATTATGTTCTCGTTTTTATTCCTCCACCGGCTTTACAAATGGAGGATATTGCTGGCCGGTCTGCTGATGCCCCTGGCTTTCCTCTATCTGCAATACCGGGCTTACGGGGGGCTGGATATAGTTCAATTGTCCTGGACGGCCAACCTGTTCCTGTTCTCGCTGGGGGTGCTGGGAGCCGACCAGATCTCAACCCCGGCCCGGCACTGGGGACAGTATTGGTACGGAATGCTCTGCGGCATTCTGATATTCCTGTTCTCCTTAAAGGGGCTGATGCTGGAGGGGATCCTTTTCGCTCCCGTCATCGCCGGGCTGGCCACGCCCCTGCTGGACAAGCTGGGCGGGGTGGCTATGCGGGCGGCTGAAACATTCAACCTGCCCGTCGACCCCGGGGTTTGACGCCTTTAAGTTGAACGGTAGACTATGCGTAACCATTCAACCACAAAAGGCACCGATGGCACAAAATTGATGGGAAAGAAATATTGAAGGGTTGTTGTATTATAGGGATGTGTTGATAAAGATGCAGCACAAGAAAATTATTTTGTGCTTTATATGGCTAATACCGGCCCCGTGTTCAATGGTTTAAAATAAACTTAGTAATTATATTCAACGTATTATTTTGAGAGGAGCATGAAAATGGCGGAGGGCGAAAAAGCAAAAGCCTTGGATCTGGCGGTTTCGCAGATCGAAAAACAATTTGGCAAGGGGGCCATCATGAAATGGGGCAGCCGCGATGCCGGGGTCAACGTGGAGGTGATACCCACCGGCTCCCTTTCGCTGGACTATGCACTGGGGGTGGGCGGGGTGCCCCGCGGCAGGGTGGTGGAGATCTATGGTCCCGAGGCTTCGGGCAAGACCACCCTGGCCCTGTCGATAGTGGCCCAGGCCCAGAAGAAGGGCGGCACCGCCGCTTATATTGACGCCGAGCATGCCCTGGATTCCAAATACGCCCGGGCCCTGGGGGTGGACGTGGACAACCTGCTGATCTCCCAGCCCGACACCGGCGAGGACGCCTTGGAGATCACCGAGACCCTGGTCCGCAGCAACGCCATGGACGTGATCGTGATCGACTCGGTGGCGGCCCTGGTGCCCAAGGCCGAGATCGAGGGCGACATGGGCGATTCCCACATGGGCCTGCAGGCCCGGCTGATGTCCCAGGCCCTGCGCAAGCTGACGGCGGTGGCCAACCGCTCCAAGACCTGCATCGTGTTCATCAACCAGATCCGGATGAAGATCGGGGTGATGTTCGGCAACCCCGAGACCACCCCGGGCGGCCTGGCTTTAAAATTTCACGCCTCGGTGCGGATGGACATCCGCCGGATAGAGACCATCAAGCAGGGCGAGCAGATGATCGGCAACCGGGTGCGGGTCAAGGTGGTCAAGAACAAGATGGCCCCGCCCTTCCGGACCACCGAGTTCGAGATCATCTTCGGCGAGGGCATCTCCTATGTCGGCGACCTGATGGATCTGGCGGTGGAGAACAACGTCATCGAGAAGGCCGGGGCTTGGTTCTCCTACCAGGGCGAGCGGCTGGGCCAGGGCCGGGACAACATCAAGACCATGCTCAAACAGAATCCCGACCTGCTGGAGAAGATAGAGATCGAACTAAAGGCCAAGCTCAATCCGCCGGCCGGGCAGAAGACAGAAGATAAGGAACCGGAGAAAGAGGAGAAGGAAGAGCCCAGGAAGCGGGGGCGGAAATAGATTATACATTATCTGAGATAGACCACCCCAAAATCCCCTCCTTGATCAAGGAGGGGACCAGGGGAGGTAAGGCCTTCGGGAACAAACTATGGATATAAATAAAGCCAGGAACTATGCCCTGCGGCTGTTGGAGATGCGCGGACGCTCGGTCAAGGATGTCAGGGACAAGCTTAAGGTAAAAGGCGTCTCCCCGGGGGATATCGATCTGGTGATAGACGACTTGCTGTCGCTGGGGCTGTTGGACGATGAGAAGTTCGCCCGGGACTGGATCGAGAACCGACAGCACTTTCGGCCCACCGGCGTGGTCCGTTTGCGGCAGGAGCTTTTTGCCAAGGGGATAGACCGGGAGATAGTGGACCAGGCCATCAGGGAGTATAAAAGTAATTCTGATGAGTTCCCAGCAGCGCTGGATCTGGCCCGGAGAAAACTGAAACTTTACCGGAAGCTTGACGTCGCTGCCGCCAAGCGCCGCTTGGTGGGGTTTCTGGCCCGGAGGGGGTACGAAACCTCGATAGTCTCGAAAGTGCTGAAGGAACTGCTGAAGGAAAATATTTCAGAATGATCCAAACTACCTTCCGGCGCTGGCTAAAGCTAATGACTACAGCGCGGGACGCCGACGCTGATTCTGTCGAACGCTACACTCCGGGCGAGGAGATCACCAACGCCATCCTGCACGGGGTGGGGCTGGGCCTGGCCCTGGCGGCCCTGGCGGTGCTGGTGGTGATGGCCAGCCTGTCCGGGAACGCCTGGCACATAGTCAGTTTCAGTATTTACGGCGCCACCCTGGTGCTGCTGTATTTGTCTTCCACTCTGTATCACAGCTTTTACGCCGGCAGGGCCAAGCGGCTGTTCCGGGTCTTCGACCACTCGTCCATCTTCCTGCTGATAGCCGGGACCTACACCCCGATCGCGCTGATCACCCTGCACGGCCGGCTGGGCTGGTTGGTGTTCGGCGTGGTGTGGGGCATCGCCGCAGCGGGCATAGTGGGCAAGGCTTTTTGGGCGAACCGCTTTGCGGTGCTGTCCACGGCGCTGTACCTGGCGATGGGGTGGATCGTGGTGATCGTGGCCAAACCCCTGCTGGCGCACCTCAACACCGCCAGCCTGGTGTTCCTGGGGGTGGGAGGGCTGTTTTACACGCTGGGGACGGTTTTCTACCTGTGGCACAAATTGAAATATCATCATGCCATCTGGCACCTGTTCGTGCTGGCCGGGAGCATCTGTCACTTTTTTACCATATTGTTTTTGCTGCCGAAAATATAATAGCAAATAGAAAAAGTATGAGAAAAACTTTTAAAATAACCAAAAAGAAACCAGATAATATTTTAAAAACAAAACCGACACTAAAATCGAAAGTGGAGTTTACTTTTATAATTATTACCGCTGTAGCAGCTTTAGGGTCTTGTTGGTTAGCATATAAAAGCTTAATGTCCTCAGATAAAACTACCCAAGTCATAAAAAATATTGAAGCAGAAGTATTAAAGAAACCTTCTTTGTTTCTTGAAGAACAAAACACAAATACAGATTCATTTGGTAATGTGAAATTATCTTTCAATATAATAAATACAGGCCTTTCAGAAGCATCCCATGTAAATATAAAATTTTACTTACCAGATACTTTAAAACCCATGATCTATTTGCCTGGTCGTAATGGGGAAAAGGAAGTGAATGAAAGGACAATGAGATTTAAAAACGATAGTATAAATACTGGTTTAAAATATTCATTTTATGAAGACGAGATAATTAATCAAAGGTATAAAAACGGACAACCCTATAGCACAAAGCTACCTTTTATTGTTGAATTTAAAGTAAATAAACAGTTTGTATTGCGGCGTGATAGCCTATCTATCACATTTTTAATTCAACATTCTAAAGGTGATACTAGTGGCTTAATCTTATACGGTAACCATTAGGTTAACAAATAAATATCAAGCCTTAACATCATGCAATCATCAAACCAAATACGCCAATCGTTCCTGGATTTCTTCAGATCCAAAGGCCACACCATCGTGCCGTCGGATTCGGTGGTGCCCCAGGACGATCCCACCCTGCTGTTCACCAACGCCGGGATGAACCAGTTCAAGAAGATATTTCTGGGGCTGGAGGACCGGGGCTACAAGCGGGCGGCCAACAGCCAGAAGGTTTTAAGGGTCTCCGGCAAGCACAACGACCTGGAGGAGGTGGGACGGGATCACACCCATCACACCTTCTTCGAGATGCTGGGCAACTGGTCCTTCGGCGACTATTACAAGAAGGAGGCCATCGCCTGGGCCTGGGAACTGCTGACCGCTGTCTGGAAACTGCCCCAGGACAAGCTTTATGCCACGGTCTATGTCAACGACGAAGAGGCTTTTGGTTTCTGGAAGGATCTGACCGATATCGACCCTTCGCATATAAGCCGCCACGGCGAGAAGGACAATTTCTGGGAGATGGGCGAGACCGGCCCCTGCGGCCCCTGCTCCGAGATCCACATGGACATGGGGGAAGGCACCTGTACCAAGGCCGGGAAGGACGGCCATGTCTGCGGGGTCAACGTGGACGGCTGCGGGCGGTTCGTGGAGATCTGGAACCTGGTGTTCATCCAGTACGACCGGGGGCCGGATGGAAAGCTGACCGAACTGCCCAGCAAGCACGTGGACACCGGAATGGGCTTCGAGCGCATCGTCCGGGTGCTGCAGAAAAAAGATTCCAACTATGACACCGACCTTTTTTATCCGGTCATCAAGGCGGTGGAGAAGATATCCGGGATAACCTACGGCCAGGAAAAGACCGATGTTTCATTCCGGGTGGTCGCAGACCACATCCGGGCCCTGACCTTCACCATCGGGGACGGAGTGCTGCCGTCCAACGAGGGGCGGGGCTACGTCATCCGGCGGATCCTGCGGCGGGCGGCCCGGCACGGGCGCCTGCTGGGACTGACGGAGCCTTTCCTGCACCATCTGGTGCCGGGGGTAATAGAGATCATGGGCCAGGCCTATCCCGACCTTAAACCACGGACCGAGCACATTGCCATGGTCATCAAAAACGAGGAGGAAAATTTCGTCTCCACCGTGGCGCTGGGGCTTACCAAACTGCTGGAATCGGCCGCGGCCATCACCCCGCCCAATAAAAAAGCCATCCCCGGCGAGGTACTGTTCAAGCTCTACGACACCTTCGGCTTTCCCATTGATATGGCCCAGGAGATCGCAACGGAACAAGGCCTGACCCTTGATCTGGACGGTTTCAATATAGCCCTGGAACAGCAGAAGGAGCGGGCCCGGACGGCCCGGGGCGAGGTGTCCTTCTCGGTTCAGAAGAGCTTGGATTACCCCTCCTGCATCTTTGTGGGATATGATAGCCTTCAGAGAAAGACCAAGATCAGCGGCATCTATCGCAAGGAACTCAAACTGGAGTCCGCTGAAAAGGGAGAACAGGTGGACATCACCCTGGAGAATACCCCCTTCTATGCCGAGGGCGGCGGGCAGACCGGCGATGTGGGCGTCATCGAAAACAAAAAATCCAGATTGAAGGTCCTGAGAACCACCAAGGCCTTCAACGGCTCCACGGTGCATCATGTAGCGGTGGTCTCGGGCAAGATCAAACAGGGCGATACGGTCGATGCGGCGGTTGACCAGGCAGCCAGGCTTAGCACCGCCCGGCATCACACCGCCACCCATCTTCTGCAGGCGGCCCTGCAGCAGGTGGTGGGTAAGCACGTCCAGCAGCAGGGCTCGATGGTCAGCCCGGAGCACCTGCGCTTCGACTTCACTAATTTTGCCGCCCTGGACCCGATGCAGCTGGACGAGGTGGAACACCTGGTCAACCGCAAGATAATGGACAACATTCCAGTGACCGACCAGCACATGAAACTGGCCGAGGCCCAGAAGACCGGGGCCATGGCCCTGTTCGGGGAGAAATACGGAGAGGAGGTCCGGGTGATCTCCTGTGGCGATTTCTCCAAGGAACTGTGCGGCGGCACCCACGTCAAGCACAGCGGCGAACTGGGGCTGTTTAAGATAGTCAGGGAGGAGGCCATCGCCTCCGGGGTGCGGCGGATCGAGGCCGTGACCGGCGAGGCCGCCTACCGCCTAGCCAAACAGGACCAGCTGTTGGTGTCCGAGATCCAGGACCGTCTTAAGGCCAACCGCGAGGACATCGTCAAAAAGCTCAATGCCCAGATGGAGGAGCTGAAAGCACTGGAGAAGGCAAAGAAAGATGCGGCGAAACTTCAACAGGGCGGAATGATAGAAGCCTTGGTTCAAGAGGTTAAAAAGGTTCAAGAGGTTCAATTGCTGGTCAAATTGCTGGATGGTCTTTCCCAGGAAGACATGCGGGAGATGGCCGACAAGCTGCGGATCAAACTGCCGGGCGGGGTCATCATCCTGGCCAGTACCGACCAAGGCAAGTTCGGATTCACCATCGCGGTGGGCGACGAGCTGGTCAAAACCAAAAAGTTCCTGGCCGGGGACATCGCCAAGCAGATCGCCGCGGCCACCGGTGGCAAGGGCGGCGGACGGCCCCAGCTGGCCCAGGTGGGCGGCAGGGACGACGGCAAACTGAAGGAATATATGGGGAAGATCGAGCAGATCATCTTCACATAGCCTGGGAATCGTCATTCAGGATGACGTCAGAAACTAATAGAGTGAAAATGATAAAGATACAAAACAGCCTCTGCGGGAATTGCGGCCTTTGTTCCGGGGTCTGCCCGGCGCTGGCCATTATCCTGCACGGTTGGGGACTGGAGATCGATCAGAATAAATGCATCTCCTGCGGAAAATGCGTTACAGTGTGCCCCACCGGAGCGCTGACCACCCCTTAGTCCCCTCCTTAGATCAAGGAGGGGATTTGAAGGGCGGTTAATACACTTAAAATTATAAATATGCGGGAAATTTCATGTTCTACGAATATCTTTTAAAGGCCGCCAAGGCCAAGGGCTCGGCTTTTGTGGTGCTGGTGGATCCCGACAAGGTCAAGCCGGCCCAGGCCGCCAAACTGGGGGCGGTCCTCCAGAAGGAAGGGGTGGACGCCGTATTCCTGGGCACCAGCCTGCTGCTGTCTGATCAGATCAGCCTGGTTGCCAGGGCCTTGAAAAGGAATTTCAAACGGCCGATAGTGATCTTCCCCGGCAGCGCCTACCAGGTGACCAAAGAGGCCGATGCCCTGCTGTATCTGTCCCTTATCAGCGGGCGCAACGCCAATCTGCTGATCGAGGAGCAGGTCAAGGCCGCGCCGATGGTCAAACGCTCCGGGCTGGAGGTGGTCCCCACCGGCTACATGCTGATTGAATCCGGCCGTCTGACCTCGGCCAACTATATGAGCCATTCCATTCCCATCCCGCACGACAAGCCGGACATCGCCATGGCCCATGCCCTGGCGGCAAAGTTTCTGGGCATGAAGCTCATCTACATGGACGCCGGCAGCGGCGCCCTGTCGCCGGTATCGGAGAAGATGATCAGCGGAGTGGCCAGGTATGCCGGCCTGCCGGTGGTGGTGGGCGGGGGTATAAAAGATCCCGAGACCGCCGGATCAAAGGCCCGGGCCGGGGCCACGGCAGTGGTCATAGGGAACGTGCTGGAAGGGAAAATGCAGAAAGATATCATTGGCAGTTTTGCCAGAGCCATTCATTACAAGGACCAACCACGGAAACACTAAATACCGAAAAACACTGAAATCGAATTAGAATTTAAAGAGCTTACAAGTGAGATAATAGCTTGTGGGATAGAGGTTCATAAAAAATTGGGACCAGGGTCTTTGGAATCAATATATCACAATGCTTTATTTTTGGAATTGAAGAAACAAGGGTTAAAGACCGAAAGCCGGAAAGAAGTAGAAATATGTTATGACGGTGAGATAATTGGAGTACATAGACTGGATGTTGTCGTTGAGAACGCCGTAATTATTGAGCTAAAGGCTGTAACGACCTTTGATTCATGTCATAAGGCGCAATTGCTTTCTTATCTTAAAGCTACCAGGATCAAAGTGGGGTTATTGTTGAATTTTGCGCAAACTGTTCTGCAAGTCAAAAGGATGGTTTATTAGTTTTCTAAAATTCAGTGATTCTGTGGTAAAGAATATTTAAAATAGAAAGGTCATTTATATGAAAGGCGTAATTTTGGCCGGCGGGTTGGGAACCCGCCTGCGCCCGCTGACCAGCATCACCAATAAGCACCTGCTGCCGGTGTACGACCGTCCCATGATCTATTATCCCATCCAGACCCTGGTGCAGGCCGGGATCAACGACATCATGCTGGTGACCGGGGGAAATGCGGCCGGGGATTTCCTGCGCCTGCTGGGGAACGGCGAGGAGTTCGGCCTCAAGCACATCAACTACACCTACCAGAAGCGCGAGGGCGGGATCGCCGAGGCTTTGGGGCTGTGCCGCCATTTCGTGGGCCATGACAAGGTGGTGGTGATGCTGGGGGACAACATCCTGGACGGATCCATCAAAAAGGCGGTGGGCGATTTTCAGAAGCAGGAATCCGGTGCCAAGATATTCCTGAAGACGGTGGCCAACCCCAGGGAATACGGAGTGGCCGAGGTCAAGGGCCGGCTGGTGAAGAACATCGTGGAGAAACCCAGGAACCCCAAGAGCAATTACGCCGTGATCGGCATCTACATGTATGATCCCCAGGTGTGGGACATCCTGAAGACCCTGAAGCCGTCGGGCCGGGGCGAGCTGGAGATCACCGATGTCAACAACGCCTTCATCAAAAAAGGCCAGATGACCTACGAGATCATCAAGGGCTGGTGGGGCGACGCCGGATCGTCCATCGAGGACCTGTGGGTGGTCAACCAGTTCATAGGACAAAAGGCCAAGAATAAAAAATGAAGATTTTAGTCACCGGGGCCAAAGGGATGCTGGGCGCCGACCTGTGCCGCGAGCTGGCTGGCGGCCACCAGGTGACCGGCATCGATGTCCAGGAGGTTGATCTGGTCAGCGCGGATGCGATCGAAAGGCTTGTCGGGTACGACCCCGAAATCATTCTGCACTGCGCCGCCATGACCAACGTGGACGGCTGCGAAAAGGACCCCGATGCCGCCTATGCCGTCAACGGGCGGGGCACCAGAAATGTAGCGTTGGCAGCCCGGCAGCTTGATATCCCAATGCTGTACATCAGCACCGACTTCGTGTTCGACGGCAAAAAAGGCGAACCCTATTGCGAATGGGACCAGCCCAGCCCGTTGGGGCATTACGGAAGATCCAAACTGGACGGCGAGAATTCCGTCAGGGAGCTGTTGAAAAAATTCTACATCGTCCGCACCTCCTGGCTGTATGGTAAGCAGGGCCGCAATTTCATCAGCACCATCCTGGCTAAGGCAAAAGAGGCCGGAACGATAAAGGTGGTCAATGACCAGGTGGGATCGCCCACCTATGCCCGGGACCTGTGCCGGGCCCTTGCCCGCCTGATCGCCAGCGACAAATACGGCACCTACCACCTGTCAAACTCGGGAGCCTGCAGCTGGTACGATTTTGCCAGGAAGGCGGTGGAAATGTCCGGGATCAAGTCCGCGGTGTCGCCAATTGCTTCCTCTGAATATCCCACCCCGACCACCCGGCCTTCGTATTCTGTGTTGCGGAATTTTTGCTGGGAAAGGACCTTCGGGGAAACATTGAGGCCCTGGGAGGAAGGTTTAAGGGACTATCTCAAGGAAACCGGGGATATCAAATAATACTTAAGGATACATGAAAAATATGAATATCACCTCGGCTCAATTGCGGCGGGAAATGCTGAAAAGCGCCCAGGCCCTCATCGATACGGCGGAAAACTCAGCGGGCGATATAATAAAAGCGGCCGATATAATCGCCGGGGCATTTAAAAAAGGCGGAAAACTTTTGATCTGCGGGAACGGGGGCAGCGCCGCCGACAGCCAGCATATTGCGGCCGAGTTGGTGGTCCGCTTTCTAAGGGAGAGAAAGGCCCTGCCGGCCATGGCCCTGACCGCCGACAGCTCCATCATCACCTCGGAGGCCAACGACCACGGATTCGACACCGTCTTCTCCCGACAGGTGGAGGCATTGGGCAAAAAAGGGGACGTGCTGCTGGCCATCACCACCAGCGGCCGGTCGCCCAATGTTATCGAAGCGGCCAAAGCCGCTAAGAAAACGGGGCTGGCCGTTATCGGGCTGACCGGACCGGATTCCGGTGCATTGGGGAAATATTGCCGGGTATGCATAAAGGCTGCGGGAGATAAAACATTCCGGATCCAGGAATCCATGCTGATGGCCGAGCACGCCATCTGCGATCTGGTGGAGAAGGGTTTTGCAAAATAAATGAAGATCACCGGAAATAAACATAAAATATTCAGAAACCTGGATATCAGGATAGTATCCCTGGTGCTGGCTGTCACCCTGTGGCTGTACGCCTCCACCGAAAGATATTATAAACTTACCTTCCATTGCCCGGTGGAGGTCAGAAATATCCCCCCGGGGTATTCCCTGGCCCGGTGCCTGCCCCCGGTGATCTGCGATATCGAAGCCAGGGGTAAGGACCTGGTCGCTTTTCAGTTCAAAAATCCGGCGGTGGTGATCGATGCCGAGAACCGCCAGATCAAAAAATTCAAGGTCAAACTCACCCCGGATCACCTGGTCCTGCCTTTCCGGCTTAAGGCCCGGGCGGTCCAGTTCCTGGACCAAGAAATGGAGATCAATCTGGATCGCCAAACCGAGAAAGCAGTAAACATCCTGCTCGACCTGGTGGGCGACCCGGCGGACGGATTGGTGCTCTCCGACAGCATCCGGTATGAACCGGCTTCGGCTCTGTTAAAGGGACCGGCCCGGCAGCTGGAGATGCTGGATGCCGTTTATTCGGCCCCCATAAGAGTCGATGGCTTCTCGGTGGGGACATTGGTGCGCTCGGCTTTGATGCTGCCGGATTCCTGCCTGTTCGCAGTCAGCCCCGGATCCATCGATGTGTTCCTTCGGTTTGAGAAGAGCGGGGAGCGGGTGTTCAAAAACATACCGCTATCGGTGATCAACCGGAGCAGAGATTACCTGGTCAGCTTCGCCCCCGGCACCATAGATCTGGTGGTGTCCGGCCCCCGGAACGTTCTGGAAGTCGCAAAACAATCCGACCTGAAAATTGTGCTTGACCTGAAGGACCTTCCGCCGGGCAAGCACCAGCTGCAGGCCACCATCGAGCTGCCGGACAAGCTGGTGCTGATCGCCGCCAGTCCCCGGGATTTCGAGGTCAACATCCGATGATGGTGCTGGGGATCGAGAGTTCCTGCGATGAGACCTCGGCCAGCCTGGTGCAGGACGGGGAGATCGTGTTAAGCAATGTGATCTATTCCCAGCTGATCCACCAGCAATACGGCGGGGTGGTGCCGGAGCTGGCGGCCCGGGACCATCTGAACCGGGTGTCCCAGGTGGCGGAGGAAGCTTTGACCAAAGCCGGGGCTGACCACGGCCGGCTCGACCTGATAGCGGTGACCAACAAGCCCGGCCTGGCCGGGGCCCTGCTGGTGGGATATAGCTACGCCCAGGGACTGGCCCTGAGCCTGGGGAAACCATTGGTTCCGGTGAATCACGTGGCCGGCCATATCTATTCCGCTTTTTTGAGCCGGCCGGACCTGAAGCTGCCGCTGCTGGCGCTGGCGGTCTCCGGCGGACACACCTCGCTGTTTTTCATGGACCGCGATCACAAGATATCGCTGCTGGGCCAGACCCTGGATGACGCCGCCGGCGAGGCCTTTGACAAGTCCGCCAAGATGATGGGGCTGGGCTATCCCGGCGGACCGCTGATCGAACGGCTGGCGGCGGCCAATAAGACCAAGCCGGTGAAATTTCCCCGGGCCCTGCTGGGGCAGGACAGCCTGGATTTCTCCTTCTCCGGCCTCAAGACAGCGGTGCTCAATCATCTGCAGAGCCGGGAGAAGGGTGGTGTTTCTGATGAGGAACTCTCCTCCATCTGCGCCGGCTTTCAGGAGGCGGTGTTCGAGGTGCTGGTGGAAAAGCTGCGAAGGGCGGCCCTCCTGACGAACTGCCATACCATGGCGGTAGTGGGCGGAGTGGCCTCCAACCAGGCCCTCCGTGAAAAAATGGTTTGGTTCGGCAGGCAGGAGGGGCAGGAGATGATCATTCCCGATCCCGAGCTTTGCACCGACAATGCCGCCATGATCGCCTGCTGCGGTTACCATCTTTACCGGAATTCGCCTGATAAACAGTTCGAATATAAAGTGAGCGCCAGGGCGGTTTGGCCAAGATATCAAACTTCATAAACTGGCCGCCTTTGCTGCTGGCCTCGGCCTCGCCCCGCCGCAAAGCATTGCTGGAGGGGCTGGGGGCGGATATCATCATCAAACCGGCCGAGGTGGACGAGGAGAACTGCGTTTTATCGGACCCCCAAAAGATATCGGAATACCTGGCCGGACAAAAGGCCCGGTCTCTGGGAAAGAAATGGCGGGCATCATTCGGCTCCCGCCTGATACTGGCGGCGGATACGGTGGTGGCCTACCGCCACCATGTTCTGGGAAAACCGGTCGATGAAAAAGATGCCCGGCGGATGATCAAAATATTGTCCGGCCGGTGGCACCAGGTATATACCGGCCTCTGTCTGTACGATCCCCTCAGCCAGATCGAGCTCACCGGCCATGAGATGACCAGGGTAAAGTTCCGCCAGCTGTCCCTTCCGGAGATAAAAAGATACGCTGCCACCGGCGAACCGATGGACAAGGCCGGGGCCTACGGGATCCAGGGCCTGGGGTCGCTGCTGGTGGAGAGGATAGACGGCTGCTACTTCAATGTGATGGGGCTGCCCCTGGTCAAACTGAATGCCATGATACAGAGAATGGAAAATTTGAGATGCAAAAAGTCATCGCCTGGCGGAACGGCACGATAAAATTACTGGACCAACGGTGGCTTCCGCAGAGGACCGAATACCTGGTCTGCCAAAAGGTGGAGGATCTGGCGGCGGCCATCGAAGGGCTGGCGGTCCGGGGCGCTCCATTGATCGGCATTGCCGGGGCCTATGGTCTGGTGCTGGGCATCTGGCGTTCCGGGGCAGGGAATATCTCGGCCGATTTCCGGAAGAGCTATTTGAGGATACAGAGGACCCGGCCCACTGCGGTCAATCTTTTCTGGGCTTTGGGCCGGATGGAGGCCCGGTTCAATTCACTGATCAAGTCCGGCGTCAAGGCCGAAGCGCTTAAGAAGAAGATGCTGCAGGCTGCACTGGATATCCACCATGACGATGCCGCGACCTGCGGCTTGATCGGCAGACACGGGGCGGAGCTGATTAAAAAAAACTCGACGATCATCACCCACTGCAACACCGGGGCCCTGGCCACCGGGGGCATCGGCACCGCCCTGGGCATCATCTCCACCGCCTACAATATGGGCAGGGTAAGATCGGTCTACGTCGATGAGACCCGGCCCCTGCTGCAGGGAGCCCGGCTGACGGCCTGGGAGCTGGCCCGGCAGAAGATCCCGGCCGTTCTGATCTGCGACAACATGGCGGCCTCTCTGATGGCGGCCGGTAAGATCGACTGCGCCATAGTGGGGGCCGACCGGATATGCGCCAACGGGGATTTCGCCAACAAGATCGGCACCTACAGCTTGGCGATCAACGCCCGTTATCACGGCGTTCCCTTCTATGTGGCCGCGCCCCTTTCGACCTTCGACCGGTCGTTAAAGGACGGCAGCCGGATGCCCATCGAGCAGAGAAACCCGGATGAGGTCAGAAGGTTCGGTCAATGCCGCGCCGCACCGGGAAAGATGGCTGTTTTCAACCCGTCCTTCGATGTCACCCCCGGCAAACTGGTCAGCGCCATCATCACCGAAAAGGGTGTCATCCGGGCGCCCTTCGGCAGGTCAATCAAAGCCATATCCGGCTGATCTTCGGCCGGCAATATAGGGCGAAAAATGTTGACAAACCAGGCCGGTAAGCATATAATATCACTATAACTTAGATTTTATACCTTCCAGTTGACGCCACCTATCAATTCGCAAATTTAATGGAGTTAAGGATATGGCCCAGGAAAACATAAAACTTTCTCCGGAGATCGAACAGCTCAGCGAAAAACTGCAGGCTGACCCCAAATCGAGGGTCTTTGCCCAGCTGGCCGATGCCTATCGTAAATCGGATCTTCTGGATGAAGCGATAGATACGGCCAAAAGGGGCCTGGAGAACCACCCCAATTACGCCATCGCCCACCTGATACTGGGCCGCTGCTATCTGGCCAAGGGAATGTACGCCCTGGCCCGGGAGGAGTTCGAGCTGACCATCAAGAACGATATGCAGAACCTGGTGGGCTATAAACTGCTGGGGGAGACCTACGAAAAACAGAACATGTATCCCGAGGCCCTGAAATATTACCAGATGGTCCTGGACCTGGAGCCGGCCGATGCCGAGTTGTCGGAAAAGACCGCCAAGCTTAAAAGCTTGATGCAGACCGAGCCGCAGGCTGAGGCTGCGCCGGCCCAGCCGGAGTCAGCCACCCCGCCGGCGGCCGAGATTGTCGAAACCGCGCCAGCTGAAGCCGCCATGGCCCAGCCGATAATTACCCCGGCTGAGCCGGCGCCCCAAGCCCCTGCCCCGGAGATGCCGTCCATGCCCGAGGTGCTGCAGGCTGAAGCAGAGAAGGCCGCCGAGAGGGATCCACAGGAGATCGCTTTGCCGTCAGTGTTGGCCGAGGAGCCGGCTGCGGAAGTTGAAATTGCCGACCAGCCGACCCCGGTTACGGAAGAGGCCAAGGCGGAAACGACCCAAACCCCGCCGGCTGAAGCAGAAGTTCCGTCCGCTGCCGCTGGACCGGCGGAGGAGCCCCAGCCGGAGGCCACAGAAGCCGAACCCCAGGGACCCACCAGCACCCTGGCCGAGATCTATGTTCAGCAGGGCTTCCTGGAGAAGGCCATAGATATCTACAAGGAACTGGTCTCCGCCCAGCCGGATAATGAGGAATACAAGAACCGGATGGACGAGCTTTTGGAGAAGGCCTATCCGGAAGATGCCCCGGCCATGGAGGCGCCAATTGAAGCGGCGGGAAAGACCCCGGAGAAGCCTGCTCCGGCGGCGACCGAAGTTGAACTGCCTGCGCCGGCCGAAGAACATAAGCCAAGGCCCGAAGCCGCCCCGGCCGAAGATCCCTTTGCCCAGCTGTTCGGTTCATCGGATAAAAAGCAAGAACCTGCGGCCCCGCCGGTCATCCCCGAAACATCAGCGCCGGCTCCCGCCCAGGAGACAAAGCCCGAACCGGCCGCCTCTCCGGCGGCTCAGGAGAAAGCTCCGGAACCGACCGGGGATGCTCCGGACATGGATTTCGGGGCCCTGTTCAACGATGCCGGGGCAGCCCCGGCCAAGCCGGAGGAGGAAGCGCCAGCCGCCGAGACGGCCAAGCCTGCGCCCGAAGCCAAACCTGCGGAGAAGGCCGGCGACGCCGATGACACCGTAAGCAGTTTTCAGTCCTGGCTGTCCCAGATCCAAAAGTAGCGATATCCCCGTCTCGGCAAATTTTAAAATGCCCCGGGCGGCCCGCCGCCGCTGATGAAATATTTAGGAGTTGCGCTCAATGGCCAACAACCGTATCGATAGCATTAAAAAAGCCCTGCGTTTGAAGAAATTGGATGCCATGCTGTTCACCAACCTGCTTAACATCAGGTACCTGGCGGGGTATTCCGGCAGTTCCGGGATGCTGCTGGTGAATTCCCAGGGGGCGGATTTTCTGACCGACTTCAGATACAAGGAGCAGTCGGCCAAGGAGGTCAAAAATGCCAGGACCACCATCATAGCCGGCAGTCTGCTGGAGGAGCTCATCCGTCTGCCGGCCTTTGTAAGGTCCAAAAAGGTCGGCATCGAGGATCAGAATCTGAGCTATGCCCAGTTCCTGCAGCTGCAGAAGCTGGCGCCCGGGAAGAAATTCATCGCGGCCAGCGGGATGGCCGAAAGCCTGCGCCAGGTGAAGACCAGCGCTGAGATCCAGAAGATCGCCAGGGCCGCCCAGATAGCCGATCAGGCCTTTGCCGGGATAGTGAAGTTCATCAAGCCCGGCCTGACCGAAAAAGCCATCGCCTCCCAGCTGGACCACACCCTCAAGCTGCTGGGGGCCGCCAACCCCTCTTTCGACAGCATTGTGGGCTCGGGCCCCAACGGGGCACTGCCCCATGCCCAGCCCAGCGACCGCAAGGTGCGAAAAGGCGATTTCATCGTGCTGGATTTCGGGGCCATCTACCGGGGCTATCACTCCGACATGACCCGAACGGTGTGCCTGGGGCGCCCCACCGAAAAGCACCTTAAAATATACGATATCGTCACCCAAGCTCAGTCCGCCGGGCTGAAGGCGGTCAGGGCCGGAGCCAGGGGGCGGGAGGCCGATGCGGCCGCCCGCAAAATCATCAATGATGCCGGCTACGGGAAATACTACGGCCACGGCCTGGGCCACGGCGTGGGACTGGAGGTTCACGAGGCTCCCGGGGTGGGCATGAAAGCCGAGAACCTCCTGCCCGAGAACTCCATAGTCACCGTAGAGCCGGGCATCTACCTGCCGGGCTGGGGCGGGGTCCGGATCGAGGACCTGGTGGTGGTGGCCAAGGGGGGCTGCCGGATATTGAGCAGATCGACCAAAAAAATCATAACCATCAAAGCATAGAACGCAGATAATCAAGGAGGCATGTTTTGGCATCCACAGCAGACTTCAGAACCGGCATGGCGCTGAATATAGACGGGGTTTTGTTCTACCTGGTGGAGTTCCAGCACGTCAAGCCCGGAAAGGGCGGAGCTTTTGTCCGGACAAAATTGAAGAACGTCAAGACCGGCGCGGTGATCGAACGCACCTACCGCTCCGGGGAATCGATAACCGAGGTCCGGCTGGAGCGCCGCAAGATGCAGTACCTGTACAACGACGGCTCGACCTATAATTTCATGGATTCCCAGTCCTACGAGCAGATGGAGCTGCCCGAGGAGATGGTCCATGACATCAAGCTTTACTTCAAGGAGAACATGGAGGTCCAGGTGCTGATGAACAAGGAGGAGGTCATCGGGGTGGAGGTGCCCATGTCGGTGGAATTGAAGGTGGTCCAGACCGATCCCGGCTTCAAGGGCGACACCGCCTCATCGGTCACCAAACCGGCCACCCTGGAATCGGGCCTGGTGGCGCAGGTCCCGCTGTTCATCAATGAGGGAAATGTGCTTAAAATTGACACCCGGACCGGAAAATATTTGGAAAGAGTGTGATAGAAGATGGATCTTAAAAGAACCCTGGAGCGGATGGTCAAGGAGAACGCCTCGGACCTGCATCTCAAGGCCGGCCTGCCGCCGGTGCTGAGGATCGACGGGTTCCTGCGCCCCCTGGAGGAGCCCCCCCTGTCTCCGGAGGAGCTGCGCCAGGTGGCCCTGCAGCTTATGCCCAAGGACCAGCAGCAGCTGTTCGCCGACGAGAAGGAGCTGGATTTCTCGATGGGGGTGGCCGGCCTGGGGCGCTTCCGGGTGAATGTATACATGCAGCGGGGCTCGGTGGCCCTGGCCATGCGGGCCATTCCCTTCAACATCAAAAAGGTCGACGAGCTGATGCTGCCGCCGATAACCAAGGAGCTGGCCCTCAGCAACCGGGGGCTGCTGCTGGTGACCGGGACCACCGGCTCGGGCAAGTCCACCACCCTGGCCTCGATGCTGGAGTTCATCAACGAGACCGAGAACCGCAACATCATCACGGTGGAGGACCCCATCGAGTTCATCTTCCGGGACAAGAAATCCCTGATCAGCCAGCGGGAGATAGGCACCGATACCAAGACCTTCGCCGCCGCCCTGAAGCATGTGCTGCGGCAGGATCCGGATGTGATATTGATCGGGGAGATCCGGGACAAGACCACCCTGGCCACCGCGTTGCAGGCGGCCGACACCGGACACATGGTGTTCAGCACCCTGCACACCCTTAACGCCCCGGAGACCATCAACCGCATCATCTCTTTCTTCCCGCCGCACCAGCACGAGCATGTCAGGGTGTTGCTTTCGGCCACCCTGGTGGGGGTGATCTCTCTCCGGCTGCTGCCCCGGGCCGACGGCAAGGGGCGGGTCCCGGCCGTGGAGGTGATGATCAACAACCAGACCATCAGGGATTATTTGCTGGACCCCATCAAGACCATGGATATCCCCCAGCTGATCCAGGAGGGAAGTTCCCAATACGGCATGCAGTCCTTCGACCAGTCGATCATGAAGCATTACCGGGACGGCCTGATCACCTATGAGACCGCCATCCAGAGCGTCACCAACCCCGACGAATTCAAGCTCCGCCTGCGGGGCATAGAGTCCACCGATTCCCGGGGCTGGGAAACCTTCGATCCGACAACCACCAAGAAATAAAAAACAGTGCAGATAGACGTAATTTTAACCCCCTCCGAGCTGAACGATATTAACCTGTCGGGACGCTCGGCCACGGTGATCGATGTGCTCCGGGCCACCACCACCATGGTGACGGCCCTGGATGCCGGATGCCGGGACATCATTCCCTGCCCCAGCGTGGAGGAGGCCACCCGGCTGGCCGAGACCCTGGGCCGGGAGAACGTGATCCTGTGTGGGGAGCGCGATGGCAACAAGATCAACGGCTTCGACCTGGGGAACTCCCCCCTGGAGTTCACCGAGCCGGTGGTCAAGAACAAGACCCTGCTGATGTCCACCACCAACGGCACCTCGGTCATCTCCCGGGCCAAGCCGGCGACGGTGCTTTCCATCGCCGGTTTTCTGAACGCCGGGGCGGTGGCCGGATTTCTGACCTCCGGCGGCAGCGACATCCTGCTGATCTGCTCGGGAAAACTGGGGCGCTTCTCCCTGGAGGATATGCTGTGCGCTGGGCTGCTGGCCGGGCTGGTCTGGGAAGCAAACCCGGCGGCCATCCTAACCGACGGCGCCAGGATGGCCGTCTCCCTTTATAAAAAGGAGGGGAAATCCCTGCTGAAGGCCTTCAAGCAGAGCCAGCACGGCGAGTATCTGGTCTCCCTGGGCTACCTGGAGGATCTGAAATATGCCTCCCAGCTGGATATATCCAGAACCGTGCCGGTATTCAAGGACGGCCGGATAATGAAATCATAATGAAAAGCACTTGATGAAAGCGGATAGCAAGACAAAAAAAGAGGCTAAAATAAGCCGCAGCCGGGAGATCTTCGGGCTGTCGGTGATGATCCTGGGCCTGTTCCTGCTGGTGGGCCTGGTTTCTTTTTCCGGGAGCGACAGCCACCAATGGCACCAGGATTGGGCTCGCGCCAACTGGGGCGGGCCGCTGGGTGATATGCTGGCCTATGGCGCAGTTCATCTGCTGGGCTACGCTGGCTTCCTGCTGACCGCGCTGCTGCTGATCTGGGGGTGGATCTGGCTGAGACACAAGCCCCTGGGCCGCTCCATAATCAACAGCCTGCTGTTGCTGACCTTCACCCTGTTGTGCCTGGCTACCCTGGGGCTGCTGCATGTTTCCTACTATACCGGTTATTTAGCCGGGGGGGGGGTGGCGGGCACCTTCTTGTCCGATCTGACCCGCAATACCTTCGGTCCGGTGGGAGGCTGGCTGATAATATCCGGCCTTTTCCTGATCCTGTTGCTGGTGGGCACCGAGGTTAATTTTCAGCACTGGCTGAACATCGCGGTCAAGCCGGTCAAGGACGGGCTTAAAAAGGCCCAGGAGGCCCCCAAGGAATTGACCTTTAAAAAGAAACCGGCGCCAAAGGTGGATGAGCCGGAAATGTCTGACGAAGAACCGGACCAGCCGGTAAGGCCGGCCCAGCCCAAGGCCCAGCCCAGGCCCAAGCCCGAATCCAAACCCCGGCTCACCAAGCTGGGCAACGATTACCAGGCCCGTCTGCTGGCGCTGTTGGAGGAGAACCGGGACCAGACCGAGACCGAGGAGGAGGACAAGACCGAGATCCTGCTGGAGAAACTCAAGGAATTCGGCATCGAGGGCGAGATCACCGACCGCTACACCGGCCCGGTGGTCACCCGCTACGAGTTGAAACCGGCCCCCGGGGTCAAGGTCAACCAGATATCCAACCTGTCCGACGACCTGGCCCTGGCCATGCAGGCCCACCGGATCCGCATCCTGGCCCCCATCCCCGGCAAGGGGGTGGTGGGTATCGAGATACCCAATATGCACCGCAAGATAGTGATGCTGAAGGACCTCTTTTTGTCCGGCAATTTCAAAACCCAGGAGGGGCCGCTGACCATGGCCTTGGGCAAGACCATCACCGGAGAATCCTTTTCGGCCGACCTGTCGGAGATGCCTCATTTACTGATCGCCGGTTCCACCGGGTCGGGCAAGAGCGTCTGCCTTAACACCATTATCACCAGCCTGCTGTACCTGTGCACCCCGGAGGACCTGCACTTCATCATGATCGATCCCAAGCGGATCGAACTGTCCATCTATCGCGGCATACCCCATCTGCAATTCCAGTACAAGGTGGAGAATACCGGCGACAAGCCGATATCCCGGACCATCGAGGGGGTGGTGACCGATTCCCAAGAGGTGGTGCAGGTGTTCCGCCTGGCGGTAAGCGAGATGGATTCCCGTTACCGGGTGCTGGCCAAGGAGGGATGCCGAAATATCAGCGATTATAACCGCAAGTCCGACAAAAAGATGTCCTACCTGCTTATAGTTATAGATGAACTGGCTGATCTGATGCTTTCCCGCGAAGCCTCGGAAATAGAGAGCCGGATCGCCAAGCTGGCCCAGATGTCGCGGGCGGTGGGCATTCATCTGATCCTGGCCACCCAGCGGCCATCGGTGGATGTCATTACCGGGGTTATCAAGGCCAATTTCCCGGCCCGGATCGCTTTCCAGGTGGCCTCCAAGACCGACTCCCGCACGGTGCTGGACGCCAACGGGGCCGAGACCCTGCTGGGCAGGGGAGATATGCTTTACATGCCGCCGGGCAAGGCCGAGCCCCAGAGGCTGCACGGGCCGTTCATCTCCACCGCCGAGACCGAAAAAGTGGTCAGCTTCATCAAGCAATGGTACGGGGTCACCGAGGGCCAGGACCAATCGGCCCCGGAGAGCCAGACCGAGAACAATAATGCCGAATACAGCATGGAGGTGGCCCTGCCTCCCGAGGGTTCGGCCGGGGAGGACGGCCAGGACGAGCTTTTCGAGGAGGCCAAAGCCCTGGTGATCAGGCACCAGCAGGGATCGGTATCATTGCTGCAGCGCCGGCTTAAGGTGGGCTATTCCCGGGCGGCCAGGCTGATAGATCAGCTGGAGGCCGCAAGCGTGGTGGGCCCCTTCGATGGAAGCAAGGCCCGTGAAGTATTAATCAAAGACCAGGAGGCTGACTGATGAAAAGAATGGCTGTCCTCGGGGCCGCCTTAGTGCTGCTGATCTCCGGGACGTCCTTTGCCCAGGAGGCGGAGGCGATCATGGCGCAGGTCAGGGCCAGGTACAAGAACGTCACCGATTTCAAGGCCGACCTGGAATTGATCTCCTGCTCTTCGGCCACCGGCACCTGCCACCGCTTCGAGGGGAGGGTGGAGATGAAGCGCCCCAATAAACTGCGAATGGACATCAAGAAGCCGGAGGCCCAGCAGATCGTCTGCGACGGCAGGAGCCTCTGGCTGTACCTGGAAAAGGACAAGCAGGTGATCCGGACCAATATCGAGGAGACCAGGGATTTTCTGGTGCTGCTGAACCCCCTGGACAAATTGCTGACCGGAAAGGTCAAGAACAGCTGCAAGACCAACGGCAATCACCAATGCTGGCTGGAGATTCCGGAGTTCAAGGAGCTGTTCAAGGAGGTCAAGGTGATCGTGGACAAGAAGACCTACGAGATCACCGGGATAGACGTGGTGGACCTTGACGACAATTCCAGCGAGTACATCTTTACAAAGATCAAGACCAATTCCGGCATCAAGGACGACCGTTTTCAGTTTGTGGTGCCCAAGAATGCCAAGCTGATCGACGCCAATTGATAAATACCAGCGTATAGCGAATAGGGTATAGCGGACAGTTAACAGTTTACAGTTTACAGTTTATAATTCACGGTATATCCCACAACCAACAACTAATAACCAATAACTGATAACTAATCATGAGCCAGAGTTCATTCGATATCGTATCCAAGATCGACGCCCAGGAGATGAAGAACGCCGTGGTGATGGCCCAGAAGGAGATGATCGGGCGGTTCGATTTCAAGGGCGCCAACTGCCAGATCGACCTGGGCCCCGAGAAGATCACCCTGCTGGCCAGCGACGAGTTCAAGCGCAAGAGCATGCTGGATATTCTTTACGGCAAGATGGTCAAGCGCGGGCTGTCGGTAAAATGCCTGGAGCTGGGCCCGGTGGATACCGCCGCCAAGGGCATGATCCGCCAGGAGCTGAACCTGGTGCAGGGCATTCCCATGGACAAGGCCAAGGAGATGGTCAAGCGCATCAAGGCCAGCAGCATCAAGGTCCAGGCCCAGATCCAGGACCAGCAGGTGCGGGTCTCCGGAAAGGACAAGGACGACCTGCAGAAGGTGATCGCCCTGTTCCGGGAGGACGACCTGGGGCTGGCCCTGCAATACACCAATTACCGGACGACATAAATTCGCCTTGGTTCAATCCCTTTCTAAAGTAATTTGGAGAGGGATTTTTATTTAACCACCAAGACACAAAGACACCAAGGGTTTTACTTCATGCCGGACTACCGTGTCATTCCTGCGAAGCTTGTCCTCGCGAAGGCGGGGAGCAGGAATCCATGTTCCGTGCCTGGCCCAATATCGTAGGGGAGGGTTTCAAACCCTCCCCTACCTGTATGCCCGGCTGTTTGACCGCCCCCCCGCCATTAGCATGTAACCCATATAGCCCGCCACCGCAGGTAAATCCATATAGGCTGGTCTGCCTATGGCACGAGCGGGTCTGCCTTTGGCACGAGCGGGCAGGCCTGCCCCCCTCCGATGCGGAGGGGGAATTTTATTCTCCCCTTGCATTTTCCCCCTCTATCTGCGATAATATTTCATCCATCTCACTGCAACTCAAATAATTCAATCATATGAAAAAACCCACCCATCTCACCGTGGAATACGTGTTGGAGGTGCTCCTTAAAAAAGGGAAGATCACCCAGGACCAGTTCAAGGACGTCCAGATCAAGGGCAACGCCCAGCGGGCCAAGCTCCAGAAATACCAGGAGACCAACGCCAGCCGGAGGCAGTACCAGGCCGCCAACATCATCACCCCGGCCGAGATCATCTCCTCGTTCAACCTGCTGATACCCGACGGCAGCGGGCGCCTGCTGTCCGAGGACGACATCACCCGGGCGGTGGCCGAGGAATCAGGCATGGAGTATAAAAAGATCGATCCCTTGAAGCTCAAACTGGACGTGGTCACCTCGCACATCTCCAAGCCCTATGCCATGCGGCACCTGGTGGTGCCCATAGAGGAGAACAATACCCTGGTGACCCTGGCGGTGGTGGATCCCTATAACCTGGACCACATCGAGAGCCTGCGGATCGCCAAGAACATCAAGGTCAGCCTGGTGCTGGCCTCCAAGACCGACGTGCTGAAGATCATCCGGGAGTTCTACGGCTTTAGGGCCTCGGTCCAGGCGGCCGAGTCCGAGCGGATAACCTCCACCGAGCTGGGAAACCTGGAGCAGTACATCAAGCTGCGGGGCCAGGACGAGATCGAGGCCAACGACCAGCATATCACCAGCGCGGTGGAATACCTGATGCATTACGCCTTCGACCAGCGGGCCAGCGATATCCACATCGAGCCCAAGCGGGAGAAATCCTACGTCCGCCTGCGGATCGACGGGGTGATGCACTACATCTACACCATCCCCCGGGCCCTGCACGCCCCGATCCTGTCCCGGATAAAGATCATGTCCCGGATGAACATCGCCGAGAAGCGGCGGCCCCAGGACGGCCGGATCAAGACCAGCTACGGCGGCAAGGAGATGGAGCTGAGGGTCTCCACCATCCCGGTGGCCTTCGGCGAGAAGGTGGTGATCCGGATCTTCGACCCCGAGGTGCTGATGCAGGACCTGGACCAGCTGGGATTCTACCCCCGGGAATATCAATTATACAACGCTTTCATCCACCGGCCCAACGGCATCATCCTGGTGACCGGGCCCACCGGGAGCGGCAAGACCACCACCCTGTACTCCTCGCTCAAATCGCTGTCCTCGCCGGACGTCAACATCATCACGGTGGAGGACCCCATCGAGATGGTGATCGAGGACTTCAACCAGATAGGGGTCCAGCACACCGCCGGGGTGTCGTTCGCCAACATCCTGCCCTATATCCTGCGCCAGGATCCCGACATCATCATGGTGGGCGAGATCCGGGACAAGGAGACCGCCGACCATGCCATCCAGTCGGCCCTCACCGGGCACCTGGTGCTAACCACCCTGCACACCAACGATTCGCCCTCGGCCATCATCCGGCTGATGGACATCGGCATCCCGTACTACCTGATCGCCTCCACCGTGGTGGGGATAGTGGCCCAGAGGCTGGTGCGCAAGATCTGCCCCCACTGCCGCGCCATCCGGGAAGTGGGCCCGGACGATCCCGAGAACAAACTGCTGGAGGAGAAGGTATCCAAGCTGTATTACGGCGAGGGCTGCAGCGAGTGCCGCAACACCGGCTACAAGGGGCGCACCGGCATCTTCGAGGTGATGGAGATGACCGAGAACGTTAAAGCAGCCCTGACCCGGACGGTCACCATCAACAAATTGAACAGGGCCATCGCCGCCGACGGCATGATGGACCTCAAGCAGGTGGCCTTGCGCAAGATGATCGAGGGGGTGACCACCTACGAGGAGGTGTACTCGGTCTCGGGCTAGGGACCGTCTTGAACCACCAAGACACTAAGGCTTTTACTAAATACTGGGATAGCGTGTCATTCCTGTGAAGACAGGAATCCAGGTCTTGAACCACCAAGACACCAAAACACAAAGGCTTTTATTCTTTAGACTTTGGACTGACACAGTCATTGCGTGGTGGTCTCGAAGATTATACAAACGAAACAATCTGGCTTATTTGTCACCCTGAGATTGCTTCCCGCCCGACAGGTTGAATGGGTGACCATTGTCATCCAACAAACTGGAAGGCCTCTAAGTGTACTCAGGATGACAAGACCACTGAACCACAAAAGACACAAAGAACACAAAGTGTTTTTACTTTTATCTGACTACCTTGTCATTCCTGCGGAAGCAGGAATCCATCTCCTCTAAAAAGGGGAGAGACAGAACTTGTCCTGAGGTTGACCAATATGATGCTTACGAAGGAGGGGTGTCCCGGGGATTCCACGCACCCCTGTATTCCCTCTTAATTAGAGGGGGCAAGAACAGAACTGCCCGGCAACCATACAATTGCCGCACTATCGCATCGCCAAGTATTACCATTTATGAACGATTGTTTTCATTCTTTCAACTTTAAGCCTTGAGCTTTAAACTCTATTCTGTTGACGTCAGTAAAGGATACAGGAGCATCATGGAAACATTGAAGAACCCGCTTAAACCCGAGATCTACACCGAAAGGGTCCGCCCCCGCGAGGAGGACATCCGGGGCCCGTATTTCCGGGACCAGACCGCCATCATCCATTCCATGCCCTTCCGGCGGCTGAAACACAAGACCCAGGTGTTCTTCTCCCCGGACAACGACCATGTCTGCACCCGGATGGAGCACACCCTGCACGTGGCCACCATCGCCTCGGCCATCTGCCGGGCCTTCGGCCTGGACGTGGATCTGGCCCAGGCCATCGCCTTCGGGCACGACCTGGGGCACGCCCCGTTCGGGCACCGGGGGGAGGAGGTGCTGCAGGACCTCCTCAAGGACCAGGGAGGATTCCACCACGAGCTGTACGCCCTGCGGGTGGTGGACCAGCTGGCCAACGACGGGGCCGGGCTCAACCTTACCTACGGGGTGCGGGACGGGATCATCTGCCACTGCGGCGAGAAGTACGAAAAGGAGATCTCCCCCCGCTGGGACAAGGTGGAACTGGAGGGCATCAAGAAACTGGGGATCTATCCGGCGTCATACGAGGGGGCCATAGTCCGGATGGCCGACAAGGTCTCCTACCTGGGCCGCGACCTGGAGGACGCCATCCGGGCCGGGCTGGTGGACGAGGACCAGGTGCCGTCCGGCATCAAGCAGAAACTGGGGCGCAAGAACGGCGAGATCATCGACACCCTGGTCAAGGACATCATCACCCAGACCCAGCGCACCGGACGCATCTCGCTGTCCGAGGAGAACCACCAGCTGATGAAGGCCCTGTACGATTTCAACATGAAGAATATCTACACCTCGCCGCCCTTGGAGGAATACGGGCTGTTCAGCGAGAAGATACTGCGGACCCTGTTCGAGGAGCTGACCAGCGTCTATGATAGATGCGGGGAGGATCACGAGCGCTACGACCACGACCCGGTCCCGCTGTTCCGCCGATTCGGAAGACATTTGGACAAGTACAGCCAGATCTACCGGAAGGAGAAGACCCCTGCCCCGGTGATCGTGGGCGATTACATCGCCGGTATGACCGACGATTACGCCTTGAAGTGCATTCACGAGGTGTTCATCCCCGAACCGCTGAAGTTCGATATCCCCCGGGGGATGCATGAAACTTAAAGTATTATTTAACCGCAATCATATTTTCTGTGATTATTGTTTCATGTGCCAAGCCGAAGGAAAAGTCTGGCAGTGTTAAAGCATATAATATTTCAACCAAGGATATTATTGCTTCAAAAACAATAGGCATGGCAGACCCTGACTTTAGTAAAATATTAGAATATAGTGGCACCGATAATGGAGTTGCGTTAATTAAATTGAATGTAAATCCCAATAATAAATTTAGCCTTTATATGAAACTACTCGGGCAACCTGAAACAAATGATACTGATAAACAATACACATTCCCAGGCGTTTGGACTAGAGATAGCAATAAAGTTTATTTTACGTTCAAAGGTCAAAAACCTTATATGAAAAGTTTTTTTGATAAAAGTGACACAGTATTTGAGATGTTATCGGATAGCTCTTTTAGTTTTAGGTATAAATTTGATGAATTTATTTTATATGGCGTCGCTTGCGAACTGAAAAAGTGATTATATAACATGAAACTTAACGATGACCACTTTTGCTTTGCCTGCGGGAGCAAAAACCCCGACGGATTGCAAATTAATTTCACCTATCCCCAGGCCGGGCAGTGTCGGGCGGAGTTCCTGCCGCCGGCAAAATTCCAGGGCTGGCAGGGGATACTGCACGGCGGAATAGTCTCAACGCTATTGGACGAGGCTCTGGCCCATGCCGCCGGCGGCTCCCAGGGCGGAGGCGGGGCCTCCGGGGCGGTCACCGCCGAGCTGACCGTCAGGTTCAAGAAGCCGGTGAAGATAGGGGAGCCGGTGATCCTGGCCGGCCGGGTGATCAGCGACAAGGGCCGGATGGTGGAGGCCGGATCGGAGATAACCGACCGGCAGGGGAATATCCTGGCCAACGCGGTGGGGAAACTGGTGCGCCCAGTTAAGAAATGATTTCTCAACTACCGCAGAGGACACGGAAAACACAGAGACTTTTTTTACTTTTATTTGCCTGCTGTGTCATTCCTGCGCAGGCGGGAATCCAGGAGGATGCAGTTTAACCACAAAAGGCACAAAGAGCACAAAGGGTTTATCCTTTTAATTAGCCTTTCGGGTCATTCCTGCGGAAGCAGGAATCCATAAAAGATCATATTTCTTATCATAATGGATGAAAATATCGTTACCTGTTCGGTTTGTTAGGCATGCGGCTATGCTCAGGGCGACAAATCAATGTCATCCCGAGGGGACTACGAGGCGACACAGGTTGAGGGATGACAGTGCCACCCGTTCGGCTTGTAGGGCACGATGCCGGGCTCAGGGTGACATTGTTATTTTGTCCTCCTGGGAAATCTTGAAAGTGCGACTGGGCGTAGGATGACAGTGCCACCCGTTCGGTTTGTTAGGCATGCGGCTATGCTCAGGGTGACAGATCAATGTCATCCCGATGGAACTTCCAGGTAACATGGGTTGAGGGATGTCAGTGCCACCCATTCGGCTTGTCGGGCACGATGCCGGGCTCAGGGTGACACGCAAAAATAAACGAGTTAAAATATGAACAAGAAAATCTCTTTCTGCGGACTGGACTGCGCGGCCTGTCCGGCCTACATCGCCCGGCACGCCGACGATCCCGAACTGCGGCAGAAGACCGCCGCCACCTGGTCCCAGATCTACGGCGCCGACATCAAGCCCGAAGACATCTTCTGCGACGGGTGCACCTCCGAAGGGACTCTTTTATTCGGACATTGCCGCGTCTGCAAGATCCGGGAGTGCGGCCGGGCCAGAAAACTGGAGAGCTGCGCCCACTGTCCGGAATACGCCTGCGGCAGGCTGAATGAATTTTTCGAAATGGTCCCGGAGGCCAGGCAGGTGCTGGATGATATCCGAAAAACCCTGAAATGAGATACGATCTGGAATTCATCTCCGATGCCGATATCTACCGCCGGGTGATACTGCAGGAGATCCCGTCCGCCCAAAAGTTCCTGTGGGTAGGCACCTCCGACCTGAAGGACCTTTACATCGACCAGGGCAAAAAGAAGGTCCCCTTTCTAAAACTTCTCTCGCAACTGGCAGATGACAATGTGCCCATCCGGTTGATCCACGCCAAGGAGCCGGGCCCCAACTTCAGGAAGGATTTCGACCGGTATCCCAACCTGATCAGCGGCATGGAAAAACTGCTGTGCCCCCGGATGCATTTCAAGTCGGTGATAGTGGACGGCAAATTCGCCTATTCCGGCAGCGCCAATCTGACCGGGGCGGGGATGGGCGCCAAGTCCGACGGTAAACGTAATTTCGAATCCGGCATAATCACCAAGGATCCGGCCCTGGTAGAACTTATCATGAAGCAGTTTGACGAGTTATGGATGGGACAGCCTTGTTCCGCCTGCAAACGAAAGAAATATTGCTTTGAATACCGGGAAATGGGGTGAATATTTGATCGACGCCAGTAAAATAAAAATTGATATTCATACCGTCTCCCTGGGCTGTCCCAAGAACCGCATCGACACCGAGGCCATGATGGGCCAGCTGGCGCAAAAGGGATACCGCTTTACCAATGACATCAATAGCGCCGGGACGGTGATCGTCAACACCTGCGGGTTTCTGCAGGAGGCGGTGGAGGAAGGGCTGGCCGAGATATCGGCTCTGGCAATGAAAAAAGAGAACCTGGGGTTCCGGCTGGTGGTCACCGGCTGTCTGGTCCAGAGGATGGGCCGGTCGTTGAAAAAAGAGATCCCGGAGATAGACGCCCTGGTGGGCGTTCACGGTTACATCAATATCCTGGCGGCGCTGGAAGGCGGCCAGAAAAATTCCATCCCGGCAAAGGCCTGCAATTATCCTGCGAAATTCTATCAAAACCGCCTGGTCAGCACCGGGCCGGGCTGGGCTTATTTGCGGATAGCCGATGGGTGTGATAACCGTTGCAGCTATTGCCTGATCCCGTCACTAAGGGGAAAATTCCGCAGCCGCCCGATCCCGGAGATCATCCGGGAGGCCAAAATACTGGTTGGGCGAGGGGTGAGGGAGATAAACCTGATCGCCCAGGACACCACCGCCTACGGTTCGGATATCTACGGCCGGCGCAGCCTTCCCCGTTTGCTGAAAGCGTTGGCCCGAATAGAGGGCCTGGAATGGATCCGCATCCTCTACACCCATCCGGCCCATATCGACGATGACCTGGTCGATGCCGTGGCCCGGGAGAAGAAGATCGTAAAATACCTGGATATTCCGCTGCAGCATGTATCCGACCGACTTCTGGCGAAAATGGGCCGGAAGGTGACGAAACAAAAAATGGTCGAACTGCTTCACAAACTTCGCATAAAAATTCCCGGGATAATCCTGCGCACCACCTTCATCGTTGGGTTCCCTGGAGAGACGGCGGATGATTTCTCCGAATTGCATGATTTTGCCGGTGAGATGAAACTGGACCGGGTGGGGGTCTTCGCGTATTCCCACGAGCCGGGGACCAGGTCCGCCAAGATGACGGGTCAGGTCTCTGAAAAAATAAAATCCCAGCGGTTGGACTCTTTGATGCGACGGCAGCAAAAGGTTTCGTCTGCCAAAAACCGGGCAAGAGTTGGCCGAACTGTTTTGGTTATCTGTGAGGGACGGGCGATGAAGGGGGATAGGAACATTCCATTCAAATCCGGTTATCAATACTTCGGGCGAAGTTATGGCGAGGCCCCGGAGATAGACGGCAAGATATATATCCGCAGTTCCCGCCCCTTGGTTCCGGGCAGGATTTACCAAGCCGCCTTGGAGAAGGCCTGGGCCTACGATCTGGGCGGCGTAATCGTAAAATGATTTAATGGATACAAAGATGTTTCAGGGAATCATGATCTTTATTTTAGGCCTGTTATTCGGCTCCTTTGCCAATGTCTGCATCTGGCGGATACCCCGCAAAGAGGAGATCGTCTTCACTCCTTCGCATTGCCCCAGATGCCTCGGTGGGATCAGATGGTATGATAATATCCCGGTATTAAGCTATCTATTCTTGGGCCGAAAATGCCGCAGCTGCAAAGCCCAGATATCATGGCGCTACCCGTTGGTGGAGATCTTGAGCGCACTATTGTTCCTGGGGATTTATCTTAAATTCGGGGCCGACTGGAGGCTGGCGGGGTACATTCCCTTCGTCTGGGCCATGCTGGTGATCTCGGCCATAGACATCGAACACTACATCATTCCCGATGTCTTTTCCCTCTCCGGCCTGGCTATGGGTCTTTTATTGGCAGCCCTGGCTACCTTTGGGGTCCCGGTGGACCTGACCGTGTTCGGTCGGGGGGATGTCCTGTCGCAGTGGCCCTTGGTGGACAGCGCCATCGGCGTGGTGCTGGGGGGTGGATTCCTTTGGCTGGCGGCCTGGCTGGGGGAAAAGGTGTTCAAACAGGAGGCCATGGGCGGGGGGGACATCAAGCTGGCGGCAATGATCGGGGCCTTTTTCGGCTGGAAGGCCGTGCTGGTAAGTTTCTTCCTGGCCTTCCTGGCCGGATCGGTTGTCGGTCTGCTGCTGATCCTATTGGGCCGGGCTAAAAAAAGTGAAGCTCCGGAAGGAATAAAGCCCAAGGCCATGGTTCCCTTCGGGCCGTTTTTGGCCTTGGGCGGCATCCTGTCACTTTTCTGGGGCAGGGAATTGCTGGGGGTTTATTTAAGTTTTTTCGGGATGTAAAATACAATCTAACCCCTTGACAAATAACCTAATTTAGATTATAGTTAGGGCAGATTAAATGGAGATTTTATAAGGATATTAAAGTCAGTGACCCTGGTTTAAATTTTCAGTGCTGGGGGTGTTTGTTAATTTAAGAATTGACGAATATCCTGTTTTGGCATGTAAAGATTTAAACGACACTGGCTTTTTACTATCATGTCAACCTTACAAAAGCCGGGTCTCTTAACGGGATACCGGTTTTTATTATTATTAAAAATATGACAAAAAAGACCACATATGCCCTGATTTTGGTTATAGCGGCCTGCGGCCTGCTTAGGGCAGAGACCCGGTTGGTTTCGGCCGATGCCTACTCCGCCCTCATCGAATACAGCATGGAACAGCCGGAGTTCAAGCTTAATACCGATGGGGAGCAGACCATATTTCTGCCCGGCTGCCAGACGGCCGGGGAGCCCGGAGCGCCGGCTACTTTGGAGCACCCGATCAGCCTGGGCGTTCCGGAAGGGGCCCGGGTAAAATTGCAGGTTATCTCGGTGGAATCGGAGGATATCCGCGATTTCAACCTAGCCCCGGTCCCCGCACTGGTATCATCTGGGCAGTCCGGCCTGGGCTCATACCGGTATGTTAAGAACCCTTCGCACTATGGCCAGGCGGGCATGCTGCCCGGGACAATTGCCAGCCTGGCGTCGGTCGAAAGGCTGCGGCAATATAACATCGCCGGAATAAAGATGAGCCCGGTCCAATACGATCCGTTGGTGGGCGTATTAAGGCTGAACAAAAGAATTTTGGTCAGGGTCAGCTGGGATATTGCCGGGCGGGATAACCATCCCCGGCCGGATCCGGCTTTTGCCCCGGTATTCTCAAAACTGCTGATCAATTATCCCCAAAGCCGCAATTGGAAGGTTTCTGAAAAAACCTCCAAAGCAAAAGCGGCCGACCCGTTTGACGGGCATTCCGTCTGGTACAAATTGTCGGTGCTGCAGGAGGGCATCTACCGCCTGGATTATGATCACCTGCTGCGCAACGGGATCGACCCGGCGGTCATCGATCCCCGGACCATCAAGATATTCTCCGGCGGCTCGGCGGCCCTGCCCAAGGACCGGAACATCGCCGCGCCGGACACCATGAAACAGATGGCCATATTGGTCCGGGGGCAGGAGGATGGCCGGTTCGACCGAGGCGATCATATAATATTCTACGGGCAGGACCTGTCCGGCTGGCACAAGAATTCAAAATTGACCACCCCGCAGTTCTTCAACCCCTATGCCGACACCAACTGCTATTGGCTGACCTGGGGCGGGGATAACGGCCGGCGGATGCAGACCAGAAATTGCGAACCCGGCCCGGGAAACCTGCAGCCGTTACAGTCTTTTGCCGATACTTTGCATTTTGAACAGGACAAGTTCAATCCCTTCAATTCCGGAGAGTTCTACTATTGGGCGAACCTGAAGAGGGCTTCCTCGGAAAACAGCCGGACATATTCGTATGACCTGGCCACCCCCGGGGTGCAAGGAACAAACGCGAAATTGCGCATATCACTAAGGGCCGGCATATATTCCAAACATCATTTTGTGTGGGGATTGAATGGGCTAACCACTAAAGATTTATCGTGGACCGGCAGTCCTGGACCGACAGCCGATGGTGGTCACGAGCCGATTAGCAGCAGGGAATTGACCGATTCAACGAGTATCGATAATCTGCAGGATGCAACCAACGCTCTGACAATAAGTCTTTTAAAGGAAGATGCGGATACTACCGATGCCATATATTTCAACTGGTTGGAATTAGCATACTCACGCAAATATCAGGCCTACAAGGGTGGCCTTAAATTCCGAGCTGATTCCTCGGGCCAATCTGTTAACCGTTTCCATCTGACTGGATTCAATTCCGACAGCTGCCAATTGCTGGATATCTCTGATCCCGAGGCCCCGATGTCTCTGCAAACCTCAAAGATATTTCCGGCCTACATTCAGTTTGACGACGGCTGGGAAAAAGGTAACAGGTATTTTGTGTCGGCATCATCGGCCTGGCTCAAGCCGAACAGGGTGGAAGCCTACCAGCCAAACCGCTTGAGGGAACTATGCGCCGATGTCAAATATCTTATTATTGCTGCCGACCAACTATGGCCCCAGGCCCAGGATTTGCTGAATCATCATAAGGCCAAACCGGAGCAGCAGCCGGCCCGGGCGGTGAAGCTCTCCTGGATCTACAATGAATTTGGGTTCGGGGTAAACGACCCGGCGGCCATCCGCAATTTTCTCAAATATATTTATACTAATTCCGGCGGCACCAGCCCGGTCTGGTGTGTGCTTTTCGGTAACGGCAACTACGACTACCGGCATATCGACCGTTCCATCGCCAATTCCAATCTGGTGCCCACCCATCAAGAAGATATTCTTTATTTTATGCTGAAGGAGTATCAACTGCATTCCCACGATGACTGGTACGCATATTTTACCACCGGCCTGTATCCCCAGTTCTCCATCGCCCGCCTGCCGGCAGCCAACAGCGAGGAGGCCTGGGCGGTGGTAAATAAAACGATCAATTACGATTCGCCCAAAACCCTGTCTCCTTGGCGATCTCAGGCATTGTTAGTAGCTGATGATGATGATAAGAACGCAACGGAAACATTATATGGTCACCTGCCGGAAATATATTCTGTTCAGAAGGTATATGGGACCAGCTATCCCCTGGAGGGTGCTTACAAACCCAGCGCCAGGGCCGATCTTAACAAATTCTGGAATGAAGGAGCGGGAATAATCAATTTCATCGGCCATGGCGCCTGGTGGACCTGGGGACACGAGTGGTACTTTCGCGATACCGACATACCCTATCTGTCCAACGGCAGCCGCCTGCCATTGGTGATAACCGCTTCCTGCGGTGTCTCTCGTTTCGATAACCCATATTATAGATGCATCAATTCATTAGTGGTCACCAAAGCCTCCGGCGGGGCCGTAGCCTCCTTTGGCAGCACCCGCGAGGGTTATGTCGGGCGAAATGAAACCCTGAATTATAATTTATATTACGCTTTATTTGACTCGGTTTTTAACCTGGGAACAGCTGTGTTGTACGCTAAGTTTATAACAATAGATCCCGTCAACAATGAGTGCTACACTTTGTTGGGCGACCCCGGGATCAGGTTCGGCCAGCCCCAGAATCCAGTAATCGTCACCGTAAGTTCCGACACCCTCTACAATCAGGGACGATACAATATCAGCGGAGCCGTGAACGCCGCCAGCAATTTTTCGGGCAGGGTGATGTTGGAGCTGAGGGATATTCCCGACAATAGCAATGGCTATCTGCTTCCCGGGAATATCATCTTCCGGGGGGAGTTCCCGGTGGTCAATGACAGCTTTCAAACAGTCGTCAACATACCAGACCAGCTGCATACCGGTCCGGTTTCGGGAGCCAAGGTCCGGGCCTATGCCTGGAATTCAGCGGTGGATGCCGCCGGGATTACCGCCGACACCCTCTGGATAGGCGGGGTAGACCCCGATCCCGACACCACTTATCAGGATACCTCGGCTCCGAAGATAACTGTATACGCCGGGGGGGTGGCCTTAAAGCAGGGTGATTACCTGCCCAGCCAGACCAGGTTCCGGGTGGAGATATCGGACCGAAGCGGCATTAACATCGCCCCCGGCGTCTCCAAATACGGCGAGATAAAATTTACCGTTATAAAAGACGGGGCACAGCTGGTCTCCACCGATATCGCCAAGGATTTTATTTACAGCCTTTCCAACGACACCCTGACATCCGGCGCGGCGGAGTACGCCTATAATTTTACCTCCAGCGGCAAATATACCGTCCGGGTGGAAGCCTATGATACCAGGCTGAGGAAGGGGCTGTGGGAAAATGCGATGAATGTGGAGACCGAACTGAAGGTATCCTCGATCTACAACTTTCCCAATCCTCTAAAGGACGACACCTATTTTACCTTCATGCTTTCCCAGCCGGGGGATGTGGTCATCAGAATATTCACCGTGGCCGGGAACCTGATCCGGGAGATCCCCGCCAACAACCTGAATGCCGGTTACAACCAGGTGCATTGGAACGGAAGGGATGACAGAGGAAGCATCCCGGCCAACGGGGTGTATCTTTATAAAATAACCGCCCGGGAGGACGGCCTGGAAAACTCCGGGTTCGGCAAATTAGTGATAATGCATTAATAGAACAAGATAAACTTTAGGGGAGTTCATTCAATGTTGTTTAAAAGATCAACCGGCATCGTTATGCTGTTGGCCGTGATGTTCCTTGGTTTGGCAACCGGCCCGGCTTACGCCATATCCGAGGGTGGGGCCATCTTCCTTTTGATCCGTCCCGGGGCCAGGCCCAGCGGTATGGGCAGCGCCTTCGCCGCCATCTCCGACGACGCCACCGCCACCTATTTCAACCCGGCCGGGCTGGCCTTTTTGATGCCGGATGCGGTCCAGTATTTCCAGGAGGATGATATCAAGGATTGGGCGGTCTTGGTGTCCAACCTGCAGGATAAGGATGCCTTCTATCTGGTCCAGCAGCAGGACCTGCTCGATCCCGCCTCCATCATTCTGCAGGCCGGGCAGTCGCCCCTGCTGACCGTATCGGACATTGCCGATTGGAACAAGCTGGGCGAATTTCTACGTGATTCCACCAGGGATGGCCGGGCTTACCGGCTGGTATCCGGGTGGCTGGACAGCACCGCCCGGGCCGCCATCTTCAACTCCGACAGCGTGATGACCCTGCAGGATAAATGGACCGTATTATACAGCCTGAACAAACAGATATCGTCCGACCAGGATATCTATCGCCGGTCGGTTTTGGATGGAATGGAAACCCCGCCAACCATCAGGGAGCTGATACTGACCGGTAAATATTCCCGGGATAAAAATGAGTTGACCTCCCGGGATTTTGCCGATCCCCTGGGGTTGGTCCAGCAACTGGTGGCGGCCAATGATCCCCTGTCCAGATACCTCTGGGGCAGGCTTGCTTCGCGCAGCAGAGCCGTTCTGAAAAACGGCTTGCCGGCTGATTCGGCGGCCACTATCCTGGCTGTGGAATTCAGCAAAATAATCAAGGGGAGACTTTACCAGCCCGCCAGATTGGCTAACGTGGTGTTATCTGATGCCCTTAAGGAAAGATCAGCGGTCGGCCTCAAAGGCGAAGACCTGGCATTATTCAATATGCAACTATTGGAGGCCGCCTATCCCCGGCAGATATCCCTGACGATCGATCACCGGAAGATAGGCCCGGATAACTCGATCAAGCTGAACCGAACCCTGCTGGAAAGCTACCTGCCGGAGATCATCAAACCTTACGCCCAGAGGATGGGAAAAGACTCCCTGTCGTTGTATATCGTCAGTAAGATCGGGGAACCGGGCTGGGAAAGCCTGAAGAAATATCACGGCCAGGAGGCAATGACCCCGGAGGAGGAGACCGGCGTTCTGGAATTCATGAATACCGTCATCAACGGCTATGAAACCGGAGAAGCCGGACAGAAGGATAACCTGCCGGCCTTAAAGGCAAAACGGGAGGCCCTGGAAATCCTGTTTCCGTCCGACCTGGCCTCATACCGCAAAAAGATCCAGGCTTCGCCCCAGATGCATATCAGAAGCCTGCTGGCTCCTGAATTCATCGCCATCTGCGACAGATACCGGACCAACAAGGCTGTCAGCCGGGAGGACAGGGAATCGATGCTGGGAGGGCTGAACCAGCTGCTGGCCAACCGGGCTTTATATAGAGCCGAATATTTCAAAAATGAAGACCTGGATCCGGCTGCCCTGGGCTACATCCAGGAGGGAGTCGATTATCTGAGCATTGAAGATCTTACCGCCTTGAACCGGAAACTGCTGGAATCGGCCCTGCCCGGCTCGCTGAAAAGAAAGGTCGAGCCCACTCCGCATTACGCCACCATGATGCATTCCCCCTGGCTTTCCGAGATCTGGAGCGATGTGGGGGATATGTATTATGAGTTCATCGCCTATGCCCAGCCGGTAAAGGACTGGGGGGTTTTCGGCGGGAATGTGGTCTTTCTCTCGGAAGGGACCAATCAGCGGATAGATGAAAATGAACAGGTGCTGGGGACCTTCTCCAGCTACGAATTCTCGCCCACCCTTACCTATGCCAACAAAATATACAGCAACCTGGCCGGCGGGATCAACCTGAAGCTGATCTATTCGCACCTGGCGCCCTTTGGGGCTCCGGGCGAGCAGGGAAAGGGGATCGCCACCACCTGGGCGGTGGACCTGGGGCTGCTCTATCACGGGCCGTTCGACGGTCTGGCCCTGGGCCTGAACGTCCAGAACATCGGGCCCAAGCTTACCTATATCGACGCCCAGGAGGCCGATCCCCTGTCCCGCAACGTCAGGGTCGGCACGGCTTACGACATCCTGGACGGCAAATACTCCAAACTGACCGCGGCCTGGGACTTCACCAAGACCATCGTCGACCTTTCCCCCGACCGGCCGTGGAAGGAAGAGCTCCAGGACGTGGTCCACCATCTGGGGATGGAGTACTGGTATCTGGGCCCGGCCAGCCTGGCCCTGCGGGCCGGCTATGTGCTGGACGAAGTGGGACACATCAAGGGACCCACCTACGGTGCCGGGGTGGGATTCCGCAAGATACAATTTGACTTTGCCATGGAGCCGGGCGGCGACCTGCAGAACTTCAATAAAAAATTCTCGCTGTCGGCGGTGTTTTAACATCATTCAAATCTATGAATCGGGGGAGGCATCTTGAGGTTTTCATTTAATTACATAATCAGGCCAGCCTTGATAACGGCATTGCTGGCCGGCAGTCTGCAGGGTGATGAGTTGAGGGGCCTGAAGGAGACCTGGAAGAGCTCCATGACCATTGCCGAACAGATCAAACAGCAGCCCAGGGGCTACCGGGACGCCGTTTCCACCCGCAATATCCTGGGCGGGATCCGGGCTGCCAAGGCAAAAAAGGGCATCAAGGCCGCCACCCCCGACACCATCAAGGTGCTGGTGATCAAGGCCCAGTTCCAGCTGGACAGCGACATCAATACCACCGGGAACGGGCATTTTGACTATGCCGGCAACGGGGAGCCGGTCTACACCAACAACGATCCGGCCCAGGGGCACAACCTCTATTACGAGCCGCCCCATGACAGCACCTACATCCATAACCAGATGCTGGCCATGCGAAATTACTACCGGGCGGTCTCCTACGGAAAGCTACATATCGAGTTCGAGCAGTTTCCCCAGGGCGATACCGCCGCCTATACCCTGCCGCACCAGATGGCATTCTACAGCGACTATTATAACAACTGGGACAATTGGGGAGCCGGGCTGTATTTCCTGTTCCGGGACGCCATCGTGGCGGCCGACCAGGATCCGGCCAACATTTCCTTCCGCGATTACCAGTCATATATGATCATTCATGCCGGCTCCTGCTGGCAGACCGATCCCTACGGGGCCGACATCCCCTCGGTGTTCATCTCTTTGGGCGACCAGCCGATCATCGCCAATGCCGGGCTGGATACCATCTACGATGGCATTTTGGACGCCGCCACCCAGAGCCAGGACGGCATGGTGCTGGGGTCGCAGGGCGAGTTCGCCCACGAGTTCGGCCACCAGCTGGGTCTGCCGGACCTCTACGACTACACCTACGAGTCGGCCGGGCTGGGGGAGTGGGAGCTGATGTCCTGGGGGTCGTTCAACATGAACGCCTATGTGCCGCCGCACCTTTCGGCCTGGTGCAAGGTGTTTCTGGGATGGGCCGAACCCATAGAGCTCAAGCCGGGGGACGACTTCGAGCAGGTCTTTACCTGGGTGGCCAAGGATCCCAAGGCCATCGTCAAGATACCGATCAATTCACACGAGTATTACCTGATCGAGAACCGCCGGGCCTGGGCCAACCCCAATGATCAGGTAATTTATCAAGATTCGATATACGGCTACGGATCGGACAGCAGTGCCGTCAGGGTTTGGCGAAACGGAGTGCTGGTGAAGGTGGATGATTACGATATGTCACTGCCCTTCGACCTGGGCAAAGGCGGCCTGCTGGTCTATCATGTGGACGATGACTTGATCCAACAGCGCTGGTATGACAACAGCCTGATGACCGGCACGCCCAAGGCCATCTATATGCTGGAGGCCGACCACATTCAGGATCTGCGCCACTGGGTCAGCTCGCCCTATTCCACCATTGCCAGCCCCTTTGATGCATATTTCAGGGGCAACAACGACCGGCTGGATGACGCCAGCAACCCGGCCAGCCTGGCCAACGACGGCTCTTCCACCCATATCTCCATCTACAATATCTCTCTTCCGGGGGATACCATGAAGGCCCGGGTGAAGGTGGGATGGTCGGTGCCGGGCTTCCCGGCGGTGCTGGGGGACACGGTGGACTGGAACAGCGTCAATTACCTGACCATGCATCCCGGCACCGATTCGTCATACAAGGCGGTGCTGGCCGCCGGGGTGCTGGGCAGATTGTGCGCCTGGAAGGCTGATGGTTCAGGACTGTTCAATAGGGAACGCGATACGGTGCTGGCCGGATACGACACGGTAAGCATCCGGGCGGAGATCGCCCGGGTCAAGGAAGGCAGTTATGTTTATTCCTCGCCGGCGGTGGCGGATATCGATCGGGACGGGATCCAGGAGGTATTCGTCGCCTCGTCCTATTCCATGACCGAGGGGCAGGTATCCGGATTCCGCCTGATCCCCCAGCCGGACACGGTGCTGTCGGACAATGGGAATCCCTATGTGGTTTACCACGCCACCCCGCTCCCGGGGTTCCCGGCCATCCTGCCCGGGCCGATATACTCCTCGGTGGCCCTGGGCGATGTCACCGGGGACGACACCATGGAGGTGATCGCGGCTGGCGAAGATATGAAACTGCATGTCTGGGACCATCGCGGTAATACCCTGCCGGGATTTCCGAAGGATCTGGCGATGGAGACCCGCTCCACCCCGGCTTTGGCTGAACTGGACGCCTCGTCGCCCGGCAAGGAGATCATCGTTCTTTCCGGCGACAGCCGGGTGTTCGCCTTCAAGGGGAACGGCGAATTGGTGGCGGGGTTCCCGGCGTTGCAGCCCTGGGCCGATGTGGTCAGCTCCTCCCCGGCGGTGGGAGATATCGACCGGGACGGGAATCCGGATATCGTTTGCTGCACCAACAAGGGCATCTATATAGTAGATAAGGGCGGCAAGCTTTTAAAGGGCTGGCCGGTAAGCTACAGCGGGATGGTCCTGTCTTCCCCGGCCCTGGGCGACATCGACGGGGACGGATATCTGGAACTGGCGGTGGCCATCAACAATAAACTTCATGCCTACAATTATAACGGCACCCTGGTGGAGGGCTTCCCGGTGGAGGTGTCGTCATCCCAACTGGTGCAGTCCTCTCCGATAATGGCTGACGTGGACGGGGATCGCCTGCCGGAGATCGTGATCGGCTCCCCGGACAATGCGGTGATGGCCTTCAAAAATGATGGCAGCGATGCGGCCGGCTTTCCATTGACCCTTGGCGGCCGCACCTATTCCACGCCTTTGGCCTTTGACCTGGACGGCGATACCACCGGCACCGAACTGGCCATCGGCTGCGATGACGGAAGGCTGTATGCCTGGAGCCTGCCGTCGGCCTTCTCCACCCGGACCAGCCACTGGACCGGGTTCCATAACGACCAGGCCAACTCCGGATACTTAAATTGGGATCTTTCCCAGCACCCGTTGAAGATTTCGGATAAACTGCTGGCCAATGCCTATGTGTATCCCAATCCGGCCAGGGGAAACTCGGCCAAGATAAGGTTATCGCTGAATAGCCAGGCCAATGTCAATATCAAAGTTTTCAACCTGGCCGGGGACCTGGTCCAGGATTTCAGCCAGCCGGGGTTTGCCGGAACCGAGAACGAAATATTGTGGAAACTGGGCAACCTGGCTTTCGGGATCTATCTGATCCGGCTGGAGGCTGTATCCACTAACGATACCCAATATCAGATATTGAAAGCGGCGGTGATAAGATGATGAAGTATTTTATCCATACATTCATGATGGCTGCATTTCTTGCCGGCAGCCTGCCGGCGGCGGAAAGTGCGGTGGAGGGAGACAGTCCAAGGCCCGATAGCCTGAGCATCAATGAGGTTGAGATCAGGCCTTCGGTTGCACCCCTTCCCGAGGATCCCAACAGCCAAACTGAAAGAATAAGAGTCCCGAAGAAATCCCTCAAAAAAGCTTTCTTTATGTCTCTGGTCCTTCCGGGATCCGGCGAGTATTATGCCGGTGCCAAGACCCAGGCCAAGGTTTTTTTGGGGGCCGAGGCCATGATCTGGTCCTTGGCCGCCTTCAACAAATTCCAGGGGGAGATGTGGAAGCGTGATTACCGCAACTTTGCCGCCCAGCAGGCCGGGGCCAACCCGGAACAGACCGAGGATATCTACTACCAGAATATCTACGAATACCCCAGCAGTTACTGGTACAACGAGGACATCTGGGCCGAGGCCCGAATGATCTACCCCGATGACCCCCAGGCCCAGGAAACCTATGTGGCCGGCCTGCTATACGGATCCCCCGATGACTGGGCCTGGCAGACCCAAGCTGATTGGTATCAATACCGGGGCCTGCGGGTCAGGAGCCAGGAGGCATTGCACCGGATAAGCTACTCCTACGGGGCCGCCATTTTGAACCACCTTCTTTCGGCGGTCAATGCCGCCCGGCTGACCAAACGATACAACAAGAACCGGCTGAAGAGGGCGGAGCTCGGGGAGAGCTGGCAGCTTAAGTTCCTGACCACCCGCAACTGCGATATCGGGGTGGCCCTGGGAAAAAGTTTTTAAATTCAGCGATAAACCAAAAAAATCCTCCTACCTGTGGATGCAGCCTCGGAGGATTTTTTGATTATTGGGGATCGAACATCATGAATCCAAAAAAATATCTGCTGGTCTTCGGCCTGGTGGCCCTTTCCTGCACCGCCTATATCGACCCGCCGAGGCCCTCGGCAAGGATGAATGAACGGACGGTTGATATCGCATTGCGCTATCCGCTCCAGATCACCTCCCAGGTCTCCTCGCTGGCCGCCGACCGATCGGGCAATGCCTGTTATACCCAGGCGGCCGGCTGGGTTCTGGCCTCGGCCGGCTGGGACGGAACGGAACTATTCCGTTCCGATCTGTCCCAGCCCCGGGATGTTCTAATAGCGGGCGGGGCTGACTGCTATTGGCTGCTGAACAGCCTGGACCGGAAGATCAAATGCTTCGACCGGAATGGACAGCAGTTGTCCGAAGCCGGCTTTTCCGGCATCTCGGCATCGACCGGCGCCGCCACCATCTCCGGTGACATCTATCTGCTGGACGGCATCAACGCCCAGGTCAAGGTGGTTGACCGGTCAGGATACGACCTGCGGAGTTTTCACATCGAGCTGTCCGGCGGGGGCGTTTTCCGTCCCGGCTCGATCTCGGTTGATGTCTCCCGGAACATTATGGCCCTGGCCGATTCGCGCAGCGGGATCATCATTTTCTATAATCTTTACGGGGCCAGGCACAGCACCCTGCAGATAACGGTGGGGAACCATCCCCAGGCGGTGGGTTTTGATTACCTGGGGCGGCTGTGGGTCTGCCAGCCGGAACAGGGGATGGTCGGGGTGTATGTTTATGAGGGCGAACAGTGGGTCAAACAGTTGGGGGTTCCCTTCCGGAGGCCCTATGCCATAGCCCTGAGCCCGTTCGGCAGCGGAGTTGTGGCCGAGGATGGAAGCCTGACATTCGTCAAGTTTTAGATCTATGCGGACCAGCACGGCCATAACCATTGCTGTCCTGGGCCTATGGCTCGGTTATTCCGGAGCGGAGAGCATCTCACCGATCCGGAAAAGCATCATGATAGCCGGCGACCCCGCCGTGAATGAATACCGGCTGGGGGCGCCCTTTGTTTTTGCCGGCAGCGACAGCGCCCTGGTGGGGGGGAAGCTCCTGCTGCGCAATCTGGATTATGTCATCGATTACAACCAGGGAACCATATACCTGGCATCGCCCCTGGCCTGGGGGGACACTCTCAATATTATTTATTCGGCCCTGCCTTTGCAGATACCGCCGCACAGACAGCATCTGCAGTTATTCCCCGATACCTTTGAACTGATTTCCTTGCCGGCTTCGGTCCGGCCGGCCGGATCCGACAGCCTGAGCCAATGGCTGCAGGCCAGGGACGGACAGCTGAGGTTCGGCGGCAGCAAATCCGTGGGAATAAGCTTGGGCAGCGGGAGGGACCTGTCCCTGGACCAGTCCCTGAACGTCAGGGTCAACGGGCGTCTGGGGGAGGATTTGGAGGTGAACGCCCTGCTGTCCGACCAGGGAATGCCGGTCAGCGGCAGCACCCAGGAGCTGAGCCAGATCGACAAGATATTCATCCAGGCCAACTCCTCCAACTGGTCGGCCGTGGTGGGCGATTACGACCTGTCGTACCACCGCCAGCAACTGCTTAACGTCCAGCGCCAGTTGCAGGGGCTGGACGCAGCCTTCTCCTACCGGTCCAATTCCCTGGGTTTCTCGGTGTCCAGCGCCAAGGGGAAGCCGGGCTATGTCCGTTTCTCCGGCCGGGACGGGGTTCAGGGCCCTTACCAGCTTACGGTGCCGGAAGGATCCAATTTTTTCCGGGTGCTGGCCAACAGCGACCGAATTTGGCTGGACGGGACGCTGTTGCAGCGGGGCAGCGACCGCGATTATACCCTGGACTATGACCGGGGACAGATATTGTTCACCCCCCGCCGGATGATCACCGATGATTCCAGGATCACCGCCGAGTTCGAATACTCGCTGGAGAGCTTTTCCCGAAACCTGTATTTTGTCAGCAGCGACCTGTATGCCGGAAAAAATCTGCTGATAAGCAGCGCCTATTACCAGGAATCCGACGACCCCAAACAACCGTCAGCCGGGGAGATGAACGATGTCTGGAGATCGGTTTTAACCGAGGCCGGGGACGATACCACAAAGCTTTGGGGCGACGGCGGGTCTTTGGCCGACAGCGGCAACGGGGACTACGATAAACCGGACTCCGTCTACCTGTATGCCGGAAGAGGTTTGGGCCAATATGCCGTGTCCTTCACCTGGATGGGTTCGGGAAAAGGCGATTACGTTTATGACAGTGTCCTGGGGGCTTTTGTGTATGCCGGTCAGGGGAAAGGCGACTACGCGGCTCTGAAAAGATATCCCCGTCCCGAAGAATTCCGATCGCTGGGACTGCAGCTGAAGACCCTTTGGGAGGGGGGGCGGCTGGCGGTCAACGGGGCCAGGACCTGGAAGGATCTGAACACCCTGTCGTCGCAGGATGACGGCGACAATGCCGGCGACGGCGGCAAGTACGATCTGCTCTGGCGCCGGGACACCCTGGGCTGGGGCGGTTTTGAAGTATCTGGCCGGGGCATATCATACGGCAGCGATTTCCGACCGGAGCTGAGCCTGGCCGAGGGCGATTTCGAGAGCCGCTGGGGGCTGGGGGGCTGGACCGGCCTCAAAAAAAATGACCCCCTGGAGGGGCAGCGTTCCCAGGAATATAAGGCCGGCTACTGGCCGGCCGGATATCTTAAGGTCGGCGGGGGTTGGGGACGGCTCAATCTGAGGGACGGGTTGTGGCTGCGCAAGTATCAGGGGTCCACCAGCTTCAAGCCTTGGCCGGCCCTGAGCGTATCCTATGATTACCGGAAGACCCTGCTGGGCCGGGCCTGGATCGACAGCCTGCTGTCTTCGGCCGGACGGCAGGAGCACCGGACAGAGGCTGATCTCTCCCGGGGAATTGTCAGCTACCAGGCCGGTGGCAGCAATACTTTGGACGATATCTATTATCACAGCGGTGCATCTTCGGGAGGCCGGATAATGGAAGGTTTTCTGGGGTTTGCCTGCCGCCCCAAAAAACTTAACTGGGGCAGCCGCTATTCCCGGCGCGAGGACCTGTCGCGTGACAGTCTGGGGCAGATCTGGCAGGGAACCAGCCATACCGATCAGGTCAGCAGTTTCCTGAAGTATGGCACCGGGGGATCGCTGGCCTTGAGCCTGGATCACACCTACCGCAGCAAGGTCCTCCGGCCGAACTCCCCCGGACAGGGCCAGAAAAGCAACCTGGGGCTGCTGAGGGTGGATCACTCTGCCTGGCAGCAGTCCCTTCGAACCGGATTGGATTACAGCCTTAACGCCACCGAGGCCCGCCTCTTAAAGGAAGTGTATGTCAAGGTGCCGGACCGGGCCGGGGATTACAGCTACGACTCCCTTTCCGGAGCCTACTATCCTGACACCGCCGGAAACTACCTTAAGCAGATACTGGAGGAGGGGCCATCCAGCCGGGCCAGCGAGATATCGGCCAGAAGCTATCTGCAGTTCAACCCGGGGCAGTACTTTTCTCCGGCCTGGTGGACCGGTTTCCGGCTGGACCTGGCGGCTCTGTCGGCAGTAAAATCCCTGAGAAAATTAAACCCCGCCCTGCTGGCGACCCTGCCGTCGCTGGAAAGCCATCCCCGGGATATTTCCGGGTCGATGGAGCTTTCGGGGGATGTCGGCTATTATGCCGGGGGCGGCTGGAACGCCAGGCTGCTGTATCGCTGGCGCAGGGACCGCGACAACCAGACCTTGGCCACCGCCACGGTGCGCCGCAGCAACGAACGGAAAGCCGAGTTAGGGTATCCGCTGGATGACAGGACCCGGCTATCGTTCTATTTTTCATCGAATATAACGGAGGCCTACAACGACCTGGTAGGCCTGGAAAGCAGCGCCCGGCCTGATGTTCTGGGAACTGATATATTGCATAGTCTCAGCCGGCAGCTCGATCTGAACGCCAGGCTGGAGGCCGGAAGAGAGAGGATCCAGCGATATAACCTGCCGGTGCCGGTCACTAATTTCCAGCATTGGTCGTTGTCCCCCGGCCTGTCCCGGAAATTGTCTCTGTCCGGACAACTTAGGCTGGAGGCCGGGGCGACCTACCGGAAGGCCGACCAGCCTTGGGAAAACATTCCGCTGGAGTTCCGCTACACCCGCCCCCTGGACTGGACCAAGACCTGGCGGGCAACTTACGATTACCGGATGAACAGCTATTTCACCATATCCTCTTCTTACGACGGCCGGAAAGAGGCCGGAAACCGAACCGCTCACAACGGAAGGATGGAGGTCAGGGCTTATTTTTAAAATGAGAGCATACATTCTGCCGGCGGCCATGGTGCTGGCCCTGGCTTCGGCGGCCTGGCCGGCGGTGATCGGGCGGATGGATTATGACGGGCAGTCTCCGTTCAGCACAAGGCAGATGAATGCCATTATCGGCTTCCAAACGGAAACCGGCCTGTCTTCGGAAAGCTTGGCGGCGGGGCTGAATAAACTGCTGGCGGAATTGAACCGGGCCGGATGTTTTCTGGCCGGGCTGGAGCTGGAGTATTCGCCCGACAGCACCCAGGCCAAAGTAAAAATAACCAACGGCATCATTCCCACCGCCGGAAATATAATAATCACCGGCAACAGCTATCTGGGTCAGAATTACCTGGAAAGCCAGCTATCTGTCCGGCCAAAGGGAACTCTTTCGGAAGGCCAGATACTAAGTGACATTGCAGCGCTGTCCCTGATATACGCCGATAATGGGTTCCCCCATGCCAGAATAGCGGTCGGGGATTTCTCCCTGTCCGGCAGCCGGCTGGATTACAGCTACCAGATCGTGGAAGGCCCCCGGGCAAACATAGATAAAATCAGGTTTTCCGGCAATGTCCAGACCAAAGAGTATGCTTTGCTGAGATTATCGGGCCTGGCTCCGGGAGTGGTGTTCAACCGAAAAAACATTGAAAAGGGACGGGCCAGACTCATCAAGAGCGGGCTTTTCCGGACGGTGTCCGAGCCAGTTCTGACCGCCGGCGACCGGGCGGGATCCGAGAACCTGCTGATCGCCCTGGAGGAAGGGCGTTACAACAATATCTTCGGAGCCCTGGGATACAACCGTGATCAGACCCGGCAGAACGGCTGGCTGACCGGCAGCCTTGACATGGCCTTCTCCAATCTGGGCGGGGCGGGGCGCCGGGCCAAGATCAGCTGGCAGCGCCTGCGCCAGGAGAACAGCCGGCTGTCGGCCGAATTCTCCACCCCCTGGATATTCTCCCTGAACCTGGGCCTTACCGCGACGGTCAGCCACCGCATCGAGGACTCCACCTATACCCAAAGCTCGGGCAGACTGATGGCGGATCTTCCGGCCGGAGAGCATTTCACCGCCGGAGTGGGGGCCGAGGCGGTGCGGGTGGTGCCGGGGTCGGCCCAGTTTATCGGGCGAAACATCAAATACAACTCGCTGTGGTCTCTGGAGGCCGATTACCGGGACGGGTCTGTCAGCCCCCGGGGCTTCTGGTCAAAATTAGAGATCGAATATGGCCGTAAAAGATATTATGACCCCTCGGTTCAATTGACGGTCTCCCGGGTCAAACTGGACGCCAGCCAGGTCCGGGATATTTTCAAACGGCAGGCCCTTTCTGCCGCCGCCCATCTTCGGGCGGTTATCTCCAGTGAAAAGCCCGTTCCCCGGCCGGACCAGTTCTCCATGGGCGGGGCCGCTTCCTTGCGGGGCTACTGGGAGGAGCAGTTCATCGCCAACCAGCTGGCCTGGGGCAATCTGGAGTACCGCTATTCGCCGGACCGCCGTTTGGAGTTGTTTCCGTTCTACGATCTGGGCTATTACTATGATCCGGAGAGGGGGCTGCGGGGCTACCGCTCCGGATACGGGGCCGGTTTCAGGATGGACACCGCCCTGGGCTGGGTCAGCCTGGTCTACGGGCTGGGCCGGGGGGACGGTTGGGGACAGGGCAAGGTCCATATCAGCCTGAACAGCGATTTCTAGGCGGTTGACAAACCGGGGCATTTTAAGTATAATGGAACCCGATGTCAGATAAGAATTTGCTTTCGTTCATCATCAGGAACGAAGGTTTTTTAATTAATACAGGAGCGCTAAAATGAAGCTGTTCATAGATACCGCCAACGTGTCCGAGATCAAAGAGGCCGCCAGCTGGGGGATCATCGACGGAGTGACCACCAATCCCAGCCTGATCGCCAAGGAGGGGCGCGATTTCGCCCAGGTGGTCAAGGAGATCTGCGCCATAGTGGACGGGCCGGTTTCGGCCGAGGTGTTAAGCCCCGACGCCCCCGGCATGCTGAAGGAGGCCCAGCCGCTGATCAAGATCCATCCCAATGTGGCCGTCAAGATTCCGATGACCCTGGAGGGCTTGAAGGCGGTCAAGGAACTGTCGGCCCAGGGCGTCAAGACGCACATCACCCTGGTGTTCTCGGCCAACCAGGCGCTGTTGGCGGCCAAGGCCGGGGCCACCTTCATCAGCCCCTTCGTGGGGCGGCTGGATGATGTTTCGGAGTACGGCATCGGCCTGATAGAGGAGATCGTCCAGATCTACGGAAACTACGACCTGCCCACCCAGGTGCTGGCGGCCAGCATCCGAACGCCCCTGCATGTGCTGGACTGCGCCAAGATAGGGGCACATATCGCCACGGTGCCCTTCAGTGTGCTGAAGATGCTGGCCCAGCATCCCCTGACCGATATCGGGATCAAGAAATTCAATGACGACTGGGCCAAGGCAAAGAAATAAAAGATGACCCTCCCGCAGTTAAAAATAATAGCCCGACAGATACGCCGGGATATAATCGAGATGACCTATCAGGCGGGCTCCGGGCATCCCGGCGGTTCGCTTTCGGCGGCCGATATCATGGCGGTCCTGTATTTCGATGTTATGAAACACGATCCCCAAAAACCAGAATGGCAAAAGCGGGACCGGTTCTTTTTATCCAAGGGCCACGCCTGTCCGGTGCTGTATGCCGCCTTAGCCGAAGCGGGTTACTTTTCAAAAAAGCATCTGGCCGCCTTCCGGCATCTGGGTTCTGTCTTGCAGGGGCATCCTCATCGGTTAAAAACCCCGGGGGTGGAGATGTCCAGCGGCTCGCTGGGACAGGGATTGTCCATTGCAGCCGGAACGGCCCTGGGATTGAGGATGGACGGCGGTAAACATAGGGTCTTCTGCCTGATGGGAGACGGGGAACTGCAGGAGGGGCAGATCTGGGAGGCGGCCATGGCCGCCGGACATTTCAAGCTGAATAATCTTATCGGCATTGTGGATTACAACAACCTGCAGATAGACGGACCGGTGGAGAAGGTGATGGGCCTGGCCCCGCTGGCCGACAAATGGCGGGCCTTCCGCTGGAATGTCATCGAGGTTGACGGGCATGATATACAGCGGATAAAAAAAGCCTTTATCAAGGCCGGGCAGTCAAAGACAAGGCCCACCGTCATCATAGCCCGAACGGTCAAGGGCAAGGGCGTTTCCTTCATGGAGAACCAGGCCGGCTGGCACGGCAGGGCGCCGAATAGGGAAGAATATATGAAAGCAATCGCAGAGTTGAATCGTTGAAAGGTTGAACGGTTTAAACTTGTTCAACCTGTTAAACTTTTATACCATAGCAGGGAATATGGAAACCATCAAAGCCATCATGACCCGGCGCAGCATCCGCAGTTACACCGGCAAGAAAGTATCGGCCTCGCAGATCAAGAAGCTGCTGGAAGCCGCCATGAATGCCCCCTCGGCCTGCAATCAGCAGGCCTGGCAGTTCATCGTGGTGTCGGATCGAAAAGTGTTGACCGCCATCACCAAGATCCATCCCTATGCCCAGATGCTAAAACAGGCCTCCTGTTCCATAGTGGTCTGCGGCGATATCAAAGCCGAGCAATGCAAGGATTACTGGGTGCAGGACTGCTCGGCGGCCACCCAGAACATTCTGCTGGCCGCCCATGCCCTGGGCCTGGGGGCGGTGTGGCTGGGGGTCTACCCCCGGATGGAGAGGTTGAAAAACCTGCAGAAATTGCTGGGCATGCCTAAAAAGGTGATGCCTCTATCGATAATTTCGATTGGTTATCCCAAAACCAAAGTTAAGCCAGTGAATCGTTATTCCGCTAAAAAAGTTCATCATGACAAATGGTGACTTACCCTTGTCACCCTGAGGACACATCATTGCTCGCCAAGCCGAATGGGTGAGTAGTGTCATCCTACGCCCAGCCACGTTTGTGAGTACCCTCAGGATGACATAAAGAATAATAAATGTTTGATCAATAATACAATGCAATTTCGTAAATTCGGAAAAGATGACTTTCAGGCGTCCATTTTAGGATTTGGCGCCATGCGACTGCCGCTTAAGAGTGCCGATCCGGGAGATATTGATCTGTCCCAGGCTACAGAAATGATCCGCCTGGCGGTGGACAGCGGGGTCAACTATGTCGATACCGCCTATGGCTATCACAACGGAAAGAGCGAATCGGTGGTGGGCCAGGCCCTCAGGGACGGTTACCGCCAAAAGGTCCGGCTGGCCACCAAACTGCCGTATTGGGCGGTCAATTCAATCGAAGATATGGACCGGATATTTGCCGAGCAGCTGGCCAGGCTGGAGACAGGGAAGATAGATTATTATCTGCTTCACGCCCTCAGCCAGACCGCCTGGGAGAAGCTAAAAGGCTTTAAAGTGCTGGAATGGGCTCAAAGAAAGTCGGATGCAGGCCAGATCGGCTCCCTGGGCTTTTCGTTTCACGACGGTCCGGAGGTCTTTAAACAGATAATTGACGAACATAACTGGGATTTCTGCCAGATACAGTATAACTACATGGACACCGAGAACCAAGCTGGTTCAGCCGGATTGGAATATGCTAACGCAAAAAGCATTCCGGTGATAGTGATGGAGCCGCTTAGGGGAGGTTCCTTGGCGAATCCCCCGGAAAACGTAAAAGTAATATTGGCTAAGTCCGGCATCGACCGTACTCCGGCGGAGTGGGGTCTTCTATGGGCTTGGAGCCAGCCTGGGGTTTCCCTGGTGCTCAGCGGGATGAGCAACCTGAAACAGGTCAGGGATAATCTACTGATCGCTGAGAACTCCGGGTCGTTGAAAATGTCCGAGAACGATTTGAAGGTCATAGCAGAGGTCAGAAAGGCCTATCTCGATTCCAAGGCCATAAACTGCACCCAGTGCGGCTATTGTATGCCGTGCCCCTATGGGGTCAATATCCCGGCCAATTTCGCCATGTACAACGAGGCCGAACGCTATAATAACTATAATGGCCCTAAATGGCAGTATGCCAATCGGCTGAAAGAAGAGGAGAGGGCGGCGGCATGCACCGGCTGCCAAAGATGCCTGCCAAAATGTCCCCAAAAACTGGAGATACCCGATCTGCTGGAAAAGGTTCATCAGGCTTTAAGAACACAATAAGGCCCGATGCTTAACAAATTGATTTATAAACTATTAGCAATTATATTTAACGTATTGCTTCTCTTTGGTTGTTCTTCAAGTAAAACACCAACCGAACCATATTCCATGAGACTTGACGGTTCCAAGTATATTTGGGAGCCTGATCCCGTAGCCGGGTTTATAATTGATGGATATGATGATCTGGGCCCGCGCCCCAAATTCATAAGTATTGTGTTCCCCCTGAAAAAGAATTCGGCCTTTCCTTTGCCGGGTCTCGAATTTGAATTGAATATTGACAGCATTGCCGTCGGAGTGGAGATCGAATTCGGCGATAGTACGGGTTCCGGGCATTCCAGTGTTTCTTTTCGGCCACCCTACCGCCCCACCACAAAGGAGGGGCTGGTCCTGGCCTACGAATCCAGGGAGCCGGGCGGCTGTGCCAGGATCGTGGTCGATCAAATCGATGCCCGTTATCGGGGCCTGGTAAAAGGCAGGTTGGTCTACGCCAGACTGCCGGGATATTATTATGACATCAATTCCGGCGATATAAAACCGGCACAAAAACCAACGGTGATGGAGTTCTTCAATTGGCCGTTCACGGTTTTGTTGGATAAACATCCTCTGAAATAGATTATGAGCGATCTTCATTTGGCAAAGATAACGGAACTTGGGTCAATGGAGCAGCAGCCCACCCGCTTCGGCTATGCCGAAGCCCTGCTGGAACTGGGAGCCAAGGATAAAAGGGTGGTGGTGCTGGACGCCGACCTGTCAAAATCCACCCTGACCAGCCGGTTTGCCGAGAAATATCCCAAAAGATTCTTCGATATCGGCATCGCCGAGCAGAACATGCTGGGGATGGCCGGAGGCCTGTCTTTGACCGGAAAGATCCCGTTCGTCACCACCTACGGTGTCTTTTTGACCGGGAGGGCCTGGGACCAGATACGGACCTCCATCTGCTATGCCGATCTGAATGTCAAGCTGGCCGGGGCCCACGGTGGTCTGTCGGTCGGCCCGGACGGAGCCACCCACCAGGCCTTGGAGGAGATCTCCATCATGCGGGTCCTGCCAAACATGAAGCTGATCGTCCCCTGCGATACCCATCAGGCCCGACGGGCCACCCTGGCGGCGGCCCAAATGGCCGGCCCGGTGTATATCCGATTGGGACGTGAGCCCATCCCGGTGATAACCACTCTAAAAACACCGTTCGAACCCGGCAAGGCCCAGATCATACGGCCGGGCAGGGATGTCACCATCGTGGCCTGCGGATTGATGGTTTATCTGTCACTACTTGCGGCCCATAAGCTGGCTGAAGAAGGCGTCTCTTGTGAAGTGATCAATCTGCACACCATCAAGCCAATAGACCGGAAGGCGCTGATAGCTTCGGCCAAGAAGACCGGGGCGGTGGTCACCGCCGAGGAACACCAGCTGGCCGGAGGCATGGGAAGCGCGGTGGCCGAGGTGCTGGCGCAGGAATGCCCGGTTCCCGTGGAGATGGTGGGGGTAAAGGACACCTTCGGCGAGTCCGGCCAGCCCTGGGAGCTTATGAAGAAATATCATCTGATGGATGCGGATATCATTAAAGCGATTTTCAGGGTTCTTGAGAAAAACAAAACCATTAAGAGGTAAAAATGAAAATATTTTATCACTTTATTTTCATGATTTGCATTTTATTTACAAAAGCATTTAGTGCTGAGTTTTATTTATATAATATTGTAAAGGCTGATGATTCAATTACGAGTAATAATTACATCAAACATGAGGAACTATGGGGTTTAATATATGATCTACCGAACGTTGATGATTCATTAAAATCATATAAACCGTATAAAATTCCGAATACATTGATTAAAAATAATATTTATTTGAAACCCGGCAAAACAGTAAACCTTTTAAAGAACTCTAAAATTAGCGTTGATGAGATAAGTTATTTTTATATTAAAAAAAATGAGAGCACTGGCGATGTATTTTTATATTTTAATCTTCATAATCACAATTTAATTGATAAACCCGGTGAATATCTTATAATTAATTTTCCAGATAATATGAAGCATAAGAACGGCATGCGCGAGATTAAACTGGAGAAATTATCCGACCATGTACAAGATAGTTTATTGAGTGAAATATCAAAGTATTTAAAAGCAAATAATGATAGTTTGCCGGTAAAGGGGTTTGTAAAGTCAATAATTGATACGATAATGAATGATGCTAATTTAATCAAGAAGCAAATATCTGATAGTTATGATGTTGAACATTATAGGTTAACAAAGAGTAAACTAACTATAATGCAATTCAAATCGGTGAAATCTAAAAAAGAACATTTTACTGTTATTCTGACTGATAAAATTATTAATATATTGCCATGTTCAGTATTTAATCAAACATTTTCGTTAGCTGGTGAAGTATATTTCACTTGCGAAGGTTACACCACCGGTACAGGCGCAGCGGGGATAATATTATACAAAGTGCAGAATACGAATATAATTAGAATACAAAGCGATTATTCCTTTGCAGATTAGGATAATAATGTTGGGGGTGAAGGACACCTTCGGCGAGTCCGGCCAGCCCTGGGAGCTGATGAAGAAATATCATCTGATGGACGGGGATATCATCAAGGCGGTGAAAAGGGCTATTCAGAGGAAGAAATAATGCTTGGTTTCGGATTGTATATCCACGGTGTGTTCTGGCAATGACCTAAGGACAAGTTCTTTCTCTCCCCTTACTAGGGGAGATGTGAACAAAGCAAGAAGAGTTAAAAGAAAACTTTGTGTCTTGGTGTCTCTGTGGTTTAATTAAGTCTGTGGTAATCTGTTCCAATTTGTGTAATCTGTGTGAAAATAAATCTTAAACTTAAATATAGGCTGATCCAATGTCAAAGAACCTGGTAGTTGTGGAATCCCCGGCCAAGGCCAAGACCATCAAAAAATACCTGGGCAAGGATTTCGAGGTCCTGTCGTCCATGGGTCATGTGATAGACCTGCCGGCCAGCAAGCTGGGGGTGGACATCAAGGACGATTTCAAACCCCAATATGTGACCATCAAGGGCAAGACCAAGACCCTGTCACAGATCAAGAAAAGCGCCAACGCCGCCGAAAAGGTCTACCTGGCCTGCGACCCCGACCGCGAGGGGGAGGCCATCGCCTGGCATATCTCCGGCCAGGTCAAGGACGCCAAGAAAAAGGTCCACCGGGTGATGTTCTACGAGATCACCAAGGACAGCATCACCAAGGGCATTTCCCATCCCGGCAAGATCGACATGAACCGGGTGGAGGCCCAGCAGGCCCGGCGCATTTTGGACCGGCTGGTGGGCTATCAGGTCAGCCCGTTCCTGTGGACCACTGTCCGCCGCGGGCTTTCGGCCGGCCGGGTGCAGACAGTGGCGTTGCGCCTGATCTGCGAGCGCGAGGATGAGATCAACGCTTTCAAACCCCAGGAATACTGGTCGCTGGCCGCCCGGCTGGAGGGAAAATCAAAAACGCCGTTCGAAGCATCGCTGTTAAAGATAGACGGCAAGAAGGCGGCCATCAAGGACGGCAAGACTTCCCAGGCCATCGTCAGCGAGCTGAATAAATCGCAGTTCGCCATCAGCAACATTGACGAAAAGGACCGCAAGCGCTCCACCTATCCGCCGTTCATCACCAGCACCCTGCAGCAGGCCGCCGCCCGGGCCTACGGTTACAGCGCCAAGAAGACCATGATGCTGGCCCAGCAGCTGTACGAAGGCGTCGACCTGGGCGACGAGGGTGCGGTGGGTCTGATCACCTACATGCGCACCGACGCCGTCCGCCTGGCGCCGGAGGCCGTAAGCGCGGCCCGGGAATTCATTGCCCAAAAATACGGGGCCGAATACCTGCCGGCCGAGGCCAATCATTACAAATCGCGCAAGGGGGCCCAGGAGGGCCACGAGGCCATTCGGCCCACCATGGCCGGAAGGACCCCGGAGGCGGTCAAGAATTTCCTGAGCCTGGACCAGTTCAAATTATACGGCCTGATCTGGAGCCGCTTCATCGCCTGCCAGATGACCCCGGCGGTCTATTCCACCAAGGCGGTGGACATCACCGCCGGCAAATATCTTTTCCGGGCCACCGGGTCCACCTTGAAGTTCGCCGGATTCCTGGCTGCTTACGGGGTGCAGGAGGACGACTCCGGAGAATACGCCGATTCCAAGATGCTGCCCGAATTGACATCGGAAGAAACCCTTAAACTGCTGGAGCTGCTGCCCAAACAGCATTTCACCGAGCCCCCGGCCCGGTACAACGAGGCCAGCCTGATCAAGACCCTGGAGGCTCAGGGCATCGGGCGTCCTTCTACCTATGCCTCCATCATCAGCACCCTGCTGGACCGCAAATACGTGGACCGGGAGCAGAAACAGCTCAAGCCCACCGAGCTGGGACAGGTGGTCAGCAAGATCCTGGTGGAAAAATTCCCCCACATCTTCCAGGTGCAGTTCACCGCCGACATGGAGAACGAGCTGGACAAGATCGAGCAGGGCAAGCTGGACCGCATCCAGGTGCTGAAGGATTTTTACGAACCATTCTCCCGCGACCTGACGTCGGCCGAATCCTCCAAGGAGGAGATCAAAAAATCGCTAGTGGAAGAGACCGACATCAAATGCCCCAACTGCCAGAGCCCGATGGTCATCAAATGGGGACGTTTCGGGCGGTTCTACGCCTGTTCCAACTATCCGGAATGCAAGACCACCAAGCCATTGGAGGAGGAGGAGGAACAGCAGAAGGCGGCGGAAGGCGTGTTATGCGACAAATGCGGCGGGCCGATGGTGCTCAAACGGGGGCGCTTCGGGAAGTTTCTGGCCTGCTCCAACTATCCACAGTGCAAGTCCATCAAGCCCATCTCCACCGGGGTGCCGTGCCCCGAGCCGGGCTGCGACGGCCAGCTGACCGAACGGAAGACCAAAAGGGGGAAGGCCTTCTTCTCCTGCAGCAAATATCCCGACTGCAAGTATGCGGTGTGGAACAAGCCCCTGCCGCAGAAGTGCGAGAACTGCGGGTTCGGGCATCTGGTGGAGAAATACACCAAGCAGCGGGGGGCCTTCCCGGCCTGCCCCAAATGCAAGTGGGAGCCGGAGGTCAAGGTAGAGAAGAAACCGGAAAAATAGAACACGGATTAACGCGGATTTTACGGATTTATTTTTAGCAACGTCATCCTGAACAAGGAATGTCTACCTTACTATCCGAATCATCTAATTTAACCACAAAGCGCACAAAGGTTTTTCAAAAGGGCTAGTCATTGCGAGGAGTCATTGCTAACTGGCAAACGAAGCAATCTATGGTGTCATTCCTGTGAAGACAGGAATCCATGTTCTTTAACCACCAAGCATGCACTGAGCAATGCCGAAGTGACACCAAGGCACAAATTCAAACCCTTCCCACAAAGGGGAGGGCAGGGTGAGACCCAGCAGGCGGCTTAATAGCCGCCTGCTTATTTTATCCTTGACATATATCGGGTATGAGGGTGTATAATGATTTATATTTGCTAGTATTTAGCAAGTAATGTTGTAGCAGTTAAATAACAGTAACAGCGTTAAGAAGGGAATAAAATGCGATTAGTCGAGTTTTATATTGGCAACTATCGCTCTTTATCAAAGCAAACGCTACAATGTAATAACATAAATGCTTTAGTTGGTCCTAATAATGCTGGAAAAACAAATATTCTAAGTGCGATAAAATTATTTTTTACCACGAAAGCACAAACCGATTTAAATGATGCACATGCAAAAATACAATCCAGTACTATTCTTTTACGTGCCATAATACAAATTTCTGGCAAATTGGATAAAAGAGATATGGCAAAATATAATTTATTGTTTCTCGTGAATAATGATCTAATGACTATCGAACGCAAGCATAAAACTAACGAAGCAGCAAAGTATTACTACATACAGGGAAAGAACCGTACATTATTGAAACAAAACCAATTGTATTATTTGCAAGGTTTGTTTAGGAAGCATTTTATATTTATTGATTTAGCAAATGATGAACATATTGATTATAATAATTTAGAAAGTATAGTCGGATATGTGATAAAAAATAAATTTAGTGATTATCAAGAAAAACAAATAAATGATAAAACAGAAGCAGCCTTAAAAAATCTTAATGCAAAAATAGACGGTCTTTACGGCCCTATAAAACAGCGTTTTCTCGATAATTTTTCGTTATCAAAGAAAGATATTAGTTTTAAGCTAGATATTGATGCGAAAAAACTAATATCATTTGTAAAGTTATATATAAACCAAGGGGACCCCGTACACCATTTACAATCAAAAGGTCATGGTATAAAAAATATTGCTGCATATATATTTTTGGGGTTATTTAAATATCACTCACCTAGCATTATCGTGATTGAAGAACCTGAATCTCATTTACATCCTTCATACTTAAGACCATTTATTCAGTCTTTGTTGTCGCTTTCAACACAGAAACAAATTATATTAACAACCCACAGCTGCAATGTTGTTGACGTTATTGAACCGATGAATATCTATCGCGTATTTCAAGAAAACGGCTATACTAAAATATCTAAACCAAAAATAACGAAGAAGGATGTTTATGATTTTTACAAATATATTTATAATAAAAATGCTGAGTGCCTTTTTGCGAAACGTGTAATAATCGTTGAAGGTATCAGCGATTCGCGTATATTGTCCAATTTATCTAACAAAATAATTTCCAAAGTTAATAAGAATAAAATCAATTTATCCTTTGACCAGAATGACATTCAAGTTATTGAGGTTACTGGTGGTAATTTCCACGGTCCAATATCTTTATTAGATGCATTTAATATTGGGTGGATGATTGTTGGCGATGACGATAAATGGCCAAAAGATTTTATGAGAACCATAGATGCACTAAAATTAAATAAAAAACATCCGATAAAATATAAGTATTTAACAAAGATGCAGCTGGCCAGTATTCCCATAAATAACGACATACGAAAAGTACTTTATGAGCACTTTAAGATAATAAGTGTTCCAACGGATATTGAAAAACTTATTTTGAATAAAGCGAATGCGCCTATAATCAAATCTATATTAAAAAAATATCTGCCTGATCGTTATAAAGAGAAGAAAAAAGGGGGTGGGGGTAATAATGATTTGAAACTATGTTATGAGATAATGAAAAAACATAAACCTGAATGGTCGATCATATTAAGCAAAGAGTTGCCAACCATTAGCATCTCACAAGGTATTATTGAATTAATAAAATTAATTGTATTAAAACCGGCACATGGTTGTATTGATCAGAATTTAACTGAGGAATAATACAGTAAACAAGTTAATCTTCGTGTTAAAAACGACAAGTTTGCTATTAGTGTTGCTAAACAAAGCCCATTGCAAAAGTAGAACAATAGTTGGTCACCTGTGATAATTTAAGCTATGAAACATAGCAATAAAATTAGATATTATTTATAAAACCATTATGAAAAAAATATTTATCACTCTCTTTATTCTTCTTCTCGGCCTGCCCCAGGCTTTCTGCCAGCAGGCATACCAAAAACCACCCCAGGCAGTGCTGGATATCCTCAATGCACCGCTGCCACCGACCGTATTCATAGATCCCACGGCTCAAAAGATGCTGCTGGCTCAGCCGTCGCTTTACCCATCCATTGCCGACCTGGCCGAACCGATGCTTCCCCTGGCCGGGGTCCGGGTGAACCCCCGCACCAACATGGAGCGGAGTTATATATTTTATTGGGTGAGTCTGACCCTAAAGGATATTGCTACCGGGAAAGAGACACCCGTAATTCTGCCGCCCGAGGTCAAGCGGATAGACGGCATCAAATGGAATGCCACAGGCAACCTGGTTGCTTTTATCAACGAAAGCGACAGCGGGGTGGAGCTCTGGATGCTTGACCTGGCAACCTGTCAGGCTAAAAAGATCGAAGACATAAGGATAAACCCCCTGCTGGACAATTATCTGAACTGGATGCCGGACCAGCAAAGTCTGTTGGTCAAGACCATTCCGGCGAACAGAGGCTTGCCGCCTAAGGTCGAGGCAGTGCCTCCGGGGCCCAGGATCTTGGAAAGTTCCGGTTCGGCAACAGCCAGCAGCACCTATGAAGCCAGGGACGTGCTGAAAACTCCGGGAGACGCCGATCTTTTCGATCATTACGCCACCTCGCAATTGGTCCTGGTCCGACTGCCTTCGGGCAAGGTTGAATTTATCGGCAGACCGGCGATCTATGATCAGGTTGAACCGTCGCCGGACGGTCGTTACCTGTTGGTGAATTGGATCCACCGGCCGTATTCCTACCAGCGTTCCTACCAGCGCTTTCCCCGCGAGGTGGAGGTGTGGTCAGCCGAGGGGAAAATGATAGAACACCTGGCCAGCCAGCCGCTGGCCGAGCAGGTGCCCATTGACGGCGAGATCACCGGGCCCCGGGAACACGCCTGGCGTCACACCGCCGATGCCACCGTGATCTGGGCCGAGGCCCTGGACGGGGGAGACCCGGCAAATAAAGTACCCCATCGCGACCGCTTGATGCAAAAAAATATCGGCGGGCCTTCCGGGGAATTGTGCCGGATCGAAAACCGCTATTACAAGATGCGCTGGATGCAGCAAAGCGGGAAAGTCCTGGTCTGGGAGTATGACCGGGATCGCAAATGGTTCAAGGTATATTTGCACGATGCCGATGATGCAGCCCAGACCCCGCTCCTGGTGTGGGACATGAGCATCCACCAACGATACCAAAAGCCCGGCGATCCGGTAATGATGATAATGCCCAACGGCGTTAACGTGATCAGGCGCCAGGGGGATCGGGTATTCTTAAGCGGGCAGGGCAGCTCTCCGGAGGGAGACCGGCCGTTCCTGGACCGGATGGACCTGAATACCCTTGAAACCGAAAGGCTTTTCCGGTCCGGCAAGGACTGCTACGAGGCCTATTACGCCTGGATCGATCCCGAAAAAGGAACCTTCATCTCCCGGAGGGAGTTACCTTCCGATCCTCCCAATTATTTCCGGCGGACCCTAGCTAAAAAGCCCCTGGGTAAATATACCCCGGGCGAGGCCTCCCGGAGATCTTCATCCCGGGCCATAACCGGATTTCCCGACCCGGCCCCGGTCTTGCGCCAAATAAAGAAACAGATCGTCACCTATCAGCGGGATGACGGACTGCAGCTGTCATTCACCCTTTACCTGCCGCCGGGGCACAAAAAAGGGACCCGCCTGCCGACCCTGTTGTGGGCCTATCCCAGCGACCTGGCCCAAAAAGAGGTGGCCGGTCAGCTGGAGGGAAGCTCCCAGCGGTTCACCGCCATCAGGGGGACCTCAGAGCTGTTCTTCCTGTTGAACGGCTACGCCGTGCTGGATGACGCCTCGATGCCGGTGGTCGGCCCGCCCGGCACGGCCTATGATGGCTTTATCGAGCAGATAGCGGCCAATGCCAAAGCGGCGGTGGACAAGGCCGTGGAGATGGGCGTGACAGATCCAAACAGAGTGGGGGTGGCCGGGCACAGCCACGGCGCTCTGATGACCGCCGATCTGCTGGCCTATACCGATATCTTCCGGGCCGGGATCGCCCGCAGCGGGGCCTATAACCACACCCTGCGGCCGTTCGGCTATCAGAACGAGAAGCGGACGCTGTGGCAGGCCAGGGATACCTACATCAAGAATTCCCCGGTGCTCCAGGCCGACAAGATCAATGAGCCGCTGCTGATCATCCACGGCCAGATCGACGCCAACCCCGGAACGGTGCCCCTGCAGTCGGAAAAACTGTACGACGCCGTCCGGGGAGCCGGCGGCACCGCCCGGCTGGTGATGCTGCCGTATGAGAACCATGGTTACATTGCCCGGGAATCGGTGGAGCATGTGCTGTATGAAATGCTGGACTGGTTCGACCATTATGTCAAGAATGCGCCGACCAGATAGAAAAGATAGGGTTTATCGCCCAAGAGATATTTAAACCAAGATATGTCAATAAAAAAAGGAGCAGGTCCATGTCTAAACAGCACTTGTTCAGCCAGATATACGGATATACCGTATGTCTTATAGCTCTCATTTTCTCGATCGTCTCCATTCCGGCATTTGTGGTATCGGTAATGGATCAAAGTGATTCGGCAATCTCTTCAAGGCTATCCCTCAAATACACATCATTTGAAAGTTTTAAATATAAACAGCTTGCCAGCCAGAAGAAAGCCGAGGCAGTAGAGAAAGAAATTACTGAGAAGGTTCAAACGCCCGATGATCAAGCGCTAAGGGTAATGTACGACAGCGAGAAAACCTCGGAGATGGATAGACTGACATATCAGGCGAAGCGATATTTTATCAAAAGGCTCCTAATGATGATAATATCACTGCTGGTATTCATCATGCATTGGATATGGGTGCGCAATATAACTGAAACCAAATCAGAGAAGGAGACACCATCTCATTGCCTAACCTGAAAAACAAAGCCCCGGTGAAATTCTCCGGCATGGGAGAGATCCGGATGGGATCGCCCTACAACGGGGGCAAGGTCCGGGTGGAAGGGTTCGATCATCCCTACCTGAAACAGGGGGATTTTCAGGACCGTTACGCCTACGACCCCGCAAAACAGCGGCTGGTCCTGGTCCGCTGGGATCCGGGGTACAACATCCCCGGATTCTACCTCCTGATGCTGGACCTCAAAAAACAGAGGATCTACCGGTCGCCCACCATCTTCGGCTGCTGCCAGACCATGATCCTGGAAGAAGGCGGAGTGGTGCTGGAGATATTCGACCGGGGAAAGATCATTGACAAAACCTTCAAATTGGCCATGATCAATCAGCATCTCACCCATGATCCCTGCTGAAAAGGAAATATCCGGACGATGAGACAGAAACTGGATCAGAGATTGCGCTGTCCGGACTGCCGGATGCACCTTGAATTGTGCGTCTGCCACCTTTCCCCCCGGCTGGACCTGAAAACCAGGGTGGAGGTGGTGATCCATTATGCCGATATCCGCAAGATGAGCAACAGCGGAAGGCTGGTCAAGCTGGCCCTCCAAAACAGCGCAGTGCATGTCCGGGGTTTAAAGGACAAGCCGGTGGAAGCCGCCCCCGACAAAAAATATGAGACCGACCTGGTGCTTTTCCCCGGCCATGGCTCGGTGGAGTTGAATGAGAAGTTCCTGTCCCCAGCAGCGCATCCCCTTCGCCTGCTGATCCCGGACGGCAGCTGGAACCAGGCCTCCAGCATGGTCAAGCGCGAACCGCTGATGAAAAATGCCGTCAAGGTGCATCTCCCGGCCGGGATCCAGGCAAAATACCGGATCCGCGCCCAGGAGGATCCCTTTAAATTATGCACTTTCGAGGCCGTCATCCGGGCCCTGGGGGTGATAGAGGGGAGCCGGGCCGAGGAGAAGCTGGACGCTTTCTTCCGGGTGTGGATCTACCGCAGTTTGTATATCAAGGGGCGGATCGCCAAGGCCGACATGCCGGAGGGAATACTGATGGCATAAAGAGGTTTACTTGCCCGCGAAATACACGAAAATACCGAAAGGGTTTTTTACCGCAGAGACGCAGAGAACGAATTACTTGTCATATCCTGACTCTCACTCCCGCGCTTCATTGCATTAAGTGTTTACTCCGGCAGAGGTCCAGTCTCAACAATAAAGATCAATGTCATCCTGAGAAAACTTCGTAGCAACACAAGTTGTAGGATGACAAAGGGCCCCCGTTCCGCTTACGCTACTCTAATGTCTTCTTTAAGTGCAGTAGCTTCCACCTACGCTTTAATGTATGACTTCCTCGAGTGCCAAAGCTTTAGCGGAGGCACTCGGCTTGCCGGATGGTTGCCGGTCTCAGGGTGACAAAAAATCCCGGCGCAAAATGCCGGGTTTTGTTTTGTCTTGATTTTTAAGGGCCATTTAGTGTATTCTTAAAATCTATGCAAATTCAAGCAGACAGGATCACCATCATCGGCGGCGGGCTGGCCGGCTGCGAGGCGGCCTATCAGGCCGTCAAAAGGGGGCTGGCCGTCGACCTCTACGAAATGCGATTTGCCGGCCCGGGCGCCCGGTCCGAATTTCGCACCCCGGCCCATGAGACCGGCCTGCTGGCGGAGCTGGTCTGCAGCAATTCCCTGAAATCGGTCGAAAGGACCAACGCCCACGGCCTTCTCAAGGCCGAACTGGAGATGATGGATTCCCTGATACTGCGGTGCGCCAGGGAGACCGCCGTCCCGGCCGGCAAGGCTCTGGCGGTGGACCGGATGGAGTTTGCCAGGCGGGTGACGGACAGGATAGCTTCGGATAAGAATATCAAAGTTATCGGCCGGGAGGTGACCGAACTGCCGGATGGTCCGCTGATCGTGGCCTCCGGGCCGCTGACCTCGGATGAATTTGCCCAGAGCCTGGCCCGGTTCGCCGGAGGGGAGAACCTCTTCTTTTATGATGCCATCGCTCCGGTGGTGTCGGCTGAATCGCTGGATCATAAAAAAATGTTCCGGGCCAGCCGCTATTCCGATGAGCCCGGGCAATACTGGAACTGTCCTTTAAGCAAAACACAATATCTTGAATTCGTGGAGCAACTGGTAAGGGCCGAAAGGCACCTGCCGCACGATTTCGAAAAGGGGCATTTTTATGAGGGCTGTCTGCCGGTGGAGGTGATGGCCGAGCGGAACGTCAATTCCCTGCGGTTCGGCATGATGAAGCCGGTGGGGCTGATCGATCCGGCCGAGAACCGCCGGCCCTATGCGGTCCTGCAGCTGCGGCAGGAGAACCGCGGCGGCACCACGCTCAACCTGGTGGGCTTTCAGACCCAGCTGACCCAGCCCGAGCAGCGGCGGATCTTTCGGATGATCCCCGCCCTGGAGCGGGCCGAGTTCTACCGCTACGGCAGCATCCACCGCAACACTTATCTGCGAAGCCCGGGTTTGATCCAATCGACCATGCAGTCAAGATCAAACGACAAGATTTTCTTTGCCGGGCAGATCACCGGGGTGGAGGGATATGTGGAATCGGCGGCCATGGGGCTGCTGGCCGGGATCAATGCTGGCAGATATTCCGCCGGCAAAGAATTGGTGTCCGCCCCGGAGCACACCGTGACCGGCTCGCTGGCCCGCTACGTTTCTGATGCGGAGAAGGGAAAGGATTTCCAGCCCATGAATGCCAATTTCGGGCTGCTGCCGCCGCTGGATGATCCGCCCCGGGCGAAGAAAGAACGATACGTAGCCTATGCCGAACGTTCGTTGAAGGTTATGGAAGAATTTGTCGGCATTGTAAACCGTTGATCTAGGAGGATGGCATGGAGTACGGAAAGATCATCAAACAGGCCCTGGAGATCGCCTGGCGAAAAAAATACCTGTGGGTGTTCGGTTTCTTTGCTTCGATGGGCGGGGGCGGGGGGGGGAATTACAATAATTTCATCGACCAGGACAATGCCTCCGGGGCGGCCTCCGGCCTTTGGGACTGGATAACATCCCATACCGGCTTGGTGGCCGTGCTGATCCTGGCGGCCATCGGCCTTTTCGTCGTCCTGATGGTCCTGTATCTGGTCTCCCGGGGCGGGTTGATAGGATCGGTCAGCCGGATAGCAAAAGGCCAGCCCGATAATTTTGAAAAGACCCTGGGCTGCGGCCTGCAATTTTTCTGGCGGATGCTGGGTATAGACATCCTGTTCGGCCTGGGCTATGTGCTGCTGCTGGGACTGACCATTCTTCCGCCGGTGCTGATGATCATCATGGGCGGTAGCGCGGCCAAGATCTTCGGAATACTGCTGATCGTCCTGCTGATCCTGCCGGTGGTCGCCCTGCTGTACTGCATCGCCATCATCGGCACTTACAGCTGCCAGATAGCCGTCATCGAGGATAAAAAAGTTTTCGATTCCATCCCGGCGGGCTATGCCTTGTTCAAAGACAATCTGGGCCGGTCGGTGCTGCTGGGCCTGATAATATTCGGCATAGCCCTGCTGTATGTCATAGCCTTTATCATAGCCCTGATGATCCTGGCCATTCCGTTCATCATCCTGGGAGTGGTCAACCTCTGGGCCGGACTGATCCCCGGGATACTGATCGGGCTTCCCCTGATCCTGGTGGTCAGCGGAATATACGGCACTTTCGACAGCGGGTACTGGACCCTGGCCTACCATGAGCTGTCGGCTACTAAGATCGCTGATCCCAAACCCGAACCATTGATAGTTCCCGTTGCCTGACAAAAGGCTTAAAATATTAGTGGCCCGCCAGGACCGGCTGGGCGACGCCGTAAATGCCGTACCAATTCTGAAAGCTCTGCGGAAGGCCAAACCGGAGGTCTTCATCTCGTTCATGATCGCCCAGCCGCTGGTTGAATTGTTTGCCGGACAGCCCTATCTGGACGAAGTGGTGTCCTGGGGAAAGAATTTTTTCTGTCTGATCTATCTTCTGCGGCAGGGAAGATATGAGGCCCTGCTGATGCTGCATCCTTCAAAGCTTTTGGCCTGGGCGGCATTCTTTGCCGGGATAAAGCAGAAGGCCGGGCTGGGCTTCAGGCCCTATTATGTTTTGACCGGGTTCAAGCCGGCGCACACCGTCCGGAGATTGAGTGCTCCGCCGTTGGCTGAGTTGCCGGCATTTCGATACGTTGACACTACTCAATGCCCGGCAGTATCGAAGCCGGGCGGAGGATATCGGGACGACGGACAGGATGTTCACGAAACGGAGTATAATCTTTCCGTGGCCCGCAGTTTATTTGAGTTGCCGGATGAGATCGAGCCCCCGCAGATATTCTTGAGCGACCTGGAAATGTCCGAAGCCCGTAGTGTCCTGATGTCAATGGGTGTCCAAAACCCCATAGCTGTGCTTCCTGCTAATAGAGGTTCCTCGGCCAACTGGCCGCCGGAGCGATATCGCGAGCTGGTTCGGAAATTAGTGGAAGCCAAGCAGGAGGCGCTGATCCTGGGCGGGCCGGGGGAGGAAGAGATCCTGAAGAAAGCAAAGGGCGATACCAATGTGCCCATGGCCGGGCCACAGCTGACATTGCGGCGGCTGGCTGCAATTTTGGCAAATTGCCGGCAGGTGGTGGGCAGCAGCACCGGCACCCTGCACCTGGCCGCGGCAGCCGGGGCAAAGACGGTGGGGCTGTTTTGCCCGGCGCCGGCCAGCCGCCCGGAACGGTGGAGGCCATTGGGAGAGGGGCATGTGCAAATTGTTCCGGAGGAAGAATATTGCCGGGACTGCCAGCCCCATGCCAAATGTGGTCTGAGGGGTATAACATTAAAAGAAATCTTGCAAAATATAGCAAAATGAATAAATACCTTCTCATCCGCCTGGGCGCCATCGGTGACATTGTGCTGGCCACCGCCGCCATAGAGGCCATCTCCCAAGCCGAGCCCGGCTCGCAGATAGACCTCGTCTGCAAGGCCAGATTCGCCGGGCTTTTAAAGGGCCACCCCAAACTGGCCAACGTTTACGGCTTTGACGAAACCGGTCGGCACAGTGGCCTGCGGGGGCTGTTAATGTTCATTCACGAACTCAGCGCCAACAATTATAACTTCATCATAGACCTGCAGAACAACCCGCGCAGTCGGATGATCACCCTTTGCCTTAACGCCGGGAAAAAGATCCACTGGCCCAAGGACACCTGGCGCCGCCGGATGCTGGTCTGGGGACGGGGCCGGGGCAAAACTTATAAGACAGTGATCCAGCGCTATCTGGCGGCGGTGGAGAAGGCCGGAGTCAAACAACCCGAGGCCAAGCCCAAACTGTATCCGGTGGTTGATGACACCATAAAACTGCCGCAGGGGGAGTTCATAGCCATTGCTCCGGGCGCGCACTGGCCGACCAAGAGATGGACGGGGTTCGCTTCGCTGATTGCAAAAATGCAAAATGCATATTTTAAAATTGTTATTGTCGGAGATAAAAGTGATAAGGCTATTGCTGAGGAAATAATAAAAACTTCGGGGGCAAATGCCACCAATCTTTGCGGGCAGTTGGACCTGGCACAATTGACTTACGTGCTGTCCCAGGCAAAACTGCTGGTCACCAACGACACCGGGGCCATGCACATTGCCGAGGCGGCGGGCACGCCGGTGGCGGCCATCTTCGGGCCGACGGTCAAACAATTCGGCTTTGCGCCCTGGCGGCCGGAAAGCAGGGTCATCGAAACCGAACTGGACTGCCGGCCCTGCGCCCTGCATGGCTCAAAGAAATGCCCCAAAGGCCATTTCAACTGCATGAAACTTATCACAGCCGAACAGGTCAAAGATTCTATGGCCCAATGACGATTAACCACATAAGGCACAAAACATGTCCTGAGCCGCGACGAAGGGGGCACAAAACTCTAGTAACATTATGTGAATTATGTGCTTTTTGTGGCAATAATTACCTTCATGAAAAACATATGAAATCTGACAACCAAAAAATACTCATCCGGGTACCCAACTGGATAGGTGATGCGGTGATCTCCACCGGTTTCATCGAGGCCTGCAAAAAGAAGCATCCCGAAGCCTCGATCACCATCCTGGCTCACCAGCGGGTGGCCGAACTGTTCGAGGCCGATCCCCGGGTGAACGATATCATCGCTTTCAGCAAGGAAGAGGGCCTGCGGCGCATCGTCCGGAGCATCAAAAGCAGGGGATTCGACCGGGCCTACATCCTGCCCTTGTCATTCTCCTCGGCTCTGATGTTCCGCCTGGCGGGGATAAAACAAAGGATCGGATACGGCTCGGAACTCCGGGGTCTGCTGCTGACCGAGAGCCTGAAATATTCGCAAAATGATTTTCGCTCCCGCCATATCCTGCAGGGCTATGCCGCCCTTCTGGGACCGGACGTCGCGCCCAAAGCTCCGAAGATATATCTGACCGATGACGAAAAGGGAAAGGCCGAGAAGAGGATCTTTGCCATCAAGGCCGGGCCGGAGGACCTGGTGGGCTTCGGGCCGGGCGCCACCTACGGACCGGCCAAGATGTGGCCGGTGGAGAACTGGATCCGGCTGGGGCGGAAATTATCGGAAGGCGGAAAGAGGGTGATGATCTTCGGCTCCGCTTCGGAGAATGAGCTCTGCCGGGATATCGCGGTGGGGATAGGGCGGGGGACGGCCAACCTGGCCGGAGAACTGAGCCTGCGGGAAAGCGCGGCCCTGCTGAGCCTGATCCCGTCCTTTGTCACCAACGACACCGGGGTGATGCACCTGGCGGCGGCCTGCGGGGCCAGAGTGACGGCCATCTTCGGCTCCACCAGCCCGGTCTGGACCGGCCCCTGGGGAGAGGGGCACCGAATAATATACAATCAGGAGCCCTGCAGTCCCTGTTACAAAAGGATCTGCCGGTACGGACATTATAACTGCCTGAAGAAGATCACCCCCGATGATGTTCTCGCCGGATGATCCAATAGCTTGACAAAACCGGATAAATTAAGTAAAATATCCCATCACGAGCGGGTGTAGTTCAGTGGTAGAACGTCAGCTTCCCAAGCTGAATATCGTGGGTTCGATCCCCATCACCCGCTCCATTTTATTTCTATCTCAAAGGAGTGCCGATGACCAAAGATAGAAAATCACCCGCGATAATAGCCATCCTTCTCCTGTCTTTTTCCACCTGTCTGGCGGGAAATCCCCCGATACCGTCCTCTCGGGGACCTTCAACCATGATAAGCCTCCCGGCTCCGTCGCTGACCGGCAAAATGCCGCTTGAGGAGTCCCTGTTCAAAAGGCGTTCGGTGAGGGATTATGCCGACAGGCCGGTGACCATCGCAGAGATATCGCAGCTGCTTTGGGCCGCCCAGGGAATAACCACCAATAAGGGGAACCGGACAGCTCCCTCGGCGGGAGCGTGCTATCCTTTGGTGATCTATCTGGCGGCCGGCAACGTCGACAGCCTTCGGCCGGGGTTATACAGATACCTGCCGGAACCCCACCAGCTGGAGATCATTTCAAAAGGGGATATCCGGGAAAGCTTTTCGGCCGCGGCGCTTGGCCAGAAGAGCATAAGATCGGCGCCGGCCACCATTGTGATAATTGTTTCATACGATAAGATCGATTCCCGTTACAAGGACAGGAAGATCCGCTACGCCGATATGGAGGCGGGCCATGTCGGGCAGAACATATCGCTGCAGGCAGTGGCCCTGGGACTGGGTACGGTCATGGTGGGCGCCTTTGACGATCGGTCCCTGAAGGCCGTTTTAAACCTGGGAAATCAGGAAGTGCCTTTATATCTGATCCCGGTGGGAAAGCCCGAAATCAAAAAAGCGAGGTGAACACCTCGCTTTTTTGTTGGTTCAATGCCGGGGATCACTTCTTGTCGCCGTTCTTTTCGTCGCCGATTTTGAAACCGATCCCCCGGTTCTCCTGGCCGAAGGTCTTGATGGCCCCGAACTGGGCCTCGTATTTCTTGATATTGTCCTCCAGGGCGTTCAACAGCATTTTGGCATGCTGGGGGGTGGTGACGATCCGGGAATAGATCTTGGCCTTGGGGATGCCGGGCAGCACCCGGGCAAAGTCTATGATGAACTCCGAGGGGGAGTGGGCGATCAATGCCAGGTTGGAGTAGACGCCTTCGGCCTCTTTTTCACCCAGTTCGATATTGAGCTGGTTCTGCGGGTTCTGTTCCATTTTATCTGCCTTTATAGAATTATTTGGATAACAAAATCATTCTATCAGACATGGAGGACCGGTGTCAAGTTTAATGTTGACTTTGGGGGAGTTCCTGTTATAATCACTCCAATTAGTTAAAGGATATTATGAAAAAGATCGCACTCATCTTATTGATCCTTCCGGCGGTTTGCTGCTCGGTCACCAAAGCCGACGAATTGCACCGCCTGGGCCTGATATGGAAGGATCCCCGGGTGACGGCTCCGGGGCACGAAATAAAGGTCGCAGGGTCGAAAGGGACCTTGCCTTCTTCGGTGGACCACTCGGCCGATATGCCGCCGGTGGGCAACCAGGGTGGGCAGGGGTCCTGCACCGCCTGGGCCACGGCCTACTACCACAAGAGCTATCAGGAGTGGGTTGAGCACAACTGGTCACTGGCGGATTCCAACCACTTATTCAGCCCTTCGTTCGTATACAATCAGATCAACGGCGGGGCGGATAACGGATCGTGGTTCGGCGATGCTTTTCAGGTATTGTGCGACATGGGAAGTTCGTCGATCTTGCTGAAGCCCTATAACGATGGGGAGTGCACTAGCTGGCCCAGCGAAACAGCCTACGATTCGGCCATACCCTACCGCTGTAATGAATGGTTCTGGTTCGACCTGTCCGACGATCTGGGGATAGAGGGGGTCAAGCAATGTTTGGCTGAGGGCAACAACGTGGTGATCGGCCTGCTGGTCTACGCCAATTACGATAATATCTCCTCATATAACAATATCTTCTGCGTGGCCGATCTTTCCGGTGACATCCGTGGAGGGCATGCCAATTGCATCGCCGGCTACGACGATTCCCTGGTGACCAATGACGGCCGGGGGGCCTTCCGGGTGGTCAATTCCTGGGGACCCTCATGGGGAGACGGCGGATACTACTGGATGTCTTATCAGGCTGCCACCGATTCCCGGACGTCATACCAGGCGGCTTTTTATTCATCGGACAGGATAGGATACCAGCCCCGGCTGAAAATGAGGGCCAGGATAAATCATGGCAATCGCGGCAGCGTCCAGATCAGGGCCGGGGTTGGCCCCGCGCTGTCGCCGGACTGGTCCCGGCAATTTTATATAAATACCCAGGACGGCTATACTTTTGGCGGCGGGGATAATCCGTTCCCGGGGAATAATATTGTTTTGGACCTAACCGAGGGAGTTTCGTATCTGGACAGCACCGAAGGGAATAATATCTATCTTCAGTGCCGGGACGTCCAAATCGACGGCATCTCCGGAACAGTCGAATATCTGGGGGCAGAGAGCCTGGATTGGGGGGTGGCTAATTCTTCCCTGGAGACGCCGAATGCAATTGCCGATGATTATGATCATCATTATACCAATGTCTCCCTGCATTACCGGGATTTCGGGATCAGCGCCGATCCGGCGGAGACCACCCTCAGCCAGGGGGACAGCGCCTGCTTCCGGGTGCGGCTGGAGCCGGTCAACGGTTTTGCCCTGCCGGTCTGTATGAGCGCCCAGGTGACACCATTGCCTTCATCCGGTTCCATATCCGTTGAGTTCGACCGGGATGTGCTTGTTCCCTTGGATTCCTGTTCAGTAAAAGTAGTCTCCTCGACCGATGCCTCTCCGGGCAGGTACCAGGTCACGGTATCCGGAATCGACAGCCTGGATACCCTGACCAGAAATGCAGACCTCGGGCTGTGGGTGCTGGGATCCGGGGATGCGCTGTGCATCGGTTCGTCGTCCGGAATGCTAAATCTGGCAAGAACCCGCTGGGGCCAGGTCGACAGCCTGAGCTTGATGCCTCCCGTGATCGGCGGGAATTACCAGGCCCTGATCCTGGAAAACGGTCTGACCATGGCCGATTCTTCCCGGGTGAGCAGTTTTATCGGATCGGGCGGGTTGGCCTTGTCGGTGGGAAAATCGGTCTACAATTTAAGCGGAGGAAGCAATCTGTTGCCGGTAAGCCGATGGCTGGGGGCCACCGGTTATGCCTTTTATACCGGGGCCGGGATCAACGTGATATCCGATTATCAAAATCCTTTCGGGGTGGCATCGATCGATCACGGAGACACCCTGGGAATACTTGCGGCCGTCAACGGCCGGCTGAGCGGCCTGCAGCCGGCGGCGGTTCCCTTGGCCCATCTGGGAACGGTCACTTCGGCCATAGCGGCGGTTTATAACACCTATGGTTCGGGACAGAGCCTTTGGATAACCGCCGGGGCCGGGTTCAGCCAGCCGGTGGACTCCCTGATAACGGGATTCTTCGGAAATCCCGCGCTGGGGATCAGCAATGATGAAAACCCCCTTCGGTCCGGCGCCAGCCTGAAACCGGGGCTTTCGGCCTATCCCAGTCCGTTCCGGCAAAAAAGCACCTTCAGCCTGAGCCTTCCCGGCAAATCACCGGTGACCCTCAGGATATACGACATCTGCGGCCGGATGGTAAAAACGGTGTTCGAGGGGGAGAAACCCGGGGGACGGCACAATTTTGTTTGGGACGGCCGGGATCAAGCCGGCAAACGGGCGGCCGCCGGGGTGTACTTCATAAAGGCCGAGACCGGTTACGGAAAAATGCTGGAAAAGATCATCTCCATCCGATAAGCATCACTTCCATCCGGGGCGTCTTATGTTAAATTAAGACGCCCTTTTAGTTTTTCCTTGAAATATTCGTAAGTTAATGATATATTTATGCTTTAAAGGGGAAAACCTGAAAAGTCGTCTCAACTTAAATATTGGGGGAATGCCGTATGGCTGGTCAGGAATACGAAAAGAATTTTAAACCGGACGAGGTCATTTTCAGGCAGGGAGACGCCGGAAGCGAAATGTACCTGATCCGGGCCGGAAAGATCAAGATCAGCCGCAGCGCCGGGAACATCGAGAAGACCCTGGCCATCATCAAGGAGGGGGATTTCTTCGGGGAGATGGCGGTGATCGACGGCAGCCCCCGGTCGGCCACCGCCACCGCGGTGGACGAGGTCAACCTGCTGATCGTGGACCGGGACGCCTTCAAATCCCAGCTCAAGGACAACCCCATGATCGAGTATGTTCTGGAGACCATGACCCGCCGCCTGAGGGACACCAACCGCCAGGTGGAGTTCCTGTTGATCCGGGACGAGATGCGCCGGGTGGTGGCCCTGCTGGTGTCCATGGCCAAGGAACGGGGGGCCCAGACGGCCGAGGGGATCGTGGTGGACTTCCCGTATGATTACGCCGCCCTGGGCGGAATAATCGGCATCGACGCCTCCAAGACCGAGGAGATAGTCAAAAAACTTCTGACCCTCAAACTGATCCGCATCGAGGACAAGAAGCTGATCATCACCAGCCTGGTGGAGATCGACGATTACTTAAGGTTCATCACCCTCAAGGAAAAATTCTCATCCTAACTGCCCGATCAACCCTCTCCGCATCGGGGAGGGAAGGGAGGGGTCAATAAATTTATGCGTGAATATCTGGACCTGGTAAAATATGTCCTGGACAACGGGACGGTGCAGAAGAACCGCACCGGCGTTTCCACCTACAGCTGTTTCGGCGTTTTTTACAAGATCGACCTGCAGCAGGGCTATCCCCTGCTGACCACCAAGCAGATGTATTTCAACTCCATGCTGCACGAACTGCTTTGGTACTTAAGCGGCCAGGCCCACATCCGCGACCTGAAGACCAAGACCAAGATCTGGGACGCCTGGGCCGACGCAGACGGCAGGCTGGAGACGGCCTATGGCAGGTTCTGGCGGCGTTATCCCGTGCCCGACAGCGGAGTGGAGGGCGAGAAATGGGGCCAGCGCTGGACCAGCATGGATCCCGACAGCGGGGGAAAGGTTTTCGACCAGATCCGGTATGTGGTCGACATCCTGCGGGAGATAAAAGAAAATCCCACCACCCCCAACCTGCGCCGGATGGTGGTCTCGGCCTGGCATCCCGGCAATGCCGCCCAGAGCCGGCTGCCGCCCTGCCATTACACCTTCTGTTTCAGCGTTTCCGGGGACCAGCTCAACTGCCACCTGACCCAGCGTTCCGGCGACATCGCCCTGGGGATCCCCTTCAACCTGGCCTGTTATTCCCTGCTGACCATGATGCTGGCCCAGGAGACCGGCTATCAGGCGGGGGAATTCGCCCATACCATCATCGACGCCCATATCTATGAGAATCACCTGCCGGGGCTGAAGCTGCAGTTGGAGAGGGAACCCCGGCCGCTTCCCAGGGTCAGGATCGCCGACAAGCCCCTGTTCGACCTGAAATACGAAGATGTGACCCTGGAGGATTATCAGCCTCACCCGGGAATAAAGTTCGAGGTGGCGGTTTGAGCAATGCCGAGAAATGCATCATCGTGGCCATGACCCGGGACCGGGTCATCGGAAAGGACAACCAGATGCCCTGGCACCTGCCGGAGGATCTGAAGCTGTTCAAAAAACTGACCTCCGGTAATACCGTGATCATGGGGCGGAGGACCTACCAGTCTATCGGGAAGCCGCTGCCCAACCGCAACAATATCGTGGTCTCCCGGTCCCCAATGGACATCCCGGGGGGGACGGCCTGCCAAAGCATGGATCAGGCCCTGGCCCAAGCGGAGGAATACGGCAAAAAGATATTCTTCATCGGAGGGGCGGAAATTTACCGGCAGGCATTGCCCCTGGCCGATTTCCTTTGCGTATCCTGGCTCAAACAGGATTGCGCCGGGGACACAAAATTTCCGGAGTTCGATGAAACAGAATGGGAGAGGCTTTCGGAGACCGATTACAAGGAATTTACCAATATTCTTTATAAAAAGATAAGATAAGATTTCAAGATGATCGAACGCTATACCCTGCCCAAGATGAAGGCCGTCTGGAGCGAACAGAACAAGTTCCAGAAATGGCTGGACATCGAGATCCTGGCCTGCGAGGCCCAGGCCCGGCTGGGGCGCATTCCCCAAAAAGACCTGGAGAACATCAAGGCCAGGGCCGGCTTCGACATCGCCCGGATAGACCAGATCGAGGCCGAGGTCCAGCACGATGTCATCGCCTTTCTGACCAGCGTCAACCAGCAGGTGGGCGAATCGGGCCGCTTCATCCACATGGGCCTGACCTCGTCCGACGTGCTGGACACCGCCTGGGCGGTGCTGATGAAGGAGGCCGGCCGGCTGCTGATGGACGACCTGAATAAGCTTTCGGCGGTCCTGAAACAAAGGGCCTGGGAACACAAGGACACCCTGATGATGGGGCGCAGCCACGGCATCCATGCCGAGCCCACCACCTTCGGGCTGAAGCTGGCCATGTGGTGGCAGGAGATACAGCGTGACATTCTCCGGATGGAACGGGCCATCGAGACGATCTCCTGCGGAAAGATCTCCGGCGCGGTGGGCACCTTCGCCCATATCGACCCCTCGGTGGAGGAATACGTCTGCCAGAAACTGGAATTGAAGCCGGAGCCGGTGTCCACCCAGATCGTCCAGCGGGACCGCCATGCCGAATACCTGTGCACCCTGGGCATCATCGCCTCCACCCTGGACAAGATCGCCCTGGAGATCCGCCACCTGCAGAGGACCGAGGTCCGGGAGGCGGAGGAGCCGTTCTCGGAAAAACAGAAGGGCTCCTCGGCCATGCCCCACAAGCGGAACCCCATCATCTCCGAGCGGATCTGCGGGATGGCCCGGGTGATCCGGACCAATGCCCTGGTGGGGATGGAGAATGTGGCCCTGTGGCATGAACGGGACATCTCCCATTCCTCGGCCGAGAGGATAGTGATCCCCGACAGCACCATCGCCCTGGATTATATTTTGAACAAGACCATCTGGCTGATCGAGGGCCTAAGGGTCTATCCGGAGAGGATGGCACTGAACATCGAGTCATCCGGGGGGCTGATCTTTTCCCAGAAACTGCTGCTGGCTTTGGTGGAGAAGGGCATATCCCGGGAGGACGCCTACCGCATCATCCAGCGCAACGCCATGAAGGTATGGGAGGGGGGCGGAAACCTCAAGCAACTGGTTCTGGCCGATGCCGAAGTGGCAAGATCATTGGATGCCAAGGCCATTGCCGATGTATTCGATCCCGAAAGTTTTATCCGGAATATCGGACATATTTTTAAGCGTATCGGGTTGAACGGCCCCAACTGAAAAGATAGGGGGATGATCATGGACATGTTGACATATGGAGCAATAGGATCGGCGGTCCTTTTCCTGGTGCTGTTCCTGATCGCCAGCGGCAAGGCCGGGCAGAAGACCGTGGCCTGCGGCATGGCCCAGAACGAGCTCAAACGGCTGAAGGAGGACGAACGCCGTCAGCGGGACATCATCGCCAGCATGAAGAGCTCTCTGACCACCATGGAGAAGGACCATTCCGAGCGCTCCCGGGTGTTCATGGTCCTGCTGGAACTGGCCCGGACCCTGGGGGGCAGTCTGGAAAGGGAAAAGCTGCCGATGCTGCTGAGCCGGATAGCCCAGCAGCTGTTCGACTCCGAAGAGGTGATCTTTTTCAAGGTGGGCGACGAGGGGGCGGAGCTGGCGGTGGCCGAGTCCATAGGGCTGGACCCCAAGATCGCCCAGGAACTGGTGATCAAGGTGGGGGAGGGGTACGTGGGCCATACCGCCGCCAAGCGGGTGATCATGGCCAAGGAGGATTTCGAGAACGAGAGCAACCTGATAAAACAGAAGCTGGAGAACACCCGGGATAAAAGGATCAATCCCGTCCTGTGCATCCCCCTGGTGCAGAGAAATAATGTGATGGGGGTGGTCTCCCTGGGCAGGATCCAGCGGCGCTCCAAGGAGGAGCGGAACCTGATGATGATCTTCCAGAGCCTGGGCTCCATGGCCCTGGACAACGCCGGGCTGTTCGAAAAGCTCTACACCAAGGACAAGCTGACCGGCCTGCTGAACCGGAGGTATTTTGACGAGCGGGCCCTGGCAGAACTCAACCGGGCCAAGCGTTTCGGGCACAAGCTGTCATTCACCCTGATGGACCTGGACAATTTCAAGGCCTTTGTCGAAAGCAACGGCACCCAGGCCGGGGACAAGGTGCTGGCCCGGATCGGCATGCTGCTCAACGAACATGTCCGGAGGATAGACATCTCCTGCCGGCTGGACGAGGACAAATTCGCCGCGGCCCTGCTGGAGACCGAAAAGGGCCAGGCCCTGCAGTTCGCCGAAAAGATCAAGAAGATCATCGATTACGATGCCACCATCAACGACCAGGCCTTCAGCTCCCAGCGCCTGACCATCAGCCTGGCGGTGTTCACCTTCCCCGACGACGGGATCTCCTACGAGCAGATATTCAACGACGCTTCCCAAAGGCTGCACGAGATGCAGGCCAAGGGCGGCAACGTGATCATCAGCGACATCGGGGGAGGAGGCGCATGAAGCTGGCCCCGGAGGGAATGCCGACCATCGCCATCGCCGGGCTGTTCTTCGTCATCGCCCTGGCGGCCTGGCTGATCACCAAAAACCAGATAACGGCCTATCTGACCCTGGCCTTTGCGGTGGTGGCCCTGTTCATGATGTTCTTCTTTCGCGATCCGGCCCGGCAGGGGGAATATCTTCCGGGCCGGCTGATATCCCCGGCCGACGGCAAAGTGGTGATCGTCCGGGAGACCGAGGATGCATTTCTGTTCAGGAAAAAGGTCATGCAGGTCAGCGTCTTTTTATCTCCCCTGGATGTCCACATCAATTGGATCCCCATCTCCGGCCGGGTGGTATACCAGCAGTACCATCCCGGCAAATTCTTTCCGGCCTTCGAGGAAAAGGCCTCGCTGGCCAACGAGCAGATGCAACTGGGGATCGAAACCCCCTACGGGAAGATCCTGATGAAACAGATCGCCGGGATCCTGGCCCGCCGGGTGGTGTGCTATCCCAAACTGGGAGATGAGGTAAGCGCCGGGCAGCGGATGGGACTGATGAAGTTCGGCTCCCGGATAGACCTGCTGCTGCCGCTGGGCACCAAGATCAATGTGAAGGTGGGGGACAGGGTAAAAGGCGGGGTGACGGTGATAGGGAGTATGGACGGTGATATCTAACTTGAAATCACAGATTGTGATTTCAGGTTAGATGAGGCGAAATTTAATCTTTCAGCGATAGCCTGAAGCCTATCGCTGGTCGTTCATAGAGGCCGCTGGGGCGGCCTGAGAGTAAGGCTCGGCAGAGCCTTGATGATTTATAGCGATATCGTTCCGACTTCGTAACGGTAAAACAAATACTTCGTCGGATAAATCACGGTATCGCGACAGGGTCAAAGGGGGCGTCACCCCGATCGCCATATTCAATAAATAGGTTTTATGAAATGAAACCCAAGATCAAAACCCCGGCGTTCCTGCCCAGCGTCTTCACCAGCGGAAACCTGTTCTGCGGGGTGCTGGCCATCATCGAGGCCTTCAACGGCAACTATTACCGGGGGGCCTGGCTGATCATCCTGGCCGGCTTCTTCGATTCCATAGACGGGATGGTGGCCCGGCTGACCCACCACTACAGCCGCTTCGGGGCCGAGCTGGACTCGCTGTCCGACGTGGTGTCCTTCGTGCTGGCCCCCATGATCCTGATCTACCCGCTGGCCTTGAAGAACCTGGGGCTGTGGGGCAGCCTGACCGCCTTCGCTTTCGTGGTGGCCGGGGCCATCCGGCTGGCCCGCTTCAACGCCAACATCAAGAGCCTGAACGAGAAGGAGATCTTCCACGGCCTGCCCACCCCGGCGGCCGGGGGGGTGGTGGCCAGCTTCCTGCTGTTCAGCAACGCCGTCGGCTACGACCTGTCCCTGGTGCGCTTCATCCCGCTGGTGATCATCCTGCTTTCCTTCCTGATGGTCAGCGACATCGAATATCCGCCCATCCCCAAGATGGCCGACCGCAGCTTCAAATCCTATCTGATCTACGGCGGGTTCATGCTGGCCATCCTGGGCATCATTAAAAATCCCAACCTGACGCTTTTCCCCATCCTGACCGGATACATCCTGTTCGGTCTGATTTGGAGGATCTACCGATCAAGCCACATGGAAAAATTGAAGAACAAAAGGAGAAGAAAAATTGCTGACAGCTGAGATCCATGTCACCCTGAAGGAGTTGGTGCTGGACCCCCAGGGCACCACCCTCAAACGCTCCATGGAGACCATGGGATACCGGGACATCGAGGAGGTCCGGATGGGCAAGTTCATCCAGGTGCGGTTCGACAGCCACGACCGGAAGGCGGTGGAGAAAAAGGTCGACCAGATGTGCCGGCAGATCCTGTCCAACCCGGTGATCGAGCAGTACAGCTATTCCCTGAGGGAGGGCGAATGAAATTTGCGGTGATAACCTTTCCCGGCTCCAACTGCGATTACGACTGCTACCGGGCGGTGAAGGACCATCTTAAATGCCAGGTGGAGTATGTCTGGCACCGGGAGAATTCGCTGAACAACTGCGACTGCGTGATCCTGCCCGGCGGCTTCTCCTACGGCGACTATCTTCGGACCGGGGCCATCGCCCGATTCTCGCCCATCATGAAGCAGGTGATGGATTTCGCCGGGCAGGGCGGCCCGGTGATCGGCATCTGCAACGGATTCCAGATCCTGCTGGAGAGCGGGCTGCTGCCGGGGGCCATGCTGGTCAACCGCAGCCTGCAGTTCATCTGCAAAACGGTTCACCTGAAGGTGGAGAACAATACCCTGCCGTTCACCAATCGGCTGACGGCGGGACAGCTGCTGAGAGTCCCCATCGCCCACAAGGAGGGCAATTATTTTGCCGACCAGAGGACCATAAAGGAACTGGAGGACAGCGGCCGGGTGGTATTCCGCTACAGCGACGGCTCGGGCCGGGTTGACGACAGCGCCAATCCCAACGGCTCGGTGAACAACATCGCCGGCATCACCAACCAGCAGGGCAACGTCCTGGGAATGATGCCCCACCCGGAGCGGGCCATGGAGCAGCTGCTGGGATCGTCCGACGGAAGCCTGGTATTCGACTCCATCAAGAACTTCCTGGGAGCAAGATGACATGCTGAACAAGCCGTACAAACAGCCGGACGTCAACGCCATTGCCCAACTGCTGACCAAGCTGGACCAGATCCTGGCCGGCGACCCCGACAAGATGATCCGCCAGCTGCGCCAGCTGGCCAAGGTGGTGGACCGGCTGGTGCCCTACCATGACGGACACATCATCCGGGTGACCTTTTATTCCCTGGCCATCGGAATGCGGATGGGCCTGCCCCAGGAGGACCTGCTGACCCTGGAGGTGGCGGCCCTGCTGCACGATTTCGGCAAGCTGGGGGTGGACGAGGCCACTTTGGATAAAGAAGAGGAATTGAGCAGCGACGACCTGACCGAGATCCATCATCATGCCGAACGGGGCTACCACATCATCTCCGGCTTTTCCAAGCTCTGCACGGTGGCCGACATCATCCGGGACCATCACGAAAAATTCGACGGCAGCGGTTATCCCAACAAGAAGAAGGGCCACGACATCAGCCGGCTGGCCAGGATAATCGCGGTGGCCGACGCCTATGATGCCATGACCGCCGACCGCCCCTACCGCAAGGGCCTGCCGCAGAAGACGGCCGAGGCCGAACTGCTGATCCATTCCGGCACCCAGTTCGATCCCGAGGTGGTGGACTTCTTCGTCAACCATGTCCAGGACAAGAAGCCGGACATAAAAATATCGCTGCTCCGCAAGACCTTCAAGATACAGCGCCGCAAGCCCCGGGCCAATTCCCAGAACGGGCCGAAGGCCAATTCCCGAAAGACCGCCTCCCCGGGAGGCGCCAATAAACCGCAACCTTCAAACCTGAAGAAATAACATGACCAAACATCAGGAACCTGCCGTAGATATAAAACTGGCCCAAAGCTTCGGGCTCAGCCAGGAGGAGTTCGACAGCATCCAGCGGATAATGGGGCGGACCCCCAGCTATACCGAGCTGGGCATCTTCTCGGTGCTGTGGTCCGAACACTGCTCCTACAAGAATTCCAAGCCGCTGCTGAAGCTGTTCCCCACCCGGGCGCCCCAGGTGCTGCAGGGCCCGGGGGAGAACGCCGGGATAGTGGACATCGGGGACGGTCTGGGGATCGCCATGAAGGTGGAGAGCCACAACCACCCCTCGGCCATCGAGCCCTATCAGGGGGCGGCCACCGGCATCGGCGGCATCCTGCGCGACATCTTCACCATGGGGGCCAGACCCATCGCCCTGATGGACCCGCTGTACTTCGGCTCGCTGGACGACGCCCATGTGAGGCACCTGTTCTCCGGGGTGGTCTCCGGCATCGCCGATTACGGCAACTGCGTGGGCATTCCCACCGTGGGCGGCTCGGTGGTGTTCGACGAGTCCTACACCACCAACCCGTTAGTCAACGTGATGTGCCTGGGGCTGGTGGAGAACAAGAAGATCATGCGGGGCTTTGCCTCCGGGCCCGGCAACCTGGTGATAGCGGTGGGGGCCACCACCGGCCGGGACGGCATCCACGGGGCCACCTTCGCCTCCGAGGAGCTGTCCGAGGCATCATCGGCCAAGCGTCCCTCTGTCCAGATAGGGGACCCCTTCACCAAGAAACTCCTGCTGGAGGCCACCCTGGAGCTGATCGAGTCCGGCCTGGCGGTGGGCATCCAGGACATGGGGGCGGCCGGGCTGACCAGCTCGTCCATCGAGATGGCCTCCCGGGCCGGGACCGGCCTGGAGATGGATATGTCCCAGGTTCCCCTGCGGGAGAAGGGGATGACCCCATACGAGATCATGCTGTCCGAATCCCAGGAAAGGATGGTGGTGGTGGCTCCCAAGGAGAATTACGACCAGATCAAAGCGATATTTGACAAATGGGAGCTTCATTGTTCCTCGATAGGGGTGGTCACCAATGACGGGAAAGTCAGGATCAAATGGAAGGACGAGGTCTTTGCCGACATCCCGGTAAAGACCCTGGTTGATGAGGCCCCGGTATACCAAAGAGAAAGCAACAGACCGGGTTATCTGGATAAGTTAAAGCAATTCATACAAAACGACATCAAGGAACCAAAAGATCACAATAAGTCGCTAAATAGTGTACTATCGGCCCCTACCATTGCCAGCAAACGCTGGGTGTATCAGCAGTATGACCACCAGGTGCGAACCAACACCGCGGTCCTGCCGGGGTCGGATGCCGCCGTCCTGCGGATCCGCGGCACCAACAAGGCCATCGGCATCACCACCGACTGCAACGGGCGGTATTGCTATTTAAATCCTTTCAACGGCGGGGCCATAGCAGTGGCCGAGGCCGCCCGTAATCTGGCCTGTTCCGGGGCCAGGCCCTTGGGCCTGACCGACTGCCTGAATTTCGGCAATCCCTATAAGCCGGAGGTCTTTTACCAGATGAAGCAGGCGGTGGAGGGGCTGGCCCAGGCCTGCAAAGTGCTGGAGGTGCCGGTGATCTCCGGCAACGTCAGTTTATACAACGAAAGCCTTACCCACAGCGTCTATCCCACGCCCTTGATAGGGATGGTGGGGCTGATCGAGGACCTGTCCCACATCACCACCCAGTGGTTCAAGCAGGCCGGAGATGTCGTGTTTCTGGCCGGAGATATAAAATCCCAGCCGGATATCGGGGGCTCGGAGTATCTTAAAGCGGTGCACGGCCAGGTGAACGGAGACGCCCCGGCCATCGACCTGGAGGCCGAAAAGAAACTGCACGATTTTGTCCGGGATGCCATCAGGGCCGGACTGGTCCGCTCGGCCCACGACTGCTCCGAGGGCGGTCTGGCCGTGGCCCTGGCCGAATGTTGTTTTACACCACCCCTTGATCCCCTCCTTAACAAGGAGGGGACAGGATTGGTTGCTGATCTGTCCGGCCTGCCCGGCAGGGGAGACTTCAAGCTGTTCGCCGAGACCCAGACCCGTATCATCCTGTCAAGCAGGGCGGCGGATGTTGAGAAACTGGAAGCATTGGCAAAGAAGCAGGGCGTTGACATTCTAAAGCTGGGCACGGTCGGGGGAGAGAAGCTAGTCATAAAGGATCTGATAGACATTCCGGTGGCCGAGGCCCGAAAAACCTGGGAAGAGGCCATCCCGAATATGATGAAGTGACCCCACCCTGGTGAACGGGGCTTAATGGGACGCTGATAAACGCAGATTTTACTGATTTGGTTTTGTGTAGGGTCATCCTGAGTCCGACAAACTTGCCTGGCAAGCCGAAGGATCTGTAACCACCAAGGGATATAGGCATAACATTAATTGTGAAATGTTATATGCTAATTTTAAAAATCAAGAAAACGGCTATAATACTTTCCCAGATTGTAATATTATTAATAATACTAATATTCCTGGATAAAATCCATAAAGAACCCAGTAGTTTTAATATAATATATGGTTTAATCCTTTCTTTTGCTGGCGTTTATTTTAGTTTTATCGTTTTACCGTATATCACTATTACCATAAAAAGCGAAGGCTTGGAATTTATTGATATTAGTATATTTAAACTTAAGTTTAAAAAAGTAACGTATTTTAAATGGCAGAATATTATTAATATTTATCCGAATAATATCTACTATTTCGGATCTATACCGAAGGCAGTCTTCATTCAGGGAGTTGTAGATGGTAAAGAGTACAACATTGCTGTAAGTAATTTGTTCTACAATTTTAAAGAGGCTCTATTATTCATCGAGAAACATGTAACTTCGGATATTATAGACGAAGATGTGAAAAAGTTAATTGAAAGTTATAAACGTGAAATGGGACGCTGATTTTCGCAGATTTTACCGATTTGGTTGAGGAACGTTTTCATGTCATTGCAGGGTTGCTGTTCTCTGGCAAATGAAGCAATCCACGCTTATCATTTAGTATACATTGTTTTTAGACGCAATATTCATGAAAATAACCCGAATATCAATAATTGTTATAATTCTGATAATAGTTTCTTATGAAATTGCATCTGTCATTTACAGAGGCCTGCAATGGCATTCCCATTTCATGGGTATTGCAGTGCCTGAAAATTTAATGGTTACTCTTTATGAAGATCAGTTTAGTTTACATATTGAGAAAAGCACGCTCAGTTCTTTAGGTGGTTCAGTAGATAAATCCAAGGCTAGAAATTCATACAACTATCTGTTTAGACACCTTGACAACGATGTTAAAGAGAATATAATTATCGGTTATCTTGATCATACGAATTATTTTACACCCGAAACGGTAGTTTTTGACACTGTAAACACATACTCTGGTAATCGCTGGGATTTAAAGGCTCATAACATCGGTGAAGATTGGGGATGGCAATTTAGTTACCCACTGTTCGTCTTTAATAGCCGTGTAGTTCCACATTCCGGAAAATTGATAATAAATGGTTTACACATTGATAGTAGCCTTACGATTAAGCACAAATATACACAAGAATATCGTTATGTCGGCAATTTCACAGAGATTGGCTTTTGCGTAAAAGACGATTCTTGGCTTATTAAAAATATACCAATAATATTTGAACCCTACCAACCCCAATACGGTTCTTTGTCATTTTTTATAACACCTGGGAAGGAGATCGCATATATGATTTTCTATATCAGTGACGGCACAAAAGCGCAGTATTATAATCATTTCAAACAAATAGAGCCAGCATTAAATTCAATTAAGATACATGGGTTTTATGACGAAGATAGGACTGATATTTAATTAATAATATGTGCTTATAATCAAGCATTATCTCTTGACAAACCCTCTATTCGGCCTTATATTGGCTAAAGGAGGGTTTTTCTTTTGAATAAACGAATCTATCTCAGCCTGCTGGCTTTTCTGCTGGGCTTTGTCCTAACACTTAATGCCCAGGGCCAAGACAATAAAAGTAAGGGCGGGTTTCAAACCCGCCCCGATAACACCAGGGCAAAGGATAAAAAGATGGAAACCGCCATATTCGCGGCCGGGTGTTTCTGGGGGGTGGAGGCTGACTTCCAGAAGCTCAAAGGGGTCATTTCCACCGAGGTGGGCTACACCGGCGGCCACACCCAGGATCCCACCTACCAACAGGTCTGCACCGACACCACCGGCCACGCCGAGGCCATCCGCCTGACCTACGACCCGGCGGTCATCAGCTATGATGATCTGCTGAAGGTCTTCTGGGAGAATCACAACCCCACCACGCCCGGCCGCCAGGGCCCGGACGTGGGCTCGCAATACCGCTCGGCCGTATTCTACACCACCCCGGAACAGCAGAAAACTGCCCAGGCATCAAAAGAAAAACTGGATGGGTCGCACAAATACTCCCGGCCGATAGTCACCGAGATCACTCCGGCCGGGGAATTCTACCGGGCCGAGGAATACCACCAGCAGTATTACCAAAAGAAGGGCGGCGGCAGTTGTAAATTTTAGAAAACCCTCGCCACCCGTTCAACCTGCTGGGCGGGGAGAGGTCTCAGGGTGACAATCAGTGGATAGTAGGGCGGGGTCAGCCGGCAGCTATATGAACTTTTTTGACCACCCCTTTGGTCCCCTCCTTGCACTTCGACTTGCTCAGTGCCAGCTCAAGGGGGACGGAGGGGCGGTTTTTTCTTGACTTTATTCTGGCCAAATTATAAACTAATATCTAACCACTGTCACCCTGAGAATCGCCTACGCTCTGGCAAGCCGAGTGCCTCCGCAAAAGCTACTGCACTTAAAGAAGACATTAGAGTAGCGTAAGCGGAATGGGTGACGGTAACTCATCCTTCAGCCTGTGCCGCCTCGAAGTCCCTCTTCAAAGGTTAAACGAATGACAGTTTCAGGGCAAGCTCTCAGGATGACAACGAAATTGTCACCCTGAGAATTGCCTACGCTCTGGCAAGCCGAATGGGTGACGGTTATTCATCCTTCAACCTGTGCTGCCTCGAAGTCTTCCTTCAAAGGTCAAAAGAATGACTGTTTCATGGCAAGCCTCAGGATGACACTATTTAATTTCCATTTCTAATTCACCGGAGGAAAAATATGCAGATAATAGACCTTGGTCAGAAAGATCTAAGTTCGTATTTCCTGTGCCTGGAGGACTGGTCCGATGAGATCAAGGAGGCCGGTGACCACAAGGAAAAATGGTACGGCAAAATGAAGGACCGGGGCCTGGGGGTCAAGCTGGCGGTGGACGACCACGGGGTGGCCGGCGGCATGATCCAATACCTGCCCATCGAACATTCCACCGCCGAAGGACAGGACCTGTATTTCATCAACTGCATCTGGGTCCACGGATACAAAAAGGGCCGCGGCAATTTCCAGAAGGCCGGGATGGGGAAGGCCCTGCTGGAAGCGGCCGAGGAGGATGTCCGCTCATTGGGCGCCAAGGGGCTGGCCGCCTGGGGAGTGATCCTGCCTTTCTGGATGAAGGCCTCCTGGTTCAAAAGGCACGGCTACCAAAAGGCCGACCGGGACGGCATCAGCCAGCTGGTCTGGAAGCCTTTCTCCGCCGATGCCCAGGCGCCCAGATGGATCAAGCAGAGGGCCAAACCGCAGAAAAGGCCGGGGGTGATTACGGTCACCTCGTTCATCAACGGCTGGTGCCCGGCCCAGAATTTGACCCATGAGAGGGCCAGGCGGGCGGCATTGGAATTAGGCCCAAAGGTTGTTTTCGAAACGGTGGATACCCTGGACCGCGGCAATTTCCTGAAATGGGGAATATCCGATGCTTTATTTATCGATAACAAACAGGTAAATACCGGCCCGCCGCCTTCATTCGAGAAGATCAGAAAAGTTATAGAAGCTAAGGTCAAAAAACTGTGAAATGACTCACGAAATCACTTATTGTTCTTGAATAGATCATAAGATAAATGTTATAGTAAACATCATATCCAGGTAAATTATTCAAACATATATGAGCATAAAATTCCGGCAATATCATAAAAAAGACCTGTGGCTGACGGCCCAAGCCGATGGCCGGCCGTTGTATTACCCCTACTATATATACCGGGAGAGGGCCTATGTGCTTCAGCTGACCGGCCGGTGGAACGATTCCGAGGCCATCCAGCGCCGCAATCTGGAGTTTGCCGTCAAAACCGGCGATCCCTGGCTGGCCGCCAAGTGCCGGAGCCTGCTTAGCGCCACACTGATATTGAAGGGGGATTATGACGAGGCCTTCCGCTTGGCCGAGGAAGCGGCCAGGGACTTCGAATCCCTGGGGGATGAAAAGGAAAGGGCCGCCTCCCATAGCTATCTGGGCAATATATTTTACAAGCAGTGCGAATATGCCAAGGCTATGGAGTATTTCCGGGAATATCTGGCCATCTCCGAAAAGGAGGGAAACCTGAAGGATGCCGGACACGCTTTGGGGCTGATCGGGGTGATATACTACGATCAGGGCAATTACGAAGAGGCCATGAAGTATTACGACCGCCAGATAAAGATCTGCGAGCAGACCAGTGATACCATCCGCCTGGGGTGGGTCACCGGCAACATCGGCAACGTATATCTGGACCAGGAGGATTACGTCCGGGCCATGGAGTACTACCAGCGGTCACTGAAGTGCAGCCAGATGGTGGGGAACACGGCGGGGATCTGCGCCAGTATCGGCAACATGGCCATTATCCATGCCAAGGCCGGGCGGCACCAGCAAGCTCTGGACGGGTATAACCAGCAACTGGCGCTGGCCCGGGCGATCGGTGATGAGCGCACCGAGGCCTATACCATGGTGAACATGGGGGATCTTTACTACAGCCAGGGCCGGTTCGGCCCGGCCCGTGATTGTTACCAAAGACAGCTGGAGATATCCGTCCGTTTCGGCGACAAACCCATCACCAGCTTCGGCCACTATATGCTGGGAAAGCTGGAGAGGCTGTCCGGCGACCTGAAAAGCTCGGAGCGCTGCCTGGACCGGGCCATCGCCCTGGGGCGGGAGATCAACCTGATGCATTACCTGTGCTCCTATCTCTACCAGCAGGCGCTGAATTATTCGGATACCGGCCGCCCGGAGCTGGCCACAACCACCGTCAAGGAAGCCCTGGAGATCGCCGGCCGGGTCTCCAACCGGGAGATCACGGTCAAAGGCAGCATTTTGAAACTCCAGCGGGAATGCCGGGATGACCGGGTGGCCCTGGCCGAAAAGCTTCTGGAGCTGTCATCCGAACATGCCGAACCGCGTTTCCAGGCGGAGATCGAATACGCCCTGTTCCGGGCGAACCGCTCAGAGGAACACCGGGAGAAGGCCCTGTCGCTCTACCGCAGCCTGAACGCCGCCACGCCGGAATACGAATACCGGCTGATGATCGGGGAGCTGGAAACCGTTCTTTGAACAAAGGACCCCCGCCCGATAAAAGCCTTTCGTAAATCTTCGAAAGGCTTTAATTTTATGGCTTTCCCGGGGCAAACCACCGGTCAAAATATATAATTATTTTGATTGACAAGGCCGTTTTTGTTCTGTTATCATTCAAAGATGATGCTTTTCAACGAGAGGAATATGAAACAGTTAAGAATTTTATTGTTCTTGGTCCTGGCGGCCGCCTCGGCCTCCGGCCTGATGGCCCAGGACACCGTCAAGGTGGGCGCTCCGGCCCCCACCTTCTTCCTGCCGGCCCTGGACGGCTCCCGGTTCTTCCTTTCAGAACATATCGCCCCCAAGGGACACCAGGCGGTGCTGCTGGATTTTTACACCACCTGGTGCAAGCCCTGCCAGAAGGAGCTGCCCCTGCTGGACAGCCTGGTGAAAAGGTACCCGTCCGACTCCCTGATCCTGGTGCTGGTGGACGTGGGGGAGAAGAAGGACACCCTGCTCAAGTATTTCGACTCCGCCCGCTATGGATGCACCGTTCTGCTGGACCAGTTCAACGCGGTGGCCGACAAATACAACGTCAAGAGCTTTCCCACCCTGGTGCTGATCGACGGCTCCGGAACCATCCGCTATATCGGGCACGGCTTCGACCAGAAGAAGGGGGTGGCCGCGCTGGGCAAGGTGCTGGACAAGGTGATCTACCCCAAGAAGAGCAAATCAAAAAAAACCAAGAGGTGAAGCATGATGAAATATAGGATCCTGATCCCGGTTCTGCTGTTGCTGCTGCCGGGCCTGTCCCGGGGGCAGGAGAAGACGGCGGTGGCGGTGCTGCAGTTCGAGCCCCGCAACATCAGCCAGGCCGAGGCGGTGATCCTGTCGGACCGCCTGCGGGCCGAGCTGGTGAACACCCGCCACTTCAACGTGCTGGAGCGGGAGCAGATGGACAAGATCCTCCGGGAGCAGAAATTCCAGCTGACCGGGGCCTGCAGCGACGCCTCCTGCCTGGTCCAGGTGGGGCAGTTGATGGCGGTGTCCAAGATGATGGGCGGCACCATCTCCAAGATCGGCAACACCTACACCGTCCAGGCCCGGGTGATCGACGTGGAGAGGGGGGTCATCGAGACCGAGGTCTCCCAGGATTTCACCGGCACCATCGAGGACCTGAGCGGCTTCATCTACTCCTGGAACCGGGCCGACAATCCCAAATCAGCCAAATCCGGCGGTTATCAGGAAGGGCCGGTCAGCCTGGAGGCGGCGCCCGGCGAAAAATTGAAGCTGATTGCCAGGATATCGCCGGAGATAATTTTTGCCTCGATGGATGCCGAGATCGAGTACGACCAGTCGCTGCTGAAGGTCAAAGCGCTGGAAGCATCGGACCTCTGGCAGGGGGGAGACAAGCCGCAGCTTTTCTTGAGCAAGCAGCAGGAGGGAAGGACCGTCATCAGCGCCGCCAAATGGCAGGAGGGCCAGGAGCCATCCGGCCAGCTGTTCTCCATGAGCTTCGAGGGTAACAAGGCCAGCCAGACCCCGGTCGCCCTTTCTTACCGGCTGTATAACGATCAGGGAGCCGAGATCTGCAGCGGGAACACCGCCCTGACATTGAATGCCGGGTTGGGCATACCGGGCGGATTTTTCCTGGGCCGGGCCGCGCCCAACCCGTCCAACCGGCCGGTGGCCGTCAGCTATCAGCTGCCCCGGCAGGCCCGGGTCAAACTGGAGGTATACAACATCGCCGGACAGCAGGTGGCCACCCTGGTGGATGCCGAGCAGCCGGCCGGGTATTACAGCCAGACCTGGGACCTAAAGGACCGCGGCCGGAACCGGGTGGCCAACGGCATCTACTTCTACCAGCTGAGCGCCGGGGAATACCGGAGCGTAGGCAAGATGGTGGTGATCCGGTGAACTGCTTGACTTGGACCCTTAAATTGGTATAACATTAAAGACAACACAATACGGAGCGTCATTATGAAGAAAATATCCCTGATGGTTTCGGCCATCATCCTGCTATCGCTTAGCGCCAATGCCCTGCCGGGTCTGGAGATCGGCGTGGGGCCCTATGTCGGGCTCTACAGCCCGGCGTTGACCACCATCAACGAGCAGGTGCTGCTTTACGACCACCAGACAGCCTTCGGCTCGGCCGCCATCTTCGGGGGTCAGGTTAAACTGGGCCTGCCCCTGGGATTGGGCGGCGGGGTGGACCTGGGATACTGGAGCAGCAGCAAGGAATGGGCCGAGGACAACCTGGACCAGCATGCCTACAAGGTCAAACTGATGCCGGTGGATGTCTTCGTGCAGTACGCCATGCCGCTGGTGCCCATGGTGTTAAAGGCCAAGGCCGGCGTCTCGGTGGGCAACATCTGGGCCGGACTGGACGCCAGCCAGGTCAGGCCCAACCAATGGAACCATTACTGGAACTCCGAGGGAAGCGCCGCCACTTTCGGCATCTTCGGAGGGCTGGACCTGGTGGCCCTGCCCAAGTTCAATATCAGCGCCGAGATCGGCTACAAGATGGGCGAGGTGGATCACCTGATAATCAAGGAAAGCCACGAACCGGACAATGTCAATGATGTATTGGAGTATTACGACCACGACAAGGATCAGGTCCTGCCGTTGCCGCTGGAGATCAGCGGGATCACTGCCAAACTTATTGCAACCTACGTATTCTAAGGTGGTTAGATGAAATAGTAAAAGCCCGGTCTTTATAAGACCGGGCTTTTTGATTAAATAAATATATGGTTTAACTAAATCTGGCAAATATACTGCAAGGCATGGAGATATCATTATTGCCCAAATGAAGTTCACCGCATTGGATCCGATCTGGCGGCAGAATATCGGCCAGCAGGTTCTTAAGGGTCTGGGGCGAATGCCCCACATTATAGGCATTGATCAGGAAAAACAAAGGATTGTCCGGCAATAACTTGGAGCAGATGGCCAAAAGTCTGGGCAGATCTCGGTCAAATTTGAATGTTTTACCTGAGGTATCACGGCCAAATGCCGGCGGATCCATGATGATACCGTCATATCTAACCCCACGTTTGACCTCCCGCTCGGCGAACTTAAGGCAGTCATCCACCATCCAGCGGATGGGTTTATCGGCCAGATTGCTCAGTTCCTGGTTGCGTTTGGCCCATTTGACGGCCGGTTGGGATGAATCCAGGTGGCAGACCCTGGCTCCGGCTGCCGCCGCCGCCAAGGTGGCAGCTCCGGTATAGGCGAACAGGTTGAGGATACTTGGTTTAGGCTGGCTTTTAGTGATCAATTCCGATATCCAGTCCCAGTTGACGGCCTGTTCCGGGAATACTCCGGTATGTTTGTACGGGGTCAGTTTGAGCTCCAGTGTCAGACCTTGGTATCGGAAAAGCCAGGGCCGGGGAGGAGGCGAAACTTGCCGCCATTTACCGGTCTCAATGAAGACAGCCTGAGCTTTGTTCCATTGATCGGCCGGGAGTTTTTTGTTCCAGATGGCTTGCGGCTCGGGCCGGGAGATCAGATAACCGCCAAAGCGTTCCAGCTTCCGGCCATCGCCGGAATCGAGAAGGGAGTGGTCTTTAAGGCTGTTTGGAGTGAGGATCTGCATTATAAGTCCTTGCGTAATAAGCAATATTAATAGTTTACATAATATTTATTATGGGACAATTTGATTTTAAGGGTGGTTATTTATTCTACGCCCTTAAAGGATACATATATTTTTAGTACTAGCCTCCATCTATGCTGTTTTCAAGTTTTGACATTATTTCGTAGAAATCATAACATTCTGTAACTAATATCCTTTGCTCTGGTATCAAACCGTTGATGTGCTCTTTATAGGTTAAAAGTATTTCAATAAATTCTTTAATAGAATTTTCATAAAACTTTATTACATTCTCTTTAATGGAGGCTTTATCCTCTTTATGTAACTTATTTAAATCTTTAATTAACAAATCCATGGTTTGTATAACATATCGAAATTGTTTTAAACCCCTTTCTTTAACCAAATTATTTTGTAGCCCACGTAAGTTATTTTCAGGTATCAATAAACGTAATGCATGTGATCCATTATATTCTTTTTCCTTGGGGCCTATTACCGTAATAGTTAAATAATTATTGTTGATGCTTTTAAATTTATCATTAAATATATTATAGTTATATTTCCTTTTTTCGTCCTTCGCCATTTCTTCTGTCGTTTTTGCATATTTTATAGTAGCCCGTGCCGTTATTGCTGAAACTATTACGGCAGCAGCTGATATTAATGTTGCAATTGCTGATATAAAAACTGCTATTTCTGTTGTTGACATATTTTACTCCTTAACACAATTCTTAAATCTTAAATACCTGATAGTGTATTATACAAAAATGCTGGCATTGTTGCCAGCATTTTTGTCAATCACCCTTTACCCTACAATATTCACCAGCTTCTTGGGCACCACCACCACTTTCTTCACATTCACCCCAACCAAATACTTTTTTACCTGCTCGCTGTTCAAGGCGGTCTTCTTAAGCTCCTCGTCGCTGATATCGGCCGGAACGGTGATCCGGTCCCGCAGCTTGCCGTTCACCTGGACCACCAGGGTGATCTCCTCATTGGCGGCGACCTGGGGATCGGACTTGGGCCACTGGGCCTTGTAGGTGGTCCCTTTATGCCCCAGCATCTGCCACAGCTCCTCGGACATATGCGGGGTGAACGGCGCCATCAGCAGGGTCATGGTCTCCAATATCTCCGAAACCAGGCAGGGATGATCGGTCGCCGGCATATCCTCCTTGACCGGAAAGGCGTCCTGAACCTCATTGGTCAGCTCCATCAGGGCCGCCACCGAGGTGTTGAACTGGAAGCGTTCCATGTCGTCGGTGACCTTCTTGATGGTCTGGTGCAGTTTCCGCCTGACCGATCTGACTGCTAAGTGGTCTTCCTGTTCGATCTTAGCGGCCCAGTCAGCCTGATAGACCGGCTGATAGGTGGTTATCCAGCGCCACACCCGGTTGACAAACCGGAAAGAGCCGTTGATCCCCTCCTCGGTCCACTGAATATCGTCCTCGAAGGGCGCCATGAACATCTCATAGACCCTTAGGCTGTCGGCTCCGTATTTTTGGGCGATCTCGTCCGGGGTCACCACGTTGCCCTTGGACTTGGACATCCTGGCCCAGCGCCACACCATCTGGTCCTTTGGGAACCCCTCCCTCTCTTCGGGCTTTAAAACGATCCAATCGACCAGACGGGCTTCGCCGCCCTCGTTCTCCGCGTTCTCATTGGCCCGGGGCTTTCTTCCCGGGGTGTAGGCCAGCAGGGATCCCTGGTTGTGGAGGGTCAGGAACGGCTCGGTGAAATTCAAATAGCCCTCATCGAACAGCACCTTGGTCCAGAACCGGGAATACAGCAGGTGAGACCTGGCGTGCTCGGCCCCTCCGGCATAGATATCAACCGGCAGCCATTTATCCAACTTTTCCCGGTCGGCAAACATCTTATCGTTATTCGGATCGGTGAACCGCATGAAATACCAGGAAGAGCAGGCAAAGCCGCCCATAGTGTCGGTCTCCCGTTTGGCCGGTCCGTGGCATTGGGGGCACTTAATATTGACGAACTCCGGGATATTGGCCAGGGGCGATTCGCCGGTACCCGAGGGATGGTAGTTCTCCACCTCCGGCAGCAGCACCGGCAGCTGGTTCTCCGGCACCGGCACCACGCCGCACTTGGGACAGTGGATCATGGGAATGGGCGCTCCCCAGTACCGCTGGCGGCTGATCAGCCAGTCCCGCAGGCGGTAGTTGACCTTGCCCGCCCCCTTCTTGTTCTCCTCCAACCATTTTACAAACTTGGAAATGGTCTCCTTTGAATTGGGCAGGCCGTCGAACTGTCCGGAATTTACCATGGTCCCGCCGTCGGGAATGGCCTGGGTCATCTCCTCCGGTCCGGCCGGCCCTCCCTCCGACCGGAAGACCATCCGGACGGGAATGCCGAACTTGCGGGCGAATTCGAAATCACGCTGGTCGTGAGCCGGCACCGCCATAATGGCCCCGGTGCCGTAGCCCATCATCACATAGTCGGCTATCCAGACGGGGATCTTCTCCCCGTTGACCGGGTTGACGGCGTAGCTGCCGGTGAATGCGCCGGTCTTGGTGCGTTCGGTGTTAAGCCGCTCGATCTCGGTCTCACACTGGGTTTTCTTGATATAGGCTTCGACCTCGGCTTTATTCCCGGGCAGGGTCAGATCTTCCACCAGGGGATGCTCCGGCGCCAGCACCATGAAGGTGGCTCCGAACAGGGTGTCCGGCCGGGTGGTGAATACCTGAATTTTTAATTCTGAATTTTGAATTTTGAATTCGACCTGGGCTCCTTCGCTCCGCCCTATCCAGTCCCGCTGCATCTCCTTCATGCCCTCGGTCCAATGGAGCTTCTCCAGATCGTTCAGCAGCCGGTCGGCGTAAGCGGTTATCTTAAAGAACCACTGGGGCATCGGCCGTTTCTCCACCACGGTGTCGCAGCGCCAGCAGCGGCCTTCTTTGACCTCTTCGTTGGCCAAGCCGGTCTTGCAGGCCGGGCACCAGTTGATGGGGGCGGTGTCGCGGTAGGCCAACCCCTTTTTATAGAGCAGTATAAAGATCCACTGGGTCCATTTGTAATAATCCGGCAGGCTGGAATTTATCTCCCGGTCCCAGTCGTAGCTGCATCCGGCCAGCTTGAGGGTCCGCTTGTAATTGGCGGCGTACTCTGGCACCATCTGGCGCGGGTTGCGCCCTTTTTTGATGGCTTCGTTCTCGGCCGGCTGGCCGAAGGCGTCCCAGCCCATGGGATGCAGCACGTTGAAGCCGCTCATGCTCTTGTAACGGCAGAGGGCGTCCATCGGAACGTAATTCTTAAGGTGCCCCACATGGAGTCCAGATCCCGAGGGATAGGGAAAAAACTCCAGGTAGTATGCCTTGGGTTTATCACAATCGTCATGAGCCCGGAAGGTCTTTTCCCTCTCCCAGGTCTCCTGCCATTTGGCTTCGATCTCTTTGAAGTTGTATTCTCGGGTCATATTTGATATTCCGGTTGTTCGATTTAATTGCAAAAGCCCTCAGATCAACAAATCATCTCTGAAGGCTTTCAATCTATTTATCTGAAAGTCCTTTATTTTCCGCCCAGCAGATCGGTGGCGTTGATCAGCTCATTGCCGCATTTCTCGCAGTACCAGTTGTCGGCCCGGTTGAAGGCTCCGCACTTGGGGCATTTAAGTTCGCCCTCATGGGACTCCCCGATGGCGGCCTCCTCGACTTGGGGCTCAAATGAAACGTTTTCCTCTATCTGGATCGGTTCGGGTATCGGGGCTACGGGTTCGGCCGCCGGTTGCTCCTGGCCGAAATTGGCACCCAATATGCTGGCGAACTGCTTCTCCAGATCGTCCAACTCGCTGCGCTGAACTGCCGGTGTGGGTTGAACCTCCGGCTCCGGGGCAGGCGGTGGGGTTGGTTCCGGCCTTGGAGCCGCCGGGGGCGGCGGGGATGCCGGCTTGGAAGCAACAGCCTGGTGCGGCGGGGGCGTTGCCGGAGGTTCGGATGCCACGAGAGCAGCCGGCTGGGCAGTTTCCCCGCCGATCAGCGCCCGGCAGCGATCTATCTTTTCCGTCAGCTCCTGGAGTTTGGCTACAATGGCCTCGTTCTCGCTATTATGGGCCTCCGATTTCCGGGCATAGTCGGCATCCTCCACCTCGCCGATGGCGGCCCGCAATTCCAGTTCCTCCATCTCGGTGCGGATCTCCTTCTCCCGGGCCAGCAATCCGGCCTGCTCGGCCAGAGCCGCATCCAGCGTCTCCTGCATTCCGGCGCCCTTCTCCTCCAGCAGAACCTGCAGTTCCAGCAGCTTGGCCTCATACTCCCCGCGCACCTTCTGGAAGATCTCCGGCTTGGTGGCGGCCTTCTTTTCGTCCAGCAGCCGGATCCGTTTGTTGAAGACCTCCGTCAGCCGTTGAAGTTCCTCTATCGACTCGTTGCCAGTGATATTCTCTACAGCCATTATTATTTCCTTAAATTTAGGAAGATAATTTATAGATAAGTTTTTGCACCAGGCTTCGGGGCTCTCCCCGTCCGGATTTAAGGGCATATTCGGTCCGGTAGATCTGGCCCATGGCCCACAGATACTGCTGCGGGGTCCTCTTCCGCGAGGCGGGGATCATCTGGTTGACGTAATATTCATGGCTCTGGATGCTGTATCCGATCTGACGGGGGGATATCCCGCGGGCGGTCATCAGGAGCACCTTCCAGTATTTTTCCAGCTGATAGCAGACAGCGCTGACCAGCCTTACCGGGTCCTCCCCGGAGGACAGCAGTTTTTCGTAAAGTATCAGCGACCGGTCCCGGTCCCGGTTGCAGATGGCGCCGGCCAGTTCGTAACTCTCAACTTCGAATGACGACCCGGCCAGTGCCTTTATGTCGGCTTCGGTAATTTCGGACCGGTTTTGACCGATGGTGTATATCTCAAACTTCTCTATTTCCTTGTCCAGTATGCCCAGGTTATTGCCGGATATCTCGACCAGCATCTGGGCTCCGGCGGGAACGATCTTTAACCCCCGGGCGGAGGCCTTGGCCATCACCCATTTCACGGTCTCGGCCTCCTTCAGCTGGTTGAAGACCAAGGTGGGTATCTTCTCGGCCAACCCCTTGTAAAAGGCTGTCTTCTTGTCCAGATTCACCGAGCATAATATCAAACAGACGTCCTGGCCGGGAGAATCCAGGTGTTCCAGGATCTGCTTCCGGCTCTTTACCGAGAGGGCCTCTATCTCCTTGACCACTATCACCCGCTGTTCGGCAAACATCCCCAGGCTCTGGGTGCGCTGCAGGATGCTGATCCCGTCCTGCTCGGTGGCCGAGATGCGCTCCAAACCCTGTGAAACCTGGGATTCGCCCAGGAAAGCCAGGGCCAGCCGGCCGATGGCCTGATCTTTTAGATACTCCTCTTCTCCCGGGAAAAAATACGCCAAAGCTATCTTTTTTGCCGCGATCTGGCGTTCTAAGTCGTTAAATGTCATCTTAACTGTATAGTTTACTAACTAAACAGGGATTTGTCAACAAAATTCTTAAAACGAAATATCAGGTTAAAATAAAGCCGGGCCCTTTAAGAGGCCCGGCTTTATCAGGCTGAATTTAACGGAGAATCGTGATCCGCTTGGTCAGTGTTTTGTTCATGGTCCTCAGCTGGTAGATATACACGCCCGATGCCAGTTTGGCCCCGTGGCGGTCGGTGCCGTCCCAGTTCGCCGTGTGGTGCCCGGCATCCAGTTTCCCATTGGCCAAAGTTGTGACCTTCTGGCCCAGCACGTTGAACACCTCCAGGCTGGCCTGGGCCGATGCCGGCAGGCTGAACCTGATGGCGGTGCCGGTTGTCATGGGGTTGGGGGCGGCGGCCCTGAGCTGCAGGACATAGGCCCGGGACTCCGGCCTTCCCTCCACCCCGGTGGGAGTGGCCGAGGCCTGGTTGGAATAGTCGCTGAAGGTGTCGGGAGAGGCATAGAGGGCTCTGACCACATAGTAGTATGTGTTATTGTTCAGAACAGTGTTGTCGGTATAGGTGGTGTCGTTGATCTTGGCCAGCTCGGCATAAGGCCCGCCGGAGACGTCGCTCCGCATGAGATCATAACCGGTGATGTTCTTGGCCAGGAACAGGGCCCCCATCAGGCTGGGATACACCGGGGTTTGCTTGGTGGCGATCATTGCGGTCTTGATGTCGGCCAGCTTCGGCAGCGACTTGTCCCCTGGTTTAGGCACATAAGATTTCAGTGCCAGGCCCTTGCTGTAATTATGGTAGGTGACCGCCGCCTGATGGCTCCAGTCGTGATAATTGTTGCTGCCGTCGATCATGTTGCCCCAGGTCGTTGCAGAGGAATCATATACCAGCGAGCGGATCCCCGGACCATCGCTGTCGCACGTGGGCATGGGATAGTTGTCGGTCCGGATGACATAACCAACATGGAAGTCACCGGAAGACAGTATCAGATTTTCGGAAGATATGTCGATCACAGTATAGTTCGGGTAGTCCAGAGGCAGCACCACCCGGGGCGGCACCAGTTCGACCGACCGATCGGGCAGGCCGGCCCCGTCGTCCGCCCAGACGTGAACCTCGACCGAGTCAATCCCAATGGCATTCCACCATGATGAAACAACCTGTTCCACCTTGCAGGGATAATGCTGGGGGGTGAACCGGGTGGAGATGATGTCTCCGGCGTCCCAGAAGAAACCGGTAGCGTTTGAATTGGAATAATCAATTACTTCGGCCGGCGGGGCCCAGGATAGGTCGACGGTCAGGTTGCCTCCGTTTGCAGCCAGGCCGGTGGGCGCCAGCGGGTCCAGGATGCGGAACTGATAGCCCCGGTACATGCTGGGGTCATACTGCACCGTCCCCCCGTCGTCCCAGGCCCCGAAGAAGAATTCTATCACCGTTCCGGCCGCCAGTGGCCCGGGAATGCTGTAGTTGAAGGTATCTCCGTCGGTCGAGGAATGGACCATAGCCCACCAGTCGGTGGCGTTGTCGGTGTACCACAGGGTGTCGGCCGCGATCCCCGCCTTGCCCAGGTCGGTGATCACCGCCCGCACCGGGAAGGGACCGGTCCCGTCGTAGGTGTCCTCCGGCTGCTGGACCAGGGTGATGGACGGGCCCTGGAAGGGGGCGGTGGTGAACTGAACCACGGTATCCGGCAGAATGGCCATACTGTTGCCCGCCAGGTCTTTCCCTGCGGTGATTATAACGGACATCACCGTGCTGTAGGGATAGGGGTCCTGGGGGACCAGGGTGAAGGTATCGCCGGCTGCGTTCCAGCTGGGGGTGAAATCATGGAAGGGATCGGTGAATCCGTCGAGCGAATCGGTGTTCATCGGCTCGGAGAAGGCGATGACGATGGTGTCGTTGAGCCCGACCCCGGTGGCGCCCCAGGCCGGGGAAACGCCAGTTATGTACGGTGCGATGGTGTCGCTGAAGGTGTAGATGGCATCCTGATCCTTGGCCAGGGTGAAGATGTCAAATGCGGTCAGGCTGTCCAGCACCACCGATCCCCCGTCCGCTGCTCCTCCGGGGTTCCTGGTGCCGATCACCGGGAAGGTCCAGGCACTGTCGTACCTGCCCGCCACCATGCCGGGCTCATCGGTGGATTCGATAAAACCGGTGTTGAAATCGAACGGCAGGTAATTCAGGGTCAGGCTGTATGACCCGAATGTTATCAGAGAATCCGGGCGCATGCCCAGCTCCCAGTAACGGAGCATGCAGTTCTCGGGAGTGGTGACGCCAGGGGCGGTCGAAGCGACAGTTTTGACTGACATCAGCCCCTGTTTGGCCACCACGTTGAAATCCAGGGTGACCGGGGAGTATCCCGATGCGGTTCCAATGTCAAAGGCCTTATTTATGTTGGCCCCAGCTTCCACCACCCTGCCCATCATGCCGATGACATAGCCGGTGGTTCGGTCCACTGCCCCGGCCGCTCCCAGATAGTTGTCTCCGATCACTCGGATCACCCCATCGGTCAGGAACAGGGTATCGTTGACCATTACCGTTTCATCCATGGTCAGTCCGCCGGGATTGTTGACGGCCAGCTTCTGGACGATGTCGGTGGTCGGCATCTCATAGCCGGTGGTGCAGGCCGCCGCCCCGTAATATATCAGGTTGATGGTGTTGCCGAATATAGGCGCTTGGTTCAATCGCCCGGTAGTCCTCTGGATTGTCGAGTTGTCCAGCATCTTGATGTACTGGGCGCTGTCGATGACCCCGCTCATCAGCCCCAGCTTGCCGGCCACGGTTATGGGATAGGTGAGAGACAACCCGCTGGGATCGAAGAAATTCAGCGAATCCAGGAAGGTCAGGGTGTCGGTGTTGGGGAACAGCAGCTGGCCGCCCGTATTGATGTTGAACACCTCGCTGCCGGTGCCGTTGGCCATGATGGAATCCCCGGCCGAGAGCAGCCCCGAGATGTTGACCGTGGAGGTGTTGCCGGTGGTAACTGAAACGTTGAAATTGGATCCATTGTACATGATCATGTTGCCGTCGATGTTCACCACGGCGTTGCCCATACCGGTGGTAGCTGTGGCACCGTTGGTTCCGTAGGCGAAGAACGAACCGGGCCCGAAGCTCACCGTCTTTCCGGTATTGATGTTAAAGGTCATGCTGGAACTGCTGTTGCAATAAAGACTGGCCCCCGCAAAACGAAGAAGGATGTCCATATCGATGGTCATCGTTCTCCCATTTTGTCCGCTGGCCGGCCTGAGGCGGGATATGTCGGTGGTGCCCGATCCCTGGAAAAGCAGGTCGGCTGCATAACAGGCGGTTATGCAAAGACCATCAGTGCCGCCACCCATCAGTCCGTTATTGGTGATGGTGCTGCCATAGATGTTTATGTATCTGTTTGAAGTACTGTTGGCGTAAAGTTTGGCGTTGGCCTCGATGGTAAGATCCAGGCAGTTCTTGGGGCTGGCTTCTACAATTACAGTGTCTCCGGTTTGAATAGTGACATTATTAGCCGAGGTAGGCTGTACCGATGCCGCCACCCAACTGGTGCTGACCGTATCGTAGGTCTCCCAGGTGGCGGCGGTGCCCCAGTTGCCGCTGGCAGCTGAGCGGTAGTCGCCGTGGGTCTGACCCAGGGCGCTGACGGCGGCTACCAGTAAAACCGCCATGATGAACAGACTTGTTTTTTTCATAACCCCTCCATTAGTGATGAATATTGTTTTCATTATTCGCATTCAATATTTTAACATAATAGAGCAAATTGTCAATCATTTTATGCGGCCGGTTTATTTTATTTCCGTTGAAATGCCCTTGGGACCGCCGGGCAGGAACATGGACATCCTCCGCAGGTTCTCCAGGGCCACCGGATTGCCCGGCTCCAGCAGCAGGGCCTTCTGAAAGGCATCGCTGGCCTCCTCCACCCGGTTAAGGCCGGCATAGGTGCCGCCCAGGGCCAGGTACAGGGAGGCCTTGTTCCTTTCGTATCGCAAGGCCTGGAGGAAATAATCCAGGGCCTGGTCGAACAGCAGGTTCTGGGCCAGATACATCCCCCGCTGGTACAGCATCTGGGGCATCATCCGGTAAAGCATCTTGTCCCGGGACGACAGGGCCAGGGTGTCGGTATTCAGCAACTGCCCGGAGAACATGAATTCGTCCGGCACCCGCTCGATCATGCCGGGAAGCTTCAGCCGATACAGCAGTCCTTCGGGAATCCGCTGGTGATCGGGGGCTATCCCGGCGAAATCGCCTATCGGCTTGTTCTGGGTAAGATACGGCTGATGGTCGTAATAGTTGGCCAGCAGCAGGGCATTTATCATGGCTATGAATTCCCGCTGGATGGCTTGATGATCATAGGGTTGGCCGTGCTCAAAGGGAAACAGTTGTTTTTTGAAGGCCTCTATCCTTTCCCGGCAGCTGTGGTAGAATTCCGGATAACGCCTCTCCAGATACTCCAGGTACCAGCTCCTTCGCAGCAGTTCCTTGTCGATCAGGATGACATCCGGGCGGAGCCGGTCTCTCTGCATCAAGTAAAGGCAGGGGGAATAGATATCCCAGTTATCGGCCAGGATCAAACCATTGGGAGCGGCCGATGCCAGGACATTGCCGGCCAGGGCATAGGCCATCTGGTTCCGGCTGTTGTCATTGGCCCTGAAGTTCAGGGCCAGAGGCAGGAGGAAAAGCCCCAGCACCGCGCCGGCGAAGACCTTTCCCAGCCTTTCCTGTCCGGCCGCCAGCCGGCGGCGTATCCACTCAAGCCCGAAGGCCAGGAAAATAAAGGAACCGATGAAGGCCGGAATATAATAGGCCTCGATATCGGGGATGCTGTAATTGATGCCGTAAAATACCGCCAGGCAAAATATTGCCAGCAGGGACCAAAAAAGGATCTGACTTTTTTTGAATACGGCATACATCCCGGGAGGTATCAGCCACCAAAGATACAGGCCCGGGTTGTCCAGCCATAGTTCAAGGAAGTTCCTGAAATTAGCCAGCAATTCCCCCCACGATCGGTTGAACATCCACACCTGATATTGCTTTCCGCTGACATGCCAAAAGAACCGCTCCCAATTGCTGGGGTTGCCCCAGTTTAACAATGGAGCCAGGTTTGAACGGATGGGCAGGAACAAGTAGATCGACAGGCCGAAGATGAAAAATAAGACCCCTCCCCCCAGTGGTTTCAGCTTCGATCGGCCTGTCCTTATTAGCGTCATCACCAACAATCCGGGAATCAGCCACAGCAGGCTTAAATGATTGCCCAGTCCCAGCCCGGTCAGAAAAGCCCCCAACAGAAAATATCTGCCCTCCCGGGATTTATGGTACCTGACGGCCAGCCACAGCAGGATCATGGCCAGCAGGGCGCTTAGGGCATAAACCTCCAGAAAGGCCGCCTGCTGCCAGATCACCGGTGAAAAGGCATATATCAGCGCTGCTGAAAATGCGATCTCCCCCTTGATCTCCAGTTCCGCAATTATCCGGAACAGCCAGCTGGCGGAAAAAGCCATGAAAAATGATGACAACAGGTTCAGTTTCCAGGCCAGCTCCCCGAAGGGAACCAGGAACACCCAAAGCCTACCCAGCAGGGTATATAACGGATATCCGGTGGGATGGGCTATTCCCAGCGACCGGCAGACCAGTGATAGTTCCCCGGAGTCTATCGGGCCGATGGTGGGGGCCATGGTCTTCAGATAGACCAGAAAGGAGATTAAAAAAACGAGCCAGGGCCCTGCCCCCGGGCCTATGCTCGCTGCGATAAGTTTTTTCACTTTGATGATCATTGAAAATCGTTAATATTGGTATCGGCCGGTACAAAATGGTGCGCCCGGCCCGATTTGAACGGGCAACCCCCAGCTTCGGAGGCTGGTGCTCTATCCAGTTGAGCTACGAGCGCATTTCATATGCTTATATTTATGCCAGGCTTTCATGCGTTTTATCCCGCAGCCGGCGGGGTGCTGCCAGCACATTGCCGGTAATTATAACTTTTCTGGGAGAAAAAATCAAGCAGATAAACTACAGTTCCAACTTTTGCTCCGGATCCGGCACCAGCACCTCTCTCCCCGTTTCCCGTAAAGCCTGGGCCAAACTCTGGCTTTGGGCCTCCTCGCCATGGACCAGGAACACCTTCCCCGCTCCGCCTTTCATGTTGTCTACAAAATCGATCAGATCGTTGCGGTCGGCGTGGGCCGAAAACCCGTTCAGCACCTTTATCTCGGCCCGGACGTCCTGCTCTTCGCCGAATATTCTCACCGAAGGGGATTCATCAACCAGCCGCTTTCCCAAAGTGCCCTGGGCCTGGAATCCGACTATCAAAACCATGTTTCGCGGGTCGCCCAGGGAATTCCTCAAATGATGCAGCACCCGCCCTCCTTCGCACATTCCCGAGGCCGAGATGATGATGCAGGGATCGTCGGTTTTGTTGAGTTTTTTAGAATCCTCCGCTGTCAGGACGTAGGTCAGACGGCTGAACCCGAAAGGATCATGATGGTTTTCTATCTGCCGGCGCGTCTCTTTGTCAAAACATTCGGGATGCATCCGGAAGATATTGGTAACATTCACGGACAAGGGGCTGTCTACATATATCGGAAGGGCCGGCAGTTTTCCCGCTTCAAACATGCCGTGCAATTCGTAAACGACCTCCTGGGTGCGTCCCACCGAAAAAGCCGGGATGATCAGCTTGCCTTTGCGGTCATGGACCCGCCGGACTATCTCCTGAAGTCTCCGGCCGGTCTCTTCTATGAGGCCGTGGGTCCGGTCCCCGTAGGTGCTTTCCATCAAAAGATAATCGGCCTGGACCGGCTGGTAGGGGTCGCGGATGATGGGCAGGTGTTTCCGGCCCAGATCACCGGTGAAGAAGAATCTTTTGACCTTTCCGTTCTCGGTAAGCTCCAGATCCACCATAGCCGAGCCCAGGATATGGCCGGCATCATGGAATACGGCTTTGACCCCCGGCAGGGGATTGAAAGCCCGCTCATATGACAGGCTGACAAAATAGTCCAGCGCCCTCTCGGCGTCATCCATGGTATACAAGGGTTCTTTTAACGGCAGTCCCCGGGCCGCTCTTTTTTTATTGACAAATTTTATGTCGCTCTCCTGGATATGGGCCGAATCCCGGAGCATCAAGCCCAGCAGGTCCCTGGTGGCCGAGGTCATATAGATGTCACCCTTGAAGCCGTTCTTCACCAAGGTCGGGATGTTCCCGCTGTGATCCAGATGGGCGTGGGACAGGATCATGGCGTCGATCTCTGCCGGGTTAAAGGGAAGATTTCTGTTCTGGTCCTCGCTTTTTTCCCGTCGGCCCTGATGAATCCCGCATTCCAGGAGCAGTTTTTTCCCTCCGATTTCAATCAGGTGCATGGACCCGGTGACATTTTTGGCAGCTCCATGAAAGGTGATATTCATTCCTTTGTCTCCTTTAAATATTGTGCGGCTCATAACAGGCTGAGCTCCCCGCGCTCCAGGCGCAGCAGCCTTTCTTTCCACCCCACTCCGGCCGAAAACCCTCCGGTGGAAAGGTCCTGCATGATCACCCGGTGGCAGGGAATAATTACCGGCAGGGGGTTGAGGCCCAGCGCCCTGCCCACCGCTTTGAAGGCTTTGGGGTGGTGGATCTGGTCGGCCAGCCACTTATAGGACCGCACCTGGCCATAGGGGATCTGGCGGACCTTGTTCCATACCTCGCGTTCAAAAGGCGTGATGCCCCTTAAATCCAGGGGGTAACTGAAGTCGATCTGGATGCCGGAGAAATAGCCGGCCAGGTCAACGTAAATGTCTTCAAACCGGCCGGGGTTTTGGATGAACTGGCATTGAAACCGGACCTCCAATTCCTTGAAATGACCTTCCAGCGCAGGTTCCCCCAAAATCACCGAAAACAGCCCGATATCGGTGGCGGAGACAAAGACCATCCCCAAAGGCAGATGGTACTGGCAATGATATATTTTCATTCAGCCCTTTTCAAATTCCTGCAATATTCTGGAGGCCAGCGCTGCCCCGACAACCTCCGCCAGCTCTTCCGGGCTGGCCGAGGCAATGCGCTTTACCGAGCCGAATTTTCTCAGCAGTCTGCCGGAGATGCCGGAGCCCACTCCCCTGATGGAGACCAATCTGGTATTGTTGGCATGACCGGCCCGGAGCGCATGATGGTACCTTTGGGCAAAGCGATGAGCCTCGTCACGCAGCCGCTGCATCAAATGCAGCCCGGATGAACTCCTGGGCAGGCTGACGACGTTCCCGTCCTCCAGGAACAATTCTTCCATTCTTTTGGCCAGCCCGGCCATGGTCACATTATAGCCTTTTTCCTTCTTCAATTGCAAGGCCGCCTTCAACTGGGGCAATCCTCCATCCACCAGGATCAGATCGGGCATGGCCATCTTATTTTCCATGACGTGAACCAGATAACGCCCCACCGTCTCCTTGATCATGGCGGTATCGTTGGGACCGCTGATCCTCACCTTGAAGTGCCGGTATCCAGTCTTGTAAGGCCTGCCGTCCTTGAAGCAGACCGCCGAACCAACGCTGTCGGTGCCGGAGATGTTGGAGATATCGAAAGCCGCCACCAGCCGGGGAAGCTTATCCAGGCCCAGAGCCCGTTGAACCTCTATCAGGGGCTGGGCGGTTTTAGCGCTTAATTTCTCCTTCCCCGCCACCATTTCATCCATCTTGCTCTGCAGCTGTTTCCCCGCGAATCTCTGAAGTTTTTTATCGGTGGCGCTCGATGGCAGTTTAAGCGATACCGGGGTTCCCTTGAAATTGCCCATGACACCCTCCAGCAGCTCCCGGTCCCGGGGCAAGGTTTCCATGATTATGTTGTCGGGGATGGTAAGGGAGTTCAAATAATGCTGGGAGATGAATGATGACATCAGTTCGGGATCCCCGACCCCCAGGGGATCTTCGATGGCCCGGTCATACCGGGCCGTCAGCCTTCCGCCCCGAAAGGAAAGCACCGTGAACATTATCTGTTTTCTCAGCCGGGCCAGGGCGATGAAATCGGTGTTGATCATCCCCCGGAAAATTATTTTCTGCCTGGCGGTCACCCTCTCCAGGTTCTGCAACTGATCCCTCCAATGGGCCGCCTGTTCGAAATCCAACTGTTGGGCGGCGGCGTCGCGCAATGCTTCCAGTTCATGCACCAGCTCCCGGCTTCGCCCGGAAATATATTTCACTATGGCCTCTACCATCTTCCGGTATTCCTGGGGGCTGACCTGGCCCTGGCAGGGAGCCAGGCAGCGGCCTATTTGATGGTTGAGGCAGGGGCGGGAGGGTCTTTGGGCGGGGAGCTGATGATGGCAGGTTCGGACGGGGAATATCTGTTTGACCAAAGCCAGGGTCCGGTTCAGGGCGGTGCTGTCAGTGAATGGTCCGAAAAGGCGCGAGCCGTCTTCGGTCAGGTTCCGGGTGGAGAATATCCTGGGGTATGGCTCATTGGTGATCTTTATCCAGGGGAATTTTTTATCGTCCTTTAAAAGAATGTTATACCTGGGCTGCCGTTTCTTCACCAGCTCGGCTTCAAGGATCAAGGCCTCCGGTTCGGAATCGGTGACGATGTAATCTATATCGGCCGAGCAGGAGATCAATTTTTCCTCCTTGGCGTTCCCGGTATTTCGGAAATGTCCCAGCACCCGGTCCCTGATATTCTTGGCCTTGCCGATGTAGATATCTTTTCCGGCCGGGTCCTTGAAGATATAGACCCCGGGCAATTCCGGGAGGGTGTCTATTTTATCCGGTGTTTTCATCAAACTACTGAACTGGTTGAATGCACTGCAGGGAATTGTTGGGGGGGGAATTGACCAGGGGGGACACCGGATAGCACTCCATGTCCTCCGGGGGATAGGGCCGGAGCAAAGCCCCGAGGGCCTTTCCATCGAAAATGCCGTTGTCCAGCCAGAGACGATAATCCTCCCGGGCGATGATGGCCGGCATCCGGTCATGGACCGGCTGCATCAGGGAGTTGGCCGCGGTGGTGACGATGGCGCAGCTGTTGACCACCCGTCCTCCGGGACCGGGCCACGATTCGAACAACCCGGCCAGACCCATGGGGGCTGGATCCTTCCGGTGGAAATAATACGGGACCTTCGGCCGGCTCCGGCCGCTCCATTCGTAAAAACCGTCGGCTATGACCAGGCAGCGCTGGCTCTGAAAAGGCTTTTTAAAGCTGGGCTTAACACTCAGCGTCTCCGCCCGGGCATTGATCATTTTATATCCGGTTCTTTCGTCCTTGGCCCAGGGCGGGATCAGGCCCCAGCGGAATGCCACGACGGCCAGCCGGTCACTTTTGACCACTGCCGCCACCTGGTTCCCCGGGGCGATATTATAGCCGGGCTCCAGCAGAAAGGAGATATCACTTAAGCCGACATCGAATTCCCGGGAGACCTCCTCTCCCCCGCTCTTTCTTACGAATCTTCCGCACATACCAGCTATTCCCTTTCATCGATCAGCCCGACCTCTTTCTTGCCCATAAAACATGATCTCAAGTCCGGATCGGAAATGTGTTCCCGTATCTCGTCTCGCAGGTACTGCGCCCTATGGCGATGCTCAGAAGCCCGGTCCGAATTGCCCAGTCTCTTGAAGATCAAATGACCCAGGATTTGTACGCTGAGGATGAACGATTTATGAATGGTGGGCGGAATGCCGGCCAGGAGTTCGGCATAGGCCTTTTCGGCCTCATCCTGCCGGCCGGTTTCGGAAAGCAGCACCGCTTTCTCATAAAGCAGCTTGCAGACATCGTTTTTTCTCAGGTGCTGCCGGTACTTGGCGGTGTATTCTTCTATCATCCTCAGGACCGGCCCGCCGGGCCGGGATAACCGGCCTATATGGATCCCGGCCAGGTCCAGCCTGGCGGTCAGTTCCGGATCATCCAGCTCCCGGTTGATGGCCAGGGAAGCCTCAAAATGCTCCCGGGCCTTACCGCTATCGCCCATCCGGGAATAACACTGGGCCAGGTAGGAATTGTTGAGCGCCAGCACCGCCCGGTCATCCACCTGCTCCACGGCCCGGATGGATTCCTTGAGGAATTCCGCCCCCCTTTCGAAACTTCCCAGGTCCATATGAAGCCGCCCCAGCATTTCGTAGCTCAGGCCCACGCTGATCTGGTCCTGGGCCTCGGTCCCCAATCGCTGGCAGTCGTAAGCGGATCTTAACGCCCGGTCGTAATCTCCGTGGTACCAGTAAATCTCCGAGATATTGCCGGAGACGATGGCGCTGCCCAGTTTATAACCGGAACGGTCGTAATATCTGATGGCCTGGCTGTAGGCCGCCAGGGCTTCGGGCACCTTTTCCTGATTTATCAGGCAGATGCCCAGGTTGTTGTAGGCGTCTCCCAGGATGTCCGCCGAATTGAACCTCTCGTAGACCGCTATCGCCTGCCGCAACAGCTTCTCGGCAGGCTGAAGCTGGTTGCCATAGACCATGGTCAGGCCCTTGTCCAGCCAGATCCCGGCCCGGTCCAGGTCGCTGTCGGCATGCTTCTCCGCCTCCTGGTAGTACTGCAGGGCCCGGCGGGTCTGGGTCTTCTCCCGGGCTATCAGCGCCCGCCATTCATAGGCCTGACGGATCAGGTCTCTGCCGGTATCAGGTGTGATCGAGGCCAGCAGCTGTTCCACCGTCTCCTCGGCCCTGTTCAAATCCCCGATATCGCTGTAATGCCTGGCCTGCATCATCAGCAGGTCCATCCGGTGATCGTCCCGGGCCATGCTCTTCAGCAGCCAGGCCATGACCTCCAGCAGGTCCCGCTCCTTCTTCCTCTCGGCCTGCAGGTTGAGGATGCACAGCTTCTGGCTATAGAGATCCCATAGCTTCTCCAGCCACTGCCGGTCATTTAATTCTCTGGTTCGCTCGTATTTATGAACTTGTGGCTCCATTGCCATTAACGGTATACCATTCCCCGGAATTGGATCTCATCAATATACATCACTTCACAGGAGCCGTCCCCGGCGTCCTCCCGGCTCAAGGAGGAATTCCACCAGAAATTGCCCTCTCCCTTAACGGCATCCACATAGACCAAAAAACCATAGGCCTCTAGCGTATCTCCGGAGGAGATGTGCAACAGGGCCGCCCGGAGGTTGTCGTTGGCCGGGATGGCGTGAACGTTGGCCGAATAACGGGCAATGAAGGAATTGTCGAAAGGAAATCCCTCATCATAGCGCCAGTAATACCAGCGATTGCCTTGGGACCATTTCACCTTTTTATACAGTCCGGTGGTGGTCATCTTGCCCCAGGCCACCGCCAGATCGCAGGGGGATATGATTGAATTCCAATCCGAGCCGTAATTTTTCCTACTCAGCACCAAGCCCTTTAAAACATATTCGGCCTTTGGTTTAATGGTTATGTCGTAGCCCTGGGCCGATATTTTGATAGGCTCCTGCCCTTCTAACGGCAGCTGTAAAGGATCTTCCCGAATGTCGATCGTTTCGCTGTCGGCCGCACCCTCCGGCCGGGGGACACATGACGCCGTCGCCAACACGAAAAACAATCCCGCTAAAAACAAATTTATTTTGTTGGTCATCTTGCCGTGTCTCCAGGATAATGTTTACAGCCGGACCCCCGAAGGGCGGAATATTCCGGCATTAATTTCAATTGGCGCGCGTTTCAAGTCCGCTGGGTTGAGTTAGAATATATCACTTATCCCGTTGGCTTTCAAGAACAATTGTTTCCCTCTTGTGATATATTTTTTTAGCTCGGAAAGGATGAAGTTATCATTGATAAATCCATAGGTTTTATGTTATATTTACTGTTAAAGAGTATATTTGGGAGGTATCATGAAGTCGTTCGCTAAAAAGGTAATCGCCAGCCTGCCGGCCAAAGGAATAGATTACGCCGATGTACGGGTGCTCGGCTCCCGGCGGCAGAATATATCCACCAAGAACGGCACGGTGGAATCGGCCACCAATTCCTCCGACCAGGGATTCGGCCTCCGGGTGCTGATCAATGGATCCTGGGGCTTCGCCTCCAGCTCCAAACTGGAGACATCGGAGATAGCCAGGGTGGTCAGGCTGGCGGTGGAGATAGCCCGGGCCTCCGCCCTGTCGCCCGGGGAGCCGGCGGTGTTGTCCCCGCTGAAAAAACAAACCGGGGGCTACAGAACAAAAATCCAGCAGGATCCCTTTAAGGTACCCTTGGAGCAGAAGATCTCCCTGCTGCTGGAGGCCGATACCATCATGCGCCGGAATCCGGATATAAAAGTGGCCCGGGGCAGCCTGTGGTTCTTTCATGAGGATAAGGTGTTTGCCTCCACCCAGGGCAGCCTGCTGTCGCAGGAGATCACCGAATCCGGCGGGGAGATCAGCGCCCTGGCGGTGGACGGACCGGAGGTTCAGATCCGAACCTACCCCAACATGGGCGGGGATACCGGCCAGGCCGGATATGAGTTCATCGAAAAACTGGACCTGGCGGGCAACGCCGAGAAGATATCCCGCGAGGCCTCCTTGCTTCTCAAGGCCCCTCTTTGTCCGGCCAAAAAGGGCACGATCATTATTGCCACCAACCAACTGGCCCTGCAGGTGCATGAATCTATCGGCCATCCCATCGAGCTGGACCGGGTCTACGGCACCGAGGCGGCCTATGCCGGCACCAGCTTCCTGACCACCGACAAGCTGAATGCCCTTAAGTACGGGTCGGATATGGTCAACGTCAATGCCGATGCCACGGCGCCGGGAGGGCTGGGGACCTTCGGATGGGATGACGAAGGAGTGCCGGCCCAGAATGTGCCCATAATAAAGAACGGTCTTTTTACCGGTTATCTGAGCTCCCGGGAAACGGCAGCCCAGCTGGGCCTGTTGTCGGGTGGCGCCATGCGGGCCGACGGATGGAACCGGATCCCCCTGATCCGGATGACCAATATCAACCTGGAGCCGGGCAGCTGGGATTACCAGAACCTCATAGCCGACACCGCCGACGGGGTCCTGTTCGACACCACCAAGACCTGGAGCATAGACGACAAAAGGCTTAATTTCCAGTTCACCACCGAGATCGCCTGGCAGATCAAGGGCGGTCGGCTTACCGGCCAGGCATACAAGAACCCCACCTATACCGGCCTGACCCCCGAATTCTGGAATTCCTGCGATGCCATCTGCAACAGCAGATCATGGCACCTATGGGGCATCCCCAACTGCGGCAAGGGCCAGCCGGGGCAGACCGCTCATGTCGGGCACGGGGTCTCCCCGGCCAGATTCCGCAACGTCCAGATAGGAGTCTCCTGATCCCCAATATGTCAAACAATAGATGCATAACGCTTGCCAAAAGGACCGGCTTTGTTCTGACGCTGGTTATGCTGGCCGGAAATTTGGGCTGCGCCTATTTCAACACCTACTACAACGCCCAAAAACTCTACAATTCGGCCAGCCAGAAGCACCAGCAGTTTCCCGACACCACCGCCGCCAGCGGCGCGGAAAAGGACGGCCTGAAAAAAGCCATCGACAAATATGCCGATGTGGCCCTGAGATATCCCAACAGCCGCTGGGTCCTTCCCAGCCTGTATAATATGGGCAATGCCTATTACCTGAGGGGCGAATACGACAAGGCGGCCCGCAAGTACCAGGAGATACGGCAATACTATCCGGAAAGCAGATATTCGGCCTGGTCCCAACTGAACAGCGCCCTTATCTCCCATAACCTGAAGCAATGGGACAAGGCCTTGTGGGAATTGTCCCAGATAAGGACCGACGACAGAAACATCAATCAAAGGACGGCGTATTTGGAGGCCTTGATACTGCAGGCCATCCCCGATTATCCCAAAGCGATCATCTCCTGGGAGCGCTTCCTGCATAATCACTATAAAAGCGATCTGGTGATCGATGCTCGTTATAATTACGCCCGGTGCCTGTTCTCCCTGAATGAATTCACCAACTCCATCCGGGAGCTGGAGATGATTCTGGATTCCCGGATCAAAAGGAACTTCCGCTATCAGGTCACCATGTTGCTGGGCCAGGCCTACCAGGGGAATGGCAGACATTCCGCGGCCCTGCCGTTGTATCAACGCTTGCTGAAGCGGGAGTCCGATAAGAGCCGGATATCGGCCATAGAACTGGAGATCTTGAACTGCCAAACCCCGGGGATCACAACCGACGTTGCGGTTGGACTGTACTATGGTCTGGCGCAGAAATATCCCAAGACCGCCGTATCCTCCGAGGCCTGGTTCAAAATCGGGCAGATCCATGAAGCCGGACAGGAGCTGGACAGCGCCTTGGTTTACTACAACAAGGCCCGAAACGAAAACCCAGCCGCCCATGTCCGCGAAGCCGCGCTAAAGAAAAGCGCTGATATCTCTTTGCTGCTGGCCTATCGCCAGCAATCCGATCAGCAGGCGGCGGAACAAAGCGCCAAATTACAGTTTCTGATGGCCGAGCATTACCTGTTCGGACTGAACAAGCCGGATTCCGCCCTGGCCGCCTATAGCCGGGTTGCCAGCGGTTCCGGTGATAAGCAGCTGGCCTCCAAGGCCTGGTATGCAGCGGCTTGGACAGCGCGAAATTACCTGTCGGATACTTTAAAGTCGGACAGCCTGCTGGCTGTCTTGATAGAAAAATACCCCCGGACCAGATACGCCAACGGCGCCAGGCTGATGCTGAACCAGCCGATCGACACCACCGTCAGCGACACTGAACCGGAGATCGAGATGAATATACGGCCCCTGGAACAGAAACCAGAAGCCCCTCCGGCACCGCCCGATAGCGCCCAGGCACACCCGCCCGACAGTGACGCCAAAGATACTCCGCCCACGCCTCTGATACCGGGGCCGAATATAAACCGCTCGATGGATCCCAGATAAATGAAGCAATATCCTTCAATACAGATCGCCTCGAATATCCCTGTTAGCGATAAGGCCCATGAACTGTCCCTTAAAGCTCCCGGGTTGGCCAAAAGCGCCGACCCCGGGCAATTTATACATATCCGGCTCAGCACCGGGTCGGATCATCCCCTGCTTCGCCGCCCTTTCAGCATCAACGACATCCGGGGGGATAGGGTATCGGTCCTTTACGAGGTCAAGGGATCCGGCACCGAATTGCTCTCCAAAATGACGCCCCGGGACACCTTGGATATCATCGGGCCGCTGGGAAAGGGATTTGACATCGATCCCGGCAAACGGCACCATCTGCTGGTGGCCGGGGGTATGGGGATCGCTCCGATGGGCTTTCTGGGCCGCCGGCTGAAAAGCCTGAAACTGAAGCATGAATTGCTTTACGGATGCCGGTCCTCCTCCGAGCTGATACCACCCGACATAAAAATGTGCCGCCTGTCAAGTGATGACGGAAGCTGCGGGAAAAAAGGCTTGGTCACCTCCCTGCTGCCGGGTAGACTGGAGGACTGCCAGGACCCGGTGGTCTATGCCTGCGGGCCGTGGCCCATGCTTAAGGCGGTGGCCCGGATCTGCCGGGATAAAAAAACACCCTGCCAGGTTTCTCTGGAATCATTCATGGCCTGCGGGGTGGGGGCCTGCCAGGGCTGCGTGGTCAGGGACAGCGACGGCGGCTACCTTTCGGTCTGCGACAAAGGTCCGGTTTTCGACAGCCGGCGGATCGACTGGGACCAGGATTGCGTCATATGAAGCAATTAAAAAACATCGACCTGCGGGTCAGCCTGGCCGGATTGGAGCTAAAAAATCCCGTCATTGCCGCCTCCGGCACTTTTGGCTACGGAACGGAATACTCCCCCTTGGCAAAACCCGGGGATTTCGGGGCCGTCATCACCAAGACCATCACCCTTTCCCCCCGGGCCGGCAACCAGCCGCCCCGGATCTGCGAGACGGCCTGCGGGATGCTCAATTCCATCGGGCTGGCCAACGTGGGGTTCGAGGTCTTTAAAAAAGAAAAGCTGCCGCGTCTGCTCGGAAAAGGTGCTGTGATCATCGCCAACATCGCCGGCAACACCATTGAAGAGTATGCCCAGCTGGCGGGAAAGCTGGATAAAATAACCGATATCCCGGCCCTGGAGTTGAACATCTCCTGCCCCAACGTCAGGCACGGCGGGATAGCCTTCGGCACCGACCCGGCCAGCGCCGCGGCCCTGACCAAAGCGGTCCGCCGGGTCTACAAAAAGACCCTGATAGTAAAGCTCAGCCCCAATGTCAGCGACATCGCCGCCATCGCCCGGGCGGCCGAGAAAGCCGGGGCCGACGCCCTGTCCCTGATCAACACCCTCTACGGCATGGCGGTGGACATAAGAAAACGCCGTCCGGTGCTGGGCAACATAACCGGGGGCCTTTCCGGGCCGGCCATCAAACCGGTGGCCCTGTACAATCTTTATAAGACCTACCATTCGGTAAAGATCCCGCTGATCGGCCTGGGCGGCATCATGGATCACCGGGATGCCCTGGAGTTCATGATCACCGGGGCCGCGGCGGTGCAGATAGGGACCGCCAATTTTGTCAACCCCTCGGCGGCCAAGGACATCCTGGCGGGAATGACAGGATACTGCCGGGAGAACAACCTCCCCAGAATTAAGAACCTTACCGGGATATTGAAATGCTGATGTCAAATTTTAAAAGCAGGCTGGTCGCCTTCTCCGTCCTGCTGGCCCTGCTGAGCTGCGCCCCGGCCCCCATCTACCGCGCAGGGCCGGCCAGGGAGACGGCGGCCCCTCAGAGCGATCCCGTCAAGAAAAATGAGAAACCGGCCGCCGAATGGCCCCTGACCACCGTCACCGGCATCGCCAGTTATTACGGCAAGGAATTCCACGGCCGAAAGACCGCCAACGGCGAGACCTTCGACATGAATGCCATGACCGCCGCCCACCGCACCCTGCCCTTCGGCACCATGGTCCGGGTCACCAATCTGTCCAACGACCAGAGCATCACCGTCCGGATCAACGACCGGGGCCCTTTCATCAAGGGACGGATCATAGACCTGTCCTACGGGGCCGCCAAAACCATCGATCTGCTGTCCATCGGACAGGTCAAACTGGAAGTGTTAAAATATCCCCAATAAGCTAAAGGACTTCTATGAACATCTCCCCCCGCGACCGGCTGATAGTGGCCCTGGACGTGCCGGATCTGAAGCAGGCGCAGAATTTAATAGATCGGCTGGGCTCCTCGGTGAATTTTTACAAGGTGGGCAACCAGCTGTTCACCTCCTGTGGCCCCAAAATAGTCGAACTGATAAAAGAACGGGGACACCAGGTCTTTCTGGATCTCAAATACCACGACATCCCCAACACCGTGGCCCGGGCCGCCCAGGCGGCCTACGAACTGGGCGTCGATATGTTCAACATGCACGCCATGGGCGGGTTTTCCATGATGGAGACGGCGGCCACCACTGTCACCAATTCCGCCTCCAGCGATAAAAAGACCAAGCCCGTCATGCTGGGGGTGACGGTCCTGACCAGCATGGACGAGGCCACTTTCCAGGATGTGCTGGGCACTCCCGGACGGTCCATAGAGGAACAGGTGCTGCACCTGGCCCGCTTAAGCCAGAGCGCCGGGCTGGACGGCGTGGTAGCCTCGCCCCACGAGATAGCCATGCTGCGCCAGGAGCTGGGAAGCGAGTTTGTGATCCTGACGCCAGGCATACGCCCGGCCGACAGCTCCAGCGACGACCAGAAGCGATTCCTGACCCCGGGACAGGCCATCAGTACCGGGGCCGACTACCTGGTGGTGGGCCGCCCCATCACCGCGGCTAAAGATCCGGCCGACGCCGCCACAAAGATAATCAAGGAGATCGAAGATGCTCTCAAATGAAGATATAAAACAGATACTTATTAAAAATCAGGTTTTGCTGGACGGTCATTTCCTGTTGACCTCGGGCCGCCACAGCCGTTTCTATTTCGAGAAATTCCGGGTCCTCCAGCAGCCGGCCGACGCCGCCCTGTTCTGCCGGACCATTGCCGAGCATTTAAAAGGGACTGATATCGATACCGTGGCCGGCCCGACCACCGGCGGGATTATCATCGCCTTCGAGGTGGCCCGGGAGATGGGCAAAAAGGCCATTTATGCCGAGCGGACGCCGGACGGCCGGGGTTTCTTAAGAGGGATGTCCTTGGCCAAGGACGAAAAGGTGCTGGTGGTGGACGACGTGATGACCACCGGAGGCTCGGTTCTGGAGACCATTGAGGCGGTAAAAAAAGCCGGAGCGGAACTGAAAGGCGTGGCGGTGTTCATAGACCGCAGCGCCGAGAAACCGGATTTCGGGGCCCCCTTCTTCTCGTTGTATCACGAAAAGGTGGAGACCTTCGACCCTGAAAATTGTCCGCTGTGCCAGCAAGGGATACCGCTGGCCAAGCACGGCAGCAGCCCCAAGAAATAGTTAACCGTTTCTGTGATTCCCGGCTTAAACGGGGATCCATGGGAAAACAAGAAAGCCCCTTCTGATGAAGGGGCTTTTAAAATATCTCTGCGTTATTTCATGAACGGATAGGGAATGGTGATATAGGTATCGGCCGGCTTGCCGTTCTTGGTCCCCGGTTTGAACACCGCCTTGTAGGCGGCATCGGTGGCGGCCTCGTCGCAGCCGTACCCTATCCCCCGGATCACCTGGGCATCCTTGACCTTGCCGTCAGGGCCCACCAATAACTTTACATACACCCTCCCGGTGATCCCGGCCTTACGGGCGGTCTCGGGATAGGACGGAGAAACGATCTTCACCGCTTCGGGTTCGGTGGGGCGAATTTCAGGCTCGGCAGGGGCCTCCTCCGGGACTGGGGCGGGCGCCGATGGTGCAGCCTCGGCTACCAGCAAGTCCTGGGGGTTCACCGCGGCAGGCTTGGGCGGAGTCACCACCGGTGCGGCCGCCGGCTTGGGTGCCGGCTGTTCGGTCCTGGTGGCTATGGGCTGGGGCTTGGTTGTTACTGCGGTGGTCGGTTTTTCCGGCCGCCCTCTTTCCGGAGCGGCGGTCTCCACCGGCTGGGATGGCGGCGGCGGCACCACAGCGGAGGGGGTTGCGGAGGCCAGGGCCTCTCCCCTTCTCTGGGCGGCCGGGATCCACCACTCGTCCAGCGAAGCCATCGGCCCGCGGGCATCCTGGGCCGGACCCTTGACCCCCTTGTAGATGATGGTGACCACGTCCGGAACATACAGATAGGTGGCCGGCATCTCGGTATTGACCACCTGCTGGAACTTGACCCAGATATCCTTGGCCTTGCGGCGGCTTAAAGTGGCCAGGCCCACGTCGATAAGGCTGTCCACCGAGGAATTGGAATACTTAAGGATGAAATTATAAATGCCCTTCTCCGGGGCCGAATGCCACACCGCCGTGGGGTCCACCTTGAAATCGTTCTTCCAGGAGAACAGCATGGCGTCGTACTGGCCGCTCCTCAGCCGCTGAATGAAGGTCCTGGCATCCACCACCGCCAGGTTGACCTTGACCCCTACGACTTTAAGCTGTTCCCTGATCAGCACGGCGGTGGCCTCCTGCACCGGCTGTCCCTGGGCCAGCAGCAGGTTAAGCTCCAGCACCTGCTTGGGCCCCTTGGCCAGGTATCCCTCGCGGTTCTTGTCCTTCCAGCCCATCTCGGCCAGCAGGGTTTTGGCCTGTTGGGGATCGTAGGGCTGGGCCTTCTGGCCCTGATCGTAGGCCCAACTGGTGGGCAGGAACGGGCCGTTGGCCGGCTTGCCCTTGCCCATCAAAACGTCGTTGATCAGGGCCGTTTGGTCGATGCTCAGGGCGAAGGCTTTGCGCAGGCTGACATCGGAGAACAGCGGGCTGTTCAAATTCCAGCCGATGAAGGTGTAGGTGCGCCCGGGATATTCAATGGAGGTCAGATTGGGGTCGCCCTGGACCTTGAGGGCATACTGGGGCGACAGGTCGTTGGTCATGTCCACCGAGCCGTTCTGCAGGGCGTTCATCAGGCTGGCCTCGTCCCCGAAAAATTTAAAAACGATCCGATCCAGGGCCGGTTTGCCCTTGTAGAAGTCCGGATTGGCGGCCAGCACCAGACGGTCGCCCCGCACCCATTCCTCCACCCTGTACGGCCCGTCGCCCACCGGGGTGGCGTCGAACTCGGTGGAATTGGCGGCGCTCAGCTTCTCCAGAATGTGCTTGGGCAGGACCATGATCCCGGTATCGAACAGCTCGTCGGAATATACCCGGTTGAAAAAGAACTTCACCGCCAGGGGCCCCACCACCTCGACCTTCTCCACGAACTGCAGGCCGCCGGACCGGGCGTATTTTATCTGGGGATCGCGCATCATGTCGAAGGAGAACTTGACATCCTCGGCAGTCACCGGCTGTCCGTCGCTCCACTTGACATCCTTGCGCAGAACATAGGTGACCTCCTTGAAATCCTCCGAGAACTTCCAGGAGCGGGCCAGCCCGGCCACGATGTTCATGCCCTGGTCGAAGTGATGCAGGCTCATGAACAGTTTTTCATGGATATCGGTGGAGGCCGTGAATGACAGCCGCAGCGGATTCAAGGAGGCCGGCTCGTTCAAGGTGCCGATGGTCAAAGTCCCTCCGGATTCGCTGGGCGGATACTTTTCGCTTTGGGAACATCCGGACAGCACCAGAAAGAATCCGGCGATCATTAAAAATAATCCACGAAAAACCCATGATCTCATGGTTCGCTCCTTTTATTAACGTTCGATTATAGCCCTGATCCCCTGTAATATGTATAAATTATAATAAGTTAAGCGATTTGTCAAGTAAAATTTGTTGATTTGTCAATATTTCTGTAGTATAGTACCTTTTGGGAGGATATTATGAAGCACCGCCTCATTTTTCCGACACTATCAAGGATAATTTTATCCGCAAATATTTTACAGGGAGCCGGCGACAATATGTCCCAAACCACCATCTGCGACCTGCATTGCGACACCGCCATCAACCTGGCCGACGGTAAGGGGATCGGCGGGCAGCAGGCAAAAAGCCAGGTCGCTCCGGAAAAACTAACAGCCGGCGGGATCGGCCTGCAGGTCTACGCCTGCTGGGTGTCTCCCAAATACAGGCACCGCAAGGCATGGGACCGGGCCCGGCAGCTGATAGCCGCAGCAAAGAAGGAGATATCCGACCATCCCTCTGAACTGATGCTGGTCAGCGATAAAAAGAGCTGGCAGGAATGCCGTAAAAATAACAAGGTAGGGATCATGCTGGCAGTGGAGGGCGGTCACGTGCTGGACGGCGACATCTCCCGGCTGGATTCACTTTATGACCAAGGGGTGAGGATCCTGACCCTCACCTGGAACAACTCCAACCAGTTTGCCACTTCGGCCTACAGCGCGCATAAAACCGGCTTGGACAAAGGTCTCACCCCGCTGGGACGCAAACTCATCGCCCGGGCCGATAAACTGGGCATCCATATCGACCTCTCCCATTCCTCGGAAAAAACTTTCTGGGATGTGCTGAAAACCAGCCGACATCCCCCCCTGCTGTCTCATTCCTGCGTAAAATTTCTCAACGGGCATTTCAGGAATGCCTCGGACAAGCAGATCAAGGCCGTGTCTGATAAAATGGGATTGATGGGAATAAATTTTTGTCCGGCCTTTCTGGGGGATAAACATAAACCCAAATCGGTAGAGAGTGTGGCCGACCAGTTCGAGTATATTAAAGAGTTGGCCGGGACCGATATCTTGGCCATCGGCTCGGATTTCGACGGAATACGGGAAACACCGGAGGGACTGGACGGTCCGGACAAACTGCCCGGTCTTATAAGGATGCTGAAATCCAGGGGCTTCAGCCAAAAAGAGCTGGATGACATCAGCCTGAACAATACCTTGAGGTTTCTTGGCTGGCAGTAATGGGTCTTTGACCTCTCCCTGCCTGTCGGCTTCCCTCTCCTAAAGCATTAGGAGAGGGGTAGGGTGAGGTCCTCTGTTAAGAATCAACCGTTTGACAAAAGCCCGGATGAAAATCCGGGCTTTTTAATCGGCCTCGCCGTTGATGAACCGCTGGACCCTTTGGTCCGGCGATCCTTTTATCTCCTCCGGGGTGCCGCAGAAGATGATCCTGCCCTGATGCAGCATGGCGATCCGGTCGGCGATCTTGGAGGCGCTGACCATGTCGTGGGTGACCGCTATCGAGGTCAGCGTCATCTTGTTCCGAAGGTCGATGATCAGATCGTTGATCTTGTCGGCCATGATGGGATCCAGCCCGGTGGTGGGCTCGTCGTAGAGGATGTATTCCGGGTCCATGGCGATGGCCCGGGCCAGCCCCACCCGCTTCTTCATCCCGCCGGAGAGCTCGGCCGGCATCAGGCCGCCGGTGCCGGACATGCCCACCAGCTCCAGCTTTTTATTGACGATGCCGGATATCTGCTCGGCCGAATATTCCGAATGCTCCTTGAGCCCCAGCCCCACGTTCTCGGCCACCGTCAGCGAATCGAACAGGGCCGCCCCCTGAAACAACATACCCAGGCGCTTCCGCAGGGCGAACAATTCATTTTTTCTGATATGGGCCAGCTCGGTGCCGTCAATTTTGATGGATCCCTTATCCGGCTGCATCAGCCCGATGATATGGCGCAGCAGGACGCTCTTGCCGCAGCCCGACCCGCCGATGATCACCATGGTCTCCCCGGTGTTGATAGACAGGTCCACCCCGGCCAGCACCTGCTTGGAGTTGAAGGATTTGTATATGTTGGATATCTCGATCATTAAAATGTTTATTAATTTTCGATTACTTCTGTTTTTTTACTTTCCAACCAAGTTTTAATATTACTAACCATTGTTTCCCACTCTTCTCTTTCAGAAATTAAATCTATAATTCTTACTAAACCAGCTTTCTGGTCTAAGCCTATTGTATCTATGATTCTATCAATATAATTATGATTATCATTCTCAACGGAAATATTATTTGCGAGGGAAACAAACTCATTTTCAGTGTTTTGTAACGATTTTAGAATATTATACACATGTTGTTCGGGACTCGTTGCTGCCGGTAAAATTACTTCCGTTATATGTGTTAATGCTTTTGCACGTAATCTGTTTGCTGTTTCATCTGAACCAGTAATCAATTTATTAATAAATTCAGACTTTTCTGAACTACTTACGTATCTATCACCATCTAAAACAAATAAAGTATTATCAATATTATCTGAGTTTAATAATAAGCCAGCTACAACGGTAAAACAATTAATAGCAGCACCATATTCTTTTATTGAAAGATACTTTAAAAGTCCCATGTCCATGGCAATTTTTTCTACAATAGAACGAGCAAACTCATCTTCGACAAATATTTCAAGGCGTTTTTCAATTCTACCAGTTAAACGGTGTATTGCGTCTGGTTTTGTATTATTGAAACATAACGTGCTTTCACCTATTGTGTGTATATGCCTAATATTAATATAATTACTCAAATCTAGTGATGTTTCTCTATGTGATGTAAATATTATTTGAATATTTTTATCTATTGCTCTCTCGGAAAGTACTTCAATAAGTCTATTTAGTGCATCATTATGCATAAGTAAATCTATTTCATCTATCAAAATCAAACTGTATTTGGGTGCTTTATATATTTGCTCTAATATTTTAAATATTCTTTGTTCGCCTGCACCCATGCTAAGTGCGCTATATCTCAAACGATTGTGGGCAACACCAGTATAAGTGGTGCCACGCAATGTACTATTCAATAGATTATATTCTGTATATACGCGATTTAAAACATAACTTGCTTTTCTTTTAACCGTTGTATGCAATTCGCTTGTTAAAGGGTTTGTTTGATAATTTATTAATGTCCGTTGCCTCTCTTCTTCTATCCGTGGAACGCAAGTCTTAATTCCAATGTAATCTACATACCTCTTGATTCTTTTACTGTATTTTGGTTTCCACCTATCATTAGACTTGCTAAATTCAAATAATTTATTATCATATGCGTCAGCACCAATTCTATAGCTGTGCTTTATTGTAAACTTACTACCATCCCATTTTGAATCACTAGTAGGAAGAAAGAAATTGCTGAATTTATAGTTTTGTTGTTCCTCTTTTTGTGGATTATAGCAACACGCTAAATCGTGTAATATTGTTGATTTGCCTGAACAATTTACACCAAAAATGCCAGTGATATATTTACCATCAAAAGACATTTCAGGTAAATTAACAATACTTTTTAATTTATCGATATGAATTGATAATATTTTCTGTTGTGTTACTTCTTGCATCTAAAACACCTGCTTTTGTTTTACCTGAATATCCAGGCCGAGATGATGTAATCGAATATCAGTATCAGCACCGCCGAGGTGACCACCGAATTGGTGGTGGCCTTGCCCACCCCCTCGGCCCCGCCCTCGGTGGTCGAGCCGTGAAAGCACCCCGAGGTGGCGATGATGATCCCGAAGAACACCGATTTGACGATCCCGCCCACCAGGTCCCGGGTGTGGAAATGGAATCGCAGGCCGTCCAGGTACATCTGGCTGGAGATGCCCACCGACAGCACCGCCACCAGCCAGCCGCCGATCAGGGCCACGAAATTGGCGAACACCGTCAACACCGGGGCCATCACCGCCCCGGCCACGAAACGCGGCATGTACAGGTAGGCCACCGGGTCGATGGCCATGGTCTCCAGGGCGTCGATCTGCTCGGTGACCTTCATGGTGCCCAGCTCGGCGGCGATCCCGGCCCCCACCCGGCCGGCCACCACCAGGGCGGTCAGCACCGGCCCCAGCTCTATCAGCACCGCCCGGGAGATCCCGGCCCCCAGCCAGATGGGCGGCACCAGGCCCTGCATCTGGTAGGCGGCCTGCACCCCGGCCACCATCCCGGTGAATACCGCCGAGAACAGCACCACCGGCAGGGAGCTCACCCCGAAGAACATCATCTGGGTGAGGACCTGGGAGAAATTCCTGAGGATGTATCTTAATGACAGGGCGATCTTTCCCAAAAGGATGAAAGCCGCTCCCCATCCCTGGAAAAGGTCGATGGTCGAGCGGCCGATGTTTTCGAAAATACTGCGCTGGGAAAGAATGTTAAGTTTGAAAGGCATAATAACGGATTAATGGTTTGAGACGGCAAACCGCGGAGGCGCAGAGATGTTCCGGTAATACCTCAACCCAAGCTTAGTGCACTCAGCGTCTTTGCGGTGAAATATACTGGTCATTTGCGGTCTATTATTGGCGCAATTCGGCTTAGAACGGATCGGTCCTCTGCTCCTGGGTCTGGTTCTCGAACCGGGTGTACTCCTTGAGGAAGGTCAGGTTGAACTTGCCGGTGGGGCCGTTCCTCTGCTTGGCGATTATCAGCTCGGCGCTGTCGGCGTCCGTCTGCTCGGACTGGCTCCGTTCCTCCTTGTCCTTGTAGACGCCCTTCTGGCGGTGCAGGAACAGCACCACATCGGCGTCCTGCTCGATGGCCCCCGACTCGCGCAGGTCGGACAGGATGGGGCGGGAGTCCTGGCCCCGCTGTTCGGAGATGCGGGACAGCTGGGAGAGGGCCATCACCGGGACATCCAGCTCCTTGGCCAGGGCCTTGAGGGAACGGGATATCTCGGAGATCTCCTGCTGGCGGTTCTCGGAGCGGTAATTGGAGCCCCGCATCAGCTGGAGGTAATCCACGATGATCAGCCCCAGGTCCACCTCGGACTTCAGGCGCCGGGCCTTGGCCCTGATCTCCAGGGGGCTGGAGCTGGAACTCTCGTCGATGTATATCGGGGCCTCATGCAGCAGGCCGGCGGCCGAAACCAGCTTGGTAAAATCCTGCTGGGAGAGATAGCCGCTGCGCACCTTATGCCCCGGCACCCGGGCCTCGGAGCACAGCAGGCGGATGACCAGCTGTTCCTTGGACATCTCCAGGCTGAATACCGCCACCGGTATCTTGTTGGTTATGGCGGCATGCTGGGCGATGTTCAGGGCGAAAGCGGTCTTCCCCACCGAGGGGCGGGCCCCGACGATGATCAGGTCCCCCTTCTGCATGCCGGAGGTCATCTCGTCCAGGTCGGCAAAACCGGTCTCCACCCCGGTGATGTGCCGCTTCTCCTTGTACATCTTCTCCACCATCTCGAAGCTGTCCTTGATGAAGGAGCCCAGCGGCATCAGATGCTTGCGAAGGCGCTTTTCCTTGATGGAGAATATCAGCTGTTCGGCGCGGTCCAATAATTCCTCGGCGGTCTCGCTGGCCTCGTAGCAGGAGGAAACGATCTGGGTGGCGGAGTTGATCAGCCGGCGCACCACCGCCTTCTCCAGCACGATCCGGGCGTAATAATCGACATTGGCCGCGGTGGCCACGCTCTCCACCAGACGGGTGAGGTAGACCGGCCCCCCGGCGTCGTCCAGCCACTTAAGGCGCCGCAGTTCGTCGGCCACCGTCACCAGGTCGGCCGGCTGGTTCTTCTCGTAGAGGTTGATGATGCCCCGGAATATCTTGCGGTGGGCCGAGGAGTAGAAATTCTCCTCGTCGCTGATGATCTCCACCGACCGGGAGACGGCCTCGGGCGACAACAGCATCGAGCCCAGCACCGCCATCTCGGCGTCCTGCGACTGGGGCGGCAGCCTCTCTATCATGTTGTTGCTATCGGCCATCGGACCTTTCCTGATCGTATATCTTTCTTACCAATTGGACGTCCTCCCAGGTCTGCCTCTTCCAGGCCGGGTTCCGCAGCAGGGCCGCCGGATGGAAGGTCGGCACCAGTTTTATATCATGATAGTAGTGGATCTGGCCCCGCAGTTTTGAGATCGGGGTGGTGTTTTTCAGCAGGGTCTGGGCGGCGAAGGTGCCCAGGGCACAGATCACCTTGGGTTTTATCAGCTCCAGCTGCCTGATCAGATAGGGCTCGCACATCTCGATCTCCCGGGGCTCCGGATTGCGGTTGCCCGGCGGGCGGCACTTGAGAATGTTGCAGATATATACCTGGGAGCGGTCCAGCTTGATGGCCTCGATGATCTTGGTCAGCAGCTGCCCGGCGGCGCCCACAAAGGGTTTTCCCTGCAGATTCTCATCATGGCCCGGGGCCTCGCCCACGAAGACCATGTCGGCTTTGGGATCCCCGTCGCCGAAAACGAAGTTGGTGCGGGTTTTGGACAGCGGGCATTTGGCGCAGCCGGAGATCTCTTTTTGGTACCGGGCCAGGGCCCCGCTCCTGCCGGAGCTTGATATCACCGGTTTTTTGCTCAGCACCAGTTCGCTGACGCCCTGCTCCTGCTCCTGGAGGAGATATTTCCTGAGCCGGCTGATGGCCACGGTTGATGTCACTTATCGGCTCCTATCAATTTGATGGTCCGGTCCAGGATCAGCCCCGCCAGCCGGGATTTCGGCATCGGGGGGAATTTGGCGGTATTTCCTTTTTGGTCGATGATCACGGCCTGGATATTTTCACTGGACAGCGTTTTTGCCGGGTTGGCCACGATCAGGTCCAGTTTTTTGGCGGCCAGCTTTTTCCTGGCGTTGGCAATCAGATTATCCGTCTCCAGGGCGAAACCCACCAGCACCGTCCCGGCTTTTCGCCTGCCTGCGGCCAGTTGAATTATATCGGGATTCTTCTTGAGGGTCAAAGTCATATCGTCGTCGTTATTTTTTTTGATCTTGCCGGAGGCAATATTTTTTGGGGCGTAGTCCGCCACCGCCGCCGCCATGATCAATGCCCGGTTATGCGGCAGCTCTTTAAGCACCGCCTGGCTCATCTGGGCGGCGGTATTTACCGTTATATGTTTGAATACCTCCGGAGCCGGGACATCGGCCGGGCCGGATATCAATGTCACTTTGGCCCCCCGGCGGGCGGACTGTTCGGCCAGGGCCATGCCCATCCTGCCGGATGAGCGGTTGGAGATGAACCTCACCGGGTCCCAGGGCTCCTCGGTCCGCCCGGCGGTGATGATCAGCGGGATGTCCCGGTAATCATCCTTCCAGCCCAGCAGGCAAAGGATTTCATTCTCAATCTTATCCAGCGAAGCCAGCCGACCGTTGCCCTCCGCCCCGCAGGCCAGCCGGCCTGATTCCGGCTCCACCATCCGCCAGCCGTTATCCGCCAGCCGTTTGACGTTCTGACGGACGATCCGGTTCTCCCACATATTCACATTCATGGCCGGGGCCAGCAGCACCGGCGCCCTAACGGCCAGGGCCACCGTGGTCAGCAGATCGTCGGCGATGCCGGCGGCGGCCTTGGCGATAAAATTGGCCGAGGCCGGCACTATCGCCAGCACATCGGCCAGCTGGGCTAGGGATATGTGCTCGATATTCTGCGGCTTGGAATCCGGAAATAGTTCCCGGGCCACCGGATTGCCCGACAGGGCTTCGAATGAGGCCGGGCCCACCAGTTTGCAGGCATTGCCGGTCATGATCACCGTCACCCGGCAGCCTTTCTTCCTCAGGCGGCCGACCAGGTCCAGGGCCTTGTAGGCGGCGATGCTGCCGGTCACCCCCAACACTATGTTGGGAGCTTTAGTCATTGCCGTGGAATTCCACCTTGTGGTCCCTCAGCCGCTCCAGGGCCAGCGAGATGGGCTTCAGGGCCATGTCCATCCGGCCCATCCTCCGTTTGTCGTTGAGGCGCCGGGCCTCCTTGGCGGCCACCAGGACCGCCATGTATTTGTTCTCCATGCCTTCGCTCAGTTCTTCGATGGGAATGAAAGCCATTGCCGGTCTCCTTAAAGATTTTATATTATTTTTATGATCTCGTCCTTGTTGTACCTGGAAAGCCTGAGCCGCTCGGCCCGGATGATGGCTACCACCGCATCGATGGCCTGGTTGAGGTCGTCATTGACCAGCCAGTAGTCGAAATCGCCGATCTGCTCCATCTCCAGCCGGGCCTTGTTCAGCCGCTTGCTGATCACCTCGTCGCTGTCGGTGGCCCGGCTCATCAGCCTCTGCTTCAGGGCCTCGATGGAGGGCGGGATCACGAAGATGCTGATCGCCTGGGGGTATGTCTTCTTGACCGACCGGGCCCCCACGGTATCGATGTCCATGATCACGTCCCGCCCCTGCTCCAGCTGGCCCGAGATGTCCTTGCGGGGGGTGCCGTAATAATTATCGTGGACCATGGCCCACTCCACCAGAGCGTCGCTCTCCAGCATCTCCTCGAAATCGGCCGCCGACACGAAATGATAGTCCTGCCCGTGTTTTTCGTTGGGGCGGGGCGGCCGGGAGGTCACCGATATGGAGTAGACGATCTCGGGGTGCCTCTCCACCACCTTGCGGCACAGGCTGGTCTTGCCCGCCCCGGACGGGGCGGAGAGTATTATGGGAAACCCCTGGCGTGTCAGGTTATGCATATAAATAATTAATTGGCATTAAATATTTTTGAAAGTGGGCCTGCAGCAACTTAAATGTTACTTTCTTATGACCCTTCACAAACAAGGCGGGTTGTTTTTCTCAGGGCAGGCGCCGAAAGTAACCAAAGGCACGTCCTGAGTCAGTCTGCTTGTTCGGCAAACGAAGGAAATCTTTGCCTCGCCCAGTTCTGCGGACAGTAAGGCCTACGCCCAGGCATTCATTGAACCAGAACTTGCAGGATGTCTTTGACGCAATGACTGCTTTATCGGGGCTGAAGTGTGCGCCGCTTCACTGATGGCGGGGCCCCGGGTCGCATCAGCGCTGCTGCCTGGTAAAAGCCGCCGTTAAGAATGTTTTGCCTGCTGGTGCCCGGTTTCGTGATCAAAACATTTAGGCGGCTGGTTTCAGGGCTACCGGGCAGCGGTGCAGCGACAGTTCTCTTTGTAGCTTTCTCTTCAAAGAGAAAGCGGAGGACATATATTCAGGCACAGGAGCTCCGGTCTTTGTCACGGCTGGAAATGATTTCTTGAGTTTGCTGCCGGTGTTTTAATTTCAGATCGATACCCTGATCCCGGCGTTGAGGGCGATGGTCTCCCAGGGCTTGAAGTCCTCCATCTTCTCCAGGTTGGAGGTGCTTAAGATCCCGTTGGCCAGATTGATCCGGGAGCCCAGCATCAGCTCGCCCTTGGGAAAGGGGATGCCCACCCCGGCACCCAATATCACCATAGGGGCCGAGCTGTAAAGCTTGTCATCCTCCAGGGCCAGGTATTGCCAGCGGCTGGCCAGCCCCAATCTTAAGCTGGTGCGTTTGATGGACAGCGAGGTGCCCAGCGAGGCGTAGGCATTGCCGATCATGGGCCATTCCCCGGTCATCATGTCCATGCCGCCGTTGACCCCCACCCGCAGGCCCCACAGTTTGAGACCCAGCGAGGCCTTCAGGCTGGTCACCCCGGGAAGCTCGATCTCGCCGGTGTCGGCGGCGGTCTTGCGGGTGTATTCCACCCCGCCCAGATTGAGTTTGACATCGCCGGTGAATGTCTGGCTGGCGCTGTCGTACTGCAGGCTGCTGACGCTGATGCTGTCCAGCAGCGGCTGGCCTTCGGGCAGTCCCGAGTTGTTGAAGTAATATCCGGAGAGTTTGTAGGGCATTCCCATTTCCAGGGACATCCCCAGCTTGACGATGGGCAGTTCCATGTTCCCGCCCAGCACCAGGCTGTACTGGGTCCCCTGGAGGTCGCTGGAGAATTTGCTGTAGAAGATTGAATCACCGAACGGGGCGTAGATGTCCACGTTGTCAAAGATCACGCTGGGGCCGCCGTAATTGGCCGAATCCAGCTCCCCCCTGAGGCTGTCGATGCTGCCGGACAGCTTGAGGCTGGTGTTGGCCAGCGCCTCGATCCTGGTCACCTTAAACCCCATCCCCATGTTGATGGGACCGTATTTGGTGCCGGCTCCCACGAAGATCGGCTGGTTGGAGATCCGGGCCTCCCCGCTGCCCTTTAGGCGGACGTTGGTGACCGCCGAGACGTTGAAGGTCACCGGGACCGCCAGTCCTCCCGGCAGCAGCCCGTTGGCGTCGCTGGTCAGGATATAATCGTAGGCGTAATTGAACCTTTGGGAGATGTCCATATCCGCCTTGTCCAGCCCGGCCTCCACGGCAAAGCTCCTCTGGTAGGCGATGCCCACCCCGAAGGGCCCCATCTTGCCGGCCACCCCCACGTAATCCAACCCGCCCTGGTCGGTCAGGGTCAGGTAGGTGGGTATATTCAGTTCCCCGGTCACCTCGGTGCTGTCCATCAGCCTGATGTCGGTGCTCATGCTGGCGTCCTTGGACAGGCTGCCGGCCACGGTGACGTCCATGATCCCGGTCCTCCCCAGGCCCCCGGGGTTGTTCATCATCCCCACGCTGCCGTGGGCCAGGTTGAGGTCCAGGAAGCCCAGGTCCAGAAAGTACAGGTTCAGCTCCGGGGTGGACATGGAGATATGGGCCTCCATCTGGGTGGCGAGGCTCTGGGCGTTAAGACCGGCGGCCAGCGCCAGGCTCAGGGTTATTGACAAGAGGGTCTTTTTCATGGCAAATTCCTTCCCTTAATATTATTCCACGTTCTGGGCTTGTTCCCTCATTTTCTCCAGGTTCTCCTTTATCCGGACCACCAGCTGGGATATCTTGTCGTCGTTGGCCTTGGAGCCGATGGTGTTGGCCTCGCGGTTGATCTCCTGCAGCAGGAAGTCCAGCCGCCGGCCCACCGGCTGGGAGGTGTCCAGATATTCCTCAAAGGCCTTGATATGGCTGGCGAAGCGGACGCACTCCTCGCTGATATCGCACCGGTCGGCGTAGACCGCCGCCTCCTGCATCAGCCGCTGGGGGTCCAGGGCCGTTCCCTGGGAGATCTTTTTAAGGCGCTGGGCGAACTTGTCGCGGAACTGCCGGATCCTCAAGGGGGCCAGCTTCTCGATGGACGAAAGGCTCTTTTTCAGCTCGGCGATGTTCTTGCGGAGATCGGCCGCCAGGGCCGAGCCCTCGCGAATCCTCATGCGGTCAAAATCGTCCAGGGCCTTCTTCAGGCAGACCTGCAGTCCGGACCAGGCCTTGCCCTGCGACAGCGGGGCCTGACGGCTCCTGAATATCTCGGAGAAGTGGCAGATGTCCTCCAGCTCCACCGGGTCCTTTATCCGGTAGCGCTTGCGCAGGGTGTTGAGCAGTTTGTAGAAATGATCGGCGCTGCGGAGATCCAGCTCCGGCAGGTCGGGGGCTTCGCCCCCGTTGTAGGTGGCGGTCAGGCTGACCGAGCCGCGGGCGATGCGCTTCTGCAGAAACTTCTTGACCTCCGGCTCCAGGCTGGCGAAGGCCCGGGGCAGCCTGATGCCGAAGTCGGTGAAGCGGTTGTTCACCGAGCGTATTTCCAGGGTCAGGCGGGAGCCGTTAAGGGTGGACTCCGCCCGGCCGTATCCGGTCATGCTTTTTATCATAAGGCCCCAATATAAAGTCTTATTATAACATAAATTAGGGTGATGTCAACGGAAAATAAAAGACGGCCCAGGCAAGGCCGCCGATGATGGCTGAATAGATCATTAATTGCATGTGATTTTGCGGATTTGGTGGCCTGGCATGTCATTCCCGCCCCGCATCAAGTACGGGACAAACCCTGAGCCAGCAGGGCTTGCTTGCCTTACTCAGGGCAGGCTTCCGGCGGGAATCCATGAAAACAGGTTTGAGAAAAAGCCAGGGTCAATCCGTTGTGCCCTTTGTGCGCTTAGTGTTTAAAATTCCTCCGCACCTCTGCGGTGAAGAAAAACCCTCACTCCCCGATCTCGATCTCCACTATGGCCGGTGGGATCCGGGGAAAGGTCGATCCCGTGTAACTCTCTCTGGCCTTGGTGACGGTCAATCTCAGTTCCATAGAAGCCACCTGCGATATCTCGCCCCCCTGGATGAGGCCGTTCTGGTCGGCATCGGCGACAGTAAAACACTGGGCTGGGGTCATGGCCATGGCGCTGTCGTTCATCGGCTTGTATTGAATATTGAATTCGGCTGTTTTATACCCAGCCGGCAGGACCGGCTTAGAATTGACATACAGAACGCTGTCCTTGGTGCCGCGAAATATGGAGATGGTATCGCCGTTTTGGGCCGCCAGCAGCATTCTATGCGAATCCCCCTCCAGCCAGCCGAATGAATCGGATACCTTCCGGTTCAGCCCGTTCAGCGCCTGTTCGGTCTGCATATAAAGTTCATGCCGAAGCTGATTCTTGGCGAAAGCCCTGAACGTCGGGACCAGCACCCCGAAAATGCCCGCCATCACTATTCCGAATATGGTCAGGGCTATTATCGTTTCCAGAAGCGACCAGCCCGAATCCCTGATCCTCATGTTCATTCCTTCTTGATGATAAACCCGCTGTCGTTGATATACAGTCCGTAGGCTTCCTGGGACGGATACTGGAAGGCGGCGATGCCGTAGGCGGCGTCGATCAGCTTTGTCCGTTGCCCGTATTTGAGCAGGCTTTTCCACAGCCCGCGATGGGAGCTGTCTATCACCTGCCGTCCGGGAACCAGCGAGCAGGTATCCGATTCGTAGCGCCCCGAGAATCGGTCGATCTTGTAATAGGCCCCGGCCCCCAGCCACCTCAGCAGCGGGTTCCAGCGGACGATGTAGCCCTCCACCATCCACTGGTCGCCGTTCAATTCGAAATTAAACCGTTGCTCGGTCTTAAGATCGGTAAACTCCATCCTCAGGCCCTGCCCCTCCTGCCGGGCGGAGATGGTGCCGATCCGCTGGTCGTGCAGGTAACGGTTGAGGGTCTGGACGAACAGCGACAAGAAGATGAAGGCCGCCGAGAGCACGGCCAGCACCGCCGAATTCAACAGCAGGTTGACGGCCCGGCCGGCCCCGGCCTTTCGCTTGGCCAGGCGGCTGATCAGATAGATGAATACCAGCAGGGCGATCAGCCCGATTGTCAGGCCGATCAATCCGGTGGAAACGGCGAACTTGTCCATTTTATCTCCTCCTTATAAGATATATCACCAGCAGGGCGGCCAGCCCCAGGCAGGCCGCCAGCGTCCCCAGGATGGCATATTCCTTGAACGGATAGACATCGAATCTGCCGGAAGGCATTTTGCTTGTTTTAAGGCTGTCCGGCTGGATGCGGTTTATCGGTCGGTCATATTTATCTTTGTTTTGCAGATAATCGGCAAAATAATCGAACCCGTCTTTGCTATCATAGCCCATCAATACATCATCATGCCGGATGGGATTGCGGCCGGAGATCTGGAAATAAAGCCGCCCCTGGTCGTCGTATTCAAACACTTCTCTGGGATAGATCCCGAACACTTGCGATGACAAAAGCCGGCCTTTCAGATCGATCTGTAATTCGGTATCCTGCATCTGTCCTTCCCAGGCCCGGGCCTGCTCCAGCAGAAATCCCAGGAAGAACGAGCGGCGGACATTGCCGCCCCGGGCCAGCTGGGCCGGGCCGGTCCTGACGGCGTACGATAATCTTAACGTATCCCGGCTGCCGGGCGGGATATCCACCGCCCAGCCATACCATTGGCTGACCGAATCACGGTACGATTCCGGCAGGGAAAGATACCCGTCGCTTGATCGGAGATCGGCAGTGATGGTTTTTACCATCTGCTCCCGCCCTTTCCAGGATATTTTCAGGTCGAACAGCGAATCCAGCTTGATTATGGATATCTCATCGTGGGTAAAACTTCCGCTTTTGGGGAGAGCCAAAGATATTTGAATATTTTTTCCACCGCGGTTGCTCAGGACGATCTTCCATCTGATCAGCGCCAAACCGGGATAGAGATCGGCCGTGATCGTCTGGCTTTCCATGGCTATCCGGCCTTCAGCGGCTGCACTTTTTAACGGAAGGGGAACGACCGCCCGGCCCATCCCCGCCCCCTGCAATACCGGAGTGACGCCCCACGAAGGCCTGGCCGACAGGAGAAGCAAAGCCAGCAAAGGCAGGATCCCCGCTTTTAACCCAGCCCTTAATGGCTGGGTTAAATAAGCCCCTAGAGGAGTAACGAGGCCATTCATGGCCTTAGGTTTATCATGATTTGCTTTCATCGTCATCTTAGTGCAGCCGGAGCTCAGGCCTGCCAGTAGTGGTCCTCGAAATCCCGGCCCGGCACCTTTATCGTTATGGGCGGCCCGTCGGGATGCTTCTCCAGTTCGTTGCCGCCCTCCTCCAGAATGAGCAGCAGGCCCACGCTTTCTCCGGCTTTGGCCCCGGTCAGTTCAAAGGGTATCTTCATCTCCACGATCCGGTCCGCCGCTATCAGGCAGCCCTCCGGCCCCTGCTGTTCCTTTAGGCGGAAGATCATGGTTCTGCGGACCGGGCTCAGCAGCTCCACTTTCAGCCGGGCATCGCCCAGCGATCCCAAATTCGATCCGGGGGAAGGGTCCAGCCGCAGATAAAAATTCCCGGGGTCGAATCCGAAGTGGACCTGCGAGAAAAAGCTCTGGCTGCGCCGCATGGCCCCGCCGTTGAGATGGACGTCATAGACGCCGCTGCCCGACCACTCGTAGAACTCGGTGACCCGGCCGTCAATGGCCGGAGTGATAAAGCCGATGGGCTGGGACACCGGCTGGCGTTCCGCCCCCTCTTTGGCGATCGGCCGGAACAGTCGCTCCGGCGCCTCCATCTCCAGCAGTTTGTACACCGCCCGGAGATGCCCCCGGAACAGTTCGTCGAACTCGGCCAGATTCTCGCTGGAGAAGTTGCCGCCGTACCACCAGCACCAGTCGCTGCCCTCGGCGGTGTAGATCTGCTCCATCACCTGGCGGTATCTCTCAGGATCTCCCTCCAGGGTTTTCTGACTCTGCTGGACCGCCTGGCGGGCCCGGAGCAGCTGCTCCCAAGCCTCGTTATCCTCCTCGGCCCCGATCCATATCCGGAAATCGCTGTTTATCCAGGAGCCGGGAAACAGTTTCGTCAGGCCGGGCAGATCATGCTGTTCGTCCAGATACTGGCTGAAGGTGCAGCATCTCAGCTTCTGGCTGGATGACAGGCGGCCGTACAGCTGGTTAAGGAATTCATGGCCGTCATCCGGAAAGAATTCCCAGACATTCTCGCCGTCCAGTATTATCGGGGCGATATGTTTTGCGGCCTCGGCCCCCAGTTTTTCTGCCGACTGCTCCAGCCTGGCCACCAGGTCCCGGGCCGCCTGGGCCGGGTCCCAGTTGTAATAATCAAAGCCCAGCTTGTCCGAGATCACCCGGTCCCGGAAGAACAGGCTGCAGCTGCCCAGGCGATAAGGACGATATAAGATCTCAGGATGGGCCAGCTCGTGCCCCCTGCGGAGATGCCGTCCCAGCGACCGTTCCAGAATGCCCTCGTCGCTGGCCAGCCAGCGGACCCCGGTCCGGTCCATCAGCTCCACCGTCTCCCGGCTGACGCTGCCCTCGGAGGGCCACATCCCGGCCGGCCTCCGGCCGAATATCTTCTCCAGGTAATCCAGCCCTTGGGTGATCTGGGCCAGGGCATCCTCCGGGAAAACAAAGGCCGGAGGCAGCGGGGCTCCCGGCATTGATTCCCGGGCGATATTGCTGTCGCACAGCAGCGGCAGGATGGGATGATAATAGGGGGTGGTGGATATCTCCAGCTGTCCCGAATCCCAGGCCTGTTTATACAGCGGGATGATCGAGGCCAGGATGGCCTGCTGGCTGTTCCACAAAAGCCCCTTGTCCTCCTCGGTAAAGTTGCTGCCCTTGGCCTTAAGCCGGGCCAGCTGGGGGTCATTTTGGAAATGGACCGGATCCGTCCAGCCCAGATTGAACCAGACCTGCAGGTCGCGGATGTCCTGGACGCTGAACCGTCTGGCGATATCGGCCAGATCCCCGGGCTTGGGATTACGGCCCCGCTTGCCCAGCAGCTCCCGGTACCGGGGATGGACCTCCACCATGTTGGCCCAGTTGGCCATGAAAAAATCCCGCAGCACAAAGAGCTTTTCTTCGTTGTTCAGGTCGGCGGCCGGTTTTTTGCTGACCTCCAGATGCAGATCGCTGCAACTTCCCGATACGTAATCCTGCAGCTGTTCCAGCAGCACCGGCACCAGATTGAAGCACAGCTTGATATCCGGATGCTGCTGGGCGATGGAGACCATGTCGTAATAATCCTTCAGGGCATGCAGCCTTACCCACGGTAGGCGAAAAACCCTGTTATCCGGCTCCCGGTAACAGGGTTGGTGCATATGCCACAGAAATGCGACGTTCAGGGCAGGCATGGTTCCTTTCTCATTCCGCCGTCGGAAGCATGGCCAGGGCCGACCGGGCCTTCTGGGCGTTCTGGTCATCGGGATATTTGCTGAGGATCCCCTGATAAACCTCGCGGGCCTTGGCATTGTTTCCGGCCGCCCGATAGCACCGGCCGGCTGACAGCATGGCGTTAAGCGAAATATAGTTCTGTTTGGGATAGCGCTGGAATATCTGCATATATTCCTCGGCAGCTTTATTGAAATCGCCCGACTGCTCATAACAGGCGGCCACCCCGCCGATGGCGGCCGACATCAGCAGGTAGCTCTTGGGCTTGGCCTGGACCGCCCGCTGGTAATTTTTCAGGGCCTCCTCCTGGTTGCGCATCTGAAAATTCAGATTGCCCAGGTTGATCATGGCCTCCTTGGCCGATTCGGTGCTGCCGAAACGCTTGATGATGTCCTCATATCCCTGGCGGGACTGCTGGGCGTCGCCGCTGAACAGGGCGGCATGGGCCGATCCCAGCAGCAGGTTGGCCTCCCGCTCGTTCTTGGTCCGGTTCTGGGCCACGAAGAATAATCCGATCACGATGATCAGGGCCCCCACCAGGACGGCCAGGATCTCGGTGCTGTATTTCCGGAACAGGTTTATGGTCTTGGCCATGTCTTCGGCGAACTCATCGTGTTTCAGCCGGTGCTTGCTGATATTATGCGACACTTTTAAAATTCTCCCTTAAGTTCTAGAATGTTTTTATTCCGTCAATGTATGATTATATATGAATTGACCGGGGACTGTCAAGCCGAATGAACGGATAATATGCGGCAGGACTGACCGGTTAGCTCCCGCCCTTGTCCCCTATCGGGTCGTTCTGGCCAAACCGGCCCAGCTTGGGGTAATACTCCCGCGCTCTCAGGTTATACGCATACGCAGGCTTTCCATCATACTCTTGGCCTGTGTACCTATAAGTGTTATAAGGAGTAGGACCCCACGCGCCAAGGCTGTCTCCGAACTCGTCGTAAAGGTAACTCTTGTAAACAGCGTAATTACTGTCGCTTATGCCTATGGTGCTTCCCAGGGCATCGTGGTGGTAGTAGAACTTCCTCCCGGTGCTGTCTAACCTGGCCAAAAGCATTCCGTTGGCATACACATATTTAAGAACACAAAAAGCCCTTACCCGTAATCAGTAAACTACGAACAGGGGCTTTAATGCAATTATGGACCATACCGCAGTCTATCTTACCCTCTGCCCGTCGGACTCCCTGAAAAGATGGGCCTCGGAAGATTTGAAATCCAGGCTGATGTGGCTGTTCTGCTCCAGCTTGACATTGCCGAAGCTCCGGGCGATGACCTTGTATCCGTCTGGCGAGGTGGTGTAGATCAGCGATTCACCCCCCAGCTGCTCCACCAGGTCCACCACGGTCTTGAATCCCTCCCCTTCCTTTACCAGCGATACGTTCTCCGGCCGTACTCCCAGCAAAACCGGGGTGCCGTTCTCCGCCCCGGCGGAGATATGCGGCAGCTCCTTGGATAGCTGCTTGTTCTTGAAGCCTAATTTGCCGGCGGCGGCCGTCAGCTCTCCCGGGATCAGGTTGATCCCCGGGGTGCCGATGAAATTGGCCACGAACAGGTCGGCCGGGTCGTTGTAGATGGCCAGGGGCTCGCCCACCTGGTGCAGCCGTCCGTCCTTGATCACCGCTATCCTATCGCCCAGGGTCATGGCCTCGGTGCGGTCATGGGTGACGTAGATGGCGGTAGTGTTAAGCTGCTGCTGGAGCCGCTTCAATTCGGCCCGGGTCTGGGTCCTGAGCTGGGCGTCCAGGTTGGACAGCGGCTCGTCGAACAAAAAGACCTTGGGCGATTTGACGATGGCCCGGGCCAGGGCCACCCTCTGGCGCTGGCCGCCGGACAGGGCCTTGGGTTTGCGGTCCAGGTATTTTCCCATGTCCAGCATCTCGGCGGTCCGGGCCACCTTCTCCTTGATCAGGGCCTTGTCCATCTTGGCCATCTTCAGCCCGAAGGCGATGTTGTCGAACACCGTCATGTGGGGATAAAGGGCGTAATTCTGAAAGACCATGGCCACGTTGCGGTCCTTAGGGGCGACATCGTTGACCACAGCACTATCGATATAAACCTTACCTTCGGTGATCTCCTCCAATCCGGCGATCATCCTTAGGATGGTGGTCTTGCCGCAGCCCGACGGGCCCACCAGAACCAGGAATTCCCCGTTCTTGATCTTCAGATCCACCCGGCTTACCGCCGTGACCTTTTTGTCATATACCTTGGTCAAATTCTCAAGTAATACTTCAGCCATGCCCTCTATCCTATTATATATTAAACTGTTTAATGCTACTTTCAGTACCGCAAGGCGGGGAGATGTTAAGAGCTCGCCGCACACCTCCCGGGTGGGTAAAGATATACGGGGCCTAAATTTCTTGATGAGATAAATAAAACCCGTGCTCTGCAAATAAATCTTACCGGCCACTGTTGCCATCCCCGTCAGCTGAAGCGGCCTTTTACCTGGGTTCCCCAATGTGCCGCAGTCAGCGGTGCTGGTTAGGCTTAGGCGGACGCCCGGAATTTGCTGTGAGTTACACAAATGAGCTTGGCGTGTTCAGCAAATTCAGTCCGTCGGACATCATTCCGTCAAAGCACCGGTGTAGGCGGCGATTCTCCTCTCCACTTTCTCTATAAAGAGAAAGTGGAGAGGAAACATGGATATAGATACAAAATACCAGGTTTCTTCCCTTGCGATACAGCAATTCACGAAGATTACTTATTAAGAACTCAATATTTATTTGCTTTGAGCTCTAAAATATCCAAATAGAAAATGTCCTTATGGGTGACATCCAGGGTGCAGCGGCATTTGCAGCTTACAAAATCCTGATTTTTCTGGCTGGCCATAAGATATCTCAGCCAATAACGGTCACCCGGCTGGCTGTATTTGGGCAAAAGCAAATTATCAAATTCGCAGACCGGAGGCTGGTTGGCCGGACCGAACGGCGCCCGCAAAAGTATCTCCGGCAGGGCCGCATCGATCTCCGACAGCCGGACAAGTTTATGGTCGGTTTTTTTTGATGGTTTCGCTTTCAGGATCAGGGCTGGATCTTTAGTTCCGTATTTTCGCAGGGCCTCGATCAGCTCCTTCTCCCGGCCCTCCAGGACCGTGAAGCCGGCCGCCGGTTTGTGCCCGCCATGCTGGAGAAAAAACCTTTTCAGTTCATTAAGCAGGGCGACGAAATCGAACGGTTCGAACCCCCGGCATTCCCCGGCGGTCAGGCCGTTCTTGCGGCCCAGGATTATCACCGGCAGCCCGGTCCGGTCCCGGACCCCGCCGGCCACCGGCCCCACCAGGCTCCAGGGCAGTTGATCATCCTCCAGCACTTTAAGGGGATTGGGGTCGGCCAGGGCCTTTTCGGTCTTGGCCGCCACCTGCTCCTCCATCCGGTTCAGCCACAGCTGTTCCTCCGAGTACAGCTCCTGCCAATGCTGGGGATCAAAATCACCCTGCAGCAGCTCCAGGGTCTCATGGCGAAACCCTTGGGAGATGCCCGAGGACAGCAGGCTCACATAGGTCTGGGAAATTATCCTGGGCGACAGGCCCTGTTCGCTGGATATTCCCAGCAGATCGTTCAATCTGCCGATCACTTCGTTGCCGTCGATGAACCCCAATCCGCTCCGGACTATATGCCAGTTCTCAGAGGTCATAGGCACCCGGTCGGTGACGGTGGCCAGTGCCGCCCAGGCTGTCCGTTGGGGATGTTGGTTCAGCCAGTCTTCCCGGGATTCACCGTCCATTGCAGCCGCCAGATACAGGGCCACACCGGCTCCGGCCAGATGGGGGGTGGGACGCCCCTCCTCCGGGATCTTGGGGTTGAGCAGACAGACAGCCTTCGGCAGCCGGGGAGGAAGTTCGTGGTGGTCGGTGATGATAAGTTCCAGCCCTTTTGCTGCGGCATATTCCGCCTCATCTATGCTGGAGATGCCGGAGTCCACGGTTATCAAAAGCGAGGCCCCCCGGGCCAGCAGCTGATCGATCACCTCCCGGTCCAGGCCGTAATGGGTGACGGACTTGGGGGGGATGTAATAGATCACCTCCGTCTTGCCCCGCAGGGCATCCAGCATGATGGCGACGCTGGCAATGCCGTCGATGTCATCATGGCCCCAAATGGCGATGCCCCGTTTCTCCCGGCAGGCCCGGTTAATGATCGCCGCCGCTTTTTGCAGCGAAGCCCAATCAGCCGGGTTTGCCGGCCTAGGCGTGGTATGGTTCTCCGGCATGCTAGAAGCTGATCCCCATGGTCAGGGCCTGGATATGGCCCAGATCACCGTAGGAACGGTAACCGTAGGTCACGCTGAGGTCCCGGCGCCCCAGCTTATCTATCTCGATCCCAAAGCCCAGGGGAGATCGGTCGGCCAGCTCGGGAACTTTTTCATACCCTATTTTCAGGTCCAGGCCTGACAGCGGTGCGACCTCCAGGGAAAGGGAGGGATAGCCGCCCTCCTCTTTTCTGATGTTATACTGCACCGAGCCGCTGACCTTTCCTTCAAAATATGCCGCCCCGGCCCCGGCCAGATATACCGTATTAAGGGGATAGTTGATTTCGTTGTTCTTGGGATAATCCGGCCCCAGGTCCTTGACCATCAGGCTGCCGGTGATCAGGCCCCTTTTATAGCTCAGGGCGATATCCGAGCTCCAGCCCCAGTCGTAGCGGTCCGGCAGGTTCAACCGGGAGGATTTCAAGGCCAGACCCAGCCCCCAGGCATCGTCCAGCACCAGCCCGTAACCCAGCCCCAGGTTGGTGGCCTGCGACTGGACGGTTCCCATCGGCCGGCCGTCCTCCGAATACCCGGCCATGGTCCCCAGTGACCAATAGCCCAGGCCGAGGGAAGCCGTGCCGTATCCTCTGACCGGAAGCACGGCGCTGGCCGAGCCCCCGTATACCTCCTGCCACCATTGGATCCCCGAGGCCGCCAGCGTCCGGTATTTTATGAAGCCCAGGGATGAGGGGTTATGCATCAACCCCTGGGGTTCCCGGGATTGCAGCAGACATCCCTGGCCGAACGCCACCTGTTCCGCGGTGGTGGGCAGGCCCCAGTAAAGTAATTGGGCCTGGACTGTCTGGGCCAGCACCACGGCGCCCAAAATGATAATAAATCTTTTCATCGGGACACCATCGTTTTCCCCAGGGAGGTCCTGGTTTCGGTGGCGGATCTCTGTTCCAGCCGGATGAAGTAAACGCCGTTCATGACCTGGCGGCCCCTGGCATCCTTTCCGTCCCAGCCGATAGGCTGATCGGGCTGGCTTCCGGTTATCTCCTTTATCTTCTGCCCGGACAGGTCGAAGATGACAGCTTTGACCGAGATTGCGCCAGGCAGAGGGGTGAAAACGATCCGGGAAAAATTCCTTATGGGGGTGGGCCAGGTTACCACCGGACTCTTTTCGGCCACCCCGTCGATGTGCACCGGGCTGGTCCAGGCCCGGTCGCCGTCGGTCTGCAGGGCCTTGACAAAATAATACACCGTGCCCAATCCAATACTCTTCTCCAGCTCCCATACCGTCTGGTTGGAGGCCGGGACCAGATTGAAAGTATCGGATGGAATGCCGTTGCTGTAAAGCAGCAGGCTGGCGAAGCTGGTGGATGCCCGGGCTTCGATCCTGATCTTTGCCGTCCCCTCCTGCCGGATGAAATGCTGACCCTGATAGCGGCCGTCCACCGAAAGCAGCAGCTCTATCCGGTCATCGGCCGGGCTGACCTCCATGGCGGTGGTGCGCCGGGCCTGTAGGGCCTCCAGAATGGCCGGTTTGGTGAGGGTGTCGGCCCAGATCCCGGTCAGCGGGATGTTGCCGTAGTAATTCACCCGGTGGCCCCAGTCCCGGTGATGGTTGTCCTGGTTGGACGAGGCCCCCACATGCCAGCCCTTCTCCAGGGCCCTGAAATAGGCATCCTCGTAGAGCGAGCTGCTGTTGATCACCTCGATCAGGTCCATGGCCCGGTCGTAATCCTGATAGTAGTACAGATCGTTGAAATTGCTGTTCCAGGAGGAATCGGGATGGCAGTACATGGCCGGGTAGCCTTGCCCCAAAATCCAGGAATAACAGCCCAGCAGGTCGGTGTTGTTGTAGGGCCACAGGCCGGGGGCCTCCCAGATGTTGATATGGCCGAAACCGGAGCTGCCGATGCTGCCCACCTCCTGTCCGGACAGGGCCACGAACCGGCCCGGCGCGGTCATGGTGTCGGCGATCAGCCTCAGGTTCTGGTAATGCTCGGGGGTGATGGAATAGCTGACCCCGCCGAAGCTCCCGCCGTTGTTGTGCTCGGTCAGGGCCTGAACATCCACCCGGGCCACATCCCGGGCGTAGGCGTAGGCGGTGTCGGGGGTGCTTTCGCCGTCGGAATAGCTGGTGTGGGCATGCAGGTTGCCGTAAAAACATCTGTACTCCGCCTGGCTGACGCCGACCCAGATACACAAAAGGCATAAAAACAGTATCCTGAATATCATCCTCATTTGAGCAACTCTCCGCCTCCTTCCGCTTTTCTTATCCGGCCCTCGATCCTGGCCTCTATGGGCGATCTTTTCTTGACATAGTCGACCATGGCCTGTCTCAGCTGGATATAGGTATCCGAACGATTGCCCCCCTCCTGAAAGATCTTGTAATTGCCGCCGCCGGCCCCCAGGAAATTATTGGTGACCACTTTGTAGACCTTGGCGGTGTCGATGGGCTGGCCGTTTACGGCAACCCCGACCACCCTTTTCCAGACCGGTTTTTTGGTGTCGTAGGTCATCTGCAGACCCCCCACCTGGAAGATGGCATGGTAGCCCAGCACGCTAGTCTCGCAAACCCTTATCACCTGGCTGCCGGTCATATCCATGGTCACCAGGTAATTGCCGAAGGCGTCCACCTTGTAGATGTTGCGGTAGGTTATCTCGCCCTTCATGATGTCGGCCTTGATGCCGGCCGAATTCTGGAAAGCGATGTCGGCTCCGGTAGCGTCCATCATGGCATCGCATACAAAGTTCCCGATGGAGCTCTCCTTATCGCCCCCGCCGCGTTTTATGTCCACCAGAGCCTCTCCCAGTGATTCGTCAAACCCCTTTTCGGCCCGGGCCGCACTTTCGGACACTATCCGGTCCACCATGGTATCCTGGGGGACCGCCTCGGTGAACAGTTCCTTCAGTTCGCTGTTGTATCCCACGATCCGCTTGGTGTCCGGGTCTATCATCAGGTCCAGTTTCCCGATGGTGGTCAGATGCCCGAAGGTCTGGACGATGATGGTGTGATGCCTGGGGTCCTCGTAGGCGGTTCGCAGCCCGGTATGGCTGTGTGATCCGATGATCACGTCGATGCCGGCCACGGTGTCGGCGATGGCCTTGTCGTGCCGGAAGCCGGTGTGCAGCAGACCGATGATCAGGTCGACATCTTGGGCCTTGAGGGAATCCACCATCTGCTTGGCGGTGGCCGACTCCTTGGCAAAATCCAAGCCCCGGACATGCTCCGGGGTAGACATGCCCCTCATGTAGTGGGTCAGCAGGCCGAAGAGGCCGATCCTCAATCCGCCCCGTTCCAGGATGACGTAGGGCCTGAGATAGTCGACGGTCCGGCCGCTGGAAGAATCCACCACATTGGCGCCCAGCACCGGGAATCCGGCTCCGGCGATCAGGTCCAGCAGCACCTCCTGCCCCTTGTCGTAATCGTGGTTGCCCACCGTCATAGCATCATAGCCCATCAGGTTCATGAAATCTATCACCGCCTGGCCCTTGGTGAACTCTCCCAGCGGCGTCCCCTGGAAGATATCCCCGCCCTCCACCAGCAGAAAACCCCAGCCGTTCTGCTCGGCCCGCTGCCGCTCCTCCTTGATGATGGTGGCCACCGCCGCGGCATTGCCGATGGGGGGCGGAAAGTTCGGGTTGATCCACCAGGCCTCCTCCTGGGGCAGGTGGCCGTGGATGTCGTTGGTGTGCAGAATTATCAGGTGCTGCCATTCCTTGGCCTGGGCGGTCCCAGCTATCAGAAAGGTCAGGGACGCAAATATAAGTTTGAGGTTCTTGAACATAATCTTACTTCAGCGAAAAGGTTAACATCAGGTCGGCCATGGTCTCGGAAACCGTGGTTCCGCTGGAGGTGCCGAAGGCCTGGCCGTAATTATAGGTCCGGCGCCCCACTCCGGCCGAGATCCCGGTCCTGACCTGGGAGACGGATATCTCGGTGCCGAACCCGGCCCGGGCCAGCCCGATGGACGATGAACGATATGAGTTGGCAAAGGACACTCCAAAATAAAGGGGCAGATTGTTTTTCATGCGGTGGGATATTCCAAAGCTATACTTGTTCACCGGGACCAGCGGTTCGTAGGAGAACAGGTTATCCTCCAGATTCTGCCAGGGAGTATGCTCATATTCCAGGCTGACGGTGGCCGGAAATTCGTTGGACGGCCGGTAGGTTGCACCCATGGCGTAACTGCTGGGCAGCCCCACCCTCTGGGTCTGGCTGATGGAAGTGTCGTTATCGCTGTAGGACAATAGGCCCTCCACCCGGGCGCTGCTTTTCCAGCTTATCCCCAGGTTGATCCGCGGGGTCAACTGTCCAAAAGCCCCGGCCGAAAAACGGTAGCCTTGGTAATTATGCTGATAACCAATGGCGATGTCGGTGTATGTCGGGTCTTCAAAATTTTCGGTGATGGTGAGTTTGGGATCACCCGACAGCCTGGTCAACCCCAGCCCGGCGGAAAAAAAGGAAAGCAGTTTCACCGCCAGGGCCCCGCTGTATCCGTAAACTGCTCCCTCCTGGACCTGCTCATACAGGCTGGTCAGGTAATAAAAGGCATCACGCTCCTCCGCCTTTAACCGGTAGTTGAAATCGTATTCCCGGCTGATGCCGAAACCCAAAGCCGTCTTGGGAAATTGTCTGAATTTGGCGGCATACGATACCTCTGCACCCTGGAGGTTGTAATCGGTCTGATCATTGATGGCCGTGGTCCTAAGGCCGACCGAATTGGCGTAGGAGTCGAACACCTCGATGGAACGGTATTCCCGCCGCCAGTTGATGCCGGCGGTAAGCTGGGCCTCCAGACCGTCGGTCTCGGCCATCAGCGCCGGATTGGCCAGCAGCCCCTGTCCGGGAAGGGCTACCCCCTTTAGGTTCAGAGCTGTTCCCAGGGCGTTATAACTTGACGCCGGCGACCCATAGGGGGTGTATTCCAACAGCCCGGCCCGGGCGCTGCCCAATGCGGTGAAAAAACTTAACGCCAGCAGCAGCTTTATTCTTCCTCTTGTTTTCATCTATATCTCCTTTGGATGATTTCTTTTATATTTTCCGGTTACCATCTGAAATCCAGCTGCAGGTCCACCTTCCACAGGTCGCGCCGGTCGGTGAAATCCTGCACCGCCTCGGCCGGCGATTCGGTGTAATAATAGGCATAATCCGGGCCGTAGATGTTGTTGAAGTTATACCGGCTATCCTTGCCCCGCAGTCTGAGCCGGGCCTGGAGATTGTCGGAGAGCCGGTCGGACACCGATATGAAATATTTCGTACCGTCGCCGTCCAGGAAGTCTATTCCGGCGTCCTCGAATATCCACTGGGACATGGCATCGGTCCTCCAGCTGGCGATCCCGGCCTTGAGGTCCCAGTTGGGGGAGAAATTATGCTGCCAGTTCGACGCCACATAGACCCCGCTCATCAGGGTGTTGCTGCCGTACAATGTCGAGGGGGTCAGCCGGACCTCGCCGTAGCGCAGCTCCACGTTGAAATAATCGCGGTCGGTCAGGGTGCAGAAGGTTCGCAGGGTGGTCTCCCGGGTGTTGGATCTGGTGGCCTCGGCGCTCTTGGGCAGGTATTTGGTCTGGTATTTCTGTTTCAGCCTGAAGCGCAGGGGAAAAACCGGACGGTATTCCAGCTCGCCCTGGAAACGGACATTATCCAGCCCGTAGGCCAGGTTTCTCCAGAAGTCTATATAGGCCCGGGTTATGGTGAACTGGCGGCTGATCTGCCACCGGGTCTCGATATAGGTGCCGTCCTCGGCCTTGGGCGCCGGATAGTTGACCAGTTGTTTGTAGACCGGGTCGATCAGGCGGTATTCCTTCTCCAGGATGGTGTCGTCGAACTTGGTCTGCTCGGAAAAACCGCGGGAATAGGGATTATCGTAGTCCACGTCGTAATGGCGGCGCAGCAGCAGCAGGTACAGGGTCTCGTATTGCAGATGGGTCTTCCACAGATAGGCCCAACCGCCACCGTTAAGATGGGCCAGCTCCCCCTCCACCGAAAGATTGTCCACCACCGTCCGGAAATTGCCGGATTTTACGCCCCGAACGTTTCCCGACCACAGCTGGGTGAAATTGGGATCCGACAGGTCGTTCACGTCCCCCGGCAGGTCCAGCTCATAGGGGTCGGGCCGGAAGGGCTTGTCGTACTTGCATTCAAAGGCGGTAAAGCCCAGGCTGGTGCCCACCGGCAGGGACATGGCGCCGGAGAGGTCCCAGTTCAGGTTCATCCCGTAGGTCTTTTCGTTGAACACGTCCCGGTACCAGGGGTAGCGGGGGGACGGGGAGAAATAGGTGTTGACCGTGCCGTCCCGGTTCAGTATCCCGTCCTTCTGGTCGGAGGAAAAGAAAACGGAGGGCGTGATGTTCCAGAGGCTGGACTGAAGCGCGGCGCCCCGCAGGGCGAATTCCTCGTTGGAAGTGATGTCTCCGAAAACCCCGGCTCCGCGGGAGAAACGCCGCACCATGGATTCGTCGGCCGACCAGCGGTTATCCATGGCCAGCCCCTGCCCGAAGGTCAGACGGTAGTTGCCCAGGAAAAGCTTGTCTATTGGCGCCATGTCATACAGGGCAACATAGGCCTTGGTGAAGCCCTCGGTCTCGTAGGGTTCTTTTTGATGATAATACCCCAGCTTGAAATCCCCGCCCAGGTCCATCCTCAAGCGGTGCTGTACCGCCAGATCGTTCCGGGCATATCTCAGCTGGTCGTACTCGGATTGCAGCCGGCTTTTCAGCTGGGCTATCTCCGGCTCGGTCCAGCCGTGCTGGCTTAAGATCTTGTCGGTGGTCACGGTATCATAAATGGCGGAGCCGGGGACGAAGGCCAGCAGGGCGGAATTCAGCGAGGCCGCCTGGTAGCGGAAGTCATCCTCGTCGCCCGGATCGAGCCGGTCGTCCGAGGTCAGCCGGACCCGGTAATTGCCGTCAAAATAAAAATTTTCCTCTGGGGGCGAGACGGTCACATAGTTCCTCATATTGGTGAAGCCGTAATGGGACAGACCGTCTATGTTGCGCTGCAGGGTCCGCCAGTCCTTGATCCGGCCGGAGTATTTGATATGCCTGGCCACGGCGGCCGCGTCGATGGGCGACACATTCTGCAGGGTCAGCAGCTGGTCGATGGAGGCCCGGTTGATGTCCATGGGATGGAGCAGCAGCTCCTCCCACTCGTTGACGGCCCCGTAGCCCGGCGATTCCTCGGAGGCCAGCCTATCTTGTAATTCGGCGATATATCTGGTGACCTTGGAGGTATCAGAGGAGGGAAATACGGCCACCTGCTGGCGTAGTTTTTTAAGCTCGGCCGGGGTCATCCCGGGAACCTCCATCAACTGGTAGAAACTGGTGAAGGCCCCGCGCTCAAAGCGGTAGGTGTGGATGTCCTCGGCCAGCTTTGGCGGAATGCCCTGCAGGCCCAATATCTCTTCCCGGGTGGCCCGGTTCAGGTCCAGCTGTGCCCCGGAGGCCGCCGCCAGGGTGTCATCCGGCAAAATATTGACCTGCGTTTCCTGATAAAAATCCACCTGCTGGGCAGGGGCGGAGCATATCAGAACCGGCACCGCCAGCAAAATGAAAATTATCATTTTATAATTTAATTTCATAGATATCACCACTTATAGCCCAGGGCGAACTGATGGGTCCCGGACAGGGCCTGGTGGCCGCCCTCGAAGGCATAACCCACCAGTATCCCCCTGGCCTTCACCCCCAGTCCCATGGAATAAAGGGTCAGCTGGCCTTCATTGAGAATGCCGGCCCGCAGGGCCAGTTTGTCCTGCCACAGTTCATATTCGGATCCCACCTTGTACCTGGTAATCTTGCCGGCATCCTTCCCGGCCTCGACCGAGGCCAGCACCCCGCTTAACGGGGCATAGGAAAGCCCGATGCTCACTCCGCTGGGAAGGTCGTATTGGTATGATTTCCCCAGGCTGGGATGGTTAAGGTTATGCCCGAAGCAGCCGATCCTCCAGCTGCGGTAAACTTTGGCCAGCAGGCCGATGTCGATCCCCACGGTCATGGCCGAGCCGAAGCGGTCCTGCCACAGCCGGTAGAAATTGAAATTATACCCGAAGGCCAGCTGGCTGTTGAGGTCGAAGCCGTGGGACAGGGTCACCGTCTGGTCGGTCTCCAGGTCGCATCCCACCTGCTGGGCCGAAATGGCCGCCCCGCCCCATTGGCCGAAGCTGCGGCCGATGCTGGCCGTCTGGTTGGTAAGGCCGGCCACCCCCCACAGCCGCTTGGCATAGACCGAGGCCTGCCATGAGTCCAGGCTGGACAGCCCGGCCGGGTTCCACCTCACGGCGTCTATGTCATCGGCCACTGCGGTATAGGCCCCTGCCATGCCGACTGGCCGAATGCCCACCTGCCAGTCCTCGAAAGCCGCCCGGGCGGTTCCCAGGGCCAGGGCCAGGATAAATGTCAGCGAAAGAATCTTTTTCATATCTGCATCCTTCATTTCAATGGCGTGCCCAGCACGACTATCTTGGTTTTGTCGGAGATGGCCCCTTGGGCGGTGACGCTTCTCAGGTGGGCGATATACATACCGATGTCGGCCCGGCGGTTGGAATTATCGGTCCCGTTCCAGTAATAGTATTGATGCCCGCCGGGGACATTGTTCAGGCAGGTCTTCACCAGCCGTCCCTTCAGATCGTATATCCGCAGAGTCAGGTGATCGGTATCCGGGGCGTTGATTTCGATGACCCCCACCTCCCCCCATTCCGGCGAGAACGGGTTGGGCTTGACCGAAACGATCTGGGAGGAAGCCGAAGCCGCGGTGGAATCAACCAGGATCTCGATGTCGGGCGGATACAGCACCCCGTTGTAATAATAATCCTGGGCGAACCTGGGAACCAGCTGGTAGCCGCTGTTGTAAGGGGACTCCTTGTCGTATTGCGAGACTATCCCGGTAACCCTGACCTTGGCGCCGTAGGTCATCGGGCTCATGTCAAATCCGCTGATCTCGGCGATCCGGACCGCCAGGGGGGCGTTGCCGTTGCGGACCACCATATTATATCCGCCTCCGGCATAGGCCGGGATGCCGCTGATGGTGCCCTCCACCGAGGCCAAGTGGCCCTCGATGCTCTCGCCCAGCAGCTGGTTGTAGACCATGGCCCGGGGGGTGGCCGGCTGGTCGGCCCAGTCCCACATTGCGATCTGGGCTGCGGTGCTGGCCACCTCGGTGACCCCGTTGTATTCCGTCACCCGGCCGGTGACCACCGCCCGGCGGCCCAGCACGAACTGGCCCTTGGTGCCGCCGTAAACATTCACTCCGCCGGTGCCGTCGTCCAGATACCAGCTGGCGGTGCTGGCGGTGGAGCTGGTGAAATACATGTCCGGGCCGCTGACTATCCCCTCCACCGTCACCGTCTGCCCTTCCAATAGCGGGGTGAAACCGTCAGCGCCCGGTTTTTGCACCTGGGAGATCCTGGTGGGGTTGAGAAGGGTGACAAAACTGAAGCGGATATCGTCCAGGCTGTCATTGGAGGCAATACCGTTCTGATCGCCGTCCAGATAATAGCCCAGAGTGTCGCGCAGGGAATGCGCTATCCAGACCGATACCGTCTCACCCGCCGAGAAGGCGGCCGTGGGGATTAGCCTGATGGAATAATCGGCGCTGTTGTAACTTAAGGAGAGATCATGGGCCGCCGAACTGCTTCCGTTAACCGAAAAGTTTGCGGCAACTACCGTGGCCGGATCCAGCGGCTTGTCGAAATTCAACCGGATGCCCACCTGGGTGGGAACATTGATGTTGCCCTGGGCCGGCAGCGAGGAAAGCATCTTAACCGGCTTGAATTGTACGATATCCCGGGGGAAGCGATGCTCGATCTTCCAGCCGAAAGAGGCATGCAGGATGCCCTGTACCCGGATCAGGCTGTCGCCGATGGCCGGGGTATAGCCCATGTGAGAAAGAGAATCAAGGAAATCGTCCATGATGCAGGGGCCGCTGCCGTCGGTGACATTCCATTCAAAATAGCTGTTGGGCAGGCTGGTGACACTCACCCGGTTGGTGGCCACCAGCACCCCCTCGTAGGCCTCGGCATTGGGATTGTTGCTGGAGAAACTGTCGGTGGGCAGGACCACCGGCTCCGGCACCAGGGTGCCTTTCTTGAGCAGCTGGAAGCCGCTGACCGGCGAGATCTCTGTCAGTCCGAAATATTCGATGACCGTGCCGCTGACCAGCACCGAATCACCCTCCTCGGGGAAACGGTCCCGGTCGTAGCAGTAGACCCCGTTCCAGGGGCCGGTGCCGTCCTGGATGAAATACATCCCCTTGCTGTTGCCCACCCGCACCACACCGGTGACCACCCCGCTGACGGTGATGTTCTGCCCGCTGTAGGGCGAATTGCCCGAGGGATCGCTGGTGTACTGGATGTCGAATATGGTCAGGTTGGCATTTCTCCTGGTCTGAAAGGAGAAGGTGTCGCCGACGGCCGGGTTGCCGGCGGAGTCGGCCAGTGTGCTCCTGACCTCCACCGTCACCGTGTCGCCGTAGGCAAAGCTGTCGGACGGCTGAACGGTGACCCGGGTGTTTCCGTTGGAAAGCACCGGGGCCATTATTCCATAGCTGGCTATGCGGCGTCCGGTCAGCCTGAAGGCAGCGGTGTCGACGGTGGACGGCAGCAGGGCCTCGCTGAAATTGATCTCCACCGAAGAATTGACCTGGACATTGATCTGCCCCTCGGCCGGGGCAGTGCTGATTATCCGAGGGGCGGCGGTATCCGGCAAAACCGTATGGAAGGTCCAAACATAGGGGGATAGAAGATGGTTCCCGCCGGTGTCGGCGATGGCCGTGGTCAGGGTCACCGTGACGGTGTCACTTTTGCGCAGGCTGTCTTGGACATAAAAGGTATAGGCGGCGCTATTGGCCGCCGGGCGGATGGAATCCGGGTAATAGCGCGCCTGTTTCAGGCCCGCCACCGCGAAGCTGGCGGTATCCAGGGTGGCTGCGTCCATCAGCCGGTCGAAGGTCACCGAGATCACCGCTTGGGTATTGACGTTGGAGGCATTGTTCACGGGACTGACGGAAAGCACCTCCGGGTTTACCGGCAAGACGCCCCTGATGTCATCCCAGGTGTTGGCGGCGCGTATTCCGTCGATCGAAGCGTTGGGCGTGCCGGCATTGCCCTGCCGGATGGCGATCCGTCCGATGCTGTCCGGCTCGCTGGTCGAAGCCGAGATCTGGGTGATGTCCGGCGCCGGCTCCGCTCCGGCCAGGGAGGGATTGATGAACAGGGCGGCGTCATCGTTGGCGCTGCCGGTTATCATCTGGTAGCGCACCAAAACCAGATAGGTTGTTCCGGGTGCCAGATCGGCCGAGGCCCAGACGGCCGCCGCATTGGTGGTCGACGACCGCAGGCCCAGATTGTAGCTGTTGGCCGCCGCGCCCTTTCGGATGGACACCCGGCCGATATATGAGATGCTGCTTACCGGCACCAGTGACGCGAAGTAATCCCCGGTGGTGCTGCTGCTGGCCGCCAGGCCGGCGGTATCGGTCAGGTTGAGCAGGAACGAAAAATACACGGTCGTGCCGACCGGCTGGTTCTGGCTGAAGGCGCGGCCGTCGTCCTCGGCGGTTGCCGTGGTGTTGATGATGTCGATCTTATTGCCTATGCCCGACGAGGTATAGCCGGCGTAGGTCAAACTGCCGCTGGAGACCAGTATCGGATTGGACCCCAGGCCGGAAAAGTTTATCCAACTGCCACCGCTGGCTGTCAGCAGCTGGCCGGTTGAATAATTGAAGTTCTCCTCCATCAGCAAAGTGGCTCCCGATCCGGCGGCCATCAAAAACAGCAGCGGCAGGGTCAGCAGCGCTCTTTGCCAGGTCTTAGTTAAGGCCATGTTGTTTCCCTTCCTGATTTATAATAATATTTTTTTAATTTTCTGGCCTGTGAAATTTCCGTATCATAACCAGCGGAACCAATCAACGGTGAATATTATTGGCCCGAATAGCCAAGCGATCGCGGCCGAAACCGCTAAAAAAAAGGCCGATAACAAATAACCCAGTACCTTGTATTCTGTCCGCTGCTGGACCCTTATTATTTCAAAACCCCGAAAACCTATATATATTGTAGCCCATGAACCCAAAAGCAAGAGCAACGCTGGTACCGATGCGTTATAATCATAAATATAATTGATGCCGGTTGGGGTCAGCCTGCTGGAAAAAAAACATAACCAGGAAGCCATGAAAACGATTAAATACAATGCGATATAATTGCCGTAAGAAATTTTATTAACATTTCTGCTGAATGAAATTGTACAGGCAAAGACCAGAATAATTGAGATTGCGTTAATGGCTATCTTGATGATGTGCCGGTAATGATGCGGATGCATGGCTTTCCCCGCCAAAAATAATACCAGGCACAAAAATAGCGCGCAAGCATATAATGGTATGCTTTTATTCATGTTTGGGCTTGCGAAATTTAGCGATCAAGCCCAGCGCCGACAAAGCCACAATGACTATCAGCAGGATCAGTGCCATCCAGGGACTGCCGGCTTCCCCCCCCTGTTGCAGGTTTATTTTTTTGGCCGCCTTGTGCAGGGCCTGGGCCGGAGTTTTGAATCCCTTCAGAGCCGGCTGCAGGCCATCCTCATCCATTATGGAGCGGCCGATGTTCCAGACCACCTCGTTGGGCTCGGGATGGGCATATTCCAATTGCCGGTAGGCGTTCTCCAGCCCGGGGTATCGGGCAAATTTCTCTTTCAAACTTTTCTCATTCAGGGCGGATCTTCTGACCGGCAGATAGCTGGTCTCGGCCGACCAGCGGGCGGTATTTTTTGGCTCCATCATCCATTGGACCAACTCCCAACCGCGGGCCATCAAATCTTCCCTGGGCTTGCGAAACATGATTATATTGGTGCCGGATAGCACCACCGCCGGCCTCTTTTTCATCGGCAAAGGGGCTATCCCCATATTAAAGGGTATCTTCTGCAATGCCATATAAGCCAAAGAGGCCGAGGAACTTTGGATCATAGCCACCCGGCCGGACAAAAAGTCGTTCTGATGTTCGTATCCGGTGGTCAGGAAGGCCACCTTATGTTTATATACCAGATCCACCAGGTATTGCAGGGCTTCGATCCCCTCCGGACTGTCGAACACCACTTTTTTCCCATCGGGCGAGAATATCTCCCCCCCGTTCTGCAGCACCAGACACTGGAACATCCAGGCCGCACCGGTGGTGAAAGCGGTGCCCCACTGTTCCGGGGTGCCGTCCTGGTTGCTGTCCAGGGTGAGTTTTTTGGCGGCTTCTATGAATTGGTCCCAGGTGGCCGGGAATTTTTCCGGATCCAGCCCGGCTTTTGCAAACAGATCCTTATTATAATAATACACCGGGACGCTTTTGTTGAATGGCATACTGGTAAGTTTTCCGTTCCGGGAGCATTCGGCCAGCATCACCGGGAAAAAGTCGGACAGATAACTGGTATCTCCCATTTCGGCAATGTAATCACCGAAAGGCTTTACCGCATCCTTTTCCAGCAGCTGGCTGGTCCAGGCCTCGTACGACTGGGCCAGCAACGGTTCGTTGCCGGCCGCCACCGAGGCCATCAGCTTCTGGGACAGGGCGGTATAACTTCCCATGCTGATGGGGTCTATCTTCCGGCCGGGATTTTCTTTGGAGAAATCGGCCACCATCGAGTCCAAAGTCTTGCCCAGCGGCCCGCCCATCACATGCCACATCACCACCTGGTCGGATGATCGCGGCTGACATCCTGCCAACGCCAGCATCAGCAGTAGTATCGGGAATATATATTTGTTCATATTATCGGCAGTGATTGATTAATGACTGGTACCTCAACCCCACCCTTCTCTTGGCAAGAGAAGGGAATGATCGGGTATCTTTGTCGCATAATTTATGCAGACCAGCGGTGAATTCAGGAAACTCGTATAATATATTTTCGTGTATTTCGCGGGCAACGGCTTACTCTTTCAGCCCGCTGGAGACGAAACTCTGGTTGATCTGTTTCTGAGCGAAGATATAGAAGATCACCAGCGGCAGGATGATCATGGTGGAGGCGGCCATCAGCAGGGGCCACATCGATCCCTGTTCCTGCGAGAAATAGGCCAGCCCCACCTGCAGGGGCCGCATGCTTTCGCTGTTGGTCACGATCAGCGGCCACAAGAAGCTGTTCCAACTGCCGATGATGGAGAACAGGCTGATGGTCACCAGCACCGGCTTGGAGATCGGCAGCAGGATGTGCCAGATGAATTTAAGATCATTGGCCCCGTCCATCTTGGAAGCTTCATAGAGGCTCCAGGGCACGCTCTTGAAATGCTGCCGCACCAGAAAGATGGAGAAGATGTTCACCGTCCAGGGGACGATCAGGGCGTAAAAAGTGTCCAGCCACCTCAGCTTGGCCAGGATCACATAGGCCGGCACCAGATACACCGGCTGGGGGATCATCATCATCCCCAGCAGGGCCAGAAAGGTCAGATCCCTCCCCTTGAAATTTTTGAATGAGAAGGAGAAGGCCGCCAGGGTGGAGGTGGCCAGCACCCCGGCCAGGGTCAGCACCGTCATGATGATGGTGTTCAGGAAATACCGCAATAACGGTATCTGGCGCCACACCTCCAGGTAATTCACCAGCTGGGGCCGGGCCGGGAATATCCGCGGCGGTATCAGCAGGGATTCCGGCTGGGTCTTGAGCGAGGTCAGGATCATCCAGACGAAGGGAAAGATCATCACCAGCGAAATGACGGTCAGCAGGATATAGATGATTATTTTGACTTTGGTCCTATTCACTTTTTATATGCTAATAAATTTATTTTTACGCCGACACGTCGCGAGAAAGCAACGATGTCCAGCAAGTGAGGAAAACCCATTTCTCCTTACTTTCTCTTGTGACCAAAAGAAAGTAACAAAGAGAAGTCCTGGGGCGCTCCAGCTGATGTCTATTGATCTGAATGCGAAATATCAGGATCCTTTATTAGTGGCCTGTCCTTTTATCCACTGTCCGATGCCGCCGATCGCCCCCAGATCCCGGCCGATCATTTTGGCCCGGCAGATTGATCGGCTTTAGTTTTTTCAATAAATCACTGAAGTAGGAGAAAACATACCGTCTCCGGCATGCCATATGCGCATACCGGCTGGCAGGCTTTATTGATAATGCACTTTCGATTCCAGCACTTTCCGCTGGATGATGGTCAGGGCCAGGATGATCAGGAAAAGCACGAAAGCCACCGCGTTGGCGTAGCCCATCTGCCAGTCGGAGAAGCCCTTTTCATAGAGGTAATAGACCAGGGTGCGGGTGGTGCCCAGCGGGTTCCCCCCCACCGGCCCCTGCATGGCGTAGATCTGGATGAAGACCTGGAAAGAGGTGATGGTGCTCATCAGCAGCACATAGAAAGTGGTGGGAGAGAGCATGGGCCAGGTTACATGGCGGAACGAGGCCCACTTCCCCGCCCCGTCCAGCGAGGCCGCCTCGTAGTAATGTTCGGGAATGGACTGCAACCCGGCCAGAAAGATGATAATGTTGTATCCCAGGGAATGCCAGATGCTCATTATTATGATGGCGACCAGGGCCAGACTGGGGCCGGCCAGGATCCCCGGCAGGTTGACCCCCAAAGGGCCCAGCAGGATGTTCATTATTCCGGCCGGCTCCTCCAGCCATAGGGAAGGTTTGATCCCTATGAAGGATAACACCTGGTTGGCCAGGCCCAATCTGGGATTGAATATCCATTTCCAGACCAGGGAGATGGCCACGGTGGAGGTTATCACCGGCAGGAACAGGGCCGTCCGGTACAGGGCGGTGGCTTTTATTTTCTGGTTTATCAGGACGGCAATGAAAAGGGCTATGAACAGGCTGGCCGGAACCACCCCCAGCACGTAGAACAGGGTGTTCAAAAGGCTCTGGCCGAACCGGCTGTCGCTGAACAGATAGATATAATTCCCCAGCCCCAGAAATTTCCTGGCCCCGGCCAAACCCCAGTCGAACAGGCTCATCCACAGGGCGTACAGCATGGGCGCCATCCGGAATGTCGCGACGATCACCAGGGCCGGCAGCAGGAACAGCCAGGGGGAGAGACGGGATATTTTTTTAAGCGCTTTGGTCATAATATAATTTATAGATGATAACCTATAAAAGCACCCCTGTCAATATACATAAAAAAGAGGAGAGCCTAATGGTTTCTCTCCTCTTTTCTATCGCAATACGGCTTATTTTAGAATCAGCATTCTGCGGGTGGAACTGCGGCTGCCGTCGCTCAAATTATAGAAATAGACCCCGTTGGAAAGCTGCTGGCCATTTTGCCCCTTCAGGTTCCAGGCCAGGCTGTGCTGTCCGGCCGACATCTGGCCGCTGAAGACGGTGGCCACCTTCTGCCCCAGCACGTTGAACACCGACAGGTCGACCCTGCCCTGATTGGCCAGGCTGAAGGAGAACCGGGCCTCGCGGCCGGCCGGGTTGGGCGAGCAGGGCATCAGGCTGAAGACCGGCTTGGCAATCGGCGGCTGGCCGGCAACCCCGGTCGGACCGTGGTTGATGACATCAGCCGAATCCCTGGGCAGCAGCTTGAAATGGCTGAAACTGTATGTCATCACCCCGGTGACGGTGACGCTGTCCACCCCGAAATTGGGCTTGGCATAGTAGATGCCGTTGGAATTGCTGGAGTTGTCGATCCGCAGGGTGTCGGGGCCGATGCAGACGGCCCACTCGCCGTAGGTGGGGCTCATCCAGGTGGTGTCGCAGGCCAGAGCCTTGGGAACGCGCACCAGCGTCCCTTCATAGGATTCCGCCGTGGGCGAGCCAGTCTTGACGTCGGCCAGCGATAGGTTGGTAATTGCCGGGACGGTTCCGGTGCCGCGCACCGTCACCTGGGAAGCGGAAAGTTCCGTCAGCCCGTTGTATTCGGTGACCGTGCCGGTGATGATGACCGAATCTCCGACCACCACGTTGGCGTTGGAATAGACCACTATGCCGTGCCAGGGGCCTGAGGCTTCGGCCAGCATGAACCCGTCGAAATCAACATAGTTCTTGGAAGTGACGATGCCCACTACGCTCACTGCCGAATCGGTCAGGGCGCCGCCGTTCTGAATGTCATAGATGGTATGCGGGGTATAGACCACCGCCCCGCCGTTGGTGGCCCCCGGGGTGGGCACCACCATGTCGGCCCAATCGACCGCCAGGTCGGTATCAACCCCGTTGGGACTCCGTCCGATCGAGTGGCCGGCTGCCGCATCTATGCACCCGGGATTCCAGCCGCCGAACCTGATCCAACTGGCCCAGGTAAGGGTGGGTGTTCCCCAGTTCATCTGGTCGATCACACTGTCGGCGGCATTCAATATGATCAGCATGTCGGCGCCGTTGGCCAGCCCCGCGCCGAAGCTGCTATCCGGCCACTGTATGGCAGGGACCGCCGGGAAGTTCAGGTGGAAGCTGTCAACCACGGCCGCCAGCACCAGATACTCCCCGGCCGCCAGCACTGTGCTGGGAAATGCCTCCCCGATGCTATCCGTGTTATCACACATGATCCAGCCAGTAAGATCTACGTCATCACCGGTTGGGTTGTAAAGCTCTATCCATTCGGTCTTGGTGTCGGTGCCGCCACCGATCGGATCATACTGCACCTCGTTGATCACCACCTGGGCATTGACCGAGACCGCCGCCAGCACTAAGATCAAAGCCAACAATGTTCTTTTCATTTCCGAAACTCCTTGTTCATTATTATAGATTTGTTTTTTCGAAGTTTATTATGCCACTTTTTATGCGGTTTGTCAAGTTAAGAATGGGTGAAATTTAATTTCATAATCTCAACAGGTGACACCAAATATTGTGGTAAGCAAGGCAAATGGATACCGTATGCGGTATTTTGCTGCAATCAGCAGGTTTGCCTGTCTCCCGTGTGTTTCCCGCCAGAGACGGACAAGCGTGGGCACAAACCCTGAAACCTATTTCGAGCCGTTTCGTGTGTTTCGTGGGAAAGTAGATCTAAATGGCAAATAAAATGGTACCCCTGGGCCGATTCCCCGCCGGCAGCAACTCTTTACAGTCGTGCGACGGCTGGTCCGCCGCCGCTGGGCACATTTCACGACAGCAGGAGGAGAACGCCGACACCCCCGATTTATCGGGGTGCTCTATCCATATCAATCGAACAGAGCAACCGGCAAATAAAATGGTACCCCTGGGCCGATTCGAACGGCCGACACACGGTTTAGGAAACCGTTGCTCTATCCATCTGAGCTACAGGGGCACACTTTGTGGTTCATGGGGTTATGTGAATTATCTTTTTATGCATTTTGGACTTGGTGTCCATATAGTGTCCACTCTCCTCCCCGATGCTGCTTTCCAACTGAGCTACAGGGCACATAATATCCATCCGGGATTTCAAATTTGGTCATATTATAACAAAACCCTGGCCGTATTTCAAGCTTGATGAAAGGGCGGCTGGGCCATGTCCTCGCAACCGGGCAAACCATCAGCGGACGATCTTCAAACGATCGATCCTCTCCACCCAGTTCTTTAGGCCCAGCCGCTGGAATATATTCCGGGCTTCCATCACCCTGTCGGGCTTTCCCATGGCCTGTCCATGATAAAAACAGGCCCGGGCGGTTTCCATCGGCTGGTTCAGTCCGTCGAATATTGCTGCGGCCTCGATGAATTTATCATCATTCTTTTCTATTCTGGCCTGCAATAGAAGCGCCTCGGCTTTGCCGTCCTGGGAATTCAATTCCCCGGCCAGTTGCAGTGCGGTTTCGGCAAGATCCGCGGCCTTAGCGGGAGCCGATCCCTCCCAGATCTCCAGCTCGGCCAATGAAAGACAGACCCTTCGCGAGATATCATTCACCTTTATCTCCCGGGCCAGCTTTTCGCTCCGGGTCAGATGTTCCCGGGCCTCCCTAAATCGGCCTTGTTCCAGGCAGACCCGGCCGATGTTATTGAGAATTATCGCCTGGCCCCGCCGGTCCTTTATCTCCTCCCGGATCCGGAGTGATCGGCCGTAATATTCCAGGGCCGGAACATGAGCGCCGAGTTTGTACTGCACCGTGCCGAGGTTGTTAAGGCTGACGGCATATCCCTGGCGGTCCCCTATCTCCTGGCGTATTTTCAGGGCCTGGCCATGGCAATCCAGGGCCCGGGGGTAATTGCCCAGGATGGAATGCACCGCGCCGATGTTGTTCAGGCTGCGGGCCTGGCCCTCCCGGTCGCCCACCTCCTCCTGGATCTTCATTGCTTTGCCGTAATGCTCCAGGGCCTGGGGGTAATTGCCAAGTTTGTCATAGATGGTGCCGACATTGTTCAAGCTCAAGGCCTGACCCTTCCGGTCGCCGATCACCTCCCGGATCCTCAATGATCTGGGATGATGCTCCAGGGCCCGGGCATAATCCCCGCGGCTATAATGCACCGAACCGATATTGTTCAGGCTGTTGGCCTGTCCCTTAAGATCGCCGGCCTCTTCCCGTATCTTCAATGAGCTGGCGTGGCATTCCAGGGCCCGGGCATAATCGCCCAGCTTGTTGTAGATGGTGCCGATATTGTTCAGGCTGTTGGCCTGTCCGGTTTGATCATCATTTGTTTTCTGGATATTCAGGGATCTTTCATAAAATTCCAGCCCCGAGGAATAATCCCCCAGGCTATTGTGCACATGGCCGATATTGGTAAGGCTTTCCGACTGGCCCTTTTCATCATCAACCGATTGGTATAATAAAAGGGATTTCTCCGCCGAGTCCAGCATATCTGCATATCTGTTCACGGAACCATAGATATCGCTTGACTGCAGATGGCAGTCCGCCTGGCATTTCTTGTCCTGGATCACCCCGGATATCAGCAAGCCCCTCTGAAAGTCGGCCAGCGCCCGCTCATTCTGGCCCACCAGGGACAAAACCTGGCCGCGATTCAGCATGATGTGGACCACTCGGGCATGATCCAAAGGATGTTTGGGATCGATCATTCAGGTATGTTTGATTGCATTGTCAATCACCTTTCAAATGACAAGGATATCAATTCCACCGATAAATATCAAGATAAATAACAACAGCCGGGCGTTGCCGCCCGGCCCCATCTCCCCCCTTTCGCCAATGGTGACATCCCATATCCGGAGTGAAACTCCAAACATCCGGTTCAACCGATAAGCTCTTTTATCTTATTGGTCAGTTCGTTTATCCGGAAGGGTTTGGTCAGATAATGGTCGGCCCCGGCCGCCAGTCCCGCTTCGATGTCCCTTCCGCTGGTCTTGGCGGTCAGCATTATGACCTTGATATCCCTGGTGTCCGGGGAGGCCTTGACCCGGCGGCAGACCTCTATGCCGTCTATCCCCGGCATCATTATATCCAGCACCATCAGGTCGGGGTGGAGCGACCCGGCCTCCCGGAGGGCCTGGTCGCCGTTGACGGCCTGATAAACCTGGTAGTTCTGACGGGTCAGCAGTTCCGTGATCAGGAACAGAACGTTGTTATCGTCATCGGCCACCAGTATTTTTTTCATCTCATCCATAGATCACTTTTATTGAGTTATAGGTTGTTCAGTTGTTACTGGGGGCAGTATCTAAGTTGCGTTTTTTATCAGGAATCCATAAAACCACGAATACCATAAACCAGGGAAACCCCTATTGATTCCTGCAATTCCTGGCTTCCTTATAGAATAAAATGAATAGAGTTCTCTAAATTTTATCAAGCCGGGTTTCCGCCGTCCAGTACCGTTTTAACCTTCTCCCTCAGCTCGGCCAGGTTGACCGGTTTGGTGATATAGGCGGCGATATCGGAGGTTCCCACCACATAATCGTCCTGCAGATGCTTGTAGGCCGAACAGATTATGACCGGAGTGGTCTTTTTAAGCTCCCGGATCTTCTCCACCACCTCCAGGCCGTTCATCTCCGGCATTTTGATGTCGAATATCAGCAGGTCGAACTGTTCTTTTAATATCCTCCGAAGGGCCTCCCGGCCGGTGGCCACGGTGGTGACCTGGTAGCCCTCCTCGCCCAGCACCTCCTCCAACAGCAGCCGGATATTGGCCTCGTCGTCCGCCACTAAGATCTTTTTCATGTCCGCTCCTTTATATGTTTATTACTTCAATGATCAAATATTGTCATATGTCATTCCCGGCCTGACCGGGAATCCAGACTTTTTCCCTCACTCAAATACACAAAGGCACAAAGGGTTTTGCTTTCGTCATTCTGAGCCAGACAGCCTGCCCGACAGGAGCCTGTACTGAGGAATGCCGTCCTCAGGATGACGCGCTTTTTGGCTTTTCATTTGCCCCACCTGTCATTTCAGCACTTCATTGCATTCAGCATAAACCCTGAGCCAGCAGGGCTTGCATGCCTTACTCAGGGCAGGCTTCCGGCTGGAATCCAGGTTTTTTCTGGATACCCGTCTTCACGGGCATGACAATATGGATTATTGGCCAATTGAACGCCGAAATTAAAATTATTTTGGCGTTGCCTCGGCTGTATCCAACTGCTTGTTCAGCGGCAGAAAGATGGTGAACTTTGTTCCCCGGCCTATCTCGCTTTCCACGTTTATGGTCCCCTGATGCTCTTCTATGATTTTTTGGATGATGGCCATCCCCAAACCGGTGCCGGCCTGCTTGGTGGTGAAGAACGGCTTGAATATGGCGCCCAGATTCTCCGGCGGTATGCCGCAGCCGTCGTCGGATACGGTCAGTTCGACCCCCAGGCCGTCAGAGTTGTTCTTTTCGGCCGCCGCTATCTCGATCCGGCCGCCGTCATTGATGGCCTCGATGGCGTTATTGGTCAGATTGAGGATCACCCTTTCCAGCCTGACCGCATCGCCCTGTATGGCCGGCAGGGCCCCGGCAATATTTTTGACCAGCTGGATGTTCTTTTCCGCCGCCTTGGCCTTTTTGGCGTCCATCACTTTATCTATCAGCGAAGCCAGATTCACCTCGGACCAGATGGTCTTCTTCTGGTGGGCGAAGTCCAGGATGTCCGATATCAGGGTGTCCACCCGGAAGGCCTCGTTTACTATGATGTCCACATACTTGCGGTTCTTGTCGTCCTCCCCCACCCGGGACTGCAGCAGCTGGGAGAAACCGGCAATGGAGTTCAATGGATTTCTTATCTCGTGGGCCATCACCGCCGCCATCTCGCCCAGGATGGCCAGCTTCTCGGAGTGCTTGACCCTCTCCTCCAGCGACTTGGTCCTGGTCAGGTCGCTGAAGATGGCGATGGCGCCGTTGGTCCTGGCGGTCTGGGTGTGCAGCAGCGAGGTGGAGATCCCGATGGTGATCTGCTGGTCGCTGAAGGTGGTGATGGTCATTTCGTTGCGGTGGACGCTTTTCCCGGTCTCCATGGTTCTTTGCAGCAGATCGTTGATGGTTTTAAAGCGGGGGAATTCGTTCAGGGGTTTTCCCATCACCGCGGCCGATATCAGATGAAAGATGTCGCTGGCCCCCCGGTTGAAGGTGGTGACGGTGCCGTCCACATTCACCACTATCACCCCGCTGTTGATGCTGGCCATGATGTTTTCGCTGTATTCCTTGTAATATTTCAGGCTCTGGTTGGTCTTGACGATCTCATCGGTGGCCAGCTCTATCTCCCTTTTCAGGCGTTGATTGATCCTCTCCTCCTCCTCCTTCTGCTTGCGCTCCCCCGCCGCCTGGCTGGCCCAGTAACTGCTGAACAGGGCCACCAGAAAGAAGAACGGCAGACGGATCCAGAACGACGGGGTGGAGAACACTTCCGATCCGGAGTTGTGATACACCAGCCAGCCGTAAAAGATCGAGGCCACAAAAGCCACCGGGATGGTGCCCTTGACGTTCTGTCCCACGCTGGACATGAAGATGCTGAGGAAGTAGATCAGATAGAAATCGGTGTTGATACCCTCGGCAAAGTAGACCGAGGCCGAGACGAAGCAGATGTCGGAGAGGAATATCACATAGTTGAGCCACTGCTTCTCGAACAGCCGGGCCGGGACGAAGGTCAGGATCAGGTTTGAAACGAAGAAGAATATGGCCAGCAGGTAATTCTTGCTGCCGAAGTTCAGCCCCCCCTCGCTGAACCCGGCCAGCAGGATCACCAGCAGCACTATCAGCCAGCGCATTATCAGGATGGTGGTCTTGTGGTCCATGTATTGGACCCGGTTCTTGATCTTGGCCGGTTTTATCCGGCGCAAAACATTTTTGATTATATTTTTCATCTTCAGATTATGGTGTTGATTATTATGAAATTAAATACACCATAGGTCATTCCTGCGAAGCTTGTCCTCGCGAAGGCGGGGAGCAGGAATCCAGGCTTTACTTGCCCCAAAGGCACTAAGGCACAGAGGGTTTTATTTTAACGTTATCATCACCACTTCGAAAGTTTTATTTTTGCCAACCTCAGTGCAGGCTCTGAGGTCTCTCCCCGCATAGCAGGCCGAACGGGTGACAATTGTCATCCTACGCCCAGCAAACATAAAAGTCTTCTCAGGATGACAGAAAGCATTCGGCGCAGATCCTTCCATTGTGAAAACCGGGGTCATTGCAGGATGACGTGCCTGTCGTGTCACCCTGAGGTCTCTTCCCGCCCGCCATGTTGAACGGGTGACAATCTTAAATATTATTCTATGACCGAAACCCAGGAACACATTCAATCTGCCGGGCAAGCCGGTCTTCTCAGTGTGACAAGGTATGCATGCCCTGGGCGGATCATGCTCCGCCCCTACATTAAATATATTCTTGACCCTTCAAACTATTCAATCTCCGCCCCTACTGACCACTGTCCCCTGTCTCCTGTATACTGTATGCTAAATACGCATACCGCTTTTATGCCTTAAATTTTATGGTCACCCTGGTCCCGCCATCGTTGGTCATCTTGATCTCGGCATCCAGCTGGCCCGCCAGTGAATCCACCAGTTGCAGACCAAGGGTGGGTGAGTTTTTAAGGACCACCTCTTCGCTGATCCCCGGGCCGTTGTCGCTCATCTCCAGGGTGCATATGCCGGCAGCATCCTTTTTGAAGGATATTTTTATTTTGCCTTTTCTCTGGGGGTCCTTAAAGGCGTACTTGATACTGTTGGTGGCCAGCTCGTTTACGATCAGCCCGCAGGGGATGGCTATGTCCACCGGTATTTTGTCTTCCATGATATCAGTCGTCAGTTCCACATCGCCCTGGGTAATCCCGTAGGAAAGATACAGTTCGTGCATAAGGCCCTTGACGTATTCGGAAAAATCTATGCCGGCCAGGCCCTTGGACTGGTAAAGTTTTTCATGGACCAGGGCCATGGAGCGCACCCGGTTCTGGCTCTCCAGGAACATCTTCTTATAACGCGGATCCTCCACGTATCCGGTCTGCAGGTTCAGCAGACTGACTATTATCTGCAGGTTGTTTTTCACCCGGTGGTGGATCTCCTTGAGCAGGATTTCTTTCTCTTTCAGGGAGTCCTTGATCTGTTCCTCCGCCTGCTTGTGCCCGGTGATGTCCAAACAATGGCCGATATACCCGACAAACTCGCCGGCGCCGTTATAACGCGGGCTCCCATCATCCCGCAACCAGCGGTATTCCCCATCGTGGCGGCGCAGGCGGTATTCCATGCTGAAGGGTTCCCGCCGGTCAAAGGCGTTGGTATATATTTCCAGGCAATACTGCAGATCATCCGGATGCACTCCTTCGGCCCAGCCGTTGCCCAGCTCCTGTTCCAATGGGCGGCCGGTGAACTTCAGCCAGACTTTATTGAAATAGTTGCATAACTTGTCGGTTCCGGCGGTCCAGACCAGAGCTTGGCCGGAATCGGCCAAGGTCCGATAACTTATTTCGCTTTCCCGCAGCTTAACCTCGGCCAGTTTGCGCTGGGTGATGTCCCGGATGTTGCACTGAACCACATTGTGGTCGCCCACCGGATAAACATTGCTGACAAATTCCACCTCTTTCTTCAGGCCGTTCTTGGTCACCAGCGGCAGGTCCTCGTACCGGACGTACCCCTTTTTCTGCAGTTCCATGAAGCTGTCGCGGCTGGCCACGATGTCCCGGAACAGGCCGATCTCCCAAAGTTCCTTGCCGATCAGTTCCTCGCGGGGATACCCCAGCAGGTCCTTGATGAAGGGGTTGGCGTCATCGATGATGCCGCTATCGGCGTTCAGGATCAATATCCCGTCCTTAGCCGATTCAAACAGCCGGCGGTAGCGGGTTTCCGAGGCTTTTAATGATTCTTCGACCTGCTTGATCTCGGTCATGTCATCGTAGATGGATACCACCTCCCCGTCCGGCAGTTTGTAAACATAATTCTCCCTCCAGCCGGTCAGGTGTTCATCCTGGTAAACCGACACCGGGTGCTGCTCCGCTTTCCCGGTCCGCCACACCCGCTGGAACACCTCCAGCAGCCCCATGGGTTTTATTCCCGGAAAGACCTCGGTCACTTTCCGGCCGATCACCTGGTCGGCCGATGTTTTCTCTATCCTCTGCCCGGCCCGGTTGAAATCCACGAACACGAAATCGTTTCCGTCGTCCACCGCCCGGTAAACCGCCACCCCGCTGTTGATGCCCTGGAACAGCTCGGTATAGCGCTTTTTGGTTATTTGGATTTCTTCCAGATTGTGCTGAAGTCCCTCCTCGGCGGACTTGAGTTCCACATTGGCCGACTCCAGCTCGGCATAATTGCTCTCCAGCTTTTCGTTGCTCTGCCTCAGTTCTTCCTCGGCGGCCAGCAGTTCCTGGTTGGCGGACTCCAGTTCCTCGTTGCGTTCCTGAATCTTCTGCTCGAATAGCCGGCGCTCGGTAATGTCCCGGACGATGGCCTGCAGGTATTTTTTGCCCTCTATTTCAATGGACCGGGCGCTGATCTCCACCGGGAAGGTGGTGCCGTCCTGGCGCCGGTGCATGGTCTCGTAGATCAGGCCTTTTTGAAGCACCAGTTGGCTCATTTGTGTTTTGAACAGCGCTTTTTGGTCGTCGGCTCTCAACCGATCGGCTTCCATTCCAATGAATTCTTCCCGGGTGTAGCCGTAGATATCCAACGCCCGGTCGTTTATCTCCGCCACCTTGAGACTATCGTCGATCAAAAAAATGATGTCGTTGGCGTATTTTGTTAAATAATCGAAATGCTTTACCAGGGCTTGCCGCTCATTCTCCAGGGCGTAGAGTTTTTTGAAATAATCCTTGCGCTGGTTAAGGAATAAGATGCTCAGAACCGAGACGGAGCCGGCAAAGATCAGCAGGGCGGCCAGGCTCCAGATCAAGGCATTGGCCCGATTGGCGTCATTGACCTCCTGCAGGTCAATTTTGGCCACCATAAACCAGCTGGATCGGGCCAGGGCTCCGGTAACAGCCAGCACTTTTTGCCCCCGGTAATCCCTTCCCTCACCCACCGTCCTCCCCTCCAGCACCGCCCTGACCGCCGGGACATCTTTTTCAGACAGGGAGATCTTTAGTTTTAGGGCGGCGTCCTGGGCGAACCGGACATCGTTCAAAAACAGCACCGAATCGCCGTCCCGGCGTATCAAAAGGGTTTCGAAGGTCAGGCCCTGAAAAGCATTGTTCTTCATCAAGGGGTACAGATAATCCCCGGGAGAGACCCGGAGAATTACCGCCGATTTTCCCGCTTTTCCCCTGGCCCCGGTGTTGATCGGAGCGATGACGTCTATGTGGGGCGTATTATGGACTGTGCACATATAGAAATCGGCCAACAGGTGCTTGCCCTCGGCCAGGGCCTTTTGCAGATAGGCCTTGGTCTCCGGGGACAGCACGTCCACCGTGCCATCGGCCTCCAGCAGGATGTTTCCGTTTTGATCTGCCAGCAGCACGTCGGAATAGCCGAAATGTTCCTGCCAGCCATTGAGACGCGATCGAATGGACGCCCGCAGTTTTACATCGCCCGGGTTCTCCCGCCATCGCTGCACCGCCTGGCCCAGGAACGGGCTGTCGGATATAAGGCTGGCATTGGCAGATTGAGCCTTGATCCAGTGGTCGATCTGGGCCATTTTATAATCCAGGGCCGCCTGCAGTTCGGCAATTTTCTCCCGTTTGTGCTCCTCGGCATGAGAATGAAGCAGAAAATAAAGGCCAGCGCCCAGGGCAATGAATAGTATCAGGGCTGCGAATATCAGCCCCCTGGGATATGCCTTGTTTTTTTCGGACACCATATTCCCCTCCTTAGGTTTGGCCCCTCTCCCTGCCGCTCCCCGTCAGGAGAGAGGCTTTCGTCATTGCGTGGAGACTTTTTTAATTTCAAACGAAGCAATCCCGGCTTTTCCTCACACAGAGGCACAAAGACACAAAGGCACAAAGGATTTTACTTTAAGGATCAATTTCATTGTTTTTGTCACCCTGTGGATTCTTCCCGGCAAGCTAAACGGGTGCCAATTGTCATCCTACGCCCAGCAAACATAAAAGTCTTCTCAGGATGACAGAACGCATCGTGTAACCTTGAAGGCCCTGGGCGGTTCATGCTCCGCCCCTACATTCAATACATTCTCGGCCCTTCAAACGATCCAACCCGTTTTCCCACTGTCTACTGTATACTGTATACTGGCAATTGTTAACTTTAAACTTTTAATTTTAAATCCACATATCCTTCACCCATTCGGTCTGCCACATTGCCTGCCTGTCTCAGGGTGACACACTTTAAACTTTTAACTTTCAGCTTTAAACTTCCGTCGCCAACGCCTGGTTTATCTTCTGGGTCAGCTCGGCCAGCCGGTAGGGCTTCTGTAAAAAATCCCTGACCCCGCTTTTCATAAGGTCCTGGGCCTCCTCCTCCATGCTGTAGCCGGAGGACAGCAGGGCTTTGATGCCGGGATTTATCTCCTTCATCTTAAGAAAGGCGTCATGCCCGTTCATCAGGGGCATGATCATGTCCAGTATCACCAGGTCAATTTCCCTGAAATGTTCCCGGTAGTAATTCACCGCTTCCTGCCCGTTGGCTAGCATGATCACCGTATATCCCTGGTCGCCCAGCATCTGGCTGGTGATGTCCCGGATGGTCTGCTCGTCGTCCACCAGCAGGATGTTCCCGGTTCCCTTTTGAGCCGGCTGTTTTGCGGCCTCCCCGTTTTTTTCCGGACCCAGTTCGGCCAGCGGCAGGTAGATGTTAAAGGTGCTGCCGTGCCCTTCCTCGCTGTAGACCTCGATGGACCCGTTGTGAGCCTTGACGCAGCCGTAGACGCTGGCCAGCCCCAGGCCGGTGCCCTTGCCCTGTTCCTTGGTGGTGAAGAATGGCTCGAAGATGTGCGATTGGATCTCCCGGGACATGCCCTGCCCGGTATCGCTGACCGATATCTTGATGTATCTGCCCACCGGGATCTTGTAGGAGTGATTCTTGACATACGATTCGTCCAGCTCGGCCACCTGGGTGGTTATGGTCAGGTTGCCGCCTTCAGCCATGGCATCCCGGGCGTTGAGGCAAAGGTTCAATATGGCGTTCTCCAGCACGGCCGGGTCGCCCAGCACGGTGCAGGGATTGGCGGACAGCGCCTGACGGACATTGATGTTCTTGTTCACGGTGTTGCCCAGAATGCCGGCCACCTCGGCCACGATGCGGTGAAGGTTCACCGGCACCTGCTGGTAGTTCCCCTTGCGGGCGAAGGTCAGCAGCTGTTTGGTCAGCGAGGCGGCGTGCTCCCCGGTGGTCAGTATCTTTTCGGCCAGGGCCGCCAGGGACGGCTGGTTGATCAGCTTGATCTGCAGCATCTCGGCCTGACCGATGATCCCGGCCAGCAGGTTGTTGAAGTCGTGGGCGATGCCCCCGGCCAGCTGGCCGATGGCCTCCATCTTCTGGGCCTGCTGCAGCTGCCCGGCCATCTGCTTGGCCTGGGTGATGTCGGTCAGGGAGCCGATCAATCCCAGGGGATCTCCACCTCCCTCCGATAATGGACGGCTGGCGCTGCGGACGAATACGACCCCCCCGTTCTTATCAATGAGCCGGCATTCATAAGGATCACCGGGCCCCTGGAGCCTGTTTTGAAAAACCTTCGTCAGGTCCGGCAGATCGTCGGGGTGGATGAATCTGGAGAATGGCTGGCCGGTAATTTCTTTCACGGTGAACTGGGTCATCCTTTCTACGGCCGGGCTGATATACTGAACGATGCCCGAGGGGTCCAGCAGGAAGATCACATCGCTGATCTGCTCCACCAGGGTCCGGTATCTCTCCTCGCTCATCCTAAGGGCCTCCTCGGCCTGCTTGCGGTCGGTGATGTCCAGCATCACCCCCTGAATAAACAACGAATTCCCCTCGCCATCCTTTATCTGTTCGAGATGCTCATAGGCCCAGATCAACTTTCCGTCCTTGGTGTGCATCCGGTATTCCTGCTGGACCGGCCCGTTTCCGGTCGCAACTTTTTTAAGCCCCTCCGAACATTTTGTTCGATCATCGGAATGAACCTGCTTGATCCAAAGTTTTGGATCGTCCATCCACTCCCGGGAGGTGAATCCCAATATCTGCTCCGTCTGCCGGCTGATAAATGTGGTTGAGTTCTCCCGGTCCAAGGCCAGCCTGAAGGTCACCGCCGGCAGCTGGTCCACCAGGGTGCGGTATTGCTCCTCGCGTCCCCGCAGTTCTTCCTCGGATTGTTTGCGATGAATGGCGAAGGCCACCTGCTCGGAGATGAATGTCAGGATCTCCTTCTCCCTCTCCCCGAACCTGATGCCCTGGTCGTAGGTCTGCACCACCAGCGCCCCGGAGTATCTGTCCGAGACCAGCAGCGGCACCCCCAGCCAGTCCAGCGGGGCTTTGCCCACCATGCGGACCTGGCCGGAATCCATCAGCTTTTGGTACACTTCCGGGGTGGCCAGCAGCGGCTTTTTTGAACGGATCAGGTATTCGGTGATGCCGGATCCCATCGGCCGGGATTGAGGCGCGGGGTCATATTCGTCCACAAAATAAGGGAAGGACAGGCGTTCGGTATTATTATCGTATATGGCGATGTAGAAATTCGTGGTGTCCAACAGCCGGCCGAGTATATTATGCAGGCTCCGGTACAGGTCGTTCAGATTGCTGGATAGGGCGGTCTCGTTGGCGATCTGGTACATGGCCTCCTGCAGCTGCTGGGATCTTTTCTTTTCGGTAACATCCCGGAAGATGCCCCGCACCCAGGTGGGCTTGCCCGGTGCCTGCGAGCTGTTGCAGTTTCCTTTGACCATGATTGCCTTGCCGTTTTTAGTCCGGAACACGGCCTCTACCAACACCTCCTGGCCGGATAATACCCTGGCAAAACTGAGCCGGCATTTATCCAAACAGCCCTGATCCAGAACATCAAATATATTCAGGGAACCGATCTCCTCCGGCCCGTAGCCCAGAGCATGGTGCCATCTCTGATTCACGTATTTGAAGCAGCCCTTTTCGTCCAGCAGCATTATAATGTCGCTGGTATTCTCGAACAGATCCCTATACCGCTCCTCGCGGTCAGCCAGCTTTTTCTCCATCCGGTTCCGGTACAGGGCCATCTGGATGGTCACATTGAGATCCCGGTCGTTGAAAGGCTTGATGATGTAGCCGAAGGGCTCGGCCACCTTGGCCCGCTCCACGGTGGCATCGTCGGCATAGGCGGTCAGGTAGATCAGTGGTATGCCCATTTCGTTTTTTATGATATTGGCCACATAGATCCCGTCATGCTTCCCCTTGATGACGATGTCCATCAGCACCAGGTCGGGCTTCTGCTCCCGGGCTTGGGCCAGGGCGGATTCGCCGTTATCGGCTGTGGCCGCCACCTGGTATCCCAGCTCCTCCAGCCGTTTGCAGATATCCCTGGCCACAATGGCCTCGTCCTCCACCACCAAAATGCGATATTTGGGCATACCGTTCTCCTTTTAGGTATTTGTCATTCCCTTACCGGGGATCCGGGCTCTTTGAACCACCAAGACACAAAGATTATTTCTTTTAATATTTTAGCGTCATTTCGTGTGTTTGGTGGAGTAAGCCTCTCGTGTCATTCCTGCCCCGCATCAAGTGCGGGATAAACCCTGAGCCAGCAGGGCTTGCTTGCCTTACTCAGGGCAGGCTTCCGGCAGGAATCCAGGCTTCTTTGCCTCACACCAAGACACAAAGGGTTTTAGTTTAACACTCTTGTCACCCTGCGATATCTCCCCGCATAGCAGGCCGAACGGGTGACAATTGTCATCCTACGCCCAGCAAACATAAAAGTCTACTCAGGATGACAGAACGCATCGTGTAAACTTGCCTGCCTTAACTGGCACATTCTTTAAGCTTGCGTTTTGCCGCCTTTCAAAACGTCCCGGATCAGTTTGTTGGCCTGGTATTTCCTCAGGTTGGCCTTGACCCGGGCCAGCAGTTCCAGGGATTTGACCGGCTTGACCAGGTAATCGTCGGCCCCGATGTACAGCCCCTTGATCTTGGTCTTGAAATCATCCAGCGCCGTGACCACTATCACCGGGACTTCCATGGTCAGGGGGCTCTCCCGGACCCTTTTCAACACCTCCATGCCGTCCAGGCCGGGCAGCATCAGGTCCAGTATTATCAGGTCCGGAGTGTTGTCCTTCATGAATTCCACTGCCTCCAGTCCGTTCATTATGGTATGGGTCAGGTATCCCCCGGTGCCCAGAACGTTGGACATGATCCTGGATATCCGCTCATCATCCTCCACGATCAGCACCATGTTCGGGCTCAGGCTTTTCTTTTGTTTGAGCAAAAAGTCGGCTGTGCATTCCTTTTGCAGTTTGCTCAACTGATCCTGGAGTCTTTTCAGTTTGACCAGGGAGCGCACCCGGGCCACCAGCTCGTCGAAGTTGAAGGGCTTGGTGATGAAGTCGTCGGCCCCGCACTCCAGGCCCCGGACCTTGTCCTCCAGGGTGTCCATGCCGGTCACCAGGATGATGGAGATGTTGCTGGTCTCCGGATCGCCTTTAAGCTCCTCAGTGACCTCGTAGCCGTCCATCTCCGGCATGATCACGTCCAGCAGGATCACCTCGGGTTTGAATTCCCTGGCCTTTTTGACGGCCTCGACGCCGTTCTCGGCGGTGGCCACGGTATGGCCCTGCTCCTCCAGCACCGCCCGGAAGAAGTTGATGATGTTGGCATCGTCGTCCACCACCAGTATCCGGGCCGTTTCTTTCTCCTGCAGCATGGCTCTCTCCTGTTTTATACTTATTCTTTATGTCATTCCCGAGAAGGCGGGAATCCAGGCTATTGTACTCAACCGGCTTAACCAGGAATTCAGGCTTCTTTTCACCGCAAAGACGCAAAGGACGCAAAGAAGATTATTAATTATTCTTTTGCCTGCCAGCCGTAGCCTTGGCGAAGGCTGGTCATTCCCGAGACTTCGGGAATCCAGGTTCTTTAACCACAAAGCACACAAAGCATGCCCTGAGCCTTGTCGAAGGGAGCACAAAGGACTTTTCATTTTTTTGCTTTCAGCTTTAGACATTAAACTTATAACCAACGTACTGTCATTCCTGCCCCGCATCAAGTGCGGGATAAACCCTGAGCCAGCAGGGCTTGCTTGCCTTACTCAGGGCAGGCTTCCGGCAGGAATCCAGGGACTAATAGGACACGGTTTTCACGGATCTTTTCTGGGCGTATTTCATTGCTTTCGTCATTCTGAGTCTGGCGCTCCTGCCCGCCAAACCGAAGAATCTACTTAACCGCAGAGGCGCAAAGGGTTTTCCCACGAAACACGCGAAATACACGAATAATTACCAGGTTATTTTTAGCGGTTTTTCGTGGTTTTAGCGGGCAGTCCCCGGTAAAACTTCCCCGGCGCAGATCCTTCGCTAGCCAAAATACATGCCGCTCTCAGGATTACGCGCCTTTTATTCTTCGAGCGTTGTCACCCTGAGGTCTCTCCCCGCATAGCAGGCCGAACGGGTGACGGTCTTTCGTATTCACACATTCAGCCTGTCAGGCAAGCAAGCCTTCTCAGTGTGACAAGCTTTATTTTCTTTCAACTACCCTGTGTGTCATTCCCGGCTTGACCGGGAATCCAGTAGTTTAACCACCAAGACACAGAGACACAAAGTGTTTTTAATTCAACGTCATTGTCACCACTTCGAAAGTTTGTTTTTTGCCAACCTCAGTGCAGGCTCTGAGGTCTCTCCCCGCATAGCAGGCCGAACGGGTGACGGTCTTTCGTATTCACACATTCAGCCTGTCGGGCAAGCAAGCCTTCTCAGTGTGACAGGTCTTAAACTTTATACTTTGAACTTTAAACTAAGGTCGTTATTCACCCCACCTCGTCGCCCCTGGTCTTGTTCTTCTTGTCCTTGAAGTACTGGGGATACAGCTTGTGGGCGCACTCGTCGCAGATGCCGTGGGAGAAGTCGGCCTCGGTGTGCTCGGAAACATACTCCTCCACCTGCTGCCAGTAACCCCCGTCGTTGCGGATCTTTTTGCAGGAGGAGCAGATGGGCACCAGGCCCTTGAGGGTCTTTATATTGTTCAGCGATTCCTGCAACTCTGCAACCAGCTTCTTTCTTTCGTCCTCCCCCTTTTTCCGTTGTATGGCCGCCGCAATATTATCCGATACGAAATTAAGTATAGATAGTTCCCTGGCTCCGAACCTTACCTTCTCGCGATATGATTGGACCACCAGCACGCCGAAGGCCTGGTTGCCGTTTTTAAGCGGAATCCCCACCCAGTCCACCGAGGGAGTGCCCACTATCTCAACTTCCCCGGCATCGGCCAGTTTTTTCTGGACCATGGGCGGGGCCAGCAGGGGCTTTTTAATTCCCAGCACATATTCCGTCAAACCTTTTTTCAAGGGACGGGAGACTGGGGACGGATCCCGTTCGTCAACAAAATAGGGGAATTCAAGCTGATCCTCTTTTTCGTTGTAGAGGGCAATATAGAAATTGGCCGTGTTCATCATCTCGTCAACTACCATGTGTATCCCGGCATACAGTTCAAGCAGGCTTTCGGACGAAGTTGATATCTCTGAGATCTTATAGATGGCCGACTGCAGAGCCTCGTTCTGTTTGCGCTCGGTGATATCGCGAAACACCACCATCGATCCGATGGTCCGGCCGTTTTCAACGGTTGGGGTGCTGGTGTATTCCACCGGGAAACTGCTGCCGTCTTTGCGCCAAAAAACCTCACCAGTTACATGGTGAATCTGGCCGTCTGTTATGCTGGCATTAATTGGGCAATCTTTGCTGTCGTAATGCGAGCCGTCTGGTTTTGTATGATGCGAGACTTCGTGCTGGACCTGGCCTATCATTTCTTCGACCGAATAACCCAGTAAGTTTGCGGCGGCTGGGTTCATGAATATGGTTCTCCTCTTATCATCCAACCCGTAGATGCCCTCGCCGGCGCTGCTTAGGATCAGGTCCATGCGGCGGGAAGTGTCCTCGATTTCCTGCCTGGCTTTCTTCTGCTCGGTGATATCCTGGAACAGTCCCATAGTTCCGATGCACTTTCCCGCTGAATCAGTCTGGGGAATGGCCGAAACGAATATGACCTTCTTTTCACCTGTTTCGGCGCTTATCTCCAGTTCATAAAATCCTTTTTTGCCGTCTTTTCTTTGCCGACTCTCTTCCGCCACTTGTTGTATACTTGCCGGGGTTAAATATTCCTTAAGTGATCGGCCCACCAGCAACCCCTTTCCTAAACCAAAGATACTATCCGCTGCCGGGTTGGCAAACACAAACTTTTCTTCTTCGTTGGTTACCCCTATACCCTCGGTTAGGTTTTCAATTAAATTCCGGAATTTCTCCTCGCTTGCCCGCAACATCTCTTCCGAACGCTTCCGCTCGGTAACATCGCGAAAATACCAGACCCGACCGTAATACCGTTCATTAATTCCAATCATGGGCGCTGAGTAGCGTTCAAAGATGCATCCATCCTTTAGAATAATTTCATCCTGGCTTGTTTCCCCTTTGTGCTCATACAGGTATTGTACACGCTGGAGAAACGACTTAGGATCAGCCATTTTACTTGTTACATACTCCAATAATTGTTTATCTTCTTTCTGGCCGATCAAATCCTGCGGTATTCCCCACATCTCAGCAAATCGATGATTGGAAGATACGATATTGGTATCTTCATCAACTATCAGGATCCCGTCGGTCGATGCTTCCTGCTGGGTCGATAAAATGACATTCCTAAATTGCAGATCCTCTTCCGCCCGTTTCCGCTCGGTGATGTCCTGCTTGACGGCCACATATTTTACCGGAGCGCCGTTTTGGTCCTTGATGCACGCTATTACCGCCTGCTCCCAGTACAGGCTGCCGTCTTTTCGCCTATTATGAAATTCCCCCTTCCATTCACCGCCCCCAGCTATGGTCTTCCATAAAACCTGATACTCCTCTTCACTGGTCTCGCCCGTTTTCAGTATCCGGGGGTTCTCGCCGATTGCATCGGCCTTGGGGTATCCGGTCATAGTTACGAAGGCGTTGTTCACGTATTCGATCCGGCCATCAAGATCGGTGATGACCACCGCACTGGGGCTTTGCTCCAAGGCGATGTTCAGTTTTCTCAACTCATCTTCGGTTTTTTTACGGTCAGTGATGTCCCGGCACACGCAGAAAATCAGCTTTTCACCCTCAAATGCAGCCCCATTGGTGCTTATTTCAACGTCATAGGTGGTGCCATCCTTACGACGGTGTCGCGTCTCAAAGAAATCACCGGCCTCGTCAACATTACTGATCATATCCATCGTCTGCTCACGTGTATACTGAAACTCCCAATCCCATACGTGGAGTTGTTTGATTTCCTCGGGGGAGTAACCAAGCATTTCGGCAAACCGCCGGTTGGACTCGTATACGCTGCCGTCCTTGGCAAGGACGACAATGCCGTCACGGGACTGGTCGATAAGGATACGCCTTCGGATTGCCTCGGCATTGAGAGCCTGCTCCTGCCGCTTGCGTTCGGTTATATCCACAAAACTTTCCACCAGCACTTCACGCCCGCCCATTATGGTTGGTGTTACGGTTTTAAGAATGGGGATCATTTCGCCTTTAACATTGATAACACATTTTTCCGAATTATCCACTGTCTGATGCAAATCGGTTATGGGACAGGCACCGTCACTGGCCGGGCAGATAAATTTGTTGCATTTCCTGTCGAGAATATCACTAACCGGGGCGCCTATCATTTGGGTCGCCTGTTTATTGGCATACACAATAACGTGGGTTTCACGGTCTATCACCACGACCCCGGCCTGTACGGCCTCAAATATAACCTCCATCCGTTCCTGGTTCTCGCGGTTGATGCCCTCAATCTTTTTCCGTTCGGTGATGTCCTCGACAAGGGTCACAAAAAAACCTTGCTCCGGGCTGTAGACCGAGACCAGCAGCCATTTGTCCAGATGCTTCGAGTAGATCTCGGTTTTGCTGGTCTCGCCCGCCAGGGCCGCCCGGCCGTATATTTCCAGCCAGCCGATGTCCCCTTTTAGCATCCAGGGGGTGGCCTCCGAAGCTTTGCATCCCAACACCCGGTCGGCGGCCAGCCCGGTAAGGTCATAATAGGCATGGTTGGCCTCCAGCAGAATGAAATCCACCGGATTGTTCAGTTCGTCGGTCAACAACTGATAATGGGCCAGGCCATTCAGCATGTTGCCCAAAAGCGCCTGGTATTGCCTGGTCTGGTTGTTGGCTATAACCTCGGCCGATCTCCTGGTGGTTATCAGGACATGTGCGTAGGTCCCGAAAGCCAGCAGCATGAATGTCACCAGCAGCCGCATGTGCAGCTCCATCGGCTCGGCCCCGAAAAAATGCTGGTAGGCCGAAAAACCGGGGCTTAAACGGAAATGGATATAATACTCCAGCGCCCAGAACAAGAGCACCAGCCCCAGGCTGACGAAGATGCTCAAATAGGTCTTGAAAAATGATTTCTTGCCTTCCGTCTGGTTGTTCATTCGACCCCTCCTCTATCCGGCGACGACATCTCATCGCGGAAGGTCTCTTTTATTTGACAGATCCGGTCCTGCGACTGCACAAAACAATCCACCACCTGCGGATCAAAATGGCTGCCTCTGTTTTGCCTGATGGTATCAACGGTATATTCCAAGCTGTGGATCCCGCTGCGGTACGGCCGCTCAGAGGTCATGGCGTCGAAGAAATCCGCCAGGGCGGTTATCCTCCCGGCCAGCGGGATCTTTCGGCCCTTAAGCCCGCGGGGATATCCATCTCCGTCCCACCGTTCGTGGTGGGTCAGGGCGATCACCGAGGCCAGCCGGATAAAGCCGTGTTCGGAGCCCTCCATGATCCTGGCCCCGATGGTGGTGTGCTGCTTCATGATCTCCCATTCCTTTTCGTCGTGCTTGCCGGGCTTCAGCAGGATGTGGTCCGGTATCCCGATCTTGCCCACGTCGTGCATGGGCGCGGCGTATAGAATTGCCTCGATGGTGGCCCGATTGAGCCCCATTTTCACGGCGATGGCCTCGGCGTAATGGCTGACCCGCTTGATGTGGTCCCCGGTCTCCTTGTTCTTGTACTCGGCGGCCAGCGACAGCCGGTAGATGGCCTCCAAAGAGGCCGATTTTATCTTATCCAGCGAAGCCTTCAGCTGCAGGGTCCTTTTGGAGACCTCCTCCTCCAGCGCTTTCTGATAATTGACCATGTGGTCGTTGTAGGCCTTGACCTTGAGCAGGGAGCGGATCCTGGCCTGCAGTTCGGTGGGATCCACCGGCTTGTTCAAAAAGTCGTCGGCCCCGGCCTCCAGGGCTTTCACCCGGTCCCGTACTTCCGATTTGCCGGATACTATCACTATCGGTATGATCTTGGTGCGGTCGTTTTCCTTGAGTTTTCTGGTCACCTCAAACCCGTCCAGGCCCGGCATCACTATATCCAACAGGACCAGGTCCGGCATCTGGTCCAGGGACAGGGACAAGGCCTGGTCGCCGTCTCTGGCCAGCAACACGCTATAGCCCAGCCTTGACAGGATCGCGTCCATCAGCTCCAAATTGACCGGTTCGTCGTCAGCCACTAATATTTTGGCTCCAGGTTCCACTTTGTCATTCCTTTTTGGCCGGATGGCCGATAAGTTTTATCACCTTGGCCAGCAGCTGCTCTTCGGTGAACGGCTTGGCTATGGAATCGTCAGCCTCGATGGAATGGCGCTTCAACGGGCCCAGCACATTTTGCTTGCCGGTCATTATCATGAATTTTACCTTGTCCAGGCTGCGGTGATTCCTCAGCCATTCCAGCAGCTGCAGGCCGTCCATGGTTGGCATCGCCAGATCGGAGATCACCAGATCGGGCGGGTCCATTTTTATCATTTCGGCTGCCCGGCGGCCATCCCCGGCCACCGAGGCATGGTAGCCCCGGCCATTCAGCATCATCAACACCATTGCGGCCAGCACCGCTTCATCGTCCACTATCAGGATGTCCATCAGGTCATTCTCCGTTCTTTAAGGAGAAGGTTCTTGAGCTGATGCCGTAATCCTTAAGCTTAAGCTGCATATTCTGGCGGGCCATGCCGGCCATCACTGCGGCCTTGGTGACATTCCCCCCGGTGATCCTCAGCAATCCCTCGACATACTGTTTTTCGAAGATGTCCCGGGCCTCCTTCATGCTCCGGTCCAGCGGCAGTATCACCTGATCCAGCTCCACCGCCTGGTTGCGCCGCGGCATATCTCCGATCTTAATTATTTTTCCGGGGCATAGCGCCACGGCATGCTCTACGGCATTCTCCAGCTCCCGGACATTGCCGGGCCAATTATAACGGGTCAGATACTCGGCGGCCTCGGGGCTGAATTGCTTGGCCTCCCGGGACTGCTCGGCGCAATATTTGTCCAAAAAATGATGCGCCAATAGCAGGATGTCCTCGGGCCTTTCCCTTAAGGCCGGCAGGTTTATCTGAATGACGTTCAGGCGGTAGAAAAGATCCTGCCGGAAGACGCCCTTCTTGACCTCCTGCTCCAGGTCCTGGTTGGCGGCGGCCAGCACCCGGACGTCAACCTCCACCGGGCAGGTGGCCCCCACCGGATAGAAGACGCCCTCCTGCAGGACCCTTAAGAGTTTGACCTGGGTGCTCAGCGGCATGGTGGCCACTTCATCCAGGAAGATGGTCCCCTTGTCGGCCATCTGAAAAAGGCCCTGCTTGGAGGCGGCCGCCCCGGTGAAGGCCCCCTTGGTGTGGCCGAACAATTCCGATTCCAGCAGGGCCTCCGGGATGCCGCCGCAGTTGAGGGCCACGAAACGGCCGCCTTTCCGGCGGCTGTTGAAGTGAACGGCCCGGGCCACCAGTTCCTTGCCGGTGCCGGACTCGCCCTGGATCAGCACCGTGGTGCTGGTGTCGGCGATCTTGCGGATCAGGTCGAAAATGGCCAGCATCTTCTTGCTCTTGGCCACGATGTTCTCAAAACCGTAACGCCGGTCCAGGGTCTGCTGCAGGTACCGGTTCTGATCCAGCAGCTTTTTCCGCTCCGCCGCCTGGCTGATGGCCAGCAGCACTGCGTCGGTGTGTATCGGCTTCTCCAGATAATCATAGGCCCCGGAACGGATGGCCTTGACCGCGCTCTCCACGGTGGCATGCCCGGTGATCATGATCAGGGAGCTCTCCGGCGAGATCTCTTTCAGCCGGGGGATAAGCTCCAGGCCGGAGATATCCGGCAGATGCATGTCCAGCAGCACCACATCGTAATCGCCCTCGCTCATGGCTTTAAGGCCGGAGTTGCCGTCCGGCACCACCGTTATCTGGTAACCGACATGGGAGATTATCTGGCTGAGTATCTCCCGAATGGGTTCCTCGTCGTCTATCACCAAAACCCGGATATCAGGCGGTTTGTTCATGGTTCCCTCGCTATATTATGATCTGTGGTTTAATGACGCTGGGTGAAGTTCAGCTCAAATTCGGTCCCCCGGTCGGGGCTGCTTTTGATCTGAAGCCGGCAATTATTCTCCTCCAGCAATCTTCGGGCCAGATTGACGGACAGGTCCCGCCCCGGCTTCCAGGACGCCAGCGACGCCTCCATCATCCCGGCCAGCTCCGCCTGGTCGATCACCAGTGAAGGGCTGTGCATGGTGACGGCCATTTCATCATCCTGATGTTTGACGGTTACTTTAAGGTCGCCCCCCTTTCCCAGCTTTTTGCCTTGAAAGACCAGCAGCCCCACCAGCGCCTGCTGGATCTGCCCCTGATTGACCATCACCGGGTTTTCATACTCGCCGTGGTCGACCTCGATCTTGACCTTTTTCCCGGCCAGGTAATAGTTGACCAGCCCCGCCGCTTTTTTAACGATGTCCGAAAGCAGAGCGGTGCTTTTGATGTCCGAGGAATCCCGGCTGTAAAGGGACAGGTTGTCCAGGACCATATTGAGACGCTCCACCGACTTGGAGATGCTTCCCAGCGCTTTCTGTAATTTGTCATCGCTGGCGATGCACATCCCGAAATATTCCACGCCCAGGGTGATGGCCGAAAGCGGATTTCTCATCTCATGCACCAGGCTGGAGGCGATCTCCCCCAGAATGGCATATTTGAAGGAATCCAGCAGGTCGGACCGCTGGGCCTCCAGCTGTTCCATCTTTCCCTTTAAATTGGTCACCAGGTCCAGATTCTCCAATACCAGGGATACGTTCTTTGCCAGCAGGGCCAGCCCGGTGCGCTGGTCCGGGCCCAGTTCCCCCTCCAGGGGCTTGAGATAGATCATCCCGTAGGCGGTCCCCTTGGATTCCAGCGAGGCCTGGAGGGCATACAGTTCGAATTCGTCCTGCCAGGCTGGGTTGCTTTTATGGGTGCCGTCACTCAGCTTGATCTTAATTGCGGTATTCCCGGTTATATGATTCAGGGACTGCAGGGCTATGTTCAGCAGTTTCTCGCGGTCGGGACTGCCCATGAACAGGTCGTAGATCTGGTACAATGCCAGATCCCGCTTCAGAAGGCGGTTCTCCCGGCCCAGTTGCTGAGCCTGCCAGGACCTATCAAGTTTAAGCTTCAAGGTCTCCAACTTGAACGGTTTCTGGATATAATCGGCCGCCCCCAGCTGAAGGGCCTCCACCGCCGATTCGACGGAGCCGTAGCCGGTGATGATCAGGACCACCAGCTCCGGGTCCAGCTTTTTGCTCTCCTTTAACAGCCAGACTCCGTCCTGATCGGCCAAATTCAAATCGGTCACCAGAACATCCCAACGGTCTTCCCGCAAGCCCTGGCGGATCATCTCCAAACCCTGGGCGGCTCCGCCGGTTGATTTCACCTGGCAGCCCAAAGACCGCAGTCCAGCGGTTAAGAAATCCCGCAGCTGATCCTCGTCATCCACCACCAGGATCTTTAATTTATCGTCGGCCATTTTATCTCTCCGGTTAGTGTTTATTTGGAAGACCCGAAACAGTCCTTATTTCATGGTAACACCGCAGCCACAACGTGTCAATACGCTGACATATATTTATTGTTCCCCATTCAGCCGGATTTTTTCGATTATTGTTGCAAGTAAAGACAAAACATCATGCCAGTGTAAGAATAAATATGCATTTAATGTGCCTTTTTATGTTATAAGACCTAACCCATTATCGATAAAAGGGTAACTATTATCAAGAGTTTACAGAATAACAAATATATGTCATATTTATATGACTGTGGTCATATAAATATGACATATTGTGCAAGGTTATATTTATTTTTAACTTAAGGCTATATGCTACCTGCCGAATGCCAGGCCTGCCGAAACGCTCGCCCCAAATCCCTGGGAATTATAGCCGGGAAACCCCAGGCTGGTGGCTGCCGCGTCTAACCTGATGAAGCCCAGTTTCAACCCGCTGCCGGCGCTGTAGACGATGGTCCGATTATCCCATACGGCCAGTCCGGCCCTAAGCGGAAGAAAGGAGATAAGCCTTAACTCAAACCCCTGGGCCAACTGCCATCGGGCGGCGCTGCCGGCGCCGTTATAGAAGCCTTTCCTCACATCCAGCTCGGCGGAGAAGTATTTTGAGTCATAGGCGATGCCGGCATTGAAGGCGGCCGGGTACCGCGACCGGAAGATCCCTCCCAGGGTATCGGTCCGGTCAATGATCTGATTGCCCGAAAGCATCCCGGTAAGGCTGTCCCCCAGCAGGGGCAGTTCATTTACTTCCATATTTAAAACTCTTTTTCTGGTGTCGTTCTTCCAGGTTATTCCATTGCTCAGATTCATCAGCGAGGCTCCCAGGGACCAATGATGGTTCAGCTGGCAGGCCAGGCCCAGGTCGGCGGCAAAGCCGGACCCGTTCATGTTAAGCCTTCTGGTATCGAAATCATTTTCCCCGGCGGACAGGATCTCGATAAGCCCGGTGTTATTAAAGCCCGATCCGCTGGTGGTAAAACTTAACTCTCCGCCCATTTTCCCGTAATTTATGCCCATCAGGTGTTTGATCCCTATCCCCAGGGCCAATCCTTTGAATACCCCGATTTTTATTGGCTGGCCATAGGATAGGGTGGTGGCCGCAACGGTCCAGGCATCCCCCATATCGCTGGCCGCCAGGCTGTAGGTTCTGTCCAGCTGGTTCCCGAAAAGGGCCAGATCGAAAAGGTCCCGGGGTATGCAGACGCTCTCGGCCGAACGCAGGTTGACAGTCAGGGCCATCCGCCCGGCAGCCAGCCCCAGCAACATGGCATCCACCGAGGCTGAGGCCCGGAAACCCGAAGAGGGAATGGCCCGAAGAAGGGCTTCTTTTTCCCCTTCGTCCAGAAAATCCCCGGAGGCCCGGTTGTAATCTTTCAGGCTGAATGAATTATTGCCTGCCATCGCGCCAAAATGGAACAGTTTGATGTTGAGGCCGCCGTTATTTTCCATCCCCAAGTTGGCCGGATTGGCCAGTGAGCCCTCCACTCCGCGGGATCTTACCAGGGTGGCCCCTGCCTGGGCCATGGTCCGGGGCTCGAAACTGTCGAAAGCATACGCATTTAATGCCGCCATCGATGCCGTTAAAAACACCAGGTTTATTTTTATTGAAAGTTTCATCGCCCTGTCCTGCCGGTCAGTTGACCTTGGTCCTGACCGAGATCAGTACCGCTGTTTTAAGATAATCGGTGGGCTGGATATTTACCGACAGCCCGTTGGTGCCGCTGGTGACCAGGTAATAGCCTACATATACTGTCCCCGACTCATCGGTTAACACCGCCATCTCCTTTTCGGTAAGGGTCATATTTATCTTGGTGGTCCTGGACTGAATTACATTTCCATTGGCATCAACCTCGGCGGCCTCTATACGTAGCGGGCCAATGACCACTTCCGGCGCCTGATAAACAGTGGCGGGGTCACGGCTGATATATATGACAGCCGTATCCAACCCGATGGCCAGCCGGTTTTCCAGATCGTAATTGACGGCCCCGTTGCTTACCATTCCGCTTAATGCCGAAACGTCAACTTCCCTGACCTGGCCGGTGATGCTGGTGGCTCCCAGGATGACCGGAACAAAGGGGTCTTTGCTGCCGGAGTTCTTGAGACCGAGAAAATCGCCGATATAAGTGTTGCTGGTTAAAAGCGGGACATTAATATCGGCCTCCCATGAAGGTGCCACCGGATTCTGCAGGGAGCACTGTATGCCGGTGAACATCAATGATACTGTTGCTGCTATCAAACCTGCTTTTTTTACTGATGCGGGGGACATTTAGTTTCTCCTTTATTTCCATTTACGGTTCACCTGAATAATGTAGCAGATTGCATGCCAAGTTAAATATTTTGATCAAGGCCTTGGGATTGCTTGCTTTGCCGATCAGTGCCAAAAAACGATCATGCTATATCTGTCCTTTTAAAACGACAATGGTTGGAAATACATGTCTTTTAAAATTCATGCCTTGCTCAGGGCCATCGGTATTCCCGCCAGGAATAATAATTTCCCGGTTTATTTCAGTTAACCATATATAGCCTGGAAGGAGCAATGCCTGTTTTAAAACCCTCCAATAGCAGTCGCATTGCGGCACCTGTCCAATATTTATGGCGCTTCCTCTTATTTCACCCAGAGCAGTCTGCTCGACCAATATGCTGCAATGACAGCGATTACGCGGCAAAGCCGGACTTGGCATGATAAGTGCTTGTATATAATACCTGAACGCAAACAAACAAACAAAATAAACTAAATAAATCCAAGGAGAACTAAAATGAAAAAAGTAACCATCTTCGCAGCCCTGTGCGGAATCATCTTCGCCGGGATAACCACCACCTGTTACGCCCGCCCCAACTGGGAAAGATTTTTGCCCAGACCGATAGTCATTCCGGTTGACTCTTCTTCCTTAAGCAGCGATATCACAATTGCCGCCATCGATTTCCGGAAATATCTTCCCCGGCCCATTGTGATCCCGGTCGATTCCGCCGGATTTTCATCCCCCATCGAGCTGACCTCCTCGTATCAGGGCGAGATCATAATCGCCAAGCGCAATACAGTTCTCCCGCCATCAGCGCCCGGCCCCATAGACCCGAAGACCACTACCAGATACCAGAATGAACCAGTCATCTCCGCTGCTCCGGTCGCCAAGGATCCGCCGCCGCACCCCTGGATCAGAAAGACCCTGACTGCTTGAAGCTCTTTACCGCCAAACATAAAAAGCCGCAGCTAAGCTGCGGCTTTTTTTCATGATCCAATCACCTTATCATCAGAACGGTTCTCCCCAGGCCACCATCCATCTCCAGTATCGGATCTGCCCCGGCAAAATGCCCGCGACGGCCGTGGCCTGGGCACCTTTTATTCCCACAGGATGGTTGTGGGTGACCACGGCACTGGCCTGGGCCGCCCTCAGGACATCCTTGTGGCTGTTACGGAAGAAACCGACCGGACTGACCCCCATGGCCGATCCATTGCCGTAACTATTATATGGTTTGGGATCCGGGGGAAACGCCCAATCATAAAAAGGCCCGCCATATCCGGCATTGGGATATCGGCGGGCATATTCTCTAAAGGTCTTGACGTAGTCCTTTTTATTCAGCAAACAATCAGCCACCGCAACGGTAAGCACGGTATCATCGATGGAATGCGATCCAGCCACAAACAAAGGGAAATCCGGGGATTTATTCTTGGTATATTCGTGGACCGAGCCGATGATGCCTCCGGCTATGGCGCCAATCATGATATTCGGCATTCTCCAAACTATTTTCAGCCTGGCTCTTCATTTATAACCTTCTTTATTTTCGCAGCCAGATCAGCCAAATGATACGGCTTGCCTAAATAACCCTTGAGCCCCAATTTAAACAATTCATCTGAATCCCGCCCCGCGCTAAAGCCCGATGAAATCAGCACCTTTACTTTCGGATTGATTTTTTTAAGCTTGATAAAAGCATCCATACCGTTCATCACAGGCATAATCATATCCATGATCACCAGGTCGATCTCGTTCTGGTGCTCGCCATAAAATCCTACCGCCTCTGCGCCATCGGAACAAGTGTATACCTCGTACCCGAGGTGCTTAAGTAGATTTTGAGCCGCCTCCCGAACCATTTCCTCATCATCTACCAGCAAAATCCGGCCCTGGCCGGTTAGATCATCCGCCAAGGGTCCCGCAGCCTTTTTTTCAGGTGCCACGCTCATTACTGAAGGAAGCCAGATATTGAATAGAGCCCCTTTCCCCGGTTCGCTTTTAACCTCTATCGCTCCTTTATGATTCATGATCGTCCCATATACGCTGGCCAATCCTAAGCCGGTGCCTTTCCCGGGATCCTTTGTTGTAAAAAACGGTTCAAATATATGTTTTAATGTATTATTATCCATCCCATCACCGGTATCGGATATCGATATAAGCAAGTACTTCCCTGGCTCTATCTGATAGCCATGGTTTTTTATAAAATCGCTATTCAACACCTCATCGCGGGTGGAAAAGGTAAGCAAACCGCCTTCGGGCATAGCATCCCTGGCATTCACTCCGAGATTTAATAACATATTTTCCAGCTGGGACGGATCACCGTTTACTGCCGGCAGCACAGCATCCAATTGACGGTTCACCGTTATGCGGCGATCAATGGTTTTTTCCAAGATCCCGCAGGTATCGTCTATCAAATTGTGGATGTCGGTTGGCTGCCATATCACTCGCCCTTTTCTGGCGAAAGTAAGCAATTGCCGGGTGAGGGTTGCCGCATGATCGGCGGCATTGGCAATATTATTGACATAAGCGGATAATTCCCGATTTCCCAACAGCTTCATAGCCAACAATTCTACATTGCCGATGATGCCGGCCAGCATATTATTGAAATCGTGGGCAATACCCCCGGCCAATAGACCAATAGCCTCAATTTTTTGGGAGTGCCGCAATTCCTGCTCGATCTTTCTGCGCTCGGTAACATCCCGCATGAACACCAATGCACCGTTATCCCCCTGGTACTCGAAGGGCACTACCGAAACCTCGACGTCAACCGGAGTCCCATCCAGTTTAAGGTGCTTATATTCAACCGCGGGAAGATCACTCTTTTCCCGGTTAATCGTCCTGATTCTCTCAGTAACCATTTCCTGAAAATCGGGATGAATTCGTTCGATAATCGGGCTGTCTATCAGCTGCTCCGGTCTTTTCGCCCCGTAAAGAGACAGACAGGCTTTGTTGACATAAGCATATTTCCCGTCAATCTGTATGAAAATGGCATCCGGCGCACTGTCGGCCAGAAGCTGGAACTGTTGTTTGCTTTGGAGTAATTCCACCTGGTTTCTGGTTAAATCATCCAGCTGCTGATGCAGTTCCTCCTCGGCCGCCTTAAGTTGCTGTTCGGATGCCGTCAATTCCTCCACCGTCGCCGCCAACTCCTGGTTGCTATCCAAAAGATTTGTATTGGATTCCTTAAGCTGCGCCTCGGCCGACATTAACGATTCCAGATATTGGTTCCTGCGCTGATACCAAACAATGACCACCGCTGCGGCCGCCACCCCGGTTAGAAAAAAGGCCAGCAAGGCTACCGTAATGAAAAGTTTTTTTACGGGGGCATACACCTCTTCGGCATCGACCTTGGAAACCATGAACCATGAAGTACCGGATATCTTCCTCAAGGCCGCCAGAACCGGCTGGCCCCGATAATCATATCCCTCGACCGTTCCGGTCCTGCCGGTTACCGCCATCACCGCCGGAAGCTTGGTGTCGGTCAGGGGCTCTTTCATTTTCAGGGCGGTATTTTCACGATGCCGGACGTCATTCAAAAAAAGCACCGAATCTCCCTCCTGCCTGACCAGCAGGGTCTCCGAAGTGCGGCTGGGGGCCGGCCAACTCCGAATAAGGGGATAAAAAAACCTGCTGGGATCGACCCGGAGGATCAAAGCCCCCGTCCGCCTGCCTTGATATGCAATCGGCGCAACAAAATCCATATGCGGACGTTTGGCTTCGGGACAGTAGTAAAGATCGCTGGTCAAAACCCGGCCCGAGCCAAGGGCCTGGGTTATAAAACCGGTTACTTTGGGGCCGACATGCTTGGATGTATCGTTGATCGCCATCATTACCGTGCCGTCGGGCTTTAGTAAAAGAATGGCTTCGTATTGATTGTAGCGGAGCAATGATCTCAGGCGTGTGGCTACCGCCTCTTTCAACCGTCCGTCCTTCGGATTTTCGAACCATCCGGCCGTGGCTTCCGCAAACGAACGGCTGTCGGCAATTCCCCAGGCGTTATTGATGCGCTCCTGATACCATGACTCTATCAGGGATGATTTCAGGTCCGCTATCGCCGAAAGATTTTCCTTTTGTTCCTCCGCCAGGGCACGGCTCTGCCTTGCATAAAATAGCGTCGCCCCTGCGGTAATGAATAAAATAATGACGGCCAGAAAGCCTGTCATATAAAACAATTCCCGCCGGGTTCTTTTTGGGGTTTTATTCCACATTGCCTGCTCCCGTCGCCGCCTCAACCTGAACGGTCTGGTTCAAAAGGTGTTTTAACACACCCCCTTGCCGATGAAAAAGGGCGCATACTTTTTATCTTCATCCAGTATATGTTTCTTCAGCCATTCCCTAAGAAAACACATGGTTTCTATGCTGGCAGAATAATCTTCATTTTCGTGCTTTTCCTTCAAGGAAATAATGGTTTTCTTGAACATATTATGTTCCTGAATATGATGCATGGTCTCGGGGTACAGATGAAGCCCGAACAATGTTTCCTCCGTTTCGAAATGATATTCGGCATAATCCATCATCTCGGTCAAAATTCCAGCCAAAATGACCCTGGCCCCTCCGTTTTTCAGGGCAGTATATAGTTTATTGACCAGATCAATCAATTTTATATGCTGCTCGTCTATTTCCTCGATATTTACCTTGTATTGGTCGGCCCATTTTATCAACGTCATGTCAGCAAATCTCCGTTGCCTTGTGGCTGGAAAGATATTCCCTGGTCTTTAAGATGGCCTCCTGGGGTTCTACTTCAACATTGCTGACTGTTACCCAGCCGTCCTCCAGCCGATGCTTATGATAATAACGATACCCGCCTACCGGGTCAATAACCTTGGTAACCACATTATTTTCGTCCAGTCTGAACAGTACTGCGGATACTATTTCCGGCTCGGCCAAATACTGGTTTTTGGGATGGGGCATTTCAGCCACAACGAAACCCAGCTGTCTCTCCCGTTCGGTAATTACCGTAGCGTACATATTAAAGGCTCCATAAGGTTATTTCAGGGAAATTGTGATCTGGTTTTTATTTTGGGTGAATTTTATCTTATCCTCCCGGGCCAGCCAGCCCAGGGCCAGGTAAAGCTGTTTGTCGTCCAGCTTGGCCTGTTTTTTCAGGGCGCTGAGATTATGTTCCCCCTTGGCATTAAGGACCTTCCATAAAGCGCCCGCATTACGGCCTATGATCGGAGTCCACATTTTGGTTCCCTCCTTCATAATTATGGTTTGATACCGGCTTATGCCGATCTGTCCAATATGGCGTCGCCCTCCTCTATCGAAGATGCCGTATTGACGGCAGAATATCCCTGCGGCGGGTTTCCCTGCTGTTGGGCCGCCCCGCTATCGGATCGTGGTATGACCTGGATGATACGCTTTACTCCCATATATCCCAAAAAAGCCTGAGCCCGTTTGATCTCGATACCGCCTTTGGAGCCGGTGGGATGGGCCTGGGAGATATCGGTTATTACGGTGAAACCGGATTGCAGTTTTTTGGCCTCCTGCATGGTCTTATCGGCCGCGGCTTTGGCCGTTTCATCCGAGATGGAGCCTTTGATCACCAAATACAACCGGTTCTTGACGAGATCGGTCCAGATTTTATAATCAAGATCCATGATTCATCCTCCAACTTTGTTTTAAAAAGAAATGCTCGGGTTTCACTTTATTCTCTCGACCGCCTCTATTGCCTGTTCCTTGGTGTCATAAATGTTTATATCAAAATTGACCTTGCGGGATGATGTACGCACGTTCATCCTGGACATCGGGTCCCTGCCGTACCGGGCGAAGCAAATGATCGTCCCGTCCAGAAGCTTTTTGACCTGTTCCCCGTAATAATCCTGGACCTTGTGATTGATCTTCAAACCGTCTATGCAGGCAACCAGGCGCACCTTCCGGCCGATCACTTTGAACTTATCAGCGTATAATTTTAAAAATGCGTCAACCTCACCCTCTGAGTTGATCACATAATCATCCTCGACGAAAAGGATGTTTTTACTTTCATTGTATTCGAATTTTACCGTCTGAGAAGCCATGATTCGGTTCCTTAGCTTACTGTTTATTGTATGGTTCCTTTTGTCTGCTTTTAAAAGCACGGTAGCAGCCAGGGCTTTATTTCTTGGTGCGGTTATACGGTCTTTGGTTGTTGGGTTTTAATGATATGCCCTTTTCGCTTGCTTTTGAAGCTACGGCCTCCGCCGTTCTGCCAAGTTTTAGACCTATTACCCTGGTGGGGGTATTATGGTTGGCCGAGTCTTTTAGTTGTGCCACTGTTTGCGGGGTCCAGGGCTTGCCGGTATTGCGGGTTGAATTTGGCAGCGGGTACAGAGATGGGCCTCTATTCAAATAAATCGTTCAGTATTTTCCAACCTGATAATTGTTCGTTATAGCTGTAACTTTCGCTGTTATTTAGTTACCAAATATTGAAGACCAAACTGCCTACGTTTTTTTGGACTATTATTGGCAACTATTTGACAGAATTTATTTACAAATCATCTACAACAACTTCGTCCCACTCATCAATTAATATTAATTTATTTTTTCTTACCTTTAATCTATATATTGGAGCATGCATATAATATACATTTTCTCTAAATTGTGTAAACCAAGTCAATGTTGAATCTGGCACCTTTAGCCCAAATATAATTTGTATTAATGCCTCTTGCTTAAATGGGAATCTTTCTTTTTCGGATATTATTCTCCATTCCTTCTCGACACTCCAAGTTTTAACCTTTGACAATAAACACTTACGAAAATCTTCTGCACCGTTAATGTCGATGAACTCATCTATATACGAAACAGGGTTTATGGCTTTTTCTAAATTTGGGTCCTTAGATAACTCAAATTTTAGACAAACACCTGTATGGTTTTGTGCATAATGTGACCACATTAATGGATTATTCCCATCTTCTGTAAAACAACTAACTCTTAGTTTAGAGTATAATTCATCTATTGTGTTTATCCAAGAACTTTCTCCACGTTCAATTTCAGATTTAAAGATTGAGGAAACAAGTTCTACATGTTCTTTATTACTTTTTAAAGATGGATATTTCTCATAATATAGTTTTAAATAGCTTTCTAAACTAATTGCGAATGTTGAATCTAAAGGATCATTTAAATCTGACCTTTTTGACATATAAAATTTTGCATTAGTCAACATCTCCATCAGATGAAGATTCATTTGATGGTATTTATAAAGATATTTAGGTTTTTCCGACATCAGACACATTAGCTCTTAGAGTGAAGTATTTTCAACAATATTTCATAATGCTTTGGATCTGACTCTTTTATAATATTCAAAAGTACTTTTATAGCTTCTTTACTTTCACTTTTATCTTTGTGTTCTATTGTGCTCGTTGGGTCTGAGTTGTGTGAAAACTCGTTAACTAATTTGTATGCTTTGCCAGCATCTATTTTGCTTATCTTTTCATCCGGCACATTGATATTATTGAGCAACACATCCATTTTAGATTTCTGATCTCCTGTTGTTGGTATCTTAAAGTCTGCGAATATATCAAATAATCTCCTTGCCATATTACCAATTGTATAAAAGTCCTCGTACTCGGTATTAGGTTTATCTGAAAACTCTTTGAGTTTGGCAAATAAAAAATGATATTCAGATTTATAATTGCGAAGCGTTCTATCAAGTTCGACAATTTTTGCTTTTCGGATATCTGATTCAGTAAAATTCTCTACCATAAAATATTCGCAAGGGATTGGTTTTCCCACCTTACTTTCCGCCCTTGCTTTTTCGTTATCTCTCTTTGTCGTATTGTTTTTATTTATAAACCAGTCTTTGGTAAGATTAAAAAGCTGAAAATTATGAGTGGAAATGAAAAGTTGGCCCACTTCTTTGAAATGTGTGCTTATCATTGAGAAACAATGATAGATAAAATTTGAATCAAAACTGGAAATCGGATCATCAATAAAAACAACCCCCTTTGATTTATCAAAGGAACCCTCACCAATCTTTACAACAAAATACGAAAAAGCGATTGCCGTTTTCTCACACTCACTCAAATTTATCGCAGGATGTCCATTTCTTTCTATAGTATAACCTTTTTTATCTGCGTCTAGTGCAAGCTTTATTTCTTCTCTTCCAAAAAATTCCTTTAAATGTTTGTTTATTTCATTAATTGCATTGCCGATATTTGAAGTCTGTTTTTCCAAGTCTAATATTTCAGAGTCATTATTATTTAATGCCTTAAGTGCTACATCTTCATTTCTCGCTGCTTCTATGTAGTCGTTTACCATCTTTTTATAATCTTGTTCAGACAAAGCAGCGGCAATTGAATTAAGCTCCAATTTATCTCTTGCTTTTGTTACTTCCTTATCATGATTGATTACTTTCTCATTATGATCCGTGATAATTTTATTAAGTTCCTCAATAATTTGATTATATGAAGTCAAAAAGTCTTCTGGTGTTTTGGAATTTATGACGACAGACAGCGGATTATTGTGCTTTTCTTCTAATTTCTTTAAAACCCCATCAATCCAAGCATTTATTTTCCCAATACATTCATTTAATTCCTTTGCTTTTGTCTCGTAGTTAACCTTTAAGTCGGGGTAAAGATCGTCGTTTTTCAAAGCAAATTCATTTTTCTTTATTTTTATAATATCGTTTCTTAAATAACTAATCGTATTTTGTAAATCCTCATAATCTTTACTGAAATGCCTTGAAAGAGAATTTAAGAAGTCATTATCAAGTGGTTTTTGGCAAAACAAACATTTGCCTTTTTCGTTTTTGGCCTTGTGTAAATCATATCCCTGCTTAACCCAATTGTTTAAACTATGATCGTCTTTTAATCTATCCAACGTTTCGGAAATAACATTTTTGCTAAGCAGTTTATTAACCTCATCGAACAACATTTGAAAACTATTAACAATTACCCCCTCAAATGGAAATGAGAATTGATAATCAGCAAGGGGGTTTTGAACTACGCCGGCTGTGCTTTTACTTATTGCTTCGTATTTTTTCTTGTCTTCATCAGAAAGAATCTTGCCTGAATAATTATCAATCCCGATAGTGTTTATATTGCTCTCCACCTTCTTTTTATTGTAGTTCTTATCAAAGAGAATATTCGCAATTTCCCTTCCCAAACCAGTCAAAAAGGTGTTCTTCGTTTCTTCCTTTGCTAACTTAGTTTTCTTAGCTTCTTCGTATGTTTTGCCAAACGTAATTTTATCTAGCTTAAGTTGGGTAAGTCGTTTTTCAGACTCGTAATCTTCTTTACTTTGATAAAAAATAGGTGCACACGACTCTGCTGGGTTAAAAGAAATGTGCTCATCAATAAAATCTTGATTGAAAACTTTTATTGATAAGATGTTAGTAGTAACATTTGTATTATTAACAATTACACCATCGTCTGTCTTAATTTCAAATTCCCCATTTTCCGGATACTGTTTAAATTTATCCTTGTCATAAATACATTTTTTCTCACAACTCGCAAAAACACGCGCAATTGTAGTTTTCCCACTTCTATTCCAGCCATATATCAAATTATACTTCTTGAATTCGGGGAAGCCCGCTGTCCAAGAATAGTCGTGAAATATGCCGAAATTCTTGAGTTTTGTTATTTTTGTTATCATTTTCTTTTAAATACGCTATACACAATTATTTCATAATAAACGTCATCACCAGGGCGAACACCGCTTAGGTCTTTGGCATGGCCCCGGCCACCGAACACCCGCAGTACATTTGGCCTATGATGAAAATACGCTTTGAGATTTCAATGTTAAATTATCGATTCCCTTTTGCTCTATTATGGGTCTTACACAACATTTGACAGTTCTTGGCATTTGTACCGCCACCCTTGCTCCATGCTGTTACATGGTCGGCATCCATTTCGTCTAATTTCCATATCTTGCTCTTGTTGGCATCATGCCCCACTGCACAAAGTGGGCAGTTTGATTTTCCTTTGGTTTCAGCCTTTTTAGTCTGTGCTGCGTAAACAGTTTTCTTGGTTGCCTCATCAAAGACCCGGACCTCCAGCAATTTTGTATCTACGGAACCCCCAAGTATATACTCAAAGATTCCCTTTCGGTTTTTGATATATGGGTCAGCGTAAAGCTCCTGGGCTTCTGCTGATACTTTAGCAGGGTTATACGATTTTTTATGATACTCTTCATACAGCCGTCCCCACTCAATACCACACATCTCCCTTTGGACATCTTTAAATACGCTAGACGCCCATTCAATAACGCTATTGAAGTATGTTTTAAGCTCGTTGATGTTTTCATCCTTGCGATGCTGGCTCATATAGTCACTGATATTGCCCTTGCTCACCCAATCCAAAGCCCTTTCCATAAAATCCTGACGATTGGCGCTGCCTTTTACATAGGCGCTCCATTTCTGAATGTTGGCATTTTGACTGTTACTGAACTCTGCCTTGCCGAGCGTCACAAACGGACCAGAATATATTGCATTCAAAAGCTCCTGCTCATTGAGCGGGACCCCGGCAATGTTGATTGTCTTGAACCACTCCTTTATTTCGCTTTCCTTGCCCTCGCATTCGTAAATGGTCAGTTTTGTTTTCAATATTCTAGTTTGCTTGTCCTTTGCCATGCCACTGAAATATTGCTCATTCCCATCGTCATCTTTGATGGCAAATTTCCCAGCGATAAAGCGCCCGAAACTGGTAATGCGCTGTTGACCGTCCAAGACTTCCAGTTTTTCATCGCTTACTTTGTTAAAATATATCAAACCTAGCGGGTACTCTTTGAGTAGGGATTCGATGACGGCCACTTCTTTTTTGCCGCCGTCGGAAGCATAGATATAATTACGCTGGTATTCCGGCTGGATTGTCAGCTTGCCGGACAGGCCGAAAAGCCCCTTGCCCTCCAGTTCGTTATAGACGAACCCTTCGCAAATATCTTTGACAGTAATGTCTGTTTTTAATGTTGTTTTCATGTTACTTCTTCTTGTGTTTAATTAAGATTCTAGCATAAACGATTAAAAGGGGTCCATCTGCATTGTCTGCGGTGTAATAAATATCTGCTGGCACTTTATCAAGTTTAATAGTTGCACGAGTGTTGGATTTACTCCCATTAATTACACTACCATCTGTGTTATGTTGGGTTGGGTTTATATATTTTTTGGAGGGCCGACATTCAAACTCATCTCTGCCTGAAGTCAAGCCTACTATTTCAAATTGATCAGGATTATATTTATCCAAAAAACTAATCGGCACCCCCATTACGCCTTTGTAATCGCTCGGAATGGCATCAGTAAATGGAACTTCTATAGCATCGTAGTTGTCATAGCGGTCATAAAATTCTTTACCTTTCAGTTTTTTGTTAAATCTTAAATTGTCTTTCATTGACATAGGTTTTAGGGGTTGGTGTCTTCTACCGTGGTCAAGGTTGGTGAACCAACGGACACCTTTTATGCGTAAAAATATTTTCCCTTCATCATTTACTCTCCACCCAGCAGCAGTAATTGGATAACTATCTGGAACTTGAAACTCACGATCGCCACTAGAGATACTTGGCCCCAACCACATCTTGTTTTCCTTAATCTTTTGAAAAACTTCTTTGTAGGTAATCGCATTCAAGTTGCCAATAATCACAAACTTTTTATTATAATCAAAAAGCTGTTTAACATATTCGCGAAACAACGAAAACGGAGGATTTGTTACTACGATATCAGATTGTTTCAGCAGCTTTATACATTCATCGCTACGAAAGTCGCCGTCGCCGTTTATCGGTGTCCATTCGTTGTGTTTGTTTGCCTTTAACTGCTTGGCAACATCCTTCAAGTTGAATTCGCCGTCGCCATCTATGTCTTGAACTTCGTTGATAATAAATTTATTGGCGGTTATTTTGGGTCGGCCTTTTGATTTTGTGTGAGTTTTATCAACGCCTATTAACTCCAGTTGCGTGTTGGCCACTGGTGATGGCTTATAGCTGGTAGTGATAAGTTGTTTCAGTCTAAGCTTATCGAAATTTAGCACGAAATAACGAAAAAAATTGCTCTCGAACGGATCATCGCAGTTACAATACACTGTCTTGCCTTTGAACACCTTGGGGTTGTATTCCAGATATGCTTCAATCTCTTTTTGAATATCATCGTACTGTGTATAGAACTCGTCGTTCTTTGCCCTTTTTGCGTTTGTAAGATTACTGTTTGCCATGATTTTTAATCGATTGTTTTATAATTTGTACAGTTGCGGGGTCAACATTTCCACGCCTGCGGAGCACTTCGCACTACCTGTGAAGAGCATTTCAACACCCGGGAAGAGCATTTCCGCGCCTGCGGTGGGCTTCGCACTCCTTGTGATCACCATTTCGGCACCTGCGGCGGGCATTCCACCACCAGCACGGTATGCTTGTTCCTGTCATGCAGGCTGATGTCCGGAAATTTGCCGGTGTTTACACCCTGGCCGGAGCCCAGCTTCCAGTCGCTATCTCTCCAGCCTAAAAGTTCCAACACTTTGACTACATAGCTGGACTGCACCTGCATTTCGGCCATCTTATGGATCTTATTGGCTTTGGCCTGTGTTGCCAGTTCCTGGAGGGCGGCTTTGAGTTGAGACATAAAATAAAATTACAAATATTATTGCGAGTTATTTAGTAACAACTATATACTTTTGAAAGAGAATTGTCAAATAGTATTTAACCTTGGGACGACGATCAGTCTGTCGCTACGATCAACCGCCACCGAATGTCCCCTTCACCCGGTTTATGCCGGAATTTTGCGCCGACTCGCCCGGTCCGGCGGCAATATCAAAAGCGTAGTTATATACCTGCCGGATGAAATCCGGATATTTGTAGGCCGCCATAACCATTCTCCCTATTTTGGCAAGATATGCCGATAAACAAAAAGCCCGGAGTATGCATTATACAAACGCATTAATTGTACTGACATAACGGTATGGCCATTTATGACCATTGATGGTTTACCAGCGATATCATTAATGGTATCGCTGGGCATTCATCAAGGCCAGCTTGGGCCGGCCTCCCAAGCATAGAGTAGTAAAGAATTTATTAAATGCGTATGCATTAGTAAGATACCGCAGGCCCTTTTATATAACAATATCGGACCGGTGCAGCCCGTCTATTGCCTGGTCCATAAGGTGATGGTGTAGGTGTACCCGTATCTCCAACCCCGGCCTCCGGCTCTTCCCTGATAGCCCAGGAGCAGCATGCCTTTCTCCCACTTCCGGGCTTCATCCTCGGTGGCAAATTCACGGATCACATGCCAATCGAACGAATTGCCATGGTCCTGCTTCCGCCGAACCGGATCGTCGGTCAATCCCGCATAACGCATCTTCTTACCCTTGACCTTTACTGCCGCAGGTTTCCTCCACGTTGGCCGGAACGAAGATGGTGGCATCGATCACTTCGATGGCCCGCCCGGTCAGGGAATTGTGCTCGGCACACAGAGGGATGATATACCAATTGTCATCATTGGCTCCCACCCTCAATACATGCCCGCCGGCCTCCGCTTGATTGGCACAGCCGGCTTCGGAACAATACACCGCTATGCGGCCGCTGTATTTCTCCCAATGCGCCAGCCAGCTCCCGCAACTACAGGTATTATACGGTGTTCCGTTGATGTTTCGCACTTTCTTGGCCATATCAACCCTCTCGGCAAAATTTAAAACATTCAGTTAACAGACCGCCGGGTATTCGGGAAAGCCCGGCTCTTATACGATCGCCCCTTAGGAAGCCGGACACTATCGATTCACCGCAAAGGCCGTTGCCTGTCTTTCAAGCAGATCCAGGTGCCTTTGTTCCCATTTGACCAGGGAGCCGAAGAATTTCCTGATATTTACATCATGGCTGCTCTCTGATAATTTGGAATACAAGGCGATGGCTATATTTTCTTTTTTGATAAACTCTCTTAATGTCAGCAGAACAGGCTTCGACTCTCCCGTCAATTCCGACAGTTTTTTGGCATATAACGGGCTGGTTTCAAGCGTTCCGGATTCCGGGGGCGGCCCGATGTCCGGGAAATCGAACTTTTCGTGGTTGTGTTTGTAGCTTTCCACCACGTATTCCAATATTCTTCGGTGCTTCTCCTCGTCTTGGGAAAACTGCATCAGCATTTCACCGGCTCGGATGTCTTTAGAGAGCAGGGCAACATGCTTATAAAAAAGCGCCGCCTCGTTCTCCATTTTAACGGCCTGCTTTATGTTTTTCAACAACTCCTTATTTTCCATTGATTTCCCCTCTTATCAATTATTGTTTTAGTTCCAATTGCCATTTTATTATTTAAACCAATCGGAAACCAAACAAAGCGACAAGGCTGTGATCCCTAATGGGAGATATTCAAAGACCATAAATACTGCCAAGAAACAGCCTATAAACTAGCGTTCCCCCAATAACTTCGCTTGCATATTTTAGGCCATTTGTGTTGCTTTCCGCAACATTCGTAAGCCTTCTAATTACATGGAATTACAGCCGCTCAGGGCTTCGGTAGATAACGGCAAAGTAATAGTAATGCAATATTTACCTCCCAATTTGCAATAGGCTATTTTGTTAATCCCACTATATGGAAAAAGGCGGGATATTATATCCCGCCTTGCTGGAAAGCCCGGTTATCTGCCGTATAAAATTGCTTGCTTCAGGTTATTTCTCAAGAAACACCCTCTCCACTCGCCGAAATATTTACAATTTTAGCAATGCTTTTCAGCTTACTGTTATCGACCTTATTTAAGTCTTTCATGATCTTAGACATTATTTTTTCCCGTTCAACAACCTTGGCCGGCGCACCCTTCTTGGCTGTCTCAATCTCCTTATTGCCGGGAAACAAATCCGGCACCGTCAACTTAAGGGCATTGGCAACTTTCTCCAGAGTCTTGATTGTTGGATTTACCCGGGCCTGTTCGATAAAGCCGATATACCGATAATCAAAGCCGGCCTTCTCTCCCAGCTGTCCCTGGGTTAATCCCTGGGCTTTGCGAAGCTTCCTTACTTTGTCTCCAACCAACCCGATAAAATCATTCATATGACCTCCTTGCTTAAATTCAACCCTATAACCGTTTCATATGGCATAAATAATAGCAATTCAGCCTAAAAATAGCAAGAACAAAAAAGACCGTTTCCCAAAGGTGAACGGTCGATTCGGATTGAAATGCGCCCGGTTGGGCGTCCCCAAGATGGCGGGGTCTGCCGGGGCCGGAGATGGGCTGTCAAATTCAACCCGTATATCTAACGCACCATTTTGCCGGCCTGTTTCCGGCCGTCAGAACGGTTCTCCCCAGGCCACCATCCATCTCCAGTATTTTATCTGTCCCATCCGGGTGCCGGGAGCGGCAAAATCCATCCGGCCGGTGCCGAAAGGCAGGGTATACCTTATTCCCAGGCCGGGGCTGGAGACCATGTCGCCAAAAGATTGCTTGGCAAAGGACTTATTGCTGAGCATGCCGCCGTCAATAAATGCGGCCCAGCCCCAGTTTTTGCCCAGATCGACAACCGACTGAAGGTTGATCAACAGCATGATCCTCCCGCCGGTCACCCGGCCCCGGTCGTCAACCGGGCCGATCGAGCTAAGGGCATACCCCCTTACCGTTGACGGGCCGCCCAGAAAGAACATTTCATAGCTGGGGATGGTGGACCTTTGCGACCAGTCTCCGATGATCCCGTACCGGAAACGCCCGGCAAAAGACAATCTGTGCGAGGGAGCCTTGAAATAGTAGGCCCAGTTGTTGACGGCCCTCTGAAATGTCTCCGCCCCACCCATGATGCCGCCGGTGTACTCCAGTTCCAGATCGCTGCTTAACCCCTTTCGCGGATTCACCGGATCATCCAGATTCTGGTAGCTGGAGGCAACGACCAGCGACCTGCGGCCCTTATAACTTAAAGTATCGGATGAATACTTGGTAAGCTGCCAATTGGGAGAAAGTTTCAGCCACTCCTGTTTCCAACGATAGTCGATATTAAAGGCATTTGATATCGGCGTGCTTACCGTAAAATTAAAACCCACCGTCTCCAGACGGTAATCGGTGTAGCTGGGCCTGAAATCATCGTAATAAACCTCGCCCCTGGCCGGCTTTTTAAATAAATAAAAGCAGGGATCGGAATAACTGACCAGGGAACGGCCCCGGGTCAGTTTGAGGGGAAGCCTGGTCTGAACCGAGACCAGTCCGTTGTATTCAATTCTGCGGCCCAACCCAAAAAGATTGCGATGGGCCCATTGGGTCATTAATCTTACTGCATCACCACTGCCGTAGCCGATGCTGGTCTCGAACAACCGCCGGGGCTTCTCCGCCAGCCGGATATCCACCGCGATCTCATTGGCCAGGGAGTCGATCTCCCCGGGGGAAACGGCAACCGCCCGGAACAGATCGGTTGATTGGAGCAGAAACTGGCTTTTTATCAGCTGGCTCCGGCTGAAAACATCGCCCGGGGAAAGCCGGATGGTGTTCAGGATGTATTTTTCTTGGGTATGGACGTTGCCGTATAAAGAAATACGGGAGATGTGTACCCGGGGCCCCTCCTTGATCTTATAGGTAATGATCGCCTTATGCCCGTTTTGGAATTCCAGATCATGGTCCACCTCGGCATAGATGTACCCGTGGTCGGCATACAACAGCATCAAACCGAAATCATCCTGCCCCAGGTCTTGGTAATTTAACGGCCTTCGGACCTCATTGGCTATGGCCTGGCTCAATACCCCGGCGGAAATTTCCCGGCTCCCGCTAAAATCTATCCGGTCCACATAATACCTGACGCCTTCGGTGATCACCAGTTTTATTCCGGCATCGCCCGACAGGCTGCCGCTGTCGATCATATATTCGATTTCGTTGTCGACAAAGCCGTTCCGCCGATAGAAAGATCTCAGCCGGTAAATACCCTGCTCCAGGCTGTCGCTATCCAGCTTGTCATCCGGGAATTTAAGGTCAGCCACCTTCCCCAGCTGGCGCGAAGAAAAACTGGCATTGCCGTCCATGGTGACCCTGACCTTTTCCGCCGCTGCCAACGATAGCCAAGCCGACAGAAAAGCAAGGACTGTGATTATGCCTGCTCGACGGATTACCATAAGGGAGCCGAGCTCAGCTTTAACACCATCCGGGATTCATTTTCATCCGGGAGGTGGTACCCTCCCAGGGTGATCTTGAACGGCGCGGCATAGGAGAAAATCCACCGGGAAGTTATCTCCGCGCCCAGGCACTGGCGGGAATCGGCATAGCTTAAAGATCGGAAATCATCGGATGCCGCTCCGATGTCCACCAGCAAAGCTCCGCTGACGTTCTTGAGGAAGAAGGGCCAGGTGGAGTATCCCCGCTCCACATATAACAACGGAAAGCGGTATTCGGCCGTCATCAGGGCCTGATATCTCCCATAAATATCCTCGGTTGCTCCCCGGGGTTGCATTTCCGGGAGGTCCTGGTTGACATAGCCCCCCTGGCCCCAGGCGCCGGCCGTTATCTTGGCCATCAGTGCATGGTGGCGGAAAGGCAGCGGCAGGTATTCGGCCCAGGAAAATCCCTGCCAGGCCTGATTCAGGTCGCTCCCCAGATAGTTTCGGTACAACCTAGATTCTAATGATATTTCACGGCCCCTCTCCGGGCTGATGGAAAAGCCAAACTTTTGGGCGTTGCTGAAGCCGAGGTTCATTTGCAGACGCGCCAGATGGCCGGTCCAATAAGGGTTGACCGCAAAGATCTCATCATTCAGTCCGGTGTAATTGGTGTGGTAATAAGCCACCGCGGCGGCCATCGCATGATCGGAACGGGCCACCGGCAGATACAGCTGGAGCGACTGGCTTTGATGCCTTGTATAATAGGCGACCTCTTTGCCTTCCAATGCGACATCCTCGGAAGTCGCATTGTCCGAAAGCCTAAGGTTGTAGTTCAGACTCCGGCCAACATCAGAATAGGCAATATTATAATAGAACCGTTGCGAGTTGAAGCTGGGGATGAACATGGCCGTATAAGATTTGGCCATCAGGTCGTCCGCGCCCATCAGGGCAGCTCCCAAGGCCCCCCCCTTTTCATCAATGGAGGCGGCGGGAAACCAAAAGAACGGCAGCAGGGTTTTGCCAGGCCGGTATTTTGCCGAAGGATAATCGGCGGTATCTGGGGCCGTTTCGGCAAATTCCGCAGTGTCGGCATAGGCGGCATTTTGATAATAGATCGAGTCGGATGTTTTTGTTTTTGCCAGATCATACCCGGTTGAACCGAGGTTCAAGAAATATAAAATATCATCGGAGACTGCCGGATTGAAGGCCCCGCCGATGACATTGGTCCTCCGGGATATGGAGCCGGTCTGAAGGTCATAGTCGAAGATATTCCACACCCCGGAGCGGTCCGAAGCAAAATACAGACTTTGGCCGTCGGCCGACCAGGCCGGGGCCATATCCTGGGCCCTGTCGGCCATCAAGGACCGCCACTCTTTATCAGCGATGTCGTAAAGATAGAGGTCCTGATAGCCCCCATCCTGCCACACCGCCAGGGCGATCTTACCGCCGTCGGGGGACACCGCCGGATGGCTGAATAATTGGTCCTCAGCGAACTCGGTCAGATATCCCACCCGGCTGGTCTGGATATCTATGACTGCCAGGGCATTCTGGTCCAGCTTGGAGGCCACAAAATATAACAACTTATTATCCCGGGAAAAGGCCGGATCCCTGGCCCGCAAACCGTGGGTGATCCTTTTGGTCTTGCGGCCATCCATATCATGGATATAAATATCACCATATAAGTTTTCGCCAAAGCCGGAATACTCCATCTTTCCATAGGCCAGGTATCTTCCGTCGGAGCTGAATTGCATGGAGCCCAGAAAGATTCCCCGGTCGACCGTCCGGAATTTTCCCAATTCGACATCATACAACGTCAGGGCTGATCTCCGATGGCTGTTTTGGTCAATATAAGCCAAATATTTACCGTCGGAAGAGGATATTAGTTCGGATTTGTCAAAGCCGTCGGTTGATATGAGTTTGGCCTCGGTCAGACCGTCTTTTTTTATGGAATCTATCTGCCGGCCGTATTCCCGGTATGATGCATCTTCCCAATCCTGCCACAAAGCCGGAAAGCTTTTACCGAAGACACTCCGGGCCGTTGAATTCTGCATGAACGGCAATACCAGATTGCTGTGCTTTCGCTGATATAGAGCCAGTTTATTTTGCCCGTATCTATGGGACAGATATTCAAAGAACTTTCCGCCATAGATGTAAGCTGCGTCCCGTGGCCAGCAAGGCGAGGCCACCCCGGCCCGGTCCAGGGGCACCCAACCGCCTTCGGCCGCCGCGCTGCGCAGCATCCCCTCGGTCAGGGCCGAGCGGTTGCGGCCGAAAGCGGTGTATCGGGTCTCGGAATAGACCGCCAGCCCCTCGATCTGATTCAAGGGTTGAAAAATATTGGGCAAAAAGATCCTGCCGAATAGCGAATTGAACCCGGCCGGGATGCCGCTCTGCATGTCCATCTGAAGCAGGTGGGTATATTCATGGACCAGCACTTCGTAAAGCCAGTCCCCGAAGTTATTACGATCCCCGACGTTCTGGGCGGGATGGATTATTATGGTCCTTTTGGGAAGAGGTGTGGCATAATCGTTCACGATATCGGTGTGATCGGCCACTATAACATTGGTATGGCCATAGGGCAGCCATTTCAAAAATCCCACCAACGTGACATGAACATCCTCGGCCTTATTGGCCACCTTCTGGGCATACTGCTCCTGGCCTGTCTGGTAGTATACCTTGAAATGGGCTGTCTGCAAAAAGCGCCAATCCCCGTTCAACGGCACTGATCCGGCAAAGACCGGCGCATTCCAATTTACCAGGACAGATATCAGCAATATGGAATATTTGATGGCTCTCAATCCGGCTTTCTTGAATATTTATTGTGACTTCTTTAAAAGTACCTTTTACCACGCTTGCGCGCCACCTCTTTCATCGGTGTAAACTCCGCGCTACAGCGGGCAGGCACGGAAACTCTGAATTTCAGGAAGTGCATTACTAAGAAAATGAAGATTTATTTGATATTATTCCGTGTTTAAAAAAATCTCCGTGATTCAGTGGTTAGTATTGCAGAGGAATCTTACCGATTCAGTTCTTGGGCGATCTTCTCCAGGCCTCCGCTTTTATCGACCTCCAGCCATTCCGCCTGGGGCATGCCGCGGAACCAGGTCAGCTGACGCTTGGCATAGCGCCTGGTATTCTGCTTGATAAGGCCGGCCGCAGTATTGCGGTCCGTTGCCCCGTTGATAAAAGCTATGGCTTCCTTATATCCCACCGTATTAAGCGAGTTGCTATCCGGAGGATATCCCATCCTGAGCACCCTGGCTGTTTCCTCGAACAATCCCTGTGCAACCATCCGGTCCACCCTGATCTCTATCAGGCGGTAGAGCGGATCGCGCTCCCGGTTGAGCACCACCAGCCGATAGTGCCGCTTATCCCTGATCCGCTCCTTCCTCTGCCACTGCGACATTTTTATGCCGGAGAGCCTGAATACCTCGATGGCCCGGATCGTCCGGACGGCATCGTGGGGTTTTATTTTTTGAGCTGATTCTGGATCAAGTTCTTTAAGCATCTCATATAATGCTCCCTTGCCTTTGGCCGCCAGCAGCGAATCCAACTCCCGCCGGATATTCTCATCGGCCCCGGGGATCTGCGACAGGCCCTCGATAAGGGCCTTCAGGTAAAGCCCCGAGCCGCCGGCAATGATGTACCTTTTGCCCTGCTCATCCAGCCGGTCCATTACCGCCCGGGCATCGGCCGCAAAACGGGCGGCGCTGTAGATCTCATCCGGCTCCAGAAAATCCAGCAGGTGATGCTTGATCTTTTGCCTTTCGGACCTGGATGGCTTGGCGGTGCCGATATCAAGATACTTGTATACCTGCCGGGAGTCAGCCGAGATTATCTCGGCACCGATTTTTTCAGCCAGATCCAACGCCACTGGGGTTTTCCCCACGGCGGTCGGCCCGGCGATGACCATCACCGGATTCATATCCGGCCGAATCTCCGCTCCAGGTCGTCCAGGGTAAGGCGGATCACCGCCGGACGGCCGTGCGGGTCCAGGTAGGGAGAACTGGTGGCGAACAGCCGGTCTATCAGCCGGTTCATCTCCTCCTGGGAAAGCGGCTGGCCGGCCTTGACGGCCGCATGGCAGGCAAAGGACATGGCCAGCTTCTCGGCCGGCTCCAACGTGGCGGCCGGGTTCTGGCAGAGGTCGGACAGAATGTTCCTGATCAGCTCCCCTCCCTCCACCCGGTCGCCGGCCGCGGCCGGCAGGCCCTCGATGACGACGGTGTTTCCGCTGAACTGTTTGATGTCAAAACCGAATGAAGCGAAGATGTCCTGAAATTGCTCAAAGGCTATCTTCTGCGAGGGATTCAATTCCACCGAAACCGGGAAGAGAAGCTGCTGGGAGAGCCTTTTCTCCCGGGATTTCAATAGTTCCTCGAACAGCACCCTCTCATGGGCGGCATGCTGGTCCACCATGATGATGCCGTTCTTGATCCCGGCAAAGATATACCGGTTATGGGCCTGCCAGTAGCTGACCAGAGAAAGGTTCCCGGAACGGGGCTCGGCCACGCCGAACAGATCGCCCACCGCCTGCGGCTCCTCCGAACCGTACAATTGGTATACGGCTTTTTTATCCTCCAGGCTCAGAGCCTCTTTGCCGGCATACTGTTGGCTGCTTGATCCAAAGAAGCCGCCGAAACTGCCGGGCGATAAACTATCCGGTCCGCCCTGCTCCTGGAACATAGCCCGGTGAATGGCGGAACGGACGGTGTTGAACACCAGTCCGTCATCCCGGAACCGCACCTCGCGCTTGGCCGGATGGACGTTGATATCCACCTGCCGGGGCGATATCTCCAGAAAGATCACATAGGACGGGTGCCTGCCCAGCAGGCTGGGGCCGTAGCCCCGGTAGATGGCCGAACCCGCCAGCCGATCGGATATCCGCCGGCCGTTCACGAACAGGTACTGGTCCCGGCGCCGGGCCAGCAGCTTGTCGGGGCTCAAGGCAAACCCTTTGACGGCCAGGGGCCTTTGTCCGAAATCCACCGGCAGCATGCTGCGAAAAACCTCGGCGGTCAAAACATCCTCCAGCCGCTGCTCCAAATTTCCCCCCGGGTAATCAAAGCTCTGTTTTCCGTCTATCACCAGCCGAAACGACACTTTCGGATTGGCCAGGGCCTGGCTGACCACCTCATCGGCCACCTTGCGGGCCTCGGTCACCTCGGCTTTGAGGAATTTTCTCCGGGCCGGGACCTTGGCAAACAACTCCTCCACGGTAATGGTGGTGCCCTGGTTTGCGGCGCTGGCCTTTTGATTGACAATGCCTCCGCCGTCGCATTCTATCACCCAGGACGAGGAGCCCCCTTCCGGGCGGGATGACATGGTCAGCCGGGAGACCGAGGCTATGCTGGGCAGGGCCTCGCCCCGGAATCCGTAGCTGGCGATGGACAACAGATCGTCATAGCCGGTGATCTTGCTGGTGGCATGGCGCTCCAGGCTCAAACGCATCTCGGCGGGGTCCATCCCGCTGCCGTCATCGGAGACCCGAATAAGCTGCAGGCCCCCCTGCTTTATCTCCACTTCTATGGCCGAGGCTCCGGCATCCAGGCTGTTCTCCACCAGCTCCTTGACCACCGATGCCGGGCGTTCCACCACCTCCCCGGCGGCGATCTTGTTGATTATGTCTATGGGCAATACTTTTATGGGCATGATATTTTAAGCATCAAGATGATTATCATTGATCTCCTTGAGAAATGGAATCAAGATTTTTAGCCCGCTCATCGGATTTCTGTTTAACCTCCTGGGCCCGGTCTATACCCTGGCGATAAGTGTCTATCGGCATGTTGTCTCCGGAATTGCTCTCGGTCTTCTTGGCACAGCCGGCCAATATCATAAATGCAAATAAAATAATTATAAATCTCATGAATTATCACCTTACGAAATTATTTATCATATAAAAATAAAATATCACCAACTGTTAAATATGTTTGTATTATGCATTGGTATATTTCATTCTTATTAATTTTATCATGAGTGCCTTTTGACGATAAATCATATAATCTATCAATTCTATTTCCCAAATCATTAAGCTGCACCAATAATAACTCACCAGTTTTTGTCCCGCTTATTTTTTGAGAGACATATTCCCACAATCTATTTTTAAAATTTGCATCATCCAATACTCGTTCGTTTCCATCATTACATTTTATTTTGCCCACTACGGATGGGTATACTATATCAGCTAATGTTTTTAACACCCTGCGACAAGATACAGCCGCTTGACTCCATGCTTCAGCATTATTTTCATCAACTCTTTTATATGATTCCCGTAACTGTTCCATAGCATCAGGGGCTATAGAAATTAGTCTAGTATCTACTTGTTGTTGATATTTATCAAAAACATTAGTGTTATACTCCTTTAAAAATAATTGTTTTTCTTTATTGCTTAAATAACTAAATACCCTATGTTCTATACGGTCCAATATTCTTTTATAATCTTGCAACAATTCCCGTTGTTCTTTTATCTGTTCATTTAGTAAAATGTTTTTACCCTGACTTATTAATTCGCTCTGCTTTGATTTTTTTATATGAGAATAATCATCCACATTATTTATTTGTTGTATTAAACTCGTAATATAATTATCTATTAAAACAATCGCTTGTTCGATTTCTTTAACACTCATTGCATTGTAACTACCCGTATCCACCATTTCATTGTTTTTAATCCTCACTTGTTTTCTGCTTTTTTGATACATATAAGCTGTTTGCTTTTGATAGTCTGCAATTTTATCTTTACTAATATATTTAGCAATTCTAATCTTAATTCTTTCTTTTGCATCATTATCTCCATAGGGGACCAATTCATTTTCTAACCACCATTGATTAAAATAATCCTTTTGCATGGAAGAAATGCGAACAGCTTTTCTCACAACAGAAGTCAAACTATAACCCGGCTGGTCCATTTCTTCTATAGTTTGCTGAACCAAATGTAATAAATTTATTTTATCCATATATTTTTATTTTAGGGGTTTCGTTTTCCAACGGCGGTGCACCCAGTACCAGTGGTCGGGATATTTCCGGACATACTTTTCCATGACCGCAGTGACCCAGGCGGTCAGCCTGAGCGTCTCCTGTTCCCTGTCTTTTGCCGGCTCGGCGTAGACCGCGGGCTCGATATAGCCGACATGCCCGCCATCACCCTGCCGGACGATCACCCCGGTCAGCAGCGGGGCTCCGGTCCGGATGGCGAAAACCGCCGGGCCCTTGGCGGTGGAGGCCGGTCGCCCCATAAAGTCCACGAACACCCCGTCCGGCCCGGCATCCTGGTCGATCAGTATGGCCACAAAACGGTTCCGGGCCAGGGCCTTCAGTATGGCCCGGGGGGCGTCCGGTTTGAAGATCACCTCGATATTCTTGGCCCGGCGGAGTTGGTTCATCATCCGGTCGGCCAGGGGATTGTGTTGCTCATACACCACCACCGAGAGGGGGTATCCGTAGGCTGCGATGGATGCAGAATAAAGCTCCCAGTTGCCGAAATGACTGCTGATCAGCAAGGCCCCTTGGCCGCTTTTGATCGCCCGGTCTAAATGCTCCTGCCCGATTAATTTTACTTTGTTTTTTATGTCCCCGCCGGTCAGTTTGGGAAACCTTAAGAATTCCAGCAGGTTCTTTCCCAGATTGCGATACAGGCTCCGGGCGATATCCTTGATCTCGCCGGTTTTTTTTTCGGGAAAGGCCTGGGCCAGGTTATCCAGCGCCACTTTCCGTCGGATCCGGAAAACATCAAAGGCCAGCCCGCCCAATCGGGCGCCGGCCGCTGCCGCGGTCTTTTCGGGCAGGACCCGGGCCATCCAACCCAATGATGCCAGCCAAGCATATTCCAGCCGGTGTTTGGGTCTGATGGTGCTCATCGGACCATCTTCGCTATCAGGCTTCGCCGGGGATGGACCGCCTGCTGGGGGCAGATCTCCTGACAGCACAGGCAATTGATGCAGAGCTTGTAATTGAAAACCGGGGTCGGTTCCCCGGAGGAGATGGCGCTGGTGGGACAGCTTTCTACGCAGGCCCCGCAGTTGACGCATTTGGCGGGATCGATGGCCGGCCGTATCCAGAAAAGTTTGGCCATATGTCGGGCCAAAAAAGACGGGATCAGGGAGTAGGCCCAGGTGGACGGCCATTGGAAATCGTTTCTCACCTCGATCGCATCGCCCAGCCTTTCGATGTTCTCAAGCTGGGTCTCGCCCAGATTTATTTTCCGGGCTAAAAGATTGGTCGGCACCTTCAGGGGATCCATTCCCATCAGATGGGCCGCCAGACAGTCTATGGCCACGCCATCCGCCCCGGCCATGATCATTCCGATAGGCTTGGGATCGCCGGCCGAGGGCCCGTTGCCGTCCATGCCGATGACCGCATCGATTATGTTCAGCTGCGGCCTGGCCAGGGTGTATATATCCAGCAGTAATTTTGAAAATTCCATGGGCAGGGGCGCCTCCCGGTGATACATCGACTTTTTCAGTCCGGGCACCGCGCCATACATGTTCTTGACGGCGCAGGTCAGCAGGGTCAGGCTGTGGGATTTGAGCTTGGGAAGATTGATCATCACCTCGGCATCCAGCACCGGCCTGGCGATATGGTAATTCCGGCCGTTAAGGTTTTTCTTATAGACCCCGGATTTTTCAAAAGCCACCAGCTCCGCCCCCTGCCGCCGGCAGACCTCCTGGAATCCGGTCACTTTCCAGTACTCCTCTATATGCCGGGCCGAACCGATGGGGCTGTCGCCCACCACCGGGACTCCGCCGGCCGATTTGACCAGTTCCAGCACTGCCTCCAGAAACGCCGGATGGGTGGTGACGGCCTTGTCGGGATGGTGATAAGAAAGCAGATTGGGCTTTAACAGCACTTTTTGTCCGGGCTTCACGAAAGCGGAGATGCCCCCCAGAAGATCCAGCGAGCGCTTTACGGCGACCCTGACTTCGTGGGGTTGGTAGGAACTGCATTTTACCAATGAAACCTTCGTCATATCCCTTCCTTTATGAGTTGATCATCCGGAAACAACCCGGTTCCGCCCCAGATCCTTGGCGATATACAAAGCGGCGCCGGCCTTGCCGACCATTTCGTCCACCGATCGGCCATCCTCGGGAAATACCGCCACCCCGATGCTGTGGATGAACATCGAGGCCGGATGCAGCAAAAAATATCCGGCCAAGGCCCCGGCCATGCCGTAGATTGCTGGCAGTTTCATTAAATTGATCTTCATGATCAATGATCTGAAAATGGCATCATATCCTGGCGAACATCTTTCCCGGCAGCTGCCGTATCAAACCCTTCATCTCCAGGGTAAAAAGTATTCTCAGAGTGTCCGAGGAACTGCGCTCTGCCGTTCGGGCTATGACATCTATATGCCGGGGATCATCGGCCAGGCTGGCGAACACCGAACCCTCATCGCCCTCCAGTTCTATTTCAGGACGAGTTTCTTTGGGCGGCATTTTATCGGGACCCGATAGATTCAACTCCTCCAGGATGTCGCTTATGTTGAGGACCATCTTGGCCCCCTGCTTGATCAGCTGGTTGGGCCCCAGGCTGGTGGCCGAGGTTATGGGGCCGGGCACCGCAAAGACCTCCCGGCCCTGTTCGGCCGCCCACCGGACGGTGGAGAACACCCCGCTGTCCTCCCGGGCCTCCACCGCCAGCACCCCCAGCGAGAGCCCGGTGATGATCCGGTTGCGGTTGGGAAAATGGGCCGGCAGCGGTTTTTCGCCGATGGGGTATTCCGAGAGCACCGCCCCGCTCTCCATGATGGAATCCCGGAGCTTTCTGTTTTCGGCCGGGTATGCGATGTCCACCCCGCAGCCCAGCACGGCAATGGTCCGGCCTCCGGCGGCCAGCGCTCCCTGGTGGGCTGCAGAATCGATGCCCCGGGCCATTCCGCTGACCACCGTGATCCCCAACGAAGCCAGTTCCCGGGCCATCCCCGAGGAGGTGTTCTTGCCGTAGGTGGTGGCATTGCGGGAGCCGACTATGGCCACCGCCCTCTGGTCGGAGCTTTTCAGGGAGCCCCGGACGAACAGAATTGGCGGGGCATCGGTGAAATTTTTAAGATTGTCCGGATATTCCGGATCGTCCATGGTCAGGATGTCGGCCCTCAGCTTATCGGCCTTCTCCAACTGCTCCTCGGCATAGCCCGGCACGAATTTAAAGCTTCGGATCTCCTGTATGACCCTGGCATCTATCTTGGGAACCTGGGACAGCGCTGAATCGTCGGAAGCAAACACCTTTCGGGGATGGCCCAAGACCCTGATCAGTTCATTGAACTTGATGGAGCCGACTCCCTTGACCGACTGCAGTCGCAGCCACCAGAGCAATTCCTCATGCGTCTTCATTGCCGATCCTGTCGTTCTGCCTTAATATGGCCTTTAGCTCGCGCCGTAATCCCTGCAGTCTCACGGCCGCATCGGGTTCGTCCCCGGCACCGGGAATGATCGTCTGGGCCGCATCCCGGGGGAGGTTGTCCAAGTGGGACCGAAGGCCCTCCGCAAGGGCGGCGTGGGATTTTGATATCAGATCTACCAGATTGCCGCGCTGTTCGGCGGACATTTTTTCCGCCGCAGAATACAAGATCTCCTTTTCCGCATTCCGGGACAAAACCAGCGCTGCCTTATGGGCGGCCTCGGCCACGCTGCGGTTGGGGTCTTTGATAAGCCCCATGACGGCATTCAAAGCAGCGATGTCCCCGATAAGCTCCAAAGCCTGCAAGGCCGCGGCCCGGGTGTACCAGACGCCGTCCCGCAGCAGCCTGACCAGAGGCTGGACGGCCTGATGCCCGGCCAGGGCCGTTTTTTTGATGGCATATTCCCGCAGGCTCCAGCTTTGGTCCTGGAGGGCCTTGATAAGAAGCGCCACCGCCCCGGCGCTGTTAAGCCCGGCCGCCATGTCCACCGCCGTCATGCGTTTTTTGGCATCCCGGGATTTCAGCAGTTCCACCGCCTCGGTCAGCTGGTGGTCAGTCATCTTTTACCTTGCTCAATGCTTTGGTGATGGCTTTTTTCAGCTGGGAGATGTTCTCCGCCTTGAGAGCCGAAATATAAATGGCCTTTGATCCCTTGGGGGCGGATGGTCTCTTCTTGACCAGGTCCATCTTGTTAAGAACCAGCAATGAAGGCCTTTTGGCGATAGCGGGATTGAATTCGACCAGCTCATCCTTCAGCACCCGGTATTCCTTCCAGGGGTCGGCCACCGAAGCATCGATCACATAGACCAGCAGTTTGGTCCTCTCCACGTGCCTTAAGAAACGGGTGCCCAGCCCCTTGCCCTGGTGGGCCCCTTCGATCAGCCCCGGCATATCGGCCACCGTGCAGGTCTTGAAGCCCTCCAGCTCCATAACCCCCAGATTGGGCGAAAGGGTGGTAAAGGGATAGTTGCCCACCTTGGGCCTGGCCTCCGACAGGCAGGACAGCAGGGTTGATTTTCCGGCATTGGGGAAACCCAGCAAACCAACGTCCGCCAGCAGTTTAAGGTCCAACAGCAAAGTTTTACTTTCGCCTATCTGCCCCTTCTCGGCCACCCGGGGTGTCTGGTTGGTGGAGGTGGCGAACTTGGCGTTGCCCCGGCCGCCGATGCCCCCTTTGGCCACCACTATCCGGCTGGCCGGCTCTATCAGGTCCGCCAGCAGTTCCCCGGTCTCCTTGTCGTAAACCAATGTGCCGGGAGGGACCTGGATGATGCAGTCCGGCCCGTTGGCCCCGTACATTTTTTTGTAGGCCCCGTTCTGCCCGTGCCCGGCCTTGAACCGGTGCTGATATCTGAAATCCCGTAGGGTCACCAGATTGGGATTGACCTCCAGGACCACCGAGCCGCCCTTGCCTCCGTCCCCGCCGTCCGGGCCGCCCTTGGGAACGAATTTCTCCCGGCGGAAACTGATGGCTCCTTTGCCCCCGTTCCCGGCGGTGATCTCCAGTTCTGCTTTGTCTACTAAACTCATTTGTGGTACTTCGCCTTTAAATTATTCAGCACTTCATCCGGCACCAGGGAAGAGATGTCTCCGCCCATGCGGGAGATCTCCTTGATCAGGCCGGAGTTTAAATATACGTACTTCTCCGAGGGCATCACAAAGAAGGTGTCCATCCCGGGGTTCAGCTTGCGGTTCATCAGGGCCAGCTGGAACTCGTATTCAAAATCGGACACCGCCCGCAGGCCCCGGATGATGACCCGGGCCCCCTTGGACCGGGCATAGTCCACCAGCAGCCCGTCGAATGGTTCCACCGACACCCCTTTATATCCGGCGGCGGTCTTTTTGAGCATCTCCACCCTCTCCTCCAGGGAGAACAGGGGGTTTTTATTCCGGCTGGCGGCCACCGCCACGATTATCCGGTCAAAGATCTCCGCCCCGCGCTGGATGATGTCCAGGTGGCCGTTGGTCACCGGGTCGAAAGTCCCCGGGTAAATTGCCAGGTTTCCCATTTCATTCCTCCCCATTATAACGGTAAAAGCTCACCTGGGTCTTGCCGTAGGTTTTGTTCTTCCACCTTTTCAGCCCCCCGAAGCTGGCCGGGGATTTTTCCTTCAGGGAGTGCTGGATGACCAGGGTGCCGTAATCTGCCAGCGTTCTGCTCCGCTCCACGGCATCCAGGATATCCGGCAGGCAGTGATCGGGATAGGGCGGGTCGGCCAGGATCAGATCGAACTGCTCCCCGCAGGTCCTCAAAAATTCCAGAGCGTCGCCGGCATACAGCCTGGCCCGGGGGTATAGCTTGAGGGCTGCCAGGTTGTCTTTTATGGCTCCGGCCGGTCCAGGGTCCTTCTCCACCAGCACTACCGATTCCGCCCCGCGGGACAGGGCCTCGATCCCCAGAGCGCCCGATCCGGCGTAAAGGTCCAGGGCCCGGCGGCAGGCGCCGCCCTGCTGCAGAATGTTGAAGATGGCCGCCCGGGCCATGCTGGAGGTGGGACGGACATCCCAGCCCTCCGGGCAGTTGATGTTCCGGCCCCGGAATTCTCCGGCGATTATCTTCACCGGCATCAGTACTCGCTGCCCAGCACGAAGGATATCCTGGCCTTGTCGGAGATCGAGGACAGGTCCGTCTTCCATGAGAAATCCAGTTTCATCATGAAGGGCGATATTATCATCCTGATCCCGGTCCCCAGGCTCCCGTTAAGGTCCTTCATTTTCAACAGGGCGTTGGGATCGCGCTGGAAGAGCTGAAACTGCCGGCTGTCGGACCAGGCGGCCCCGATGTCGAAGAACATCGCTCCCCGGATGCCGTAGAAAGATATGGGCGGGATGGCCATCTGGATCCGGTCCACGAAGGGCACCCTCAGCTCCAGGTTCATCAGGGCCATCCTGGTGCCGTCCAGCTCGTTGTAATCATAGGCCCTTAAGGTATAGGGCCCGCCCAGTTCGAAATACTGGGCGTCGGATCCCATCGACAGGCCGCCCATCAGGCGCAGGGCGAATTCCGACCTTTTGGTAAGCGGCCAGTACTGCCGGATGTCGGTGAAATAATTGACGAAGTTCAGGTCGCTGCCCAGGCTCCGGCTGCTGGCCTCCACCGCGGCCATGGCCCTCCGGCCCTCCCGGGGGCCGTAGTAGGACCACTGGACATTGTCATGCACCAGGGATACCGCCGGGATGATCACGTTCAGGTTGGCGTCGGGAGACGTGTAATATTGATAATTCTCATAATGGTAAAGCTCCTCATTGTAGTGGCTCCAGCTGCCCATGAAATCGATCCGCTGGTAACGATTGAAGGGATAGGAGAGTATCCCCTGGACCCCGTTGATCTTTTCGATGATGATGTCGTTGTTGGAGGCCAGATAGTAGTTGTGGTACTGGTAGTAGCTGATGCCGTAGTCCCAGCGCCGGGGGCGGTAGAAATAGGTCAGCTGATAATCCGAATTCTGCAGGTTGATGACCATGTCCGACAGCCAGTAGAACTGATGGTTGCCCATCACGTCGCTGACCACGATCTCGGCCTGGCCGCCCAGCCCGCTTAAAGTATTGTAGTTGAAAGATCCCTGGGCCCAGTCCACCGAAAATTTGGTCCGGGCCTGGCCGGGCTTATAGCGGTTGCTGTCGGCCAAAGGCTGTTCGAATTTCCGGGGCTGATACCAGCCGGTGTCGGCCGAGGCCCAGAAGAAAACCTTCTGGCTGTCGATCCCCGGAAGTTTGTCCAGCGGATTCTTGATGGTGAAGATGTTCCATCCGGTCTTGTGATACCCGATGAAGACCAGCTTGCTGCCGTCCCGGGACCATTTGGACTGCAGGCAGCCGGTGATGGCATCGGTAAGCTGCAGGGTGCTGTCCCCGGAGATGGCGAAGATGTTGCTCACCCCCCGGCGGATGGCGGTATAGGCTATCCCCTTGGGCGACCAGCTGGGACGGGAGACCATGGTCTCCTCCGGGGTCAGGCAGCCGATGCTGCCGGAGACCGGATCCATGGAGAACAGGCGGTAGCGGCCGAAATACATGGTGTCCAGGCCGGATTGGTCTTCCCCGGCCGGACGGTCCGAGACGAAAACCAGCTCCCGTCCGTCCGGGGACCACTCCGGCTCCCGGTCGTCGTACTGATCATCGGTCAGCCGCTCCAGGCTGTAGGCCACGTTGTGGCTGTCGGCGATGTCAGCCACATACAGGTCGGACTGGCCGTCCTTTAGTCCGCAGAAGGCGATCTTATCGGAGGCCGGAGACCAGCTGGGATAATAGATCCCGTCCATCGGGAACTCCAGTTTTTTAAGGATCTTGCCGTTGTCAACCCGGACCACGTACAGCTTGTCGCCGGTGGTGGATTTGGCGGCAAAGGCCAGCTTTTTGCCGTCCGGGGACCAGCTCAGGCCTCCCCGGAACCAGGCCAGGTGCATGGCCTCGAACTGGGCGTTCTGCTCGCCCTTGACCAGATGCTTGATGCGGTGGCCGTCGATGCTGGAGATGATGTATATCCCGGCCCGGCCGTCCTGATCGGAGATGTAGGCGATCTTGTCACCCTGGGGCGAAAAACAGGGGGCCAGGTTAAAATAGGAGCCGGTCTTGAAAACGTCATGCTCGGTCAGCTGTTTGGCAAAGTCCGGGACCTCCTTCTTGGCCGCCAGATAGGGCCAGTATTTTTTGTGCATATCCTTGAGCCACAGCTCCGACAGCTTTTCGACGTTGCTGCCCAGAAGTTTTTCGCAGGTGTTGTCCATGCTGCGGCTGGATTTCAGCATGTGGAACATCTCGCCGATCTTCTGCTGTCCGTACCTCTCGACTATGAACTTGATGATGGCCTGGCCCTCTTTGTAGACGAAATAGCTCCCGCCGTATCCCTCCAGCTCCTGGATGGGGATCAGCCGCTGGTTGAGCGCCAGGTCCTTGATTATCATCTCGGTCTCGGGATCCCAGCCCCGCGATTCGTATTCGGCCATCCCCTCCACGAACCACAGGGGCAGCTGCATCAGGCTCTGCTGGGAGAAGATGGATTCCATGGATTTCCCGAAGAACAGGTCGAACATGAAGGCATGGACCAGTTCATGGGTGATCACATGATCCAGGTCGGCATAGGAGCCGGTATAGGGCACCACCACCCGGTTCTTGAGCAAAGTGGTGAAACCACCCGCCCCTTCGTCTATGATATCCTGGGCGATGTTGGTCTGGGCGAAATCATTGTGAGAGGTGTACAACACGATGGGTATCTTATTGTACAGGGTGTGCCCCATGTCCTGGGATATCCTGCGCCCGGCGTTCTCGGCCATCCGAGCCGCCACCTGGGCCAGCTCCCGCCCGCCCTGGTAATAGTAGATCTCGAAATTCTCGGTGGTGATCTTCTCCCAGCGAAAATTCTTGTATTTGACCTTGTTCTTGCCGAAATAGCCGTCCTGGGCCAGGGCCGGAATGGTCAAAAGGACCAGGAGCATTGCCGCGATCATTCGTTTCATGTTGACACCTAAAATAAATTTAACTAACAGCTTACAGGGATATTTGACCCTGTTACCGTTGCCAAAGTTTAACCCTTCAATATTCCGTCCGGAAGATGAAGTCCAGCCAGGCATTGTCGCTTCGGGAATGCCGGTCGATCTCCCCCCTGACCAGGAAGTGCTTTTTTAACTGATACTCCAGCACCAGGCTCTGCCCCCGGCTGCTGCGGGGCAGCCACATCACCAGGCTCAGTCGTTCCTCCCAGAAGCTGCGGTTCATCCTGATGCCCTTGGTGCCCATCGCAGAAATGCCCCACTGTTTGGCCAGCTCCTGGACCTGGTTGAGGCGCCACTCCTCCATCAGCCGGGAGAAGTATTCCTGAAAATACCCGGAGGCGGAGTCGGCCGGCGAGGCCTGCTGGGCCCGGGCCTGACCGGCCCCGATCAGCAGCCAAAGGGCCGCCAGCAGGAAAAGATATGTGATCCTGTTTTTCAATTACTCGCTTTGATAGTGCACCAATGAAACCACCTTATGACCGGCCAGCTTCTCCCGCCCTTTCAGGAAATCCAGCTCCACCACAAAAGCGATGGCGGCCACCTTTCCCTGGAGTTTCTCCACCAATTGTGCCACCGCCATGGCCGTTCCTCCGGTGGCCAGAAGGTCGTCCACGATCAGGACATTCTGTCCCGGCTTGATGGCGTCCTGGTGGATCTCCAGGGCGTCGGTGCCGTATTCCAGCTCATATTCCTGGCGGATGGTCTTGGCCGGCAGTTTTCCGGGCTTGCGGACCAGCAGCAGGCCGGTGCCCAGCTTGTAGGCCAGGGCCGAGCCGAAGGGAAAGCCCCGGGACTCTACCACCGCGATGGCGTCAATCTTGACATCCTTCAACTGCTCCGACAGCTGGTCCACCGCCAGCTTGAAGCCCTCGGCGTCCTTTAGCAGTGTGGTGATGTCCTTGAAGCCGATGCCCTGCTTGGGAAAGTCCGGCACTTCTCTGATGAATTTTTCCAGATTGACTGCCATGTTCTGCTCCTGATGAGTTATATGATACTTTGTTTGATTTTCATAATACTTCGATTGTCATTCCCGAGCAATCGGGAATCCAGGGCACTTTAACCACCAAGGCACAAAGACTTTTCTTGCTTGGCCCGCATCTCCCCTATCAAGGGGAGAGTTTTGACCTCACCCCCGCCAAATGGCCTTTCGTCATTCTGAGCCCAATGCCCTGCCCGGCAAGCCGAAGAATCCTTTCGTCACCCTGAGAAATCTGCCCGCCCAACAGGCCGAACGGGTGACACCTTAAGGATGACGCGCCTCTTACATCATTGCGAAAGGACTTCGCTGCTTTTCTGATGAAGCAATCCACAAAAGTCGTTTGTCATTCCCGAGTAATCGGGAATCCAGGCACTTTAACCACAAAGGGCACAAAAGACACAAAGTTTTTTGTCATTCCCGTGAAGCTTGTCCTCGCGGAGGCGGGGAGCAGGAATCCAGGGGTTGCCCTGCCCGGCCCGCATATCCCCTATCAAGGGGTGAGTAAGAGGGGCGTCTTTGGTTCTGAACTCATCCCCGCCCTTCTCTTGGCAAGAGAAGGGAATTCAAGGGTTGAGTTGGTGGTTTTAGACCTCCCCTCTTTCCCCTCCTTGAGCCTGTACTGAGCCTGTCGAAGTGCAAGGAGGGGATGAAAGGGGTGGTCAATGCGTTATATTAAACCCCCGGTATCTCCCGCCGTATTCTCCCCACTCCACCTTGACCTCCTCCACCACCGCGCCGGACGGCCCTGCCTTGAGCGCCACGATGAATTGTTTCAACTTATCCTCTTCGCCTTCAACCTCGGCCTCCACCGAGCCGTCCGGCAGGTTGCGAACATAACCGGCCAGCCCAAGATGCCTGGCCTGTTGCGATACGTAATACCTGAACCCCACGCCCTGCACCATGCCGGTGATACGGGTTGATAGGCTTTTATTCATCAAACATTAAATGATTTAAAGTTATAGTCTGTTATAAAGAATTGGAATGGTTTCAAAATATACCCGTACTAAAATAATTATTTTTTATATATTCGTTTATACTCATTTATATAAACCTCATAAAACTGCTTAAATTCGTCAGAATCGGATCGTATTATATTTTGATTTTTCTTCCCAAAACCCAAAACAACATATTTGTTATTGTAATAAAACACATAAATTATGCCAGGTTTTCTAATAGCATTGAAATCTTTAGGCAAGGCATCGTCTTTAAAGTATACAAATTTATTAATATTTTTTGATGTAAATATGTATGGCTGCTCTAATGGTTTTAATAAATATGATTTGAATGCATTCCCGTTTGAGTTATTTATATCGTTAAATGAATGGGGAAACGTGTTACCATTGTCGCTATGCCATTTTTCAATTGCTTCTACAAGAATCAATAAATTCTCTTTCACTGCGATAACAGCCGATTCCTCGGTATATTCTTTTATACATCTAGGAAAATTAAAACTAATATAAATTAATAATACACCAAGAACTATGATGATTGGTATTATTGCTTTTTTCATATTTTATTCCCCACCATCTTCAGCGCCATCCTCACCGCCTCCTCCGGGGTCTTCACGTGCTTTATCGGCGCCCGGATCTTCCAGGTGGAAAGCCCGACCACCGGTATCCCGAACCCTGCGGCATAGGCCAGCTCCGACAGTGTCCCGTATTTCCCGCCGATGGCGATCAGCACCTGGGCCGACTGCACCACGATGGAATTCCGGGCGTAGCCCAATCCGGTCACCACTGGAACGGTCAGATATTCGTTTCCATCTTTGGCCGAAGAGCCGGGAAGTATCCCCACCGTCATCCCGCCGGCCTCGACCGCCCCGCGGCAGGCGGCCTCCATCACCCCGCCCATCCCGCCGCATATCAGGATGGCGCCGCTCTGGGCTATCAGCTTGCCTACCGTGTAGGCCGCCTGGGCTAATTTTGCCGAACAGGACGAGGCACCGATCACCCCTATCCGTATCCTACTGTCCATTGGTCTGCCATCCGTATTTCCCGATCAGCGGCACGAACACGCAGCCGCAGACCTGGCTCTTCACCTCTTTGCCCTCGATCTTGTCCACCAGCACCAGCGACTGCACATGGACATCGCCCACCGGGATGGCTATCCGGCCGCCCTCGGCCAGCTGGTCCCAGTAGGCCTTGGGAACCTCCGGGGCCCCGGCGGTGACGATGATCCGGTCGTAGGGCGCATGCTCGGCCCAGCCGATGGTGCCGTCCCCCAGCTTGACGGCTATATCGTGGTATTTAAGATCCTCCAGCAGTTTCCGGGAATTGTGGTACAGCTTCTCCACCCGTTCGATGGTGAAGACCTTGGCCCCCATCTCGGCCAGCACCGCCGCCTGGTAGCCGGAGCCGGTGCCTATCTCCAGCACCTTCTCCCCGCCCTTGATGTTCAGGTTCTGGCTCATCAGGGCCACGATATACGGCTGGGAGATGGTCTGGGCCTGGCCGATGGGCAGGGGATTGTCGTCGTAACCCCGGTATTGCAGGGCTTCCTGCACAAACAGATGCCGGGGCACCTTTTGCATGGCGGCGATCACCCTGGGATCGTTCACCCCCCGGCGGATGATCTGCTGATCCACCATCTGTTTTCGTGAAAGCTCGTAATTCATCTACTGTCCGTAAAAATAATTTATCATTAAAAGTCTTTTCTTCTGCCGACCCGCATCTTATTGACCATCTTGGGCCGTCCCGGCGGCCGGGTTTATTTTGGAATAATTTTTCCTGATGGACATCAATCCATAGGCCCCGGCCAAAAGGGCCGCCAGTCCGCCCACCACCAGGCTCCACCGGGGGCTGGCATGTTCCCCCACCCAGCCGATGATCGGACCGCCTATGGGGGTAGACCCCATAAAGGCCACGGTCCAAATGGCCATCACCCTCCCCCTCATGGCCGGTTGGCACTCCAGCTGCAGGGTGGTATTCCCCAGAGAGGTGAACAGTATCGAAAATATTCCCACCGCCACCAGGGCAATAGCGGCAAAAGATAGACCGGGAGACAAGGAAACGATCAAAATGGCTGTCCCAAAGGCCAGGCTGGCCCAGGCCACCCACACCGGGCGGGATCTTCCCCGGCTGGCTGAAAAAAGCCCGCCCAATACCGCCCCCATTCCCATGGCCGAGGTCAGCATGGCAAAACTGGCGGCGGTACCGTGAAAAGTATATTTGGCCAGAAGCGGCAGGCTTACCTGAAATTCATATGCCAGGGTCCCGACTATCGCCATCATTATCAAAATATCCCTGATCACCGGGGTCTTCCACATGTAGGCAAACCCCTTGAGCAGCTGCCCTTTCATGGCCCGTATCGGAGGAGCGGCGTTAAGCTCACTGTCGCGCATCATAAGCAGGCAGATCAAAACCGCCAGATAGGAGACCGAATTTATGATGAAGCAGGAGGCCAGTCCGACGCCGGCAATAAGCGCTCCGGCCAAAGCCGGCCCTATCACCCGGGCCAGGTTGATGGCGGTGGAGTTAAGGGTCACCGCATTTCGCAACAGCTGGCTGCCGACCATCTCGTGGACAAAGGACTGGCGGGTGGGGTTGTCGATGGCGGCCAGCAGGCCGAAGCCCAGAGCCAGCAGATAGACCATCCACAATTGAACCCGGTTCACCGCCACCAGGATCCCCAGGGTAAGGGCCAGAAGGCTGAAAGCGGTCTGGGTAAAATATAACAGTTTTCTTTTGGGAAACCGGTCGGTCACCACCCCGCCCATCGGCCCCAGCAGCAATACCGGAAGAAACTGAAAAGCCGTCACCAGGCCAAGGGCCGTGCCTGATCCGGTGATCTTTAGCACCAGCCAGGCCTGGCCGATGGACTGCATCCAAGTGCCGCACATCGAAATGCCCTGCCCGATGAAATAAAGGCGATAGTTGCGCACCTGCAGGGACGAAAAGGTGGCCTTGGTAAAATTATTTAGGGCGGCTAACATTATCTATCGTTTCGAACCTTGGCTGTTGTGGTGGTGAATTTATTAAGCCGTCTCGACAGCCAGATCTATTTTGGAATAGGCCTTTTTGGATGATATCAACCCGTAAACCCCGGCAACTATTGCCGCGATCCCGCCTAAGGCCAGGCTCCACCTGGGATCGGCGTGTTCCCCCACCCAGCCGATGACCGGGCCGCCTATGGCATTGGAGCCGATGAAGGTCACCGCCCACAGGGACATCACCCGGCCCCGCATTTCAGGGGTGCATTCCAACTGCAGGGTGGTGTTGCCCAGCGAATTGAAGGCAATGGAAAAGATCCCGACGATCACCATGGCCGTCGCGGCTAAAGCCAAAGTGGGCAAAACAGAAACCGCCAGGATGGCTGTGCCGAAGCCCAGGCTGGCCCAGGCCACCCAAAAGGTCCCGGCCTTCCCCCGGCTGGCGGTGAACAGACCCCCCAGCACCGATCCTATTCCGGTGGCGGAGGTCAACAGGGCCAGGGTCCGGGCATTGCCGTGAAAGGTATATTTGGCTATCAGCGGCAGGCTTACCTGGAACTCATAGGTCAGGGTGCCCACGATGGCCATCATGATCAGGACCTCCCGGATCACCGGGGTCTTCCACATGTAGGCGAACCCCCGGCTCAACTGCCCCTTGAACTGCCGGATGGGCGGGATGGGATGAAGGTCTTTGCTCCGCATCAGGAACAGGCAGATCAGCACCGCCAGAAAGGAAAACGAATTTATGAAGAAACAGGAAGCCATCCCAACGCTGGCGATCAGCACCCCGGCCAGGGCCGGACCTATCACCCGGGCCAGGTTGATCTCCATGGAGTTCAGGGTGACCGCGTTTCGGAGGAATTTGCTGCCTACCATCTCGTGCACAAATGACTGGCGGGTGGGATTGTCTACGGCCACCAGCAGCCCGAAACACAGGGCCAGGCTGTAGACCATCCATAACTGGACCTTGCCGGTGACCACCAGTATCGCCAGTATCAGATCCAGCAGGCAGAAAGCACCCTGGGTGAAATAGAGCAGCTTCCGTTTGGGGAACCGGTCGGTCACCACCCCGCCCAGCGGGCCCAGCAGCAGCACCGGCAGGTACTGAAAGGCCGATACCAGGCCCAGGGCGGTGCCGGATTCGGTCAGCTTGAGCACCAGCCAGGCCTGGCCGATGGTAGACATCCAGGTGCCGCTCAAGGAGATCCCCTGCCCTATGAAGTACAGGCGGTAATTGCGCACCCGCAGGGCGGAAAAAGTTTCGCTGGCGAAATTACTGACTGCCGCTAACATTATCTTCCCGGACGATCTTTGGCCAGAATCGTTTCCCACTTTTTAAGATTGGCCAATGCCCGGTGATTGGTCCAGTCCAGGTGGAACGGCGTGATGGAGACGTAGTTCTGCTCGATGGCCTCGAAATCCGTCCTGGGCTGGCGCTCCCAGTCGGGGTCGGCCCCGTCGATCATGAAATACTGCCGGCCGTCGGGGTGCTTCTGCTCCACTATCACGTCGCGGTAGATCCGCTTGCCCAGCTTGGTGATCTTGACCCCTTTGATCCTGGAGATCGGCAGGCTGGGCACGTTGACGTTGAGCAGGGTGTTCTTGGGCAGGCCATGCTTGAGGGCGGTGGCCGCCACCCGGCGGGCATAATGGGCGGCCGCCTGGAAATTACAGCCGTTCCATGAGGTGCAGGACACGGCGATGGACGGGATGCCCAGCAGGGTGCCCTCGGTGGCCCCGGCCACCGTGCCGGAGTAGGTGACATCGTCGCCCAGGTTGGGGCCGTGGTTGATGCCGGACACCACCAGATCGGGCCTCTCCTTCAGCAGTCCGCGAATGGCCAGCATCACGCAGTCGGTGGGGGTGCCATCCACCGCCACGGTGGTCCGGTTGCGCCACACCACCTCCAGCGGCTTGCGCAGGGAGAAGGAATGGCTGGCCCCGCTCTTCTCGGACAGGGGGGCGAACACCACGGTCCGGGCTATCTTGTTTAAGCTCAGGCGCAAAGCTTTGATGCCCGCGGCGTCAATGCCGTCATCGTTGGTGATCAGGATCAAGGGTTTCTTCTTCATCAGGGTGAATTTATTTATTTTCATTGATAGTTTTATTACATTATCATTAATCGCCATTCCTGCGAAGCTTGTCCTCGCGGAGGCGGGGAGCAGGAATCCAGTCTTTTCATGGATTCCCGCCTGCGCGGGAATGACAGAGCACTTATCCATCTATTTAAAATCAAGTTCAAAGTAACTTTATTGCCATGACCACAAATTTCCAGGTATCGCTCAGATGCCTTATATGGCTGGTGGCAGAGCTTCTGATATCTATCGGAACTTGCCCGATAGTGAATCCCCTCCGCCCGGCCTTGACCAGCAGTTCGGACTCCATCTGATAGCCGTCAGTTTCCAGAACAATTGCTTCCAGCACCTCCCGCCGGATAAGCCGATAGCCGCACTGGCTGTCCTCGATCTTATGACCTGCCAAAAGCGACACCACCACCGTGGTGATGTTGTTGCTTAAGTAACGGGCAAATGACATTCTTCCAAACTCATTCCTGCGGGAACCAACAATAATGTCCCAATGTCCAGCATCCATAATTTCAATCATCGACGGAATATACCTGGGATCATGCTGGCCGTCGGCATCCAGGGTTATCACCGCATCATAGCCCAAAGACAGGGCATGGGCAAACCCGGTCCTCAGTGCCCTGCCCTTTCCGCAGTTGGCGACATGGGCCAGGCTTATGACCGGGGATCTTTCTATAATGGCAGCAGTAGCGTCATCCGAGCCGTCATTGACCACCATGACATCGCATAAATCCACCCATTCAACGGCCTCGGCCAGCAGATCTCCCAGGGTGTCTCCTGCGTTGTAAGCCGGTATTATTACAGACACTTTCATAACATTTTATTATAACTTATTCCTGCCGGTTTGTCTATTGTATTTCAAAGAAAAAAGCACATCAAAAAGATGTGCTTTTTCAATAAATTGCCGGCTCTAAATTGTGAATTTTCCGTCCTGATAGATGATCTGGCCGTCGGCCAGTATCTTGCCGCCCAGCTTCATGTCACACAGCATGTCCCAGTGAATGGCCGACTGGTTGACGCCCAGCGATTCCGGGATGGAGCGTCCGATGGCCAGGTGGACCGTGCCGCCGATCTTCTCGTCGAACAGCATGTTCCTGGTGAATTTGGTGATGTTGTAATTGGTGCCCACTGCGATCTCGCCCACCAAACGGGCGCCGGCATCGGTATCCAGCAGTTTGTTCAGCAGCTCCTCTCCCTTGTCGGCCGTGGCCTTGACCACCTTGCCGTTCTGGAAGGTCAATTGGATGTTCTCCACCTCCCGGCCGGAATAGATGCCCGGAAAGCTGAACCGGATATGCCCGTTGACCGAATCCTCCACCGGCCCGGTGAACACCTCGCCGTCCGGAAAATTGACCTGCCCGCAGCAGTTGACCCACTTGCGCCCGGCGATGGTCATCTTCAGGTCGGTGTCCTGGGATATTATCTGCAGTTCCTTTTTGGCGTCCAGGTGATCGCAGATCTTTTTCTGTTCCCGCTCGATCTCCCGCCATTTGGCCACCGGGTCGTCCAGGTTCAAATAACAGGAGTTATAGACAAAGTCCTCATATTCGGACAAGGACATGCTGGCCTCCTGGGCATTGGACTGGCCCGGGAACATGGTCCCGCACCACCGCAGCTCGTTCTGGGCCATCCGCTCGAAGAATAGCTTGAATATCTCGGCGTTGCCCTGGCTGGCGACCTTGAGCCGGTCGGGATCGACGTTGCTCATCATCCTGGTGTTGACGCTGCCCATCAGGGTCAGCAGGGCGTCGGCGGTCTTGATGGCCACTTTGTCGCTTTCGTGGATGAAGGTCAGCTGCTGGTCGCTGCCCTGCTTCATCATGATCTCCGATAATTCGGAATTTAATATCTTGACCTGGGGATGGGCCCCCAGCTCCAGCGCCAGGCGATAGCATTCCTTGATCAGGGGCAGGGTGAAATGCTCGCCCTGGATGATCAGCTTGTCGCCTTTCTTCAGGGCCAGCGAATATCTCATCAGCACCTCGGCGTGCCTTTTAACTCTGGGATCCATAGATATCTCCTTCAATTACGATATTGCACTCTGGATATTGTTATTATTTTCCCAGTGACCTCACTCAGAGCGATGTCCTGATGGGCAGCACCACGGTGGTGATCCCCTCCCACTGTAGCCGGCGCTGGATGGCGTAGGCCGTCTCGTTGTGCAACACCCGCTGGAAAAGGCTCTCCTTGTGGAAGATCAGCTTCCCGGTGAAAACCGTGGTCCGGTAATACTCACTGGCCAGCTGCTGGCAGAGCAGGCTGGCCGTCTCCACGGCTTCGGTGCCCACCTCCATCCGGTAATCGGAGGGCAGCCCGAACCGCCGGGCCAGGTCGACATATTTCCTCAAAGATTCCTCGGTGGATTCCCTGAGGGCATCGATCGCCTCGGCCCCCTTGAAGGAACCGGTATCGACTATCGCCGCCGAAGCAAAAATATAATTATGATAGAACCGGGGGAAATTCCTGATGGTGTTCAAAAGAAGGTGAACTCCATAACCGTTGTAACCGTCAACCAGAATGACAGCGGTGGTTTTTTTCTTATCTGGCGGATCCATATTGGGCGTGCCTTCGGTGGGGATCTCCAGCAGCAGCTCGTCCAGCTTGCGCACCCCCCGGCGGACGGTGTCGTAATGATTACGGATGCGGTAGCAGGCCACCACTATCACAAAAGTGATCACCAAGGTGATCCAGCCGCCCTCGGCAAATTTTTCGTACACGGCAATTATCAATATGGTCAGGCACAGTATCAAACCGGTGGCAAAGACAGCCGCCTGGCGCTTCCAGTGCGGCATGTGGCGGCGGTTAACTATCATATAACGGGTCATCCCTAATTGGGATAGCGAGAAGTCCAGAAAGACATTGATGGAATACATTATAACCAGCACCGAAATGTCTCCGCCGGTGTAAAAGAGCAGACCCAGAGAGGCCGTTCCCATCATGATGACCCCGTTGTTCATGGTCAGCCGCTCCGAAAGCGAGGCAAAGCGGTGGGGGAGCCAGGAATCCACCGCCATGCTGGACATCACCCGGGGGCCGTCGATGAAGCCGGTCTGGGCGGCCACGAACAGCAGCGCTCCCTCGGAAAGTATGGTCACCAGCGCCAGAAGGTTGCCCAGGGGCCAGTGCCCGAAGAGCATGCCGGCCACCACGGCATTGAGGGTGCGCCCCGGCACCGGATGAACATTCAGCAACATGTAGCACAGGAACAGCCCGCCGGCCACAAAGGCCAGCGAAGTGGCCATCAGGAACATGGTTCTTTTTCCAGTCTGGACCCTGGGCTCGCGCATCACCAGCAGTCCGTTGGACACCGCCTCGATGCCGGTATAGGTTCCGGCCCCTAGGGAATAGGCCCGGACGAATATCGCCATGATCCCCATCAACCCCATGGCCTTCATATCGGCCTGGACATTGGCGGACAGGTTGCTGACAATGGGGCCGAAATCAAACAGATGGCTGGAGATGCCGTAGCCGATCATCACCAGGTGGGTGATCAAGAACACCCCGAATATCGGGGCCAGCATGATCACCGATTCCTTGACGCCCCGCAGGTTCAGGATCACCAGGGCCAGGATCAGCACCACGCAGAACGGGATCTTGTAAACATGGTAAGACATCGGCAGAAAGCTGAACAGGGCGGCACTGCAGGCGGCGATGGAGACGGTTATGGTCAGGACGTAATCCACCAGCAGGGCGCTTCCGGAGACCACCCCCACCCTACTGCCCAGGGTACTGGTGGTCACTATATATCCGCCGCCGCCGTGGGGGAAGTGTTCGATGATCTTGGAATATGAATAGGAGATTATGAAAACGGTCAGGGCCGTGGCCAGGGCCAGAAAAATAGCCAGGTAGGTGTGGCTGCCCAGGGCCCGGAAGGCCTCCTCCGGTCCGTAGGACGATGAGGACAGGCCGTCGGCCCCCAGCCCGATCCAGGCCAGCAGGGCCACCAGGGATATCTTGTGGAAGATGCGGGGATCCTCCACATTTTTAGGCCCGCCGATCAGCACCTTGTTGAGTTTTTTCCATAGATTGGATAGGAATTCCGACTCGGTAAAAGCCATCCTTCTCCTGTTATTATGACTGCTGGTAAAAATGGCAAAAGCCTTAGTTACCTAAGATTTTTGCCATCATCGCAATTTTAGCCCTGATCCATCAAAATGGTCGGGGTGAGTGGATTCGAACCACCGGCCCCTTGACCCCCAGTCAAGTGCGCTAACCGGACTGCGCTACACCCCGACAACCGGTTAATTATACGGTAAAAACATTCCTAAAGCAAGCAGAAAATGAACCGGCTAGAGCGATTTTAACATTACCCTCAAATCCTCAATTATCTGCCCCAGCTGGGACCTCTCCCGGAACTGGTTGAACGGGATCTCCATCTGGTCGGGGTCCTGCTCCCGGATCTCGGCCAGCCTGGTCCTGGCCCCGGCGATGGTGAAGCCGTCCTCATAAAGCAGCTTCTTGATCATCAGCACCATTTTGATGTCGTCCAGCTGATACTGGCGCCTCCCGCCCCGGCTCAAGCGGGGCCGGAGCTGGGGGAATTCGCTCTCCCAGAACCTCAGGACATAGGGCTTCAGGGATGTCATTTCGCCCACCTCACGGATATTGTGATAAACCTTGGTGCCCGGCAACCGTTTTAAGGCCTTTGTTTTTTCTTTGTTTTTTTGGGCTACCGGCTCAATCATCTGGGGCCTCCATAAAGGCGATCATCTTACCTTTTAATTTTCCCTCCCGGCGGTAGGAATGGAACATATCGGGGTGGCACTTGGTGCAAAAATCGCTGACGTAGATATTGCAGGGTTTCATCCCGGACGATAACAATTGGTCGCGGTTGGCGCTTCGCAGATCCAACAGCCATTTGCCGTTATTCTCGGGGCTGGCATGTTCCGGAGGGAATCTTCCGGCCACATCGCAGCCCACCTGGTAGCAACCGGCTTCGATGCCGGGGCCGATGGCGGCCACCAGTTCCCTGGGGCTAAGTCCATACTCGTCGCAGAAAACATCAACCGCTTTGGCGGCAAAGTTAGCGGCCGTTCCCCTCCACCCGGCATGCACCAGGGCCAGGCAGCGTCTGTCCGAAGATGCCAGGTATACCGGCAGGCAGTCGGCGGTGTGAATGGTAAGCACCACATCGCTGCGGTCGGTCATCAGGCCGTCGGCCTTGATCCGGTCGGGATAGAATTTATCGAACCTGGAGTCCACCCGGCAGATGTCGCAGCCGTGGACCTGGCTGGTGACCACCGTTTTGCGCCGGGCCGACAGGGAGCGGTAGACCCCGGCCTGGTCAATATCCCGCCCTTGGGTTTTGATCACCAGGCCGTGATTGATTCCGAATTCGTTGAGGAAATTTAATTCCAGCACATCGCAGCCGTATCTTTGGGTCACCTGCCAGTATCTCACCATAGTTCCGCCTTGGCATCCCGCCCCATCAGATCTTTTAAGGCCTCGGCTGGATCCTTATCCTCGAACAGCACCCTATACATCTGCTGGGTGATGGGCATCTCTATGCCGTGCTTTTGGGCCAGCCGGTGGGCGGCTTTAGTGGTCTCCACCCCCTCGGCCACCATTGACATCTGCTTAAGAATATCGCCCAGTTTGCGTCCCTGCCCTATCTGCTGGCCCACCGAGCGGTTGCGGCTCTGCTGGCTGAAGCAGGTGGTGATCAGGTCCCCCATTCCGGACAAGCCGGCAAAGGTATCCGGCCTGGCCCCCAGCGCCACCCCCAGCCGGGTGATCTCAGCCAAGCCGCGGGTCAGCAATGCCCCCTTGGTGTTGGCCCCCAGGCCCAGTCCGTCAATTATCCCGCCGGCGATGGCAATGATGTTCTTAAGAGAGCCCCCCAACTCCAGCCCGATGATGTCATCCCCGGTATACACCCTAAAATAGTGCGACCTCAGCATCTCCTGTACTTCCTTGGCATCCTCCGGGAACTTAGCGGCCACCACCGTGGTGCTGGGAACATGCCGGGCGATCTCGGGCGCTATATTCGGCCCGGATAGCACCGCCAGCCGGGAAGCTTTTTGCCCCAGTTCCTGCTCCAGCACCTGGGAACAGCGCATCAGGCTGGATACCTCTATCCCCTTGATGGCACTTACCAGCAGCCGCTCTTCCCCCAGAAGCAGCGCGGAATTCCGGCAGACGGAACGCAGCACTTTGGAGGGCAACACCCAGAAGACCGTCTGGTTATCAGATAAGGTTTTTCCCATATCGGAATCGACCGATATGTTGTCCGGCAGGGGGATGCCCGGCAGAAACTCTTTGTTCTCCCTCTCCTGCTGGATCTTCCTGGCCGCCTCGGCCCGAAACTCCCAGAGGCGGACAGCATATCCTTTCTCGGCCAGCATCACCGCCAGGGTGGTGCCCCAGTTGCCGGCTCCCAGGACCGCGGCCCTCTTTTTTTTGTTCCGTCCCGTCATTTATTGTCCGATGGCAATTTATCTTTTTTGAAACGGAACTTATTTTCCGTTCCGTTGAGCAGCCGGATGATGTTTTTCTTATGGGTCAGCATTATCAATATCGTGATCAACCACCCCAGGGCCACGATGGGAACCAGGGGATTTTGGTTCTGCACGATTCTGATCACCGCGGCCGACATGGGAAAGATCAGGGAGGCAATTATGGATCCCAGCGAAACATAACCGAAGGCCGATAATGCGGCGATGAAGGCGGCCAAAGCGATCAAGGTGGCCGCCGGCTCCAGGGCCAGAAGGACTCCGGAGGCGGTGGCCACCCCTTTCCCGCCCTTGAATCTGAGATAAGGGGTGAACACATGCCCCAGAATGGCCGCCAGCCCCACTGCGATATAGAACCATTGGCCGGGAATGCTGGCGCTGGGCCAGACCATCTTTGATATCAGCACCGGGGTAAAGCCCTTGAGGGCATCCAGAAGATACACCGCCAGCCCCGGCCCCTTCCCCACCACCCGGAAGACATTTGTGGCTCCCAGGTTCCGGCTGCCGTGCTCCCGGATATCGATCTTCTTGAAAACCTTCCCGGCCAGAAAACCGAAAGGGACGCCCCCGGCCAGATAGGCCGATACGATATAACATATTTTTATCAGCACTTGATCATCAACCTTCATCTTGCGGTTGTCATATTAGGTCAGTCTTCCCCCTTGGAGGAATGGTATCTCGGCCGGCCGCCGTAATCCACATAGTTTCGTTCGCTCCAGTCGGCCGGCGGCTTGGAACGCTTGAACATCAGCCGGATGGGCGTCCCTTTTAATCCCAGGCCCTCATGAAGCTGCTTGTGGAGGTACTTCTGGTAATTGGGCGCCACCAGCTCCGGCTCGGAGGCCTTGATCAGGAAGCGGGGCGGGGCCACGTCGGTCTGGGTTATGGAGTACAGGTCTATCCTCTTGCCCTTGATGCTGGGCGGCCGGTTCTTCTCCACCGCCTGGTCGAAGGCCCGGGCCAGGGCCTCCGGCTCGACATTTTTCCGCCACAGATAGAAGACCGAGATCACGGTCTGCAGCAGCTGAGGCATCCCCTGCTCCTCGGTGGCCGAGGTAAAAACGAACTCGGCAAAATTTAAAAAAGGCATCTGCTCCTTAAGCCAGCCCAGATAATTGGCCTTGTTGGGGTCCTTCTGGAGGTCCCATTTGTTTATCACAACCATCACCGCCTTGTTGGAGTGTTCCAGCATCGAAGCCAGGGTCAGGTCCAGATGGGACAGCCCTTCGGAGCTGTCCAGCACCAGCACCCCCACGTCGGCCCGTTCCAGGCTTTTTTCGGTCCTGAGGGTGGTGTAGAACTCCAGGGAATCCTTGACCCGGCTTTTCCTTCGCAATCCGGCGGTGTCGATCAGCATGTATTTCTGGTTGCGCCACTCGAAGATGGTGTCCACCGAATCCCGGGTGGTGCCGGGCACCGAGTCCACGATCACCCTCTCCTCCCCGGTGATGGCGTTGATCAGGGAAGATTTGCCCACGTTGGGTTTTCCCAGCACCGCAACTTTAATGGTGGACGGGTCCAGGGGAGCGACCCTGTTTCTGGGCAGCATCTCCACCACCTTGTCCAGCATGTCGCCGATGGCCCGGCCCGGTCCGGCCGCTATCAGCAGCGGCTCCCCCAGGCCCAGCTTCATGAATTCGTAGGAATCGCCCTCGTGCTTCTGGTCGTCCACCTTGTTGACCAGCAGCAGATACGGCTTGCCGAATTGGCGGATCAGCTTGGCCACATGGTAATCGATATCGGTGATCCCGGTCTGGCGGTCCACCACCATCAGCAGCACATCGGCCTCCTCCAGGGCTATCTCCACCTGATGTTTAATGGACTTCTCCATCCGGTCCTCGGTGTTGGGCACCAGTCCGCCGGTATCGATCAGGTAGAACTCCCGGCCGTTCCAGTCTGCCAGGGCGTAGTTGCGGTCCCGGGTGACGCCGGGCCGGTCGTCCACGATGGCCAGCTTGCGTTTGAGGATCCGGTTGAACAGGGTGGATTTGCCCACGTTGGGGCGGCCGATGATGGCCACGGTTGGGTTAGACATGTTTCCTCTTTCTAAAAGATCCCCAGGCGGCCGAAACGGCCAATGCCGAAAGGACCGTGCCGGCAATGATTGCGCCCCAGATGCCCATCAGCACCAGGGCAGTTACGATGCCTGCGGCTATCAACACCCCCAGGCCGATGAAAAGCAGCGCTGGCCAGAATTTTATACCAAACAGGAAGGCCGCCACCGCCCCGGTCCAGGCTCCGGTGACCGGCAGTGGCACCGCCACGAACAGCATCAGCCCCACCATTTCGTATTTTTTAACCAGATCGCTCCGGCTCCTGGTGCGGGAGAACAACCATTCAAAGAACCGGTCGAACAGGGGAACTTTTCTCAGCCAGCCGGACACCGGCCCCAAAAAAAGCAATATCGGGACCACCGGGATCAGATTGCCGACCACCGAAAAAGCCACCGCCGGAACGATCGGAATGCCCAGCAGCTGATAGGCCACCGGAATGGCCCCCCTCAGCTCAAAGATCGGCAGCATGGCAATGATCATGGTCACCAGCCAGCCCGGCAGCCCCCAGGAATTGATCTGCTGCACCAAGGCTTCTTTGCCGGCCCAGCAGACAGAACAGCCGGATACCAGGAGCGCCGTGGTGGCTAAAAAATGCCTGAACAGCCTGTTTGGTGTCATCAGATGTCAGATCCTTCCCGTGATCCGGCCGTAGAGCGTCCCCATATATTCATGCCAGCCGGCCTCGGCTTTGCGGAAGCCGCCGTAGCCGGGAAACAATCGGCTGGGGTTGAACTGCAATTCTTTTTTATACAGAAAGTCGGTGGGCGCCGCAATACAGGCCACCCCGGACCTCCTGAACAGCGCCATGGACCGCGGCAGGTGGACCGCCGAGGTGACCAGAAAGACGCTGTCGGCCCCCACCAGTCCTTTGATCAGCCGGGCCTGCTCCTCGGTATCGCGGGATAATATCTCGGTCATCATCTCCCCCCGCGGCACCCCCAGGGCCAGGGCCAGCTGGGCCATGCCCTGGCCCTCCGGGACCGGGTTGAAGACCGGCCCGCCGGAGAACAGCAGCCTGGAGCCCTTCAGAAGGCGGTGGATCCTGATGCCCTCGATAGTCCGCACCGCCGAGCTGTTGCTCAGCTGCGAGGTGACGGGCAGCCGGGGATCGCTGTTCATACCCCCGCCCAGCACCACCACCCATTTGACGCCGGCGTGGGTTTCGATGCCGACCGGCGCGGGATATCTGTTCTCCAGGTCGCTCAACATCATGTCGCCGATTATGCCGTACCCCAGCAGCAGCAGGGATAAAAAAGATACCGCGGCAACGATCCAACCAGCCCTCTTCTTTTTCAGCGGCCATATCAGCAGAATGCCCGCAGCCAGAAGCAGCATCGCCACCGGCAACGGCATTATGATGCCGCTGATTATTTTTTTAAATATGAACATCCGGCCTTCATTTGAGATTTCCGTTCAGGCTCTTACGCCAGTGCCGGTTCCAGAGGATCGCCAGGAGGCAGGAGATCCCTCCGTAGGCGAACCCCGCCAGCAGGTCGGCCACATAATGGTAGCCGCCGTAAACGGTGGATAATAAAAGCAACAGCGTTATGATGATGAACAATGGAGCCCAAAGCCTGGCGTAACGCCACATGAAAACGCAGATGGCCACCGAGGCGGCGGCATGGCCCGACGGGAAAGCCCCTCCCCGGTGGGCCGTTTTGCCTATAAAGATCCCGACCTGCTCGGTGACCCATCCCCCGCTCAGCGGAAGGCCATGATAATAGATGAAACGGGGGCTGTGGGCCGGCAGCAGAATGAACAGGAGATACGTTCCGTACAATGCGGTGAGGATTATCATCTGCAGGTTCTCGAACTGCCACCTGCCCTTTTTCAGATAGAGGATCAGACAGCTGAAGAATATCAGGCCGAAGAACAAACAATAGGAGGCCTGCATCAGGTCGCTGAACCAGGGGCTTCCCAGACTCCGGAGAAACAACGTCGGGTCGCCCCCCAGCAGGGCCAGATCGGCCCGGTGCAGCAGGCCGTCGATGGTCCAGGGAAACAGGGCGTGGACGAAATACTTGGTCCCGCTGTAAACCCAGGGCAATGACAGTATGGGGTACCATTCCGAGATAAAATTCAGCCCGGGCCGGTCAAAACGATGGTTGATCACCCGGAGCAATATCATGGCGGCAGTGGAAAATAAATACTTCCAGAAAGCGATCCGCCAATCGCCGATGTTCTCCCTGAAGATCAGCGTCAACAGGGTCATCAGCAGGTGAAAACCCACCATCAGCCAATCCACCGGCCGGAATATTTTATATCCCAACTTAATCATAAATTAAGTTCAGATTGCCTTGATCAATGCCTCCAGACCGACCACCACCTTGACCGGTTTGAGCCTTCTCCCGAGTTCCCCCAGGCTCAGATCATCGATGAATTTTCCCTGGCGGTTCAACAGGTTCTCCGGCAGGACCATCAGATCGCAGCCTCTGCCTTCAGCTTTCAGGGAGGAAAGAATATCCCTGCCGGACAGCAGCCCGCTGACGGTGACCGATTCTCCGAACAACCGGTTTTTCACCAATATAACCGAACAGTCGAGACCGCCGATCCTGTTGAGCCTGGCTGCCACCGGCTTCAACACCCTGGCTCCGGAGGTGCCGGATATGAAAATAACCTTTTTTCTCCGTTTAAGCCTCTCAGGGAGATCGGACGACAGGGCACGAAAGCTATTCCAAAAATCCCTGACCATCCCCACCCCGTTGTCCAGCTGAGGATAATCATCATACCAAAATGAAGCCGGAAAGTCAAGTCCGGCATTAAGATAGAACTCGTCAGCAAAGTAAAGGATTGTTCTTTTGAACCTTTGCCTTAGCTGTTTCTGCAATCCCTGATACTCCTCGATCAGTGCTTGGGAATATTCCCGGTTGATGGCCCGTAGGGGAAAAAGTTTTTGCCGGTGTTTGGTCAGGCCCACCGGAACCACCGCAATGCTTTTTACTCCGGGGTATAGCTTCAACAGGTCGGACAGGGTTTTTTTCAAATGCCGCCCGTCATTGATGCCCGGACACAGCACGATCTGGGTATGCATTTCGATCCCCCCGGCGATCAGGCCTTTCATGACCTTTAAAATTTCATCCCCCGCCCGGCTTCCCAGCATCTTCCGCCTTAACTTGACATCGGTGGCATGGACCGAAATATAAAGGGGACTCAGGCGCTGCTGCTTGATCCGGTCCAGGTCGGAACGGCTGATATTGCTCAGGGTGATGTAATTTCCGTATAGAAATGACAGACGGAAATCCTCATCCTTGAAATACAGGGCCGGCCGCATCCCCTGCGGCATCTGGTCCACAAAGCAGAAGATGCATTTGTTGCCGCAGGAATGAAATTTCGGCTCCTCCAGAACGACACCCAGCTGGTCATCATAGTTCTTTTCTATCGGCGAGCGGTTCATTTTGCCCGAACTGTTTTTATAGACCACCTCCAGCAGTTCGTCGCTCTGGTGAAAACGGAGATCGATGTTGTCGCTTATCTTATGGCCGTTGATGGAAAGCAGGTCAAACATCGGCCGAAGGCCTGCTTTATGCCCCAAGCTTTTATTTCGTACTGATGTAATTCTCATAAAACATAATAATGGGGAGATTTTCATCTCCCCAAACAATCGAATATAGGTTAATGTTCTGGATTACTTTTCTGCTTTCAGGATCTTAACTTTATCTTTCAGCGCTAACTTATTACCGACCTGCTGCTTAGTTGTCCGGCAGAGAGCCGAGTTTAACATCACCTTGGTCACGGATAATTCGGCCTTGTCCACCTGCTCCACGTCCAGGATCTCCCCGGTATCCGGATTGCGGATCTCCCTCTGGCCGAAGACCAGCAGCCGGTCGCCCGCCTTAAGCCCGGATTTTGATCCGATGTCGACATAGATCTCACCGGTGGTCTCGATCCGCACGATCTTGCCGTCACCGGCTGAGACGGATCTGACCCCGCTGGCGTTATCCACGGCCACCTGCTGGTTCTCCGACGGCAGGGCCCCGCGGAAGGCATTCCTCAGCTGGGCCGTGTCCTCGATATACAGCCGGTTGCCGGGTTCGATGACCTGGGCCTTATTGTAGGCCAGTTCGGCCTTCTCCACCTCACCCATGGCCTCATAGGCCACCCCCAGGTTGTGCCACAAGGCCGGGTCCTTCTGGTTCACGGCCGACAGCTTTTCCCAGATCTCGGCCGCCCGTCTCCACTCGCCCTGTTTGGCGTAGGCGGCGCCCATCTGGTTGGGATCGGCCTTGGATTTGAGCAGCCTTTTGGCCACCACGATGTAATGGGGCGAGATGTCCTTGACAAAAGCCTCGGTGACCGAGTTCAGCAGCCCGCTTAATATCTGCTCGTCTCCCGGGATGTTGTCCTTGTAGCTGCGCTGGGAGCTGGAGCTCTGGGTCTTGCTGACCGCCACCTTGCCGGAGGCGATGTCCACCATCCGGTAGTTGATGGAGACCGTTCCGCTCTTGCTGGTGCGCTCCTCGGGAACCAGCACCGTCTTCATGATCTCCTCTTTTACCTTGTACTTCTTCTTGGTGAAAGGATTGGTCTTCTCCACCTCCTGGTAACGTCCGGTGCCGGTCTTCCGCTCCACCATCTCGGTGCGGCGGTTGGTCTCCACGTTGTAGGAGATGATCTCGCCGGTGATGATGGCGTCCACCCCCAGGATGGCGCCCAACTCCTTGATGGTGCCGGGATCCACCGCGCCGGTCATGTTGAAGGCATGCTCCTTCATCACCGACTGGATCTTGCCCCGCTCCATGATCTGGTAGAAGCCCTGGGTGTTGAGCTGGGATACCAGCACGTTGCCCACCGCCGGGCCCAGGCTGCGGTGGGTGGGGTCGTCGAAGTCCACCACCGCCAGCCGGGTGACCGGCGGTATCTGCAGGTTAGCCCTCTCCAGCCTTTTGAGCCTGACCGTGGAAGGTCCGCAGGTGACCAGGATCAAGGCAGCAATGGCTATTGGTGAAAATAATTTCAGCCGGTTCATCATAAAATCCCTGAAGAGTTGATAAGGGTTAATCCCGGTTTATCCCCAGCTTCTTATCCCGCTCCTGGTTCCATTTTACCCAGTCGTCCTGGCTGTCGATGATGGGATTGAAGTTGACGATGTCGTAGCTCCCGTCGGGGTGGATGGTGATCTCCATCTGGGCCTTGACGATCTGCACCCACTGCTCCAGGGTCACCTCGCTGGGCCCGGCTATCTGGGTCGGCCCCTCGATCTCGCCCTGCTTCCCGCCGGCCTTGGCCTTCTTCTGCTCCATGAACTTGACCAGGGGCTTGTTGTCCACCGCCACCTCGCCGCTGTAGACGGCGATCTTGGTGGTCTGATCGTCGGAGACGGCCATCCGGTAGACGGTGCCGCGCACCGCCGCCACCGCGGTGGGCGATTCCAGCTGGAACTTGGTCTTCTTGCTCATCTTGTTGACATTGGCCCACACCTTGCCGCTCCAGACCTTGGCGGTGGCCGTCTGGGCCCCGCTCTTCTCCTTTTTGGCGTCGATGATGTCCAGCTTGGAGTTTCCGTCTATCCGGATGATGCTGCCGTCGGCGAAGCCGATCTCGGCCCGGGAATCCTCCTGGGTCTTCACCTTCTGGCCGGAGAGCAGGGACTGGTTGAACAGGGCCTTGCTCCAGGCATCTTTCATTGGTTTCTGGACCTCAACCTGTCCGGTATAGAAGGTGATCTTGGCGATGGACGAGGTCTTGGCCATCAGCTGGCCTGACACCATGCCCATCACCACCAGGGCGGTGATCAGAAAAAGCCAGATGATGCCGTTGGAACTGCTTTTAATATGTTTCATAATATCCTCCTAAAAATAGAGCCTTGATTATGTCGGGGAAATTATTTCTCCCTGACCATGTCGCCCGTTTTGAACCCGGAGCCTGAAATGACTTTTGCCGTAGCATACTTGTCCTTGGCCTCCACCACCTCTATGGTGCCGACCTGCTTCTCCTCGCTGCCCAGGGAAAGCCCGGTATCGGGGTCGATGATCTCCTCGCCCTGCGAGAACACGTTGAAAATGTCTCCGGCCTTGACCCCGCCCTCTGCCCCGGGCTTCAGCATCATGGTCTTGTCGGCGTTGAGCTTGAGGATCTTGCCGCTCCAGGGCAGCTTGTTCATGGCCGAAGTTATCATGTCCACCACTTTATTGACCACCTTGCGGGTGGCCTTGCCGGACAGGGTCTGGTCAAAGCGGGAATCGTTGGAAAAGGCAAAATCGTCGGTGCCCACGTCCAGCCCCTTTTTGCTCTCCTCCTCGGCAAAACCGTCGGCCGCCACGATCTCGCCGGTGGTGGTGTTGACCAGCCGGATATCCATCCCCACCCGGGCGGTCTTGGTCTCCACCCCCACTTTATTCAGGCCGAACATCCCCTTGGAGACCTTGCTCCCCACCGACCCGCCCACCGAGGATTCCTTCTGGCCGAATTCATTGACGCTGCCCAGCACTATCAGCTCCACCCCCAGAAGCTTGCCGACCTGGGCCGCGCTCTGGGGGGTGACCGCGCCGCTCAGGCCCAATTTCTGCTCCTTCATCACCTGCTCCAGCTGCTGGCGCTCGATGACCATGAAACTGCCGGATTTCACCAGGGCGGTGGTCAGCATGTCGGCCATTCCGGTGCCAATGTGCCAGCCGCCGTGACCGGTCTTATTCTCGAAATCCACCACCGCCACCCTTTTTTTGAGTCCGCCGGATTTCTCCGCCAGGGCCGGGCCGGATGCCAGCGCGCAGGCCAGGGCGATGAAGGTGAAGATCGCTGTGATTCTTTTCATGTACCATTCTCCTTTATTGTTTTCGGGCCACCAGTTTCAGGTTGATCTTGTTGGCGGTGCGGCTGATTATCCTGACCCGGAAATTGGGAAAGGTCTTGTAAAGCAGTTCCGAGGTCAGCTGGCCGCTGTTGAACTTGGTATCCACCTCTATCAATCCGGTGCTGCCGGCCATCTCCCGTTCGGATACCCCCTTGATGCCCCGGATCTCGTACTTCAGGATGTTGACCAGGTCGGTGTACATCTGATAATCGGTGATCCCGGTGACGTTGAGGGTGACGGTGTTGGAGCCCCGGGTGAACTTCTTGACGATCTCGTCGGCCAGGTAATCGGCCAGCTTGTTGGCGGCCATCTCGATGGCCTTGGTGCCGCCGGCCACCTCGTCTATATGGATGGTCTTGTCGCTCTGGCTCTTGGAGACCAGCACCCGGCCGTCGTCGGTGTTGATGGCCTTGACCGAGACGGTGGCCTGCATGGACTTCATGCCGCCCAGCATGTCGCTGACCCCGGAGGCCTCCTTGGCAAAGGATTTGCCGGTGATGATCACCTCGGCCCCGGCCCGGTCTCCGATGAAGGCAGCCGCGGCAGCGTCCCCCTGCATGGCCGCCAGGGCCTTGTCCTTGCGCATGTTGCGCTCGTTGGCCTCCTGGTCCACGAACTCGAAGCCCTTGTTGCGCATATTCTCCATGATGGCGTTCTCGGCCACATTCAGGTTGACATCCAGCCCGCTGTACTGGTGCTGGCCGATGTTCTGCTCGGTGATCAGGACCATCAGCCGGGGATTGCCGGCCCCCCGCAGGATGTCGCCGATGTCATCCTTGATGGCCCCGGCCCGGACCTGGGCCTTGACCTTGACGTTATAGGTCATCCCGTTGTCGGCCTCGCCCTCGCTGAGCACCGAGTAGGCCTTGACATAGCCCTTGGCCTTGGAGTAGATGTTGTCCTCCATCACCATGGCGTTCTCCACCACCGTGCTGGAGCTGATCACCGCGCCGGTCACCTGCTCCACCGCATTGCGCAGGGCGTCCTGGATGGCCACATCCCGGGCCATGGCCTTGTCGTTATTCAGTATTGACGCCGTGCCGTCGGTGGTGATCTCCCTCAGTTCATCCTGGGCATATGACAGGGAGAAGGCCATGGCAACAGCGGCCATGAACAATAGTAGCTTCCTCATCATGCGCTAAAACCTCCCAATGGATTTATGTCTGGCATAAATTACGGGGAGAAGCAGGTTTGGTCCCCTTTTGCCTTCTCCCCATAATCATTTGGTTATCCGGAAATTACTTGACTACGATGATCACCTTGCAGTTGTCATAGATATCGGTGTTGTCGGCGATCAGGGCCGCCTTCTCCACGTCGCCGTCGGAGATCACCAGGTCGGCCTTGTTGAGGCCCGAGGAGCGGACGGCCATGATGATCAGCGGGTTGGTGCCCACCTTCTCAACATTGCGGCGGGCCTCCTCCACGCTCTTGGCATAGATGGCCACGCCGTTCTTGACGGCCGCCTCGCGGGGAACGAACTCCTGGCCGTAGATGCCCTCGCCGGCCTCATCCAGCACGTTGGGGACCATGGCCGGAACGGCGTCGGTCCCGGAGGCGTCGATGATCAGCCCGGTGTAGGTCTCCGGCTCCTGGGAGTTGAAATCGGAAGGCAGGTTGGCAAAGGTGGGGGTCTTGCCGCCCATGGTCTCGGGATACAGGGCGTCGCCCACCTTCTGGTTGAGCAGCATCTCCATGTCGATCTCCACCGAGCCGTCGGACATGTAGCGGGGCTTGGAGGTGAAGCGGAAGTTCCGGACGATGCCCTCCACCCGGGTCTTGATGATGTCCGAGCTCATCATGGCGTTCTCCACCGTGGTCTCGGAGGTCAGCAGCACGCCGTTGAGGGTCTCCATCATGTTGCGCATGGCGTCCAGCTGGGCGGCCCGCAGGGCGTTCTTGCGCTGGGCCGAGGGTGGCAGTTTGGGGTTGATGGCCCCGATGCCGGTGGACTTGACGGCCTGGGTGGTCCAATCCACCATTCCGGCGCCCTGCACCTGCTGTTCCACCTGGGCCAGGGACAGCCCGGCCAGGGCTATAAGAGCTACTGCGATTATGGTTGCCTTCTTGAACATTTCTGTCTCCTTTTAAAAATTCTTAAGCCGTCGTGGGAAAATATTAGAAGTGAATGATGGCCGAGGCCATGATGTTGTGGGAAGCTTCGTCAGACTTTATGGCAAAACCGCCAAATTCGGCATCAACATGATTGGCCATGGTAAATTCGTAGGCCAGGTCCAGCATCAATTTACCCATCACCAGGCCGAAACCGCCGGTGAAAACCTTGCCCACCACCTGGGTGGTATCTGTCCCGTCGCCGTACATGCCGGTGTAGACCCGGGGATCGGTTCTAAAGCCCAACCGGACAGGGAAAACGGAATTGGTGCCGGACATGATATATTCCAAGCCCACCCGGAACTGGTTGCAGTCCTTGTACCCGATCTCGTCGGTTTCGCCTTCAACGGTCACTTCACTGCTGGAATAGGGACGGCGCTCGAAATCTGCAGCAAAGGTCAGCTTGTCGGTTGGCTTAAGGGCCAGGCCAAAACCGAACATGAACGGCATCGTGATCTCAATATCCGGGGAGGTTTCAGAATAATTGCCGGTGACACCGCCGTAGCTCCAATTCTCTTCCTCTGAATATTTTTCGGTCATGGTAAATGGTAAGCGGAACATAGCGCCTACGTTCACCTTATTGAAAGTACCCAGAAAACCGGCATTCATATTGAACCCGGACAGATCGGATTCCATTGTGTATTCATACGAATCGGATGGGTAATCAGGATAGGTCTCGTTGTACTCGGTCTTATAGCCGTTGATCAGGATGTTGCCGGCCATGCCGACCATCACCTGGGGGGTCACCTGCAGGGCCAGGGCCGGAGAGATGGCGTCCAGGCCTCCGGTGGTCTTTTCCTCGTAGTCATAGGGAACCCAGCTTACGCCGTCCCAATATTCATCATCGCCTTTTCTCACATAGCCCATGTCTATCATTCTCTGGTAGGCTATGGCAAAAACCAGGTTTTTGTCGGCCATTTTGGTGGGCAAAACAAAGCTGGCAAAGGCCGGGGCGATATGGCTTACTGTCTCGTCCCAGCTGTCATTTAATTCCGGGTAAGCATCCACAGTAAACTCATAGGAAAATTTCTTCATATTGAACAGACCCACCATCGATGCCTCCGGCTTGTCCAGCTGGGCCAGGCCGGCCGGGTTCCAGCCCACTGCCGTGGCGTCGTCGGCCACGCCGATGAAGGCCCCGCCCATGCCGCGGGCCCGGGCGCCGGTCCCCATGATATTGAAATCGATGTCCTGGGCAATGGCTGGGACTATGGCCATAGTTATTAGAACTACTGTGGCAGCTACCTTTTTGAACATTTTTGTCTCCTTATTAGAAAAGTTTTTAAATAGTCAGCACTATTTTTTAGAAGTGGAATATGCATGAAGCAAGTATGTTGTGCGATACTTCTTTGGTTTCTTCGGTGTAAACAGAGTTGTCCAGATAATTTTCCGCGTAGGTGGTGGTGGTCATGCCCATTTCGTATGCCAGGTCGAACCATAGCTTGCCCATCTTCATGCCGAAACCACCGGTGAAAGCTGCGCCGGAAACAGCCGCACTGTCAGCCGACCAGCCGGTGGTGGTCTGGTTCCAAGTAACTTCGGGGTCTAATTGTGGATTGGTTTTAAAGCCCAGCCTTACCGGGAATATGGCGTTTTGCCCTATGAACAGATATTCCAAGCCGACCCTGAACTGATTAGTGCTCATCCAGCCGGCATTGTAAGTGGTATCATACTCAACGCCCAGAATTTCGTAATAGTAAGTATATTCGGTGCCGCTGTATCCCCGATGTTCAAAATCAAAGGCCAAAGTCAGATTTTCGGTGGGTCTTAAGGCAAGGCCGGTGCCGATCATCATTGGCATGGTCCATTCTCTTTGGGGATCAAGCAATTTTTCCCCATCGGTGCCGGACCCGCTTATATATGACCATTCCTCTGACCATTTGCCGGTCCGGGACATGGTAAAGGGAAAGCGGAAGGAAGCGCCGATGCTTAAATTTTTGTTCAAAGTAGCCAGAGCCCCGGCATTCATACTGAAACCGGAGAAGTCCATCGACTCCTCATAATTGTAATAATAAGCGCTGTTGTCATATACCCTATCCTGGGTAAGGGTAGCCCCGTTGACCAAGATATTAGCCGCCAAACCGACCGATAATTGGGGAACGATCTGAATCGCAATGGCCGGAGTTATGGCATCTATGCCTCCGGTAAACTTATCTTCCTGCTCCCAGTGGCCCGAAGCACTGGTTCCAGTGTCGCTTTCCACCGATCCGAAGTCAACCATCCGCTGATAGGCCACTGCAAAGGTCAAATTTCTCTCAGCCATCTTAACGGGCAATACCAGACTGAAGAAATTCAGAGCGATATGTTTGGCTGAATTTTCATCATCACCACTATAGTTCCAAGTTGGATCAGTGCCGTCGTTATAATCCCAGGTGTTGGTAAATTTGGTCATATTGAATAAACCCACCGCCGAGGCTTCGGGTTTGTCCAATTGAGCCAGGCCGGCCGGGTTCCAGGATACGGCCGTGGCGTCATCGGCCACGCCGATAAAGGCCCCGCCCATGCCCTTGGCTCGGGCGCCCGCTCCGGATATATTCAGATCCAAAGCGTAGGCATTTGCAAACAGAAAACCGAATGCAAATAAAACCAAACCCAATTTGCGCATTGTGAGTTCCTCCAGATTAATATTTGATTAAAATTAAATTACCAAGTTTTCAAATTAATCGGCATTAACAAGAACGCACCCCACCTCCCTTCTTAATTATGAATTACGAATTATAAATTTAAAATTATTTTTTAGACACTGGATTCCCGTCTGCACGGGAATGACAATATAGCCGAAATGCGCCTATGGTGTGGAATGACATATTGTGCCAGCCTGACGAAGACGTACACCTTGATCCCGGTTTTGGAAATCATGTAAATCCTGTCGAAGAATACCCTTCAAAGGGGTGAGGTCTACTTGGCCACCACCTTGTTGCCCACGGTAAAGGTCTGGCCCGGTTCCTTCTCCACCACCTGGGCATCTGACATCTTGGCCTGGACCTCGGTCAGCAGCAGCTCGCCCATCTTGGTGACCTGTTTCCCCAGGACCTCCCCGGTCACCGGGTGGGTGATGGCGTCGCCCTCCTTGTAGACCACCATCTTCATGCCCTTGCGCATCCCCTTGGCCGAGCCCACATCCAGCACGATGGTCGGCACGTCGGCCCTGATGACATAACCCTCCACCAGCGGAACGTCGTTGTAGACCTGAATGGAGATGTCGGTGGCCATGTTCTTGACGTCCTGCAGGGAGTTCTTGGGGCTGTAAGCGTCCTTGGCGGTGATGATCACCCCGGATTCGGTGTCTATCAGCCGGGCATCCATGCCCACCCCGGTTGCGGTGGAGGAGATGGAGCCGATCAGAATGGCGTCCACCCCGATCATCTTGCCCACCTTGACCGCCCGGTCGGGGTCTATGGCCCCGGTCATGCCCAGCTTCTGCTCGTTCATCACCTTGTCGATCTGGGACCGCTCTATGATCTTGAATCTTTTCAGGCTGTACAGCGAGGTGATCATCTTGTCCTGGACGGTGCTGGAGATGGTGGCATCCCCCCCCTTGTTCTCGAAGGGCAGAACCGCTATGGAGAGCCGGGATCCCACCTGGGTGACCCGGGTGGGGTCGTAGGTCAGGGCCCCCACCGGCAGGGTGCCGGCATCGCTGGATCTGCTGGCGGTCTTCTCGGCCTCCAGCCGGGCCAGGCGCTCCCTTTCCGCGGCGATCCGCTTTTCTTCCATGGCCACCTTCTTGGAGGTGGACTCATCGGCCTCCTTCTTCTGCCGTTCCAGGGCGGCGGCCTGCTCGGCCAGCCGTTTCTTCTCCCGCTCTATCTGCTCCCTCTCCCGGGCCAGGCGCTTTTCCTCATCCCGGTCGACGTAGGGGGTAAGCGAGGCGGCCGACGGGGCATCCCCTCTGGAGAGCTTGTCCAGATATTCCCGGGCCCGTTTGGAGGGGGAAAAGGCCATGGATAGCTCCAGGGATTTCTTGGCATTGGCCGCGTCGCCCAGGTTGTAATAACAGATACCCATCTCCCGGTGGGGGAAATAGTCCATGAAATGCATCCCGTACATCCGGAACTGGGGTTTATCTTTGAATTCCAAAGAAGCGGCGCTGCGGAACTCGTCAATGGCACGGTCCCAGCTGCCCAGCTTCATGTATTTCTGACCGTCCTCGTAGTAGTTATACCACTTGCCGCCGGCATATGTTGTAGCAGGCAGGATCAGGGCCACAATCAGTAACAAAACAAGCTTCCTGAGATTGAGCATACTTTTACTCCTTCTTTTTGAAAATGTTCTCATAATTGGGGGCCAAAGTCAAGATTTTTTTATAATAAATTTATTTTTTAACCCTATGGTCCGGCCTGAAATATAAAATACTATTTGTCGGGCGGCGGGTCGATGGGATAACGGCCGTCCAAGCAGGCATAACAGTAGTTCTCCGGCTCCTTCAGGCATGATTTCAGGCCCTCCAGGGACAGGTAACAAAGGGTATCCGCCCCCACGAACTCTTTTATCTGCTCCTCCGACTGGGATGAGGCTATCAATTCGTGCCTTCGGGGGGTATCCACCCCGTAAAAGCAGGGATGTTTTATGGGCGGCGAGGCTATCCGGAAGTGGATCTCCTCCGCCCCGGCCTCCCGGATGAACTTCATCAGTTTCCTGGAGGTGGTGCCCCGGACGATGGAATCATCCACCACCCCCACCTTCTTGCCCCGGATCAGGCTCTTGACCGGGTTGAACTTGAGCTTGACGGCGAAATCCCGGATGGCCTGGGAGGAGCCGATGAAGGTCCGGCCGATGTAATGGCTGCGGATCAGGGCCAGCTTGAAGGGGATCCCCGCCTGGTCGGCATAGCCCAGGGCGGCATTATTGGAGGAGTCCGGCACCGGCATCACGAATTCCGACAGCACCCGGCTCTCCTGGGCCAGTTTCTGGCCGAACATGAACCGTTTCTGGGCCACGCTCTCGCCGTAGACCACGCTGTCCGGGCGGGAAAAATATATGTGCTCGAACACGCAGTGTTTGTAGCTGGGCATCTTTTTAAGCCTCCGGCTCTCGGTGCCGCCGGGTTTGACGATGAACAGCTCTCCCGGCTCGATGTCCCGCTGGTAGCTGCCCCCCATGGTCTCGATGGCGCAGCTCTCCGAGGCGAATACCATTCCTTCGCCTGATTTCCCCAGGGAAAGCGGCCGGATGCCCAGGGGGTCCCGGAAGACGTACATATCACCCCGGAACAGTAAAATGGCCGAATAGCTGCCCTGGACATTGTCCATCATCATCTCTATGGCCCGGGCGACATCCCCGCTCTGTTCGTAATAGCAGGCGATCGAGGCCACGATCACCTCGGCATCGTTGGAGCCATAGGGGGTGAATCCCTGGGATTTAAGGTAGCGGGTCTGCTCCAGCATGTTGGTGACGTCGCCGTTGGAGACGATCACCATCCGGCCGTCCCTGGTGTCGGCATGATGGGGCTGGGCGTTGACCAGGGAGCTGTCCCCGGCGGTGGGGTACCGGGTATGGCCGATGGCCACCCGGCCCGGCAGGGCGGCCAGCACCTCGGGCTTGAAGATGTCGAACACCAGCCCCTTGTCCTTGTGGATCCTCACCTCCCGGCCGTCCCAGACCGCCATCCCGGCGTTGTCCTGCCCCCGGTGCTGCAGGGCAAAAATTCCCAGGTACAGCATCTCGGAAGCCTTGTCGAAATTATAGACCCCGCAAACTCCGCACATATTCAAAAATCCTTAAGTAAATTCCCCACTAAATGCACAAAAATAGGCTCGGGGGATTTGTGTTCCGGCGGGTATATTAAATTTTGAAATTTATTATACCATAAACCGGCCTATATTTTAAGATAAAAACAACAAAGTTCCGAATTTTATATCGGAACTTTTAGTTGATTGGCAAAGGTCAATCGTACTGATGCACAAACAGCCCGCTTCTCAGCTTCGGCTCGAACCAGGTGCTCTTGGGCGGCATCACCTGACCGGAATCGGCCACACTGATCAGCTGTCTGATGTTCACCGGGTGCAGGGAGAAGGCCACCGCATATTTGCCGGAATCCACTAATTTGACCAGCTCCCTGGTCCCCCGGATCCCGCCCACGAAGTTGATCCGCTGGTCGGTGCGGGGATTATCTATGCCCAGGACAGGATGAAGCAAATTGTCCTGAAGGATCGAGGCATCCAGCCGTTTTACCGGATCCTTGTCATCATAGCTGCCGTCCTTGGCGGCCAGCAGATGCCACTTGCCGTCCAGGTACATGGAAAATTTCAAATTGGCTCCCGGCACATCCGGGGCCTTCTCGCTTACGGTGAACTTCCGGCCGAGCTTCTCAAGGAACTCGTCCTTGGAATTGCCGTTCAGGTCCTTGACCACCCGGTTGTAGGCCATGATGTTCATCTGGTTGTCGGGGAAGATCACTGTCAAAAAGAAGTTGTACTCCTCGTTCCCTGTGTGCTTGGGATTCTTGGCCTTACGCTCCTTCCACAACCGCCAGGCGGCGGCGCTGCGATGGTGGCCGTCGGCCACGTACATGTATTTCATCTTGGCAAATTCGGATCTCAGGGCCTCGATGACCTGGTCGTCATCGCAGACCCACAGGGTGTGCTTGACTCCGTCGTCCGAGGTGAAATCGTATTCCGGGGTCTGCTTGATCCAGTCATTGATCATTGAGTCTATGGTCGGCACCGCCGGATAGGTGAAGAACACCGGCTCGGTGTTGGCATTGATGGTGCCGATGTGCCGGGTGCGGTCATCCTCCTTGTCCGGCCGGGTGTGCTCGTGCTTCTTGATCACATCCTTATCATAGTCTTCGGCCGAGGCCACCGCCACCAGGCCGATCTGCTGGTGGCCGCCCATGATCTGCTTGTAGATGTAGAAGCAGGGCTTTTGCTCCTGGAACAGCCAGCCGTTGGTCTTGAATTTTTCAAAATTGATCTTCCCCTGGCCGTAGACCTGGTCGGCATGCTCGTCGGTCCTGGGGTCCAGATCTATCTCCGGGCGGCTGATGTGGAGGTAGCTCTTGTCGTTGCCCTGGGCCAGCTCCCGGGCCTCATCGCTGTTGACCACGTCGTAGGGCGGCGCGGCGATGTCCCTGGCGAACTCCTTTTTGGGGCGGACCGCCTTGAACGGTAGAACGATTGCCATGTGTGCTCCTGATGTTTATATTTTAAACTATTGTTTGATCAAATGAAGGTTAATTCTATTACATTTTCGCCCAAATTTCAACCTATAAAAAGACCCTTCCCGCATCGGGAAGGGTCTGGGTTTAGGCCATGGTAGATTATCGGTGCAAATGAAGCGGGCATGCAGCGCAATCAAGAATAGCTGCTATTATCCCAGCAGTGGGTGCAAAGGTCCTCTTTGGGAAGCCCGATGGCGTTGACCAGGTCATCCATCCTCTGGTATTTCAGGGTGCTCAGCTTTAAACGCTGCCGTATTTTCTCCGTCATGGCGGCATTTCTTTCCGAGCCATTCAATGCATATTCAGCGAGGTGTTTGTCATCGGCCCCCTCCAGTTCCTTAATCGCCCTTCTGCCGGCCAGATCCAGGATGGAATGGGATGTGGAGAAATTCAGGAAATCGCACGAGAAAAGCAAGGTCGGGCAGGCCACTCTCATATGCACTTCCCGGGCCCCGAAATCATAAATAACCTGAACGTTGTCCTGCAGCTGGGTCCCCCTGACTATGGAGTCCTCGCAGAAGGCAATGCTTTTATCCCTGATGATCTGCTGATTGGGGATCAGCTTCATCTTGGCCACCAGGTTCCTGGTGGCCTGGTTCTGGGGCATAAAACTCCTGGGCCAGGTCGGGGTGTATTTTACCAAGGGGCGCATATAGGGGATCTGTTTCCCGTTGGAATATCCTATGGCATAGCCCACCCCGGAATCAGGGATGCCGGCAACGTAATCGATTTTTGCGTCATCATCCCGGGCCAGAAAGGCGCCGCATTTGTATCGGCACTGTTCAACGTTGATCCCCTGGTAGTTCGAGCTGGGGTAGCCGTAATACACCCAGAGGAACGAGCAGATCTGCATTTTATCGCCCGGCTTCGCCTTTTGGGCACAGCCGTCTGCCGTTATCAAAACAATTTCCCCGGGGCCCAGGTCCCTTTCGATGCTGTATCCCAGATTATGAAAGGAGCTGGATTCCGAAGCCGCGGCCCAGGCCCCGTCCTTTCTGCCCAATACGACCGGGGTCCTGCCCAATCTGTCCCGGGCGGCATAGATGCCCTGGCCGGTCAGCAGCAGAACCGAACATGAACCCTTGATCAGGGATTGCAGGTTGACCAGCCCTTCTTCAAAAGTTTTTCCCTCGGATATCAGCATGGCCGCCAGCTCCGTAGGGCTGGTTCCCTTGCCGCCTGTTTCGGAGAAATGCTGGTGGCTTTTAAAGGCCCGGTCTTCCAGCTCGGTTAAATTGCTCATTTTCCCGACCGTGACGATGCCGAATTCCCCCAGGTGTGATTTTATTATCAGCGGCTGGGCGTCGAAATCGCTGATGATTCCGATGCCGCTGTTGCCGCTGAATCTACCCAGTTCCGGTTCGAATTTCGCCCTGAAATAATCGGCCTCTATGTTGTGGATTTTCCTGGTAAAACCCCCGGGAGTGAGGACCGCCATCCCTCCTCTTTTGGTGCCCAGATGGGAATGGTAATCCGTGCCGTAAAAAAGATCCCGGACACAATCGGCCTTTGAAATATTTCCGAAAAATCCGCCCATTATCCGCCTGCTTTGATAAGATTACCTATTATATGATCAGGGTATATATTAGACAATTATCGCCCAAAAAGCAATAAAAAAGACAGGACCCGATTGGCCCTGTCTTGACCTTTCCCAAATCCCTCCCCTCGGGGGAGGGTTGGGTGGATTATTTGTTCACCTGGAAGGTCCTATCGCCCTGCTCCAAAAACTTGACGATCTGGTTGGCGGCCGCCAGCCCGGCGTTGATGTTGGCCTCCGAGGTCTCGGCCCCCATCTTCTTCTTGGTGGCGTGATAGCGGTTGCCCAGCTTCTCTGCGATCTCGGCGTGGCAGTCCGGTGCGATGTCGGTGGCGTATTTCAGGTCCTCCCGCTCGGCCATGGCCTTCTTCAGGCCCTCCTCGTCGATCACTTCCTTGCGGGCGGTGTTGATCAGGGCCGCACCCTTCTTCATCTTGGCCAGCAGATCATAATTGATGGACTTTTTGGTCTGGTCGTTGGCCGGTATGTGCAGGGAGACATAATCGCACTGGGAATAGAGGTCCTCCATCTTATCAAAGACCTTGACCCCCTCGGCCTCCATCTTGGCCTTTTCCACGAAGGGATCGAAGGCGCAGATCTCCATGCCAAAGCCCTTGGCGATGCCGGCCACCAGCCTGCCCACGTTGCCATAGGCGTGGATGCCCAGCTTTTTGCCCCTCAGCTCCGAGCCGTTGCCCTCGGTGAATTTGTTGCGGGCCAGGAAGACCATCATTCCCAGGGCCAGTTCGGCCACCGCGTTGGAGTTCTGCCCCGGGGTGTTCATGGCGCAGATCCCCTTGGCGCTGGCCGCCGCCAGATCGATGTTGTCGTAGCCGGCCCCGGCCCGGACGATGACCTTCAGGTTCTTGCCGGCCTCGATCACCGCGGCATCGGCCTTGTCCGAGCGGATGATCATGGCGTCCACGTCGGCCGCGGCCTTGAGCAGGTCGGCCTTGTCGGTGTATTTTTCCAGCTTGACCAGCTCGTAGCCGGCCTGGGCGAATATCTTGGAGATACCTTCCACCGCCGCCTTGGCGAAGGGCTTTTCGGTGGCCAATAATACCTTCTTGGACATGGTTGCCTCCTGAATGTTTATGATAATATTTTGATTATATGTTTGGCCAGGTTCTGATCAATCTCGGAATGCCGGGGAATGGGCTGTTTCTTGCCCGTTCAGGGGTTCAGGTAAAGATCATGCCTACCGCCGCTCCGTTGTAGTTCACAACCGGCTTTATGAAGCACCCTTATAAGGTCCTTCCGTTTCATATCGTAAGGGCAAGTTCCTTCACCTTATGCTCGGCCGGAATGTCGTCCAGAACCATCACCTGGTAGGCATCCCGCATGTTGGCTTCTAACTCTTTCAGGGTCAAACCCTGGGTCATGATCTCCGGATACTCCATTAGTTTGCCTACCCAGAATTTCTTGCTTTTCCAATACACCATGTTAAGTTTTGTCTTCACATTATTTTCCTTTTGATAAAAACTTGATTTATATTAGCAAAAGGGCCGTTAAAAGTCAATCATAAACCGCCCCGCTTTTGCGGGGCGGTTTATGAACAGATTCCAGCCTTAGTTATCGGATAGAATCAGCGTTGATCAGCGTCCAATATCAGATCACTAGGAATTTGCCTTTTCAAACTTCTTGATGAACTCCACCAGCTTCTCCACCCCCTCCAGCGGCATGGCGTTGTAGATGCTGGCCCGCATCCCGCCGGTCTTGCGGTGCCCGCTGAGGGTGGTCAGTCCCTCCTTGGCGGCCTCGGCCAGGAACTTCTTGTCCAATTCCTCGGACGGGGTCCGGAAGGGGATATTCATCAGGGAGCGGTCCTCCTTCTTCTGGACATGGCACTTGAAAAGCTTGGAATTGTCTAGAACCTCATAAAGCAGGCCGGCTTTCTGATTGTTGATCTTCTCCATGGCCGCCACACCGCCCAGGGCCAGCACATGCTCGCACACCAGCTTGACCATGTAGACCGCAAAGCAGGGCGGGGTGTTGTACATCGAGGCGCCGTCCACGTGGGTCTTGTACTTCAGCATGGTGGGGGTCTCGGGCTTGGAGAAGTCGATCATGTCGTCCCGGATGATGACCACGGTCACCCCGGCCGGACCCATGTTCTTCTGGGCCCCGGCATAGACCAGGGCGAACTGGCTGATGTCCACCACCTTTGACAGGATGTCCGAGGACATGTCCACCACCAGCGGGACGCCCTTGGTGTCGGGGTATTTCTTCCAGGAGGTTCCGAAGATGGTGTTGTTGGTGGTCATATGGAAATAGTCGGCGTCGGGGCGGAACTCCTTGGGATCGAGTTCCGGCAGGTGGTTGAACACCTCCGGCTCGGAGCTGGCCACCACCTTGATGTCGCCGTAGCGCTTGGCCTCGGCGATGGCCTTGCTGGCCCATTCCCCGGTGTTGACATAGTCGGCCTTGTTGGATTTCTTCAGCAGGTTCAGGGGGATCATGGCGAACTGGGTGGAGGCCCCGCCCTGCAGGAACAGCACCTTGTAATTGGCCGGAATGTTCATCAGATCTCGTATCGCCTTCTCGGCGCCGTCGATTATGGACTGGTAGACCTTGGAGCGATGGCTCATTTCCATTACCGACATTCCCGAGCCCTGGTAGTCCAGCATTTCCTCGGCGGCTTTCTTCAGCACCGCCTCGGGCAGCATTCCCGGACCGGCCGAAAAGTTGTAGACCCTCTTTGCCATTTCCATCTCCTTAAATATATATTGTTAATGTAAACTGATCGCAACGAATGCAGGCCGATATAACCCCTTATCAGTTTGCATCCCTTTGATCCGACCCCGCCCTTCCCTCCCCGATGCGGAGAGTGATCGAGAGAGAGGTCTGGCCCGCCAGACGAAGCCTGCATAATATTTATGCTTTTACGGCGTAGTCTGGTGGAGCTGAAGGGATTCTGCGCCTGCGGCGCATCCGCCGTCGCCCAACCCCATAGCATTACTGCCCTCCTGCGGCGGACTATTGTCTGCCTTTGGAGCATATATGCTGCCGGCGGAGAACCCTGCTAACTACGTTAGCCCCGGGTTCTCTTTTAAACATGGTGGAGCTGAAGGGATTCTGCGCCTGCGGCGCATCCGCCGTCGCCCAACCCCATAGCATTACTGCCCTCCTGCGGCGGACTATTGTCTGCCTTTGGAGTATATATGCTGCCGGCGGAGAACCCTGCTAACTACGTTAGCCCCGGGTTCTCTTTTAAACATGGTGGAGCTGAAGGGATTCGAACCCTCTACCTACGCGATGCGAACGCGCCGCTCTACCAAACTGAGCTACAGCCCCACGCCAAGAAATACTGCTATCCAGCAACTAAGTTCTAACAACTGAACGTAATGATATCAAACTTGCGGCCAATTATCAATATATTTTATACGGTTGGAAATACCTTTATTGCCAGGTGATCACCCACCGCCATTCACCGGGATCCGATTCATCAAGCTCCACCCTGGTGTTCTGGGCCTTGACCAGCTCCGACAGCCCCAGGATATAGCCCCTCAAAACCTGCCTCATCTCCTTGGGCAGTTCGGAAAAGTCGGACACCTTGAAGGTGATCCGGTTCTGGCCCTGGGCCTCCTCCACCGAGGCCTTCCCGGAGTCGTGGTAGGTCTTCCACAGCCGGGAGGCCTGCTTGAGCATGAAGGGAATGGTGACGAGTTTCAGGAAGATGCTGTAGATCCCTGTCATGTTGTTCTTGGCCATCCCCCGGCCCACTTCCTCCAGTACATTTGCCTTCTCGGCAAAAAGGATGTTGCCCGCCGCCCGGTAGATGTTGGTGGCCGATTCCTCGGAGATCCAGTTAATGGGCATGGCGGCCCGGTAGTTCTTGTAATCCTCCGGTGAAAGGGCTTTGGCCACCTGCTGTTCGGCCTCCGCCCCCTGGTACTCGATCAGTTCGCGCAGCCAGACGATCCCGGTTCCCTTGGTCTTTGGCATGTTTCACCTCATCTCACTGATTTATCTTCCAACCGCAAGGCGTCGGTGAATTTTTTCAGGCTCCGGGAGACCAAGGCGGCCTCACCCCCAAAGCCGATCCTGATCCTGCCGGCGTCGCCGAAGAATTTTCCCGGCACCACATAGACCTGGTATCTCCTGGCCAGCAGGTCTGTCAGTTTGCCGGCATTCCTGTAACCGGCAATTTTTGGGAACCATATGCAGCCCTGTTCCGGAATGTCGTTTGATATCAGGCCTTCTTTTATCAGCGGTCCGGCCGCCTTGACCAGCTCCTTCCGGTTGCGGGCCACGATGTCCTGAGACCGGGATAAGTATGTGTCGAGATATTCAAACACCACCGCCGACATGGACTCCAGATAGCGCGAGCCGTTGCCATCGGACAGCACGAAGTACGGAGAGATGCGATCGATGGTCTTCTTATCGGCCAGGATCCAGCCGCATTCCAGGTGGCTCAGCCCGTAGACCTTGGACAGGCTGCCGGTGGAGAGGTAGACCTGATCAATGGTGCAGGCCGGCTGGTCAGGCACGAAGTCGCGGAAGACCTCGTCCATCAGGATCCGGGTCTTTCTGTTCTTCCGTCTCACCGCCCGGGCTATCTTCGCCAGTTCCTTTTTGCATAGATGCGCCCCGCTGGGGTTGTGCAGGTTGGTCAGGACTACCAAACTGGTCTTTTTATCGATCAGGCCGGCCAGTTCATCGGGATCCACCCCGTAGTGCGGAGGCCGGCGCTTCAGCCATTTGACCTTTGCGCCCAACAGCTCGGCAGTCTGCCACATCGGCTGGTAGGCCGGGGTCTCGCAGATGACGGTGTCGCCGGGCTTGACCTGGGAGATTATGGCCAGATAGGTGGCGTTGGTGCAGCCGTTGGTCAGCAGGATATTGGCGGGCTTGACCCCGTAGCGGGCTGCTATCAGCTGTTTGAGCACCGGGTGCCCCCAGTCGTTGTTGTATGATTGCAGCCGCCGCAGCTCGTCCCAGTTCTGCTTGATGTGATTCTCCAGCATGTCCAGCGGTTCATAGACGTTGCTGGACAACAGATGAAAGCAGTCCCTGCGGTCCTGCAGGGCGATGTCGAGGGCCTTGAACCAGGAAAGATAATTTTTATCCATAGTGTAAAGTATTTCTTTGAAACCCTTTGCGATCTTCGTGTCTTTGCGGTAAAAATTAATCGGCCAAAGCTTTTTCTGTCCGGTCGGCTGGCTTGGTCAGGTCCGCTGGGCCCTGAAGGACTCGCCCTGCTTCCGCAGCAGGTCCAGGTGCCTTTGCTCCCAGTCGGCCAGCTTGGCGAAGAACTCGGACAGGGCCTTGTCCTGGCTCTCGGCGGAGAGCTTGCGGTAAAGTGCTATGGCCTCCCCCTCGGCCAGGGCGAATTTTTCCACTGCCGCCGCCACGGGTTCCGGATGGCTGGAAAGTTCTTTCATGCTCTTGCCGTAGATCGGGCCGTCTTTGTTGACTGGATACTCGGTGGCCGTCAGATCCGGAGGATCGAAACTCCCGTTCTTGATGTAATAGCTATCCACCAGGGTCTGAAGGAACTGCCCATGCTTCTCTTCGTCCTCCGAAAATTTCCCCAGGATCTTTTTGGCCTGGGGATCGTTGGTCTGCCTGGCCGCTTCGCTGTAGAACAGGGCGGCCTTTTCCTCCATACGTATCGCCAGCTTAACAGCTGTCAACTCGTCCATTTCGTCCTCCCAATAGATGGTTTATTTACTTCCTGGACAGGGCCTTCTCTATCCTATCCGCCGCCTCGGCCAGGTTCTCGATGGTGTTGGCGTAGGAGAAGCGGACGTAGCCCTCGCCCTCGGCCCCGAAGTTGGCCCCGGCCAGGGCGCAGATCCCGCAGTCGTTCAACAGAAAGTCGGTGAACTTGCGGGAGTCCATCCCGGTCTGCTTGATGTTGACGAAGATGTAGAAGGCCCCGGCCGGCTTGCGGCAGGACAGTTTTGGTATCCGGTTGATGCGGTCGACGATGAAATCCCGGCGCTTCTTGAACTCGGTCATCATGGCGGTTACCTCGTCCTGCGGGCCTTTGAGGGCCTCGATGCAGGCGATCTGGCTGAAGGTGGCGGTGCAGGAGTTGATGTTGGTCATCAGCTGGGCCATGTGCCCCACCAGCTCCACCGGCATCAGGCCGTAGCCCACCCGCCAGCCGGTCATGGCGTAGGTCTTGGAATAGCCGTTGAGTATGATGGTCAGGTCCTTCATGCCCGGAAACTGGGCGATGCTCTCGAACTGGCCTTCGTAGATCATCCGGTCGTAGATCTCGTCGGCCAGCACCGGAATATTATTGTTGACCGCAATATCGGCCACCGCCTTCAGGTCGTCCCGGGTCAGTATCCCGCCGGTGGGGTTGTGGGGCGAGTTGATGATGATCAGCTTGGTCTTCTTGGTGATCTTGGATTTAAGCTCATTGACGTCCAGCCGGAAATCGTTGGATTCCCTCAGCGGCAGCGGCACCGGCACCCCGCCGTTGAACTTGACCATGGACTGGTAGATGGGAAAGCCGGGATCCGGCACCAGGCACTCGTCGCCCTCTTCCAGCAGGGCGGTGATGGCGAAGGACATGATGGGCTTGGCCCCCGGGGTCACCACCACGTTCTCCGGCCCGTATTGGACACCGATCTGCTGGGAGTAATACTGGGCGATGGCCTGACGGTGCTCGGGCAGGCCGGCCGACGGCCCGTAGTGGGTCTGGCCGGCATCCAGGGCCTTCTTGGCGGCCTCCTTGATGTTCCTGGGGGTGTCAAAATCCGGCTCGCCGATCTCCAGGTGGATGATCTTCTTGCCCTCGGCCTCCAGTTTCTTGGCCTTGGCCATCATCTCGAAGGCGGTCTCGACCTTCAGTTTCTCCATCTTGGCTGCAAACTTCATATATCTCTCCGTTATTATTTTCCCCACTTTTTTTGCCCACGCTTGCGCGCCAAAGCGCTTCAGCGCGCAGGCACGAAATACACGAAAACCAAAATAAATATATTTTCGTGTTATTTAGTGTACTTTAGTGGGTAAGGTTTATAATTTCCCCAGGATGGCCAGGATGCCCATCACTATGAACAGCCCCCCGGCGATGTAATGCAGGATGTTCTGCGGGATGACCTTGATGATGGCCTGCCCGAACAGCGCCCCGATCAGGGTCACGCATATCAATGCCAGGCTGCCGCCCAGGAACACCGACAGCCAGCTTTTGGATTCGGCGCTCATGGTGATGACAGCCAGTTGGGTCTTGTCGCCCAGCTCGGCCAGGAACAGGGTCAGGAAAGCCGCTCCGAATATCTTCCAGTTCATAAGTAACCTCTTTGTTTTATCCACAGATGTTCGCAGAGTGGCACAGATTCTATTTAGTCAGGATAAGACGTTTATAATCTAGCCGTGGTTTGCCAAAATTTAGCAATAAAGACTTCTTGAGGCCGGTGGCTTTTAGATAATTTATTACCTGTGCTTCTTCGGTGCCGCTCATAGTTGACAATGCCTTCACTTCAGTTATAATTGATCCAAAACAAATGAAATCCGCACGATAGAATGCATCCATTTTCTGGCCCTTGTAAAATATCTGAATGGTGCATTCACGTTGAAAAGGGATATCAAGCCTTTTCATTTCAATGGCCAAAGCTTCCTGATAAACCGGTTCTAAAAACCCCTGCCCCAGTTCTTTGTGAACATTCATTGCGGCACCAATTATTGCATAGGTCTCTAAATCCCTTTTATCAGTATCCCTTCTTTTATATCTATCTGCGTTCATCTGCGTAATCTGCGGATTGGATCTTTCCTGATCAAGTTTTATTCCGGTAATGATATTACATAACTAAAAACTATTCAACCTTATTTTTCTTATTCCTGCCGCCTATGGCGATCACCTTATCCCGCCCCCGGTTCAATATGAATTTACCTCCCAAGGGATCGGCGGGAACATACCTCAGATATCCGCCCGACACCAGTTGCTGCAGCCCGCCCGGCCATTCGCCTTTTTGCGCATGGTAGGCCGAGATGACCCCGTTGAGCTTCTCGATGATCAGCTGCCGGTCGATCTCATCTATATACATCTTGGCTATTTCTTTTTCGGTCTGGTTCCGGCTCTTGTTGTAGATCTCCATCCACAGTTCCCGGGAGGTGTTGATATCTCCGCCTTTTTTCATAGCGAAGGCGGCGAAACGCCCGGCCATCTCCGGGGCGCCGGATAGGCGGGAGGAGATGGTGAACCACCGGCCGGCCTCCCGGTAATCGCCCAAAAAAATGTAATTGATGAACCCTTTGGTAAAAGGTATCGACCATTCCTCCGGGTTCAAAGATATCCCTTTATCCAATAACTTTAACGCTCCGGCCGGATCGCGGGCATCGCTTACCAATAACAGCGCCCCGAAGTTGTAGGCCTTTGTGAATTGCGGCGCCAGGTAGGTCAGCAGATCGAACATATGCCCCAGGTACTTGTATTCCCGGTCGCTCAGAGAATGCTGGCCGTAATACTGGATCATCTGCAGCCAGATCCCGTCGGCCGCCAGGTTGGTGAAACCGAAGGCGGCGGCCCTGGTGAAGCGGGCCGAGGGGAAATACAGCAGCTCCCCCTGCTGGCCATCGGCGGCCTTCATCCGGTCAAGGCTGTTCTGGCTGGTGAATACCAAAAGCCCCGATGCCAGCAGCAGCATCCATAATATGGTCTGGGAAAGATATGTCCTGGGCAGGGATCTCATTTGAAATCCTTTTTTTCAAAGGCCATTACGGTTATCAGCATGACGGAAAGTATGTAGGCCAGGCTGTAGCTTATCCCCCACCATATCTGGGGCCAGATTATCTGCTGGTCGTAGATGATCCGGTTCTTGACATCCAGGTTTCCCAGGTTGGGCAGCAGGTAATATACCGCCTTCACGGCCAGGCTGACGGAGGGAATGCTCAGCCTCTGGGCCAGCTCCAAAATATCCCGGCTGAGGGTCCCGGCCAGGTAAAGGCAGAAGGTGAAAACCGCCCCCAGGATGGGCGAGGCCAGGCTGGAGAAGAACAAGGCCACGGCGTTGATGATGGATATTTTGATGAAGATAAGAAATATCGGGACCATGAATACCGCCAGTTTGTCCTGCCGCATCATCAGCAGGCCGGCATAGAAAATGACCGTCATCAGGCCCACCATCACGGCGGACAGCATCTCCATCCCCAGGTATTTTCCGGCCAGGAACTGGGAACGGGACAAGGGTTTTGATACCAGCACATAGATGGTGCGTTTCTCGATCTCCTTGTATACCAGGGTGGTCCCGACAATAATGGCCACCATCATTCCCATCACCTCTATGCCGGCCAGGCCCAGGTCCTTGAGGATCCGCCCCTGCTCCCCCAGGGCCAGGGGGGTCAGGGCGGTCAGGCCCAGCAGTATCAGCAGGCCGTAGGCGATCATCACATAAAGGGTGTTGGCCCGGATGCCCTCGGTGAAGGTATTCCTGGCGATGGCGAATATCTTAGGCATCTTTGCTTACCTCCCTGGCAAAATATTCCTCCAGGCTTTCCTTGAGCGGGTTCAGGGAGACCACCTGCCCCCCGGAAGCCAGGACCTCCCGAACCGCATTGTTCGCGGGAGACATCTCCGGAAAGGTCAGAATATGTTCATCGCCGTTCTGATTTGAAGTGCTTGCCGGTTTTTTAATTTTATTCAGACCTTCGGCCGTCAGGCCGCGGCAGATCAGTTCGACCGATCTCAGCTTGGCATCCAGCAGTTCGTCCAGCCTGCCGACCCTGAGCACTTTCCCCTTATTGATGATGGCCACCCGGTCGCAGATGGTCTCGGCATCGGGCAGGATATGGGAACTGAAGAACACCGTGGTCCCTTTTTCCTTAAGCCCGGCAATGATGTCCTTGAATTCCTTGCGTCCCATCGGGTCCAGGCCGGTCAGCGGTTCGTCCAGCACCACCAGTTTCGGGTCGTTGATCAGGGCCTGGGCCAGGCCGATCCGCTGCAGCATGCCTTTGGAGTACTTCCTCAGCTGGCGGTCGGCCGCCTCCTCCATCTTGACCAGGGCCAGCAGTCGGTTGGTTTTTGCCCTGAGGTCATTTTTGGGGATCGCAAAAAGACGGCCGCAGAAGTTCAGGAATTCCCGCCCGGTAAGATGATCGTAAAAATACGGCGTCTCCGGGAGATAGCCGACCTGCTGTTTGACCGCTGTATCCCGGGGGCCTCTCCCCAGGATCCTTATCTGCCCGGAGGTGGGGCCGATGATACCCATCAGCGATTTTATGGTGGTGGTCTTGCCGGCCCCGTTGGGCCCCAGAAATCCGAAGATCTCCCCGGAATGGACCTCCAGGTCCAGACCCTGGAGTATCATCTGTTTCTTAGACCAGAAGTGCGGCTGGATCACCTTGGTAAGATCTTTGATCTGTATCACTGTTTCCATATCCGTCCCCTATTTGCTTCCTGATAATGAATTATAAACCTTAAGATCCTCCCTGGCCGAAACGGTGTCGCCCAATTTAAGAAGCGCCTGGCTGCGGTAATAATAGACCCGGGGGTTATGCTGGTTGACGGAAATATAGCGGTCCAGGTCGCTTAGGGCCGGGGCATTGTGATCCTCTGACAGGAACAGGAGTCCCCGGTTGAGATAGCCGTTGATAAAATCGCTGTCCGCTGCCAGGCACCGGTTGTAATCCTTCAGGGCATTTGTCCGATCTCCCATGCGAAAATAGGCCAGGCCGCGGTTGCACAAGGCGTTGGCATCGTTGGCGTCTATTTTCAGGGCCTGGCTATAATACTCTATCGCCGCGGGGTATTCTCCGGTGTCGTTGTAGGTATTGCCCAGATTGATGAGGGCTGATATATATTCCGGTTTCAGTCGGATGGCTTTTACAAAATCACGCCTGGCAGGATCATATTTCCGGCCGACAGCATATATCAAACCCCGGTTATAGTAGGCCTGGGCATAGGCGGAGTCTGATTCGATCGCTCTCTGGTAGTCCGCCAAAGCCCGGTCATACCGGCCCAGCTTCATAAAGGCATTGCCCCGATTGAGGTGCGGCCGGGCCTTGTCGGGCGATTTGGTGACGGTGTCGTGCCACAACAGCAGATCGTCCCGCCAGACCTGGTTGCGGGCATAGGCCGAGGCCCCCAGGCCGATGATCAGGGCCGCCCAGATGATGACAGACATCCCCGGCTTGATCCTGTCCTTGAAATGATAGAAGACCCCGGCCAGAATGAGGCAATAGCCCGCCAGGGGCAGGTACATCCGGTGCTCGAAGATCACATCCCGGATGGGGATGATGCCCGACTCCACGCTCAGGGCCAGAAAGAACCACCAGATCCCGAAGGATATCAGCCGGAACCTGCGGTATAGCCAGACCCCCAAAGACAGCAGGCCTAAAAGGAATACCCCGCTCAGCAGGGTCTTGGTCTCCCATAAACTTCGGCTCAGGGAAAAGTCATAATCCAGGTTCTGGTTCACCGGGACCACCAGCAGGCGGATATAGGTCACAATGACCCGAAACTGGGTGATAAGATACTGCCACCGGCCGATGTCAGCGGTCTCCCGGGTGGGGGCCAGTTTGAATGCCAGTCCTAAAACTATGGCCAGGGCTAAAGCCGAAAGCCCGAAGATCATCAGTTTTTTATTAGTCTTGCCCTCTTTACGGATGAAAAAGAACTCCACCATCAACAGCATCAGCGGCAGGGTGAAGCTGATCTCCTTGCTTAAAAATGCCGCCAGGCCGGATAATACCGTGCCGGCATAATACCAGAGAGGTCTTCTCCCCTCTCCTTTGGCCTGGAGATACCGGCCCTTGATATAAAAACACACCGCCAGCAGGTAGAACATCGCCGCCATCGAGGTCAATCTCTGTACAATGTATGTCACCGCCTGGGTCTGCACCGGGTGGCTGACAAATAACAACCCCGCCCCCAGGGCCAGCCAGTACTTCGCCCTGCCGTCCTTATCTCCGGAACTGACCAGCGGATTGGACAGCAGCAGCAATGCCAGCCAGCAGACCAGAAGGCCGTTGATGGCATGGATGGCCACATTGACAACATGATAACCAAACACGTCCAGGCCGCCAAGGCGATAGTTAAGGGCAAAGGAAAACGTGACCAAAGATCGTGCCTTAAGCTGCGAAAGCAGCTGCCATTGCGACGGCAGATCCCGGATGGCCTTATTTTCGACGATCAGATGCCCGTCGTCGAAATGGAAGGGTGCCCGCAGGGTGCTGCCATATATCAGAAGAACCGAGACGGCCAGCGTCAACAGGCCCAGTATTTTATATCTGGCCGCCGTCATTTTTTGAACCAGAGGCTCGAGCCCGGGTTGAAGCCTTGTTTCAGGCCGGCTTCCATATCTTTCCGCCCCTCCAGAGTGTCCCCGGCTGAATATTTGATTTTTCCCAGGGCGTACAGATACATCATATTGCCGGGCTCCATCTGCCGGGCTTTTTGAAGATCCTTCACCCCCGCCGGGAACTGCCCGGTTTCTTTTTCTATCAAAGCCTTTATGAAATACGACATGGGGTAAGCAGCATCCAGTGCCAGGGCCATGTTTATTCGATCCAGGGCATCAGAATATCTTTTTTGGAAGTAATGGGTCTTTGCCAGATTATAATATGGCAAACTGATATTTTTGTTTGCCATAATGGAAAATAAAAAATCCTTTTCGGCCAGGTCGTATTTTCCCAAAGACAAGGATATGGCCCCCCTGTTATTGTAGGCCTTGGCATATTCCGGTTTGTATCTTATGGCCAGAGTATAGCAATCCCAGGCTTCCCGGCTCTGCCCTTTCATCTCCCTGAGATATCCCAGATTATACCAGGAATTGGCAAAGGCGGAATCGATCCTCAGAGCCTTGATGAAATCTTTCTCGGCCAAAGGGTAATTGCCCCTCTCCATCAGGGCCTTCCCCCGGGCATCGTGCGGCCGGGCCTTGTCGGGGGATTTGGTGACGGTGTCGTGCCACAACAAAAGATCGTCCCGCCAGACCTGGTTGCGGGCATAGGCCGAGGCCCCCAGGCCGATGATCAGGGCCGCCCAGATGATGACAGCTATCCGCGGCTTGATCCTGTCTTTGAAATAATAAAAGATCCCGGCCAGCACCAGACAATAACCCGCCAGGGGCAGGTACATCCGGTGCTCGAAGATCACATCCCGGATGGGGATGATGCCCGACTCCACGCTCAGGGCCAGAAAGAACCACCAGATCCCGAAGGATATCAGCCGGAACCTGCGGTATAGCCAGACCCCCAAAGACAGCAGGCCTAAAAGGAATACCCCGCTCAGCAGGGTCTTGGTCTCCCATAAACTTCGGCTCAGGGAAAAGTCATAATCCAGGTTCTGGTTCACCGGGACCACCAGCAGGCGGATATAGGTCACAATGACCCGAAACTGGGTGATAAGATACTGCCACCGGCCGATGTCAGCGGTCTCCCGGGTGGGGGCCAGTTTGAATGCCAGTCCTAAAACTATGGCCAGGGCTAAAGCCGAAAGCCCGAAGATCATCAGTTTTTTATTAGTCTTGCCCTCTTTACGGATGAAAAAGAACTCCACCATCAACAGCATCAGCGGCAGGGTGAAGCTGATCTCCTTGCTTAAAAATGCCGCCAGGCCGGATAATACCGTGCCGGCATAATACCAGAGAGGTCTTCTCCCCTCTCCTTTGGCCTGGAGATACCGGCCCTTGATATAAAAACACACCGCCAGCAGGTAGAACATCGCCGCCATCGAGGTCAATCTCTGTACAATGTATGTCACCGCCTGGGTCTGCACCGGGTGGCTGACAAATAACAACCCCGCCCCCAGGGCCAGCCAGTACTTCGCCCTGCCGTCCTTATCTCCGGAACTGACCAGCGGATTGGACAGCAGCAGCAATGCCAGCCAGCAGACCAGAAGGCCGTTGATGGCATGGATGGCCACATTGACAACATGATAACCAAACACGTCCAGGCCGCCAAGGCGATAGTTAAGGGCAAAGGAAAGATTCACCAGAGAACGGGGAATGGCCCTTAGAAGCGAGTGTGAATAGATCGAAAGCGACCTGATGCCGTGGTTCTCCACTATGGCGTGATAATCGTCCAAATGAAATGGAGCCTGCAATGAATTGCCGTAAATTAAAATTGCGGCCAAAACCGCCGCCAGCAGGCTTATTTTTTTTAAAAGATTCATTTGCCTAAATCGGAATTTTTCTGTTTTTGTTTTTTACGATACGGCTGTCGATCCTGCGCCACAGGCGAATAGCGGGATACAGCCGCAGGATCCCGGCCAGGTCCCGCAATCGGATCAGAAAGATATCCCGGTAAAGAATGGCCAGGGACCGAGCTCTGGGGATGCCGTGTGAAATTCTAATGGCGTGGCATTCTGCGGCGCTTTCTTTGGCCCGGGCCTCGCTTATTCCCCCCTCCGACATGAAGGCCATGGTCCTGTCCAGATAGCGGAAGCTGGCCCCTTTCAGGTAAAACCTTGAGAATAGGTCGTAGTCGCCGGCAATTTTGTAATTCTCGTTGTAGTAACCGTATTTCAAGTAGGCGTTCCGGGTGATAAAGGAACCGGGATGGTTCAACGTCATCTTGACGGTCAATAAACGGTAATCAATTTCCGGGAACAATGTCTCCTGATAGCCGCCCCGTCTGGAGACCAAACAGACATTGCCGTGATAAACATCGCCCTGGGGTGAATCCCGGCGGGCTTCCACTAAAGCTGAGACGGCATCAGGTGGATAGCGGTCTCCGGCGTTCAGCATGCCTATCAGATCCCCACCGGCTTTGGCCAGGCCCTGATTCATGGCCTGGTAGATGCCGGAGTCGGGCCGGCTGGACCAAAAAACCAGCCCGGCCTGGGCCTGCCGTATGATCTCCACGGTGCCGTCGGTGGAACCGCCGTCTATAACAATATGCTCGAGGTTTTTATATTTCTGTTGCTGGACGCTGTCCAAGGTCCGCTGAATTTCACCGGCGGCATTGAACACCACAGTGATCACAGAGACCCGGGGGGAGGAATTTTCAGACATGACCAGCGCCTTCCCGCACCAACTCCCGGTAAAGGTTCAGATGGCTTTCTACCGTTCGCTCCAGGCCGAACTCCCGCAAGGCCTTTTCCCGGGCGGCAGTTTTCAGCTCCCCTCCCCCTTCAGACTTCCGCAGGATCCATTTGATGCCTTCAGCCAGGTCGCAGGCGTCGAAGGGCTTGGCCAGATACCCGTTTTCCATATTGTCTATCATGTCGGGCATGCCGCCGGTATTGAAGGCCGCCACAGGGGTCCCGCAGGCCAGCGATTCCAAAACGGTGTTCGGCAGATTGTCCTGCAGCGAAGGGACCACCTGCAGGTCGGCTGCGGAGTAAAGCAGGGCCATGGATTGGTCATCATGCAGATAGCCGGTAGTTGTAATATCGTAGCCGGCGCCACTGGAGCTGATGCCATCCCGATGGCCAAAGATCACGATTTCCAGGTCCCGGGGCTGGAAAGACCTCCTCAGGTAGGGCAGCGCCTCAAAGAACAGGGCCGACCCCTTGCGCTTGTCCCCTCCCGGGGAAAAGGCCCCGAAAAGCACTATTCTTTTGTCCTGCGGCAGGTTCAGAATTTCCCGCGCGGCCTTTTTATCCACCGGCTTGTATACTTCCGTATCAAGGCCGTAAGGTATAATTTCGATCCTGGCATTCTTCAAAACGTTGCTGGCCCCGGCCGACCGGGCCATCCAGTGGCTGGGTGCGACAACGGTATATTTTTTGCTGAGCCAGGCCCGGCTTTTTGCCTTCCAGCCCCAGCGGCTGAGGTCGGAAGCCCGGCGGCTTTTTAGCTGGGGGCAGCCGGAGCATTGGGTTTCATATTTTCCACAGCCGCCGTCGTAATGGCATCCCCCGGTGAAGGGCCACATGTCATGAAAGGTCCATACCACCGGACATTTTATCCTGGATATGTCCGCCAGCGGGAGCATCCCGTTCCCCACCCAGTTCAAATGGCAGATGTCGGGATTCATCCGGTTGATCCTGCCCGCCGCTCCGTTATAGAGCCAGTTAACCGACCAGTTCCCGAAATCCCGGCCGGGATACAGCCTGGTCGGCAGCAGATCGATCACCGGCCCCGTCAGCGACCAGACTTTCCCGATTTTTGAACGCGGGGCCGCGACCTGAGGGTCATCGGAGCTCTTCTGGCCTGCCAGCATCAGAGAATCCTGGCCGGCAGAGAGCAACCCGCGGTGCAGGCGGTAGGCCGCCTTGGCCGCTCCTCCCTTCAGATCGGAAAAACTAACGGACAGTATCTTCATGCTTTTTTAAAACTCTTTTATTACATTCATCATATACAACCGGTGCCTTATTTTCTGGTATAGGGACAGGGAGAAATGTTTCTGCTGGATCGCCTGGTCCATCTCATCATCCACCAGGATCGTTTCCGGGTGGATCAGGGGGAAATCCAGCGGTTCGGCCTGGGCGTTGGCCACCCTGATCCTTTTGCGGGTGTGGGTGGCCTCCCGGGAGAAACCGATATTGCTCACCAGATTGGCCGATGGTATGGCTGTCAGCCCGCCGTTAAGCCAGCTGGAATAGGTCCAGCGGTAGGCCCAGGAGTGGTTCTGTTCCCGGTGGGTCTGATCGAATATCCTCTCCCAATACCGGACATGCCGGCGGTTCCCCAGGAGCCCATCCAGCCACCGGCTGTCGCGGAGCGATGGCCATCGGGACATGGAGAAATCGAATCTGTCCCAGGCCCTTTTCCAGGTGGCCCATCCCCAGATAAGGGGATATTTGGAAAAATGGTAACTGGTCCTGGACTTAGGACGGCTGTAATGGAAGTTGTTTCCGGAGATGGTCATCACCCGCGGATCTTCCCGATATCTCTCCAGCAGGTCGCGGCAGAAAACAAAGAAATCCGGCGAGGGCAGGCAGTCGTCCTCCAGGATTATCCCGCTCTCCACCCGGCTGAAGAACCAGCCTATGGCCCGGCTGACAGATTTTTTCAAGCCCATATTCTTTTCATTGAACAGGGTCTCGACCGCGCATCCCCAGTCGGCGGCCTGGGCGTATTGCCTGACCCTGGCCACCTTTTCGGCGTCCTGAACAACCCCCTCCCGCGGTCCGTCCACCGCCAGAAACAGGCGCTGGACCCGGTTCTCCCGTAATCTCTCCAACACCCGGCCCGTCTCCTCCGGACGGTTGAATCCCAGCAGCAGGACCGGAGTGTCGTTTGGTTTGTTGTTCATCAGATCCCGAATGATTAGGTTGGCCATTACTCCCCCGGAATATCAACCGGAGGGAATTAATACCTGCCGGACATCACGAATGAAGCTGTGATTGAATATCCGGCTGGTAAAATAATATATCAGCAGGAAAACGGCAGCAAACAGGGCAGCCCTCGGTCCGGGTGAAGGGATCCAAAAAACCACCCCGTATGAAACAATGCCGCTGGCAGCCGCCAATAGTAGCGGCCTGCCCAACGATCTCCCGTAAGCACCATAACCTATGCTGGCAACCGGCCGTATCCAGAAGATATAATTCGGCAACAGGGCCAGCAGTTGCCCGGCCATCAAGCATAAGGCCACCCCCATGATCCCCCAGCGATACCCGAGCAATACTGTCGCCGGGATCAACAGGAGCATCAGGCCGCTCCAATAAAAATGCAGGTCGGCCCTTCCCTTTGACAGCATTAATGTCCCCGAAGGCTGCCAGACCGATCTGGCCGCTGAATATACCGCCAATATCCTCAGCAACGGAACCACGGAGCCCCATTTATCCCCCAGCAGCAGTCCCACTATCGGTTCGGCCATGATGCCGATCGCTGCGTAAATCGGAAAAGTGATGGAAGACAGGTTGTTTATAAAAGACAGATAGAGGTTGTTTTGTTTCGCGCGGTCCGACTGGTATTGGGAAAGGACCGGGTAAGCCACCCGGATGACCGCCGGATTGATCAATTCAAGCGGTTTGAGGGCGATGTTTTTTGCCAGGCTGAAGAAACCCAGCAGCTCCGGTCCGAACAAACGGCCGATGATTATAATATCCAACTGGAAGTTAAAATAGGACATAAGCCCTGAGGCGGTTTGGTAGAGCCCGAATTTTACATAAGACTGGACATCCCCCGGCGAAAAACCGGGCTGAATGCGGTAGGTCCTCAGGCCTAACAGCAGGAATAACACCGCGGACAGGACATACTGCGCCATGACCCCGGCCATCAGGGAATAAACACCGTGGCCTTTTACCGCCAAAAATATCGAAATGACCAGATTGCATAAAACAGCAGCCGTTTCTATGGCGGTGATAATTTTGAACCGCAGCTGCTTCTGCATCAATGCCGCGAACTGCAAGCCCAGCGGGACGACCAGGAACAGGGCCGAGGCCAATCGCAGCAGCTGCTGTAGTTTTAACTCCTGATAATATTTGGCCAGACCCAAGCTTGAAAGGTACAGAACGGCGGACACACAGATGCCGGACAGGATATTCATCCAGAACAGCGACGACAATTGGCTGGGTGAGATATCCTGACTAGAGATGATAAAATTGCTGGTTCCCAGATCGGTCACCAGCAGAGCCAGCCCGATCACAGCGAAGACGATGGCCATCAAGCCAAAGTCCGCCGGCTCCAGCAGCCGGGCCAGAACGGTCATCTGGATCAAATATATGGCCGCTTTTAAAACAGTCCCGGCGGTGCTCCAGCGGACACCCGATATGGCTTTTATTCTGAATTCTGCCATTTTACCCGTACAGTCCGATTGCCAGTGTTTCCATGGTCTTATTCCAGTTGAAAAGTCCGGCGTGTTTTCTGGCGTTTTCTGAGTACCGGCCGTACAGGTCTGGATCCCCAAAAAACACGCTCAGGGCGCCGGCCAGAACCTGGGGGTCGCCTCCCTCGATCAAAAACCCTGTCTCCCGGTCCAGCACCGTCTCGGCCGGGCCGCCGGAGTTGACCGCCACCACCGGCAGTCCATGGGACATGGCCTCCAGCGGGGCCAGCCCGAATGGTTCATTGAGGGCAGCGCTTACGTAAACATGCGATTCGGCGTACAGCCGTTCAAGCTCTGACTGGCTGACGCTTCCCGAAAAACAGACGGCTTCCCCCAGTCCCAGCTCACCAGCCAGTCTTTCCAGATCTGCTCTCTCCTCTCCGTCTCCCACGATGTTCAGCCTCACCGGATGTCCCTGGTCCAATATTATCTTCAACGCCCTGATAACTGTCCCAATGTTCTTGAATTTCGTCAGCCGGCCGACCGTGATCAGGTTGAACGCCCCGCCACTGAAATTTTCCCGTTCCGGCTCTGCAGGCTGTTCCACGCCGATATATACCGTTTTGATCTTATCTTCGGCATAGCCATACACCGCCCGGGCGTATTTCCGGGTGTATTCCGAATTGGCGATCACCCGGTCGGGCAGGGCGGCCAATTTTACATCAACAGCCTTCAGCAAGGGATTAAAGAACCCGGCTCCCAGGCGCATCAGGGGATCTTTGATGGAGGCTATCCACTCTTTGGAGTGGATGAAGGCCGATGGCTCCTGGCACATCCAGACCAGGCGGACCTTTTTGTGGAACAGCTTGTAAATGCCTCCCCACCAGTTGGCCGGAAAGACCTGGGAGAATAGAATAAAATCTTCAAATTTATCAAGGACCCTGGATACTTTGATGTAAGACCAGGGAAAAAGAAACCAGAACCATGGGCTGGAGGACAGCGGGCCTCCGATATCGATGAAATCGATGTCCTGGCGGTGATCCCCCACCAGGGCCTCATCGGCCCTGATGGAGATGACCCTGACCCGGTGGCCCCGCTGGGCCATCCGGCGGCCCGACTCCAGCACGAAACGTCCGGCCCCGCCGTGGGCGGTGAAATGGGGATGCAGATATATAATGGTCTTGGCCATGCCTCAGGTCCCGCCGATAAGGTTCCACAGCCGGTAGACCGCGGTTGTCTTGACGATGTTGAACCGGTGTATCAATTTTAGCATCGGCCTTTTATCAAGATACCTCAAAGCGATCCGATATTCTTCCTCGAACTGGGCGCCGAAACCGCCGCCGCTCTTGGACTGCCGGTACCAGCGAAAATCAGCCAGATGGTTCCGTATCACGTTTATCCGGTATTTGGAGGCCATCCGGCACCACATATCGTAATCCATGGCATAACGAAGCCCCTCGTCGAAATATCCCAGCTCTATATGAACATCCCGGCGCCAGAAGGTGGCCGGCTGGGAGATAAAATTCTCCTTTAAAAGATTTTTAAAGGAAGGAATCCCCAATAATATATTTTTGTACCAAGTGATGGCTTTCCTTATCTCGTGGCCGTCTTCATCTATAATCCGGCAGTACCCGGTCAGCAGTTTCTGGCCCGGATTTAACCGGAAGAAATCGCTGACCGTCTGAAGGCATCTCGGGGCCAGCAGATCATCAGCGTTCAGATAGGCCGCCACCTCTCCCCGGGCCATCCTCAGGCCCTTGTTGATGGCGTCGGACTGCCCCCGATCCTTCTCCGAAAACCAACGGAAACTAAAGCCGGCGCAGGCAGCTTTGATCCGCCCGGCGGTCAGGTCATCCTGGCATCTTTTTAATATCTCCAGGGTGCCGTCGGTGGAACCGCCGTCGATGACCAGATATTCCAGCTCAAAATCCCCGGCCTGGGAGACCACCGAATCGATGGTCCGGGGCAGGAACCGGGCCAGGTTATAGCTGGGAGTGACTACAGATATCAGCATCTCACTTGCCTTCCAGCATCTCCCTGAGCCTTTCCTTGAGCAGGCCTATCTCCTGGGCCATTTTTTTGTTCTTCTCGGTCAGGTCCGAAGTGATGATGGAGAATTGGATCAGGATGACGAACAATGCCATCACCAGTATCAGCAGGAAGGCGGTGGGCGGGTAGGCGATGCCCATCAGATTGGCCATCACCTCCAGCCCCCGGCGCCATATCGAGAAGAACATGAAGACCGCTCCGATGAACAGCCACAGCAGGGAATGGTTCTCCCGGATCCTTTTACGGCGGATCAACTCCAGGATGAACAGCAGCAGGCCGACGCTGCCGGCTATGGCTAAAAACTGGATGCGGTGGGGATCAAAAGACGTGAACATCACTCCCTCCTTATTTTGGGCCGGATGGCGTTCATGGCCAGGGTCAACAGCACTTTTATCATGTAATAGGGTCCGATGATGCCGGACAGCGAAGAGGCGCCCTCCTTACGCTGTTCCATCTTCACCGGCACTTCGGTCATTACAAATCCGTTACGCCCCAGCAGCACCACCGCCTCGGGCTCGGGGAAATCATCGGGGTAAGTCTGGGCCAGAAATTTCAGGGCCCGGCGATTGTAAGCCCGGAAACCCGAGGTGTTGTCGGTGATCCGCTGTCCGATGAGCAGAGAGTTGACAAATTGGATCATCCTCATTCCCAGCCGCCGAAAGAAGGCCGTCTTATATTGATAGGGCCGGGTTAAAAACCTGGAACCGATCACCACCTCGGCCCGGCCGGCCAGAAGCGGGGCGATCAGGGCCGGGATCTCCCCGGCCAGGTGCTGGCCGTCCCCATCGAACTGGACGGCGATATGGTAGCCGTTCCTTTGGGCATAGATGAAGCCAGTCTGCACCGCCCCCCCGATGCCCAGGTTCACCGGCAGGTCTATCACCCGGACGTTATGGGCCCGGGCAACGGCCGAGGTCTCGTCGGAGGAGGCGTCATTGACCACCAGGATATCGGCCTCCAGGCCGGATGATCCCAGGTCTTCCAGCACCCGTGCTATGTTCCCGGCCTCGTTGAAGGCCGGGATGATTGTCAGGATATCGTGTTTTTTTGGCATCATCCGAATTTGGTTATTTGTCCGGGGTTGCCCGGCCCGGGGCTTTAATGAAAGTATAGTTGCCCGGCCTTCCGATGCAGGCGATTGAATACCCGGCGGCGATCAATCCCTCTATCGATCCCTTGATCCTTTTAACATAGCCGCCGTCCAGGGGATTGAAGGTCTCGTCATATTCCACGCAAATGATCGAAACATCCAGCTTATCCTCCAGGATCGAATCCAGCACCCGGTATTCCGCCCCCTCAATGTCCAGTTTTAACAGGTCCAGCCGGCGGTGTCCGTTCCTCCCCATCAACTCGCTGAGCCTGGCGACCTCGGCCGTAAAATAGCTATCGGTCCCCTGCAGATTCAACAGGGAATGGGAGACATGCTCGGGGTTTAGGGGGGCGTAGAACCTGAGTTTATCCGCCCGGTCCCATAGTCCTATCCCCTGAAAATGGTAATTAGCCTCAGCTCCGGCCGTTCTTCGGACATATTCGATTGACCTGGGAGTGGGGTCGAAGGCATGGACCTGGCAGCCGAATTTTCGGATCAGTCCCAGATCGAAGGAGATGTCCTCACCGCACCCGGCGCAATAGCAGACCGCTCCTTGATTGATCAAAGATACCGGGACCGCCCACCCTCCGTAGGGTGTGCCGATGAACTGGACGTCTCTCCGGGCCAATATCCGGCGCCCTGTCAGGGGATCGCGCCGCAGTGCTTTGTAGACGGCGCCCCGCACAAGGGCAGCCAATTTGGCTGCAAAATCAAGCATCAGAGCGCTGCAGGAACATTGTCCCCCGCTGTTTTGGATCTATAAAGACAGTCATGGGCGGAAAACCTGTCCACCAAATCGTAACGATCTTTTAAAAATCCATTCACCTCATCGAAAAACCTGGCCTCCACTAATATATAGCGGGGACGGTATTTTTCAATGTTCAGCCCTTTTAAAACTTCAAGCTCGAAGCCCTCGACATCCAAAGAAAAGAGATCGATATCCGGCAGGTCGTCCTGTTCATCGAGGATGGATCCCAGTGTCCTGGCCGGAACTTCTATTTGGTACGTTCGGTCGAGATTCTGGATCTTCAGCCCGTTCTTTATATGTTCCTCTTGGGCTTCCTCTGTTTTCAATCCACCCTGGGCGACAGACATCAGGTTGGCATAATGCATGGTCAGGGCGGGTTCACCGTATGAGCGGCTCACCAGCCCGCAGTTATACACCCGGGAATTGGGCCGCTCCCTCAGGCACTTTTGATAAAGCTCCGGGATGGCCTCGACCAGCACCCCGCGCCAGCCGAGCTTTTTCTCCAGGTAATAAGTGTTGCTCTGGGCGTATCCGTCGTTGGCCCCGGCCTCGATGAAAAATCCGTTCCGATAGTTGATATAGCGTGAAAGTTTTTTGTCTATATCATTGAGGGCTGGCCTGGGGTTTTTAGATATCCTTTGCTTAAGGCCATACAGAAAGTTCTTAATATTATTTTTTCGTGGGGAAAGCATATCCTCCAAACTTACCTACGGTAATGTGTATCATTTGTATTGCCTTTCCTGGCAAAATTTAATGTTTGTTTTCATCTAGTGAACGAGAATCCTATGCCGGCCCCCGGATACCAATGCTTGGCTGGTTTTTCCTGGAAGAAAACAAAATGCCGGCCTCTCTTCAGAGAAAACTCAAGAAGCTTGTCAGTGCAATGGGCATTGTCCCCCAGGATCACCGCCTGCCGGGACAGCTTGTCCGCAATCACCCTGTATTCCTCGGCCTCATAGTCCGGAGAATGATCGCTGTCATTGATAAAAAGGTCTATCGTCCCGGTAAAATTTTTCAGGGATGTGATGGAATCGCCGTATAGTATAGACCCGTAGTTTGCATAATCCCCGGACATCAAATATCCCGCTCCGGGATCTATGTCGGTGCCCAAGTACCGGCCGGGGTGCCCCTCCCGGGCGTTGCGCCTGAGCGCCACCGCCAACAAGCATGCCCCCAGCCCTTTATCAACCCCGGTTTCGATGATCACCCCGGGCTTTAATATCCTGGCCAGGGCGTACCAGCCGATCCTCCTCCCGTAACGCGCTTCCCGGTCGGCAATGAAGGCCGAACCGCTGGCCCGGGTCAACTGGTGGATATGCCGGCGCAGTTCATCGTCCTCCTTAAGTTCCCGGATATAGGACATAACCAGATCGTAGCTTTTATTTGTAATATCGGCAATCATCGACGCCAGATATCGTTCATTGGTCTCATCCAGGTCATAGGTAAAGTTGGATATCTCCCGGGATACGAACAACAGACGGAACAGGTTGGCCAGCGGTTCCCGAAAGTACCTCCAGGCCGTCCTGGCCCGGTAGATGACAAGCAGGGAACGGCCCAATAGCGGAGTTTTGGCGATGGTCATCAATGGTCCCATTTGCACCTCATGGTTCCTTGTAAAGCCCGCCTCCGTTCCGGCCCGGCCGGATTCAAGGCATATGTTTTTCAAGCTCCGGATTTTCCCCCGCGGCCCGCTTCAGATAATTTTCCGAACTGTCCCGCCGCCCCGTCTGCCGGAACAGGATGCCCAAATTGAACAAGGCTTGGGAGGCCTTCCCATCAATCGATAAAACCCTTTTATATTGGCGCTCCGCCTGCTGTAGTTTACCCTGCTGGTGGTAAAGCATCCCCAAGTTAAGTTGGGCCCTGATATTCTCCGGCCGGCTTAAAATTGCCAGTTTGTACTGTCTCTCCGCCCCGGCAGTATCGCCCCGCTGGTGGTAAAGGTAAGCCAGATTATACCTCAACGACGAGGAACGGGGCGCCAGTTCCAGGCCTTTTTTAAAACTGTCCTCAGCTTTTTCCCAATTCCCTTGAGACTCATACACCACCCCCAGGCCGTGAAATATATTTTTGTTCTTGGGTTCCAGTGTAAGGGCTTTTTGGTAATACAGCTGGGCTTTATTATACTGGCCGGATTCGGTAAAGATGTAGCCCAGATGCTGATATGATAGCGCAAGTCCGGGGGTCTTTTCAATCAAATTCAGCAGAAGACTGTTGTGATCGTAATATATCGGCAGACGAATAATGGATAGGGCCGCAAATACCCCCAGAATGATCGCAGCCGCCGCAAAATTCGCCGTCTTGCGCCAATTGATCTCCCCCAAGACATTCATCTGGGAGAGCATCAAAACAAAGCCGAGCAGGGGAACATACAGCCGGTGCTCCAGGAAATTTACGAACTCGGCGCCCCTCAACAGGTGGGGCAGCAGGAACAGGACCAGGATCGAGGCCCCGGTATAGAATAAACCCTTATTCTTTAGCCCCCGCGCCGCGATGGCGGCAATTATTATAATGACGACAACAGCTCCATATAAAACCATATTGATACCAGGGATCGGGATCACCGACAGATTGAACGGCAATAATATCTTTCCCAGATATCCCAGCAGGCCCTGGACATTTTCCCAAAAACTGTTGAAGATCATCCTACCGGATTCGTTGCTTCCCCCTATCGCCGAGTTCCGCAATACAAACCAAAAGACCGATATACCGCCCCAGCCGATCATCAAGGCACATCTTGATTGCCGGGAAAGATCACCGGCCCGATAAAACATCATATAAACCAATCCCACCGCCGGCAATACCAGGGCCGCCTCCTTGATGAAAAGGGCCGACAGATAAAAGGTCAAATGAATGAACAGCCAGCCTCGCGATCCGGTCTGGGTGATCTTATATAACGATATCAGCCAGAGCAGGACAGCCAAGCCCAGCAGAGAGTCATTCCGGCCGGGGATCCAGGCCACCGCCGGGACCAGGGCCGGGTGGACCAGAAAAAAGATCGATAATAGCGTTGCCAGCCCGGCACCGACCTCAGATTTTTTCAGGAAGAAGAACAGCAGGCAGGCTGCCGTCAGATGTATGATGATGTTGCTCAGGTGGTATATCCAGGGCGAGGTCCCGCCGATCCTGGCGTCAATCATTAACGAGAGGGTAAGGAACGGCCGGTAGGCTACGGTTTCGGCCCGGAAGACATCCGAGCTGAATATCTTAAGAACATTATGAGCATTGGAGATGAATCCTGCATCCTGCACGATCAGGGTGTAGTCATCAAAATAGGTGTATTTGAAGAATACCGCCGGGGCATAGAGCAGCAGGCCCAGCAGGGCATATTGCCGCCAAAAAGGCAAGCGCCGGAGAAATGTATCCATATATTTTTTCATATCGTGACGGGAATTATATCAGAACTAGGCTTTTGTATCTACCATTTATTACTTTGGCAACTAAATACATCTGCTCGTCATTCCCTCGAAAGAGGGCATCCAGGCCTGGATGCCCGTTCCCCGATCTATGCCGAGGACAAGTTTCAGGGGCATGACAACGAAGACTTCCGGAAAATGGATTGGGGTTATTGTCCTGTTTAATTGTCAAAGTAATAATAGATCCAAAATCAGCCCTGAAAATATAGAAACTAAAATAGGTAGGTTGCTTAACAACCTACCTATTATACACGGAAAACAGCTTACAGGCTGATGCCGGGGGACAGGGTCAGGGTCAAGATGTCGGTCTTGCCTTCGCCGACGATGGTATAGCCGGAGAATGCTCCGTCATAGGTGACTATGCCCGGAGTGGCAGTATGGGTTGCCGAATACTCAATCACGCTGCCCGGGGTCAAGGGATTCTTTAAGTTAACAGCGTCAATCAAGGCTGAGAAAAGAGTACCTGACGGGGTGGTGGAGGAGCCGTCCTCGGCATAAACGCCATCGTTACGGGTGGAGAAATCCTCGGCAGTCAGCTGAACGGTGTGCATGTTGGCCTTGATGGCCGATTCCTTGGCCCGGTCCTGCATGGACATAAAGTTGGGGATGGCGATGGCCGCCAGGATGCCAATGATGACCACCACGATCATCAGCTCGATGAGGGTAAAACCTTTGCGGGACATTTTGTTCTCCTTTTTAAAGTTAATTGATATGTCTGATAATTTAAATTGTTACTCTATAAATAATGCAAGTCTGATGCCAAAATAATTTATTATGCAGTATGTTAATTATCAAGCGGTTATAAGTTTTAGATCATATTGGTTTATATTAAGACCTTGCATTTGCTTATATTGTACCATATGACCTTGCATATTGCAAGGTCATATTGACTGACCCGGAGTTAGTTCCAATGATAATAGCTCAATTTTTCCAAAACCTCTTATTTTATACCTATCAGCTCTGGTTCCAACACCATCTCCTATTATGGCCCCGGAAGTATCGTAGGTTGTATAAAATACCATACCGGGGTTTCCAGCAGGATCATCGTTATCCAAATAGGCTAAGGCGTTTTCCTCTTTATTGAAAGGATTGGCATAACCCAAATAGGGACAGATCAGAGAATTGACCGGGAAAGGTGGTTTATACACGCCTTCGGTAATAGATTTATCTACATTAAATTCGGGATTTACAGCAGAGATCCTAACCTCCAGATCAGCCGGATAAAAACCTCCGGTCCTGACATTGTAATCTTCCACCACCAATTGCAAAGTATGCATATTGCTTTTGATGGAAGCCTCCAAAGCTCTGGCCCGCATGCTCATGTAATTGGGCACCGCTATGGCCGCCAATACCCCTATAATCACCACTACGATCATCAGCTCTATCAGGGTGAACCCCTTCTGAGCCGTTTTATTGGCTTTCTGCTGGATCCGGTTAAGCTTTTCTATGATCTCCCTATCCACCTTCTGCTCCTCCTTAAGTATGCGGGTGTACACCTCCAGCTCCGACAGTATGGACCTGGCTGTCTCCTGCTCCCCGGCCACCATCTTCCTGACGCTCTCGGTCATTACATTGAACTGCTGGGCCAGATGATGGCCCTCGTCACCCTTGCGGAATTTCATGGGCCTTTCAGGCCACCGGCCGCTCTCCAGGTCCCTCATGCCGTTGTTCAGCCTGACCAGCGGCCCGGCGATGCGATGCGAGATGATGATCGCTATCCAGCCCATGATAACGATCAGAACCGGCACCACCACCATCAAGGTCTGATTGACCTGATCGAAGATGCTGATTATGGAGACCGCACCGCCGGCAAAATCCTGGCTGGTGATCCCGTTCCAGATTATCATATAGATAGCCCCGCCCACCAGCAATATCCCGCTGGCCACCATGGCCAAGATCTGGGCTACGATCCTGATCTGCATATCCTTGTGAGCCAGTATTTTTCGCCTTCTATTTTCAGCCATACCCGATCCTTTTTTATATTGTCATATAATACAAGCAATTATCATGCCCGATAATACCATAGCCCGGGTAATTGCGTCCCGGGCTATATTTTGTTTTCCAATCAGCTAAAAACCCCTGCCGGCCCTGTCAATCGGCACTAATATTATAGCTTTTCAGCTTGCGGTACAGGGTGGCGTAATGGATACCCAGTTTTTTGGCGGCCAAAGATTTATTGTTTCCGCATTCCTCCAATACCCGGAGTATGGTCCGCTTCTCCTTGTCCTTAAGGCTCCCTCCCTCCTCCGGGGCCGATGCTTCCTTTTTCACCTCAGGACCGGGCCTCAGCAGCTCGTCCGGCAGGCTTGACCGCTCGATCACCGGGCCGGTCTCCAGGATGATGGCCCGCTCCAGGACATTCTCCAACTCCCGGACGTTGCCCGGCCAGCTGTACTGCATCAAAGCATCCCTGGCCGCGGCCGACAGCAGTTTTACCGGAAGGTTCTGCTTCCGGCAGTAATTGTCAATGATCTCCTCGGCCAGCAGCAGCACGTCGTCCTTCCGGTCCCTTAAGGGGGGGATGGTTATCTGGATCACATTGAGCCGGTAGAACAGGTCCATCCTGAATTTGTTGTTCTCCACCGCCTTGGCCAGGTCGCAGTTGGTGGCCGAGATCACCCGGACGTCCACCTTGATGGGACGGGTGCCTCCCACCGGCACGATCTCCCTCTCCTGAAGCACTCGCAGCAGCTTCACCTGGATGGCCGGCGAGGTCTCCGACACCTCGTCCAGGAAAAAGGTGCCGCCGGAGGCCACCCGGAACAGGCCGTCCTTGTCGCGCATGGCCCCGGTGAACGACCCCTTGACGTGGCCGAACAGTTCCGATTCCAGCAGGGTCTCCGGCAAAGCGGCGCAGTTGATGCTGACGAAAGGCCCCTGCCCCCGGCCGCTCAGGCGATGCAGCTCCCGGGCCAGCAGCTCCTTGCCGGTGCCGGACTCCCCGCTGACCAGCACCGTGCTGTCGGTGGGAGCCACCTGCTGGACCATGTTCATGATCTCGACGAAGTTCGGGGACCGGCCTATAATCCGGCTGTCATATTCCCGGCCGGCCTGTTCGGCCTTATGGGCCCCGGGGATCTCGATATGGGCAAACCGGGCGAAATCGTCTATGGTCTTGCGGATGTACTCGGTCTTCTCCTTCACCCGGGAGATCTTGGAGATGATGACCGGGTCCACCTCATTTTCCCTCATCAGTTCGGAGATGGTGGCGTTTATCTCGGAGAGATAGGGATGCAGCAGCTTCAGCAGGGATTTGGTCAGCTCCTTGGAGGTCTCCAGCTGTTCCATCTCGATCATCCGGTTCTCCAGGGATTTGACCGCGCTCAGGTCCTGAAAGATGGCGATGACCCCCTCCAGCTTCCCCTGGCTGCCATAAACCGAGGTGGTGCTGACCCCCACCGGAATGCCCTCCTCCCGGCCCCGCGATATCTTTATCTCCATCCGCTGGGAGCGGTTCCCCGGCAGGCTATTCTCCGGGTTCAGCACGCTCCCCAGGGGCTCCAACCCCTCGACGGCTATCTGGGAGACATTGCGGCCGATGATGTCCTTCTTTCCCAGCCCCAGTATCTGCAGGCCGGAAAGGTTGCAGTATACGATCTGTCCTTTTTCATTGATGGTCAGCAGGCCGCTGCCCATCTTCTCCAGAATATCGCCGGTGGAAAGCTTGAACTCCTCCAGGGCCCGGGTGGTGTCCTCCAGCTGCCGGCCTTTCAGCCTCAGCCTTTCGGCCAGGTAGCCGGAGAAGGCCGCCACCAGATAGAAGCAGATGGCATAGAGGTATCCCCGGAAAACAAATTCGGTGGTGAAGGCGGTCACGAATTCCTGATCCCGGCCCAGCAGCAGGCCGGTCCTCAGGCTGCGGTAATCCAGATAGATCAAAAAGGCCAGGGTCAGGCTGGACAGGGTGGCGGTGAAGATGGCCCCCCTGGCAAAACGGGCATTGGCGGCGGCGATGATGGCCAGGAAGAACAACAGGGTGAAGGGATTCTCCGCCCCGCCGGTCTTATGGATGAAGATGGCGATCCAGCCGATGTCCAGCACCATTTGGGCATAATCCCACCGCCAGCCGGGCCATTTGTAATTCAGATACCTGGCCAGAATGGTCAGCAGCAGGTACATGACCGACAGCAGGATGATGGCCGCAAAAGAAAGGGGAAGCGCCCCCAGTGCCTTCAGCACCAAAGCGCTTCCCGTCATCAGGGCCATGATCGTCACCCGGCCCCACAGCAGGATCGGATTGTCCTTTAGGAAGGTTGCTCCCATCAGCTTGCCAATGATAGGCCGATTACTTGCCGCCCATCAGGGCCGAGGTCATGCTGAAGATGGGCAGGTACATGGCGATCACCATGCCGCCGATTCCCAGGCCCAGCACCACCATGATGATGGGCTCCATGGCGGCGGTCAGCCCCTCCACCGCCCCGTCCACCTCCTCGTCGTAGAAGTCGGCGATCTTGTTGAGCATCTCGTCCAGGCCGCCGGTGGCCTCGCCCACCGCGATCATCTGCACCACCATGGGCGGAAAGATCTTCATGGTCTTCAGGGGGGCCGAGATGGTCTCGCCGCCGCCGATGGACTTGCGGGCCGACATGATGGCGTCCTGCACCACCCGGTTGCCGGCGGTCTTGGCGGTGATCTCCAGGGCGTCCAGGATGGCCACGCCGCTGGACAGCAGGGTGCCCAGGGTCCGGGCGAATCGGGCCACGGCCGATTTCTGCTGGAGGTTGCCCAGGATGGGGATTTTAAGCATCAGGGTGTCCAGGTACAGCTGCCCCTTGTCGGTCTTGTACCAGCGCTGCAGGAAGATGATGGCGGCAGTTGCCACAATTATGATGGGGATGATGAACTTCTGCAGGAATTTGGAAAGCCCCACCACGAACAGGGTTGGGCCGGGCAGCTTGGCCCCCATTCCGGCGAACATCTTTTCGAAGATGGGGATCACGAAGATCAGCAGCACCGCCGCGGCCCCCACCGCCACGGTGATCAGGATCACCGGCATGATCATGGCCCTTTTGACCTTGGCCACCAGGGCCTCGGCCTTCTCCAGGTAGATGGCCAGGCGCATCAGGATGTTGTCCAGGATACCGCCGGCCTCGCCGGCCGCCGCCATGTTGATATACAGCTCGCTGAACACATTCTTCTGCCGGTTCAGGGCCTCGGCCAGGGTGGAGCCGCCCTCCACATCGGTCTTGATGGTCTCCAGCACCTTCTTGAAGGTGGGATTCTCCTGCTGCTGGGCCTGGATCTCCAGGCAGGACACCAAAGGCAGGCCGGCGTTGATCATGGTGGCGAACTGCCGGGTGAAGATCGACAGGTCCTTGTTGCTGACCTTGGGCTGCATAAAACTGAGTTTGAGCTCCTTGGGCTTGATCCGCACCGAGGACACAATTATATTTTTCTTGCGCAACGCCTCGATGACCGCGCCTTCGCTTTCGGCCGTCAGCTCTCCGGATACCAAACCGGCTTTGGAATCGCGCCCTTTCCAGAGATATAGTGGCATCGTTATTGCTCCTTGTAAATATTTATTTTTCTCTAAGGAAATATATTGCCGATTTGATTACACCACCGCCTGGCGTTTCTTGATCATCTGGTCCAGTTCCTCAACGTTGGAGGTATAGTCGAAGGCGGTGTCCAGGGTGATCTTCTTCTCCAGGAACAGGTTCATCAGCGACTGGTTCATGGTCTGCATGCCGTATTTCTGTCCGGCCTGCATCGAGGAATATATCTGGTGGACCTTGTCGTCCCGGATCAGGGCCTTGATGGCCGGAGTGCAGACCATCACCTCCAGGCACAGGGCCCGGCCGCCCCGGGTCATGGGGATCAGCTGCTGGGTGATCACCCCCTCCAGCACGAAGGCCAGCTGGGCCCGCACCTGGGGCTGCTGATAGGGAGGAAAGACGTCGACTATGCGGTGGATGGATTCGGCCGCCGAGTTGGTGTGCAGGGTGGCCAGGGTCAGGTGGCCGGTCTCGGAGATGTGCAGGGCCGATTCTATGGTCTCCAGGTCCCGCATCTCGCCCACCAGCACCACGTCGGGATCCTGGCGCAGGGCGTATTTCAGGGCGTTCTTGAAACTCTTGGTGTCCGATTCCAATTCCCGCTGGTTGATGATGCATTTTTTATGATGATGGATGTACTCGATGGGATCCTCGACGGTGATGATATGCCCCCGCCGCTCGCTGTTGATCTTGTCGATCATGGTGGCCAGGGTGGTGGATTTGCCCGAGCCGGTGGGCCCGGTGACCAGCACCAGCCCCTTGGGTTTGTCGGCCAGGGCGGCGGCGATGGGCGGCAGGCCCAGGGCCTGGAAGGAGCGGATCTCCCAGGGGATCACCCGCATGGCCATGGCCACGCAGCCCCGCTGCAGAAAGATGTTGCCCCGGAAGCGGGAAAGCCCCTGAATGCCGATGGACAGATCCAGCTCCCGCTCGGTCTCAAAGCGTTTCTTCTGGGTGTCCTTCAGGATGCTGTAGGCCAGCTGCTCTGTCATTTGCGGGGTGAGCGGCTCGTGGGAGGTCTGCATCAGTTCGCCGTCCACCCGGATCACCGGCGGTACGCCCACCGTCAGGTGCAGATCGCTCCCCTTCTTCTGGATCATCTCCTCCAGGAGTTGGGTAAGAGTCACCATGCTTTGCCCATCCTTATTTTATATTCATTTTAGCGCTGGAACAGGGGAATATTCGGGATCAGCCTTTTAGGTTTTGAATTTTACATTTTTATATTTGAACTATCCCTCGGCGGTCTCGCGGAACATCTCCTCCACCGTGGTCAGGCCCTGTTTGACCTTGCCCCAGGCGTCCATCCGCAGGGTCAGCATGCCCTGCTCCACCGCCTTGGCCCTGATGGAGGTCACCGCCTCCCGGTTCAGTATCAGGTCCCTGATGTCGGGAGAGATGGGCATCACCTCGTAGAGGCCCACCCGGCCCTTGTACCCGGTGTTGTTGCAGATGGGGCAGCCCCTGCCCTTGTAATAAGTGACCCCGGCCACCTCCTCGGCTTTGAACCCCATGTCGATCAGGGACTGGGGATTGATCTGAAATGGCTCCTTGCAGGCCTTGCATATCCGGCGCACCAGCCGCTGGGCCTGGATCAGCACGGTGGAAGAGGCCACCAGAAACGGCTCGATCCCCATATCGATCAGGCGCGACACCGACGACGGGGCGTCGTTGGTATGCAGGGTGGACAGCACCAGATGTCCGGTCAGGGCGGCCTTGACCGCAATGGCGGCGGTGGGGCCGTCGCGGATCTCGCCCAGCATGATGATGTTGGGGGCCTGCCGCAGCATGGCCCGGAGGGCCACGTCAAAGGTAAAACCTATGCCCAGCTCGGCCTGGACCTGGTTGACCCCTTTCAGATTATATTCGATGGGATCCTCCACCGTCAGGATGTGCCGGTCCGGCGTGTTCAGCTGGGATAGGGCGGAATACAGGGTGGTGGTCTTTCCCGACCCGGTGGGGCCGGTGATCAGGACTATGCCGTAAGGGGCATGGATGGCTTTCATGAAATTCTTCAGGGCCAGCTCGGTAAAGCCGAAGTTGGCCAGGTCCAGGGTCAGCGATCCGGCGTCCAGGATACGCATCACCACCTTCTCCCCGAACAGCACCGGCAGGGTGGAGACCCGCAGGTCTATCTTCTTGTTAAGCACCTTGATGGCGATGCGGCCGTCCTGGGGCTTGCGGCGCTCGGTGACATCCAGCTTGGACATGATCTTGATGCGGGAGACCAGCGGGGCTTTCATCCGCATGGGCGGCTCCATCAGGGTCTGCAGCACGCCGTCCTGCCTTAATCTTATCCGGAAGACCTTCTCGTAGGGCTCCACATGGATGTCCGAGGCCCCGCGACGGACCGCCTCGG